>Ga0209578_10002310_pt1 | contig 16049 bp, 16 predicted proteins | sample tdAd472_FD_187127 | JGI IMG/M metagenome (GOLD analysis project Ga0209578, IMG submission 187127) | Marine sediment microbial communities from the Atlantic coast under amendment with organic carbon and nitrate - tdAd47.2 (SPAdes)... | ecosystem: Environmental > Aquatic > Marine > Coastal >...
CGCAGTGTCATAAGCGAGCTGGAAGCCGAATGTGTTCCCAGCGAAGCCAAGGCCCAGTAGGGCGCGGAGATGGGAATGGACATGACTTCCTTGACCAGCAAAGAAGCGTTCCTGGCCGGGCTTCGCCAAATGCCCGTGGCGCCCTTGCTCGCGCGTATTGCTGGTGGGCAGCGCAAGCATGGCGTCGATGATGGTCCCGACGCCCTTTGGACGCCCGAAGCGCGTGCGTTGCTCCGTGAACTGAATGTGCACGCTGCGGCCGCGGCCGACATTTCAGAAGAAGATCTTGGCCTTATGCCCGCGCTTGCGCAGCTCGCCGATGATGTTGAGAAATTCGCGCGCGAAGGCCACCGGCCGCTGACGCTTGGCGGCGATCATTCAATTGCCCTGTCGACGCTCGAAGGAACGCTGCGCGTACACCCGGATTTGCGGATAATCTTCATCGACGCCCATGGCGATATCAACACCCCGGAAACCACACGCTCGGGTAGTTTGCACGGCATGCCACTGGCCGCGCATCTAGGCCTTTTTGGAGAACGCGAACTTCCCGGCATCGGCTTTGTGAGGGCACGGATGAGGCCAAACCAGCTTGGATTTATCGGCGTGCGCGATCTTGATCCAGCCGAAGCCATGTTTATCGACGACCGAAACATTTCGTGCTTCTCCAGCGATGACGTCAAAGCATTCGGCATGGCAGCCGTGATTAGCCGCGTTCTCGGCGACATTGACCCTGAGGGCAAATACCCCTTGCATATCAGTTTCGATGTGGATGCCGCCGATCCGTCCATTGCGCCGGCCACCGGCACGCGGGTAAGCGGCGGGCTAAGCCAGGAAGACTTAGATGTGCTTGCCGATCACTTGCGCGACACGGGACGCGTGGTCGCGCTTGATATTGCCGAAGTAAACCCTGCCCTTGCACAAGACGCTGCGGCGCTTCGAAAAACCGTGGAAACCGCTCTTACTTTTGCTGCGGGAGTGCTTGCCTAACCAGGCACTCGCCACACAGCTCCGTGACCAGGGCTTGCGGTGCTCCCCGCGACACGCCAGACTTGTTGGCCGTGCCAAGGAGACCTCTATGAAGTATTTCACCACCGCCGCCCTTTTGATCTGTGCCATTGCGCCAGCATTTGCGCAGACCGCGAGCGTCGAGCGCACTCAAGACGGCAATCTGATTATGGAATCAATTCCGGACATTCCAGAATCCGTTGCCACCCGTACCGCGCAATATCAGAACACGCGGCTCGCCGCGTTTCGCGATTGGGCGCCAGGGGGCGGTGTATTGATCTCCACGCGGTTTGCGGAAACTTCGCAAATACATTTTGTGGACGCGCCAATGGGAATGCGGCGGCAACTGACATTTCATAGCGAGCCGATCTCCACCATCGCGGTCCGCCCGGGACGAAACCAATTCGTGTTTCAAAAGGACATCGGCGGTAACGAGCAATACCAATTTTTCCTCTACGACCTCGACACCGGAACAGAGACGCTTCTTACCAATCCCGAGATTCGCAACGACGACGTTGTCATATCACCCGACGGCAGCTTGATGGCGTGGGCTGTCCCCCTGGGCGATACGGGCAATTACGGGATCGCGATTGTTAATCCTGATGATGCGCTGACGCGCCGCGTGATCCACGAAGGTGAAGGCGCCTGGTGGCCCACCGATATCAGCGCCGATAATTCAATGGCGATCATTCGCAAGTACACTTCCATCAGCCAAGGCCAGCTCGCGCTTTTAAATCTCACCACCGGAGCCACAAGTACGATCAACCCTTCCGATGACGTCATCGCCTATGGCCAAGCGTCGTTCTCGCCCGATGGCGAGGAGGTTTATTACCGCTCAAACGAAGGTAGCGAGTTCTTCAACCTGGTGCGGTATCAGATTGCGAGCGGCGAAAAGACGGTTCTGACCGGCGACATCACTTGGGATGTGGCGTCTTTTGATCTTTCGCCCGACGGCGCACGCGCGGTGATCGGGATTAATGCGGGCGGTCTCACCGAGATCCGCTTGATTGACACCGGCACCGGCGCGACGCTTTCCACACCCGAAGTGCCAACCGGCGTTATTTCCGGCCTTGCGTTCGATGGTGCCGGAGAGAATATCGGCTTTACCATCGACGGGGCCGCGAGCCCCGACAATGCCTGGTCTTGGAATGTGGAGACGGGCGCGCTTACCCAATGGACCAACGGCGAAGTGGGCGGGTTGGACCCAACCACCTTCCGCGATGCAGAGCTCGTTAGCTTTGAAAGCTTTGACGGGCTTGAAGTGCCGGCATTTGTTTTCAGGCCCGAAGGCGATGGCCCGCACCCGGTCCTTGTGGTGATCCACGGCGGCCCTGAAAGCCAGTATCGTCCACGGTTTTCTTCGAACATCCAGTTTTGGCTGAACGAGCTTGGTATAGCGGTGATCGCGCCCAATGTGCGGGGATCATCCGGCTACGGAACGACGTATGTAGGGCTCGACAACGGGTACAACCGCGAAAACTCGGTGCGCGATATCGGCGCTCTTTTGGACTGGATCGAAACCGAGCCCAGCCTCGATCAGAACCGCGTCATGGTCTATGGCGGATCCTACGGCGGCTACATGGTCCTGGGGTCCTTGGTTCATTACGACGACCGTCTTGTGGGCGGCATCGATGTGGTGGGCATCTCCAACTTCGTCACATTCCTTGAAAATACTGAGGGCTATCGCCGCGACCTGCGCCGCCCCGAATATGGCGATGAGCGCGACCCGGAGATGCGCGCGTTTCTTGAATCTATTTCACCCGCAAATCACGCCGATGAGATTTCAAGCCCGCTCTTTATTATCCAGGGCCTTAATGACCCCCGCGTTCCTGCTTCCGAGGCCGACCAGATGCTCGCCGCCGTGCGCGCCAATGGATCAGATGCGTGGTACCTGCTCGCCACAGACGAAGGTCACGGGTTCCGCAAGAAATCAAACCGCGATTTTCAGAGCCAAGCGATCGCGCTCTTTCTCGAGCGTTACCTTGTTGGAGGCGCGGCTTCTCAATAGGCTGAAACCATAAGCTAACCCAAGGGCTTGGCGTCGGCGCGCCGAGCCCTTAGTCTCGCGCGCATGAGCGATCCGAGGAGCCCCTTTTGAGCGCCGATCCGGCCCCCAAAGCCAAAAAAGAAAAAGTAAAGCCTATGGAGTTCGACGCATCAACGCGCGAGCTCACAGGCCGTTTTTTGCGTGATTGGGTGGCACCTTATTGGAAGCGGTTGGTGATCACAGCCACCTTGATGATCGTCGTATCGGGGCTTACTGGAGCCGTACCGAAGCTGATCGAATACTTGATCCCCATGCTCAGGCAGCAAGATCCGCGCGCGATTTATTTCTTCCCTGCGGTGATCGTCGGACTCGCGGTGATCCGCGCGGCGGCGCTCTATGGTCAGGCCGTGATGCTCGAAACTGTGGTCGCGCGCATCATCGTAAATTTGCAGCACGCCATGTTCAGCCACCTTTTATGGTCGGACATGAGACGAATGTCGCGCGACGCCACTGGTGCGCTTATCTCGCGCTTCACCAATGACATCAATCAGATCCGAAACGGACTTGCCACCGGCGTCGCAGGCACCGCTCGCGATATCCCCACGATCATTATTTTGATTGGCGTCATGATCACGATCGACTATTGGCTCGCGCTGATCGTTTTGGTGGTCTATCCCATGGCTGCGATTCCCATCTGGGAGATCGGCCGCCGGCTGCGCCGCGTCTCAAAGCGCACACAAGCCAATCTCGGCGACATGACGGCGCTTCTGGGAGAAAGTTTTGCTGGCACGCGCATGGTCAAGACCTATCGCTTGGAAGGGTATGAGGGCGCACGCGCCAAAGGGAGCTTTGAGAAAAATTATAAGCTGCGCGTCAAGGCGATAGAGGCGAAGTCGCGGCTCGACCCCATGATGGAAGTTCTGGGCGGTGTCGCCATAGCCGGTGTGATTGTCTATGCGGGCTTTCGCGCCCTCGACGACGTAACCATGGTGGATCGGCTGGTTGCCTTTCTCACCGCACTCTTTTTGTTATCTCAGCCAGTACGGTCAATCGGCAAACTCAACGCGGCGCTGCAAGAAGCGCTCGCCGCTATACAGCGTATTTTTGATTTGATCGACGAAGAACCGGAGATCATTGACGCGCCGCATGCCATCCCTCTGGCTCTCACGGACGCCACCATCGAGTTTGAGAATGTAAGTTTTAGTTATGTGGACGGCACGCGCGCGCTCGATGGCTTCAGCTTGACCGCACCGGGCGGAAAAATGGTAGCGCTGGTGGGCCAATCGGGTGCCGGCAAGTCAACTGTCTTTAACCTGATCCCGCGTCTTTTTGACGTAGGCAAAGGTAGCATGCGCATCGATGGCCAAGATGTACGCGATGTTTCGCTGGCCTCATTGCGCGGGTCCATCGGCCTTGTGAGCCAGGACGCCATCCTGTTCGACGACACGGTGCGCGCCAACATCGCGTTCGGCAATCTGTCTGCTACCGATGACGAGATCATTGCCGCCGCCAAAGCCGCCGCAGCGCATGACTTTATTGTGGCGATGCCCGAGGGCTATGACACCAATGTGGGCGAGCGCGGGCAGAACCTGTCAGGTGGCGAGCGCCAGCGCGTCTCGCTTGCGCGAGCGATCCTTAAGGATGCGCCTATACTGCTGCTCGATGAGGCCACCTCCGCGCTTGACGCGGAGAGCGAGCGGCTTGTCCAAAACGCTCTAGAGGAAATGGCCAAGAACCGCACGACAATCGCCATTGCGCACCGGCTGGCAACGGTGCGCAAGGCAGATCTCATATGTGTCATGGAAGCGGGCCGTGTGGTGGAACAAGGCACGCATGATGAGCTCACTGCCAAAGGTGGGCTTTATGCCAAGCTTGCCAAGTTGCAGTTTCGTGATGACGATCAGTCTGCGGAACAAACAGCGGAAGGCTAAGCGCTACTCGCGCCTTAGAATTGAATCGACCAAAAGCGTGGCCCAGCCCTTGGCCATGAATTCTTCTTTCATGGCTTTGCGGTCGTATTCATTTTCGACCCAGTCATAAAACTCAATGGGGCTTTCGGCATTACGTTTTTGATAGCCCTCGAAGAACCAATCGATGAGACCCGTCTTCGCCTGCTTCACATGACCGTAACGCAAGGAAAGTTGCCCCATGGCCTCATCCAATGGGCGTTCTTCGTGAACAAACGCATAGAGCGTTGCCACCAGCCCCGCACGATCCGCACCTGACTTACAATGAAGCACTGCCGGGTATTCAATCTCTTTGAAGATACCCCGCAGCCCTGTGAGCCATTCTACCTTGGGCGTATCGCGGCTTGATACGGGAAAGTTCACAATCGCGATGCCGTGCTCGCGGCACGCGGCTTCTTCCAAATGATACGACCCGCAATCACGGGCGCCCCGCAAGTTGATGACGGTTTTGATACCGCGCCGTGCAAGCTGCTTGACCCTCCGCGGCGAAGGCTGTGCCGAACGCCACATCTTGCGGCTGTCTGTTACGGGGTGGAGGTTCAAGTAAATCGCGCGGATAAAGCCATGATCGATGAACAGCATATCGAGATAGCGCGCTGTGGGGCGCAGGCGATTCTGCCAGCCATCGGGAATTTTCGCCCAAAGGTCCGCCATTACGTCACGATGTTTAAAGCCGAGTTTCACGCTATATCTGCTTTGCTGTCCATCAAAGCGCATCCCCTTACAGGCCTGGGGCCCGACACACAACCCATCGAGGGTTAACTCAAAGGACCTTCCGGTACTGAAGAAATCCACTCTTTTCGGCTACCTGGTCATAAAGGTGCATGGCAGCCTCATTTGTCTGATGGGTGAGCCAATAGACGCGGTCGCACCCGGTTTCGCGCGCATGGGTGTAGACCGCTTCGATGAGGGCACGGCCCATACCACTCCCCCGCCCATCTTTTTGTACAAATAGGTCCTGCAAATAGCAGTAATCACCGCGGGTCCAAGTCGAGGGATGCCGGATCCAGTGCACAATCCCGAGGAGGGCGCCGTCTTCGGCTTCGGCGACAAACCCGCCCATCTGATCGCCCTTGCCTGTCATGCGATCAAAACTAATCCGCGTGACATCATCGGCGATCGCTGATTCATAGAACTCAAGATAGCCCTGCCACAACGGGTACCAAGCTACGTAGTCCGCAGTCGTCAGTTCACGGATGATCATGGGTACATTCCTCGACATCGGTGTTCGCAACACTGGTTTCATATAGGATCGGCGAGAATTGGAAGCCGCGCAACACTCGCCACGATCCTTGCTGCGATGCAGCGTGATGCGATCACGAACCAGTGATAACTTATCAGTCCAATTTGGCTGCACCTGATTCGCGGCTTGCCATGAGGGGGACCCGCGCGCAGGTGGCAATAGAAAGGCGCTCGCCGCATAAGAGCGCGTAAGGAGGAAGGTATGGGCTTTCTAGCTCTTATCTATGGTGTCATTTCGTATGTACTGTTCTTTGCCGCTTTTCTTTACATAATTGTTTTTGTGGGCGGCGATGCGCTGCCTCTCGACATGTTTGCAAAAACGATCGATGCGGGAACGTCACCCCTTTCATGGGCGCCTGCTGTTCTCGTGAACATCGGGCTTTTAATGCTCTTCGGCTTGCAACACACGATTATGGCCCGGCAAGGGTTCAAAAAGGCCATGACCAAAATCATCCCTTGGTCGATCGAGCGCAGCACTTATGTGCTGCTTACCGCAATCATCCTCTTTGCCATCTACACCTATTGGGTGCCGATGCCGGGCGTTGTGTGGTCGATCACAAGCCCTGCCTGGTCGATGTTCATGCTCGCGCTCTTCTTTGTGGGCATAGGCATTGTTCTGCTCAGCACATTCTTGATTGACCACTTCGAGCTTTTTGGTCTTTCCCAAGTGTGGCACCGGTTCAAAGGTAAGGAACTGCCCAAGCCCGAATTCAGAACGCCGCTTTTTTACAAAAATGTGCGGCATCCATTGTATCTCGGGTGGATCATCTTTTTCTGGGCGACACCGCACATGACCGTGGGGCATTTGGTTTTCGCATCCGTATGGACGATCTACATTTTCGTCGCCATCGGTTATGAGGAACGCGACCTAACGCGTCTCTTTGGCGATCGCTATCGCAACTACGTCGCCAAAGTTCCGATGATAATTCCGTTTGGAAAGTCGAAGGACTAACAGTCCGCCACTAGTAACTTAGGCCGGGCGCGTGGGTGGATCATAGTCCGCACGCGCCCGAGCTGTCTGCGCATTGATAATGAGCAAAAAACTCGGGGCACAAGAAACGCGGGGCGTTGGCTGATTTGTGTCACGGAGAACCAAAGTTTCATGAACGCTACTTTGCAAGCCGGACAGGTCAGGAGTCTGCACAAAGGAATCAAGGTTCTGATCGGAGGCGCATCCCGCCACGCAAAGCGCCAGCCCGAGTAACCAAGCTTTTCCCAAAGTACCCCTCCCCATGGTCCCAGACTATAGGAATAGCCTGGCATTGAGAAGCAAGGGATCGATAAGCCAACTAGTGTGCTATAGTCCCCTTGTACATCGGGTGGGGTGTTGCTGGGGAACTGGGGGCTAGCGATGAAGCAAATAGTCAGCATTGTTGCGTTTTCTATGGCACTAATCGTGCAGGCGTCTGGATTTGAGTCTGACGGGCGTTGGTACCTTAGTCTTTTAGTCGGTACCAATAACGTCGATGCCTTAGAAACCAAAAACTGGGTTGCTCCAGAATTCGATGTAGATTTGGACTTTTCGTATGGGGCACTTGTTGGGGGTACATTTGGGCGGTCTTTCGGCGAGAGCTACCGCTTGGAAGCCGAGTTGGGCTATAGGGCAAACGAAGCATCATCTCTTGGGGACGGAAATCCCAATCTCTACGGCGATGTGAACATGGATGGCGACCTTAAAGTGTTCAACTCAGGTCTGAATGGCTACTACGATCCACAATTCGAGTTTTGGGTTGAGCCCTATATCGGAGGTGGCTTCGGTATCGCCAGATTTGCGGCAGAGGTCTACCAACAAGGGAGCGGTGATGTGCGCACTTGGGAAGAGAATGATACTGCAGGATACATGCAAGGTATGGCCGGTCTTTCAAGAAGTCTTGGTACGAACAATGCAATTACCCTGGAATACCGCTACTTTAGATCAATAGGGCTTGACGCGAGCTCTCGTTACGACTGGGGTGTATCGCCGAGCAACGACAGTGAGTACGCAAGTCACTCTGTCATTATTGGCTTACGGGCTGCTTTCTGATTGACGTTCCTGAAGGCATACTTTCTCAATGAAGAGGTTCGATGAAAGTAAGATTTCTGGCTTCACTGCTATTCCTTACTACTGCCTTTGCACTCGGATCTTACGCCTCGGCACAGTTGTCGTCTGAGGGCTTGTCCGACGCGCAGGTTCGGCAGACTATTATCAACACTTCCCGAGCTCAGTATTCTGGATCATGCCCCTGCCCATACGACCGAGATCGCGCAGGTCGTCGATGTGGCGGGCGAGTTGGGATATTCAACATCGACCATCGCCACTCTGTTGGGTCATAAAGCGGCGAACGTCACCGAACGCTATGTCCACCGTAGAATAGACAGGGGCGTGCTTGCGGCGGCAGACAATGTTTCAAGGCATGTTGAGGCGGCTATGACGAAGAAACCTTCGGCAAAGGTGGTTGCCTTCCCCGGGTCACCCTAGGGCAACACTGTATTCATTTGTTGTCGCTTGCTTGCCCTAATTTCAGCAACATCTGCTCATCTCATGGCAACAACCATGGAGGACGGGCCATGTCTCAAGATGCAAAACGTTTAATGGGTCCAATCGGAATTGCTTATCGCGCAACGGCGTCGTTCGTCACCGCTCTCGCACTCATCTCACTCACGCTGCGCTGGGAATGGATTTCTTGGAAACAGCCCTTTGTCGATGTGACAGGGTATTACCGAGATTTGATGGTACCTATTCTGAATTTCATCAGCATTCCGTTTCCCTTCGATGTACCTCTTTGGGCTGGTGACGTTTTTCTCCCCTATGTTCTGCTTGGGCAGGGAATGATGTTGTCCCTCAATCTTGGGGGTTATGGGGACATTGGGGAACCTGCAGAGTGGGAGTGGTGGATGCAAAGTAAGAACCCTATCGCTTGGTTCATCTGGGGTCTTTTCGGAATTCCAATACTTCTAGTGACGGCGATAATCGGGATCCGAGAGTCGAAGTGGGACGACTCGGACTTTTGGCTGTTTCTCAGATGGCCCATTGCAACCGCCTCGCTGGCCGCTCTGTTTTTGGTCGCCCTCGCTGTGAATTACTATATCTAGCACTGAAGTTCGGTCATGGCCGATGAGGCCCGATTATTTGGGCCTGGATGATTGTTAGGCCATACACGTACAGCACGAAGACCGAAACGGACGTTGTCACTTGTTGTCATGCGGCGTTTGCTGAATAACTAGCCTTGGGACGAAGTAGCCGATACACACAACACACGAAGTAAGCTCCCATCATTGCCTTAGGAGAATGACATGCCCAAGCTCATACTCATTGCTGTTTTGAGCATCCTGTTAGCCGGCTGTGCCGGCATGGGTTACGCCTTAGACAATTATAGCGGCGTGCCTGTCTATCACGTCCAGGCGGCAGGAGACACGTGGCGGGTTTTTGATAAGCCCGACGAAAGTCGAATGATGGTCACTTCATCAGTTGGAGCAGCGATGGCCCAGGGTCTTGGACGGGGCCTACTATTGAACGCTGTAGACAACACGCCTCCAGAGCCACAATTTCGCCAAGCCGCTCGGCAGTATCTGGACGCAACAAATCGCGAAGAGTGCGAAATTGCTGATGCCTACCTCATAATCACACCGCAGTTTGAAGTCATATACGAATGCCCAGAGGGCGCTGATACAGATGTGACGCCATACTCGGAACCGCACAGCACCGATCCAGTCGCAGATACTTCTAGTCAGGATACTTATGACGCGTACGAATAACAGCAAGATTGATCCACTCGTTGCCGGTCTCAGCAAGCTTCCAAGACCCGATGTCATTTGTATTTATGACTCGTTTGAGAATGGGCTTGGATGATTATTAGGCCATACACGTACAGCACGAAGGCCGAAACGCACGTTGTCATTTGTCGTCATATTATGTATCACGGCGCCATCTTCAACAAGCTCTGCAAGCCTCAGAGTGGCAAGCTCGCCCAGCATGCGCTCTGCCAAACACTCCGGCGCAGCAAATCCGTGGCCGGTTTCTGGCGTATCAATATTCTCAATGCGTAACGACTGACCTGCGTATCGCACGGTGTCGCCATCAATCACTTCGACACGTACATTTTGTGTAGTTGCCTTGTTGCTCAACAGCATAGCCATTAACGCAATCACAAGCACTATTCCAAGTGGCCATGCTTGCTTCATGGTTCATTCCCCAAGCTAGAAAACAAGAAACTGCGTTGCGCCCACAAAGCCAATCGCAAACGGGACTCCTACAACTTCAATGTTTGTAACATTTCGATTCCGCAGTGCCTCATTTACATATCCAGCGCGGGTTCTATATCGGCGTTCTTTGAATAGCTTGTCCATTTTCTCACTCTTGACCATTCGATAGGCACGCAGTGATAGAACGAAACCCGCAAACCCGGCTAAGATCGCGGACAATCCTAGTGCAGCAATAATCGTCTGAGCAGACTGAGGCAGTAAAATGCTATCGTCCATTATTCGGCCGACTGTCGCCAGCGCTTCCATGATTGTGGCTGCAATATAGAATAATACCAGCGCATTCACGACACCAAAGAGCGAACACGATACCGAGGCGCTCTTGTCCCACGGCACCCCCCAGTTAATTACTTTTCCTTCGTCATCCTTCTTTAGGCCGGCGAACAAAATTGCAGCTCCGATTCCACGCCGAATTGCCAGAAATCCAAAGAAGACTGCCGCAAGAAACAGGAACAGACTTTTCTCATTTGATAGCCCTGCATGAATTGGCGGAACAAACACGTCTTCTAGAGCTGACTGTCCTTCCTGAGATAGTTCTTGAGAAGCTGAATCTTCTGTATCCGTATCAAACTCGCTCGAAGACCCCAAGTCACCTTGTTGGTAAACTGGGTCTCTGGAGTCCGTTCCCGGCGCGCCCCTTTCAGCGTTGTCTGGCGAAGTTACGCTTGGACTTTCTTGTGCTGATTCCGCGACTGATGATTGTTCGATAGTGTTTGAAACCTCCGAGTCTTCCTCCCGAGTTGCCTGACGGGATGAGATTGTCGAGTCTTCGAGCTCCTCGCTAGATCGGGTGCTCTCATCGACATCAACTGTCGGTACGTGTCCATCAGCTTGGAACGCTGTGGAAGGACTTCCTATAGAGCTGTCCAGGCTTTGCGTGCCTGCCTCAAGCGGGAGCTCGACTTCAGACATTGTCGCCGTTGGCTGAACTTCTGCGTTTCCAGCGACTGAATCTGCCTGCTCTTCAATGTGGTTTTCTTCTGCCAATGAACGGGAGTTCGTTTGCAGTCGTGCTGAGCCAGCCGCCACGCAGCCCGCAATGGTAATTGTCAAAAGAAAGATCAGTGCCCCACGCATTCACACCCCCAATGCAAAGCGTCCTCAGGAACCAACCTAGCAGCTCGGAAGCGAGGTGACCACAGCGTTTGAAATTGGGCTGGATGAGAGGGAAGGGACTACGGATACCATAGGTGACCCTTTGGGGGGTGAGCTCCCCTTCTTCCCCCCTCCACATTGATTGGGTTTAGCAATTTGTGCTCTCGATGTGGGGCCTACCACTTTGGAACAGCCGCATCGCTTCCCCTCGACAAATGATCTTACACCGATGCGTTGCCGACCCTCTTTGCGTCGCATGCCTAAGGCCAAGGCATCCTCCACAGATAGTGTCTTGAGCAGGTACTTAAGCTTTCCCTTGGTTTCCAATCATAGGGCCAGTTCCAAAACTGCATTTTTGACAGAATCTATAGCCATGGGTATTCGGTTCAGGAAGGCTCCCCATTGTAAAAATCACAATCTCTCTAAAAGAGATGGGAGCGAAATCAAACTGAGGATCGTCCGTCCATTGCATTTGTTGATTATGGTTGCCAAACTTCCGTATCAGGGGGCGCATTTGTGACTGACCGAAGAAAGAGAGTCCGGTTTTTTCTTGCGGCGATACCGTGGCTAACATTGCTTGTCGGTTGGTTTCTTCTTCACAACGAAGAAATTCAGAGCCACCTGCCAGACTACTCATCGGCAATCGGAAACGTGAATTGGCACCATCATATTGCCCCGAGAATCCAAGGTTGGTTTGAAGATTTCGGGCTGTATCAAATCATGGCGGAAAACGCCGAAACTTGGTTTGGCTTGCCGTTGTTCCTCATATTGTTGGGATTTTTTGATAAGGGCATAAACCTAACAGGGGCAGTAAGTTTCTATGTTGGTTGGGTGTTCCTGGGCCTTTTGATCTTTGTTTTGTATGCCTTTGCCTATTTCTTTGCGCTCATCGCTTGCGGAGTCCTATTCCTCATTGGACTGATCACTCTCTACGCGGCGAGAACTGGCAAGGCGCTAGTTACAGAGCGCCGGATTGGAAAAGCACTAAGTGCGTCAGTACTTTGTGCTGGAGCCCTGACGGGTGGGCTGTTGGTGGGAAGTTTTGCGTTATATTTTCTTGCCTGGCCGTTCGGTGGCGAGGTACTAGACCAGGAAGTTTCCAGGCAAGTGCTTCAAGGCGCCATGCGATTCTGGGCGCCGTTCGTGGATTTAATTGCTGCCGATTCCGTATGGGTTTTCTTGAAACTAATTCCTGTGTGTTTCTTGGCAAACCGGTTCTTTGTTGCGAAATCGGATGGAGGTCGATCCTGGCTTGGAGTCATTCCACCTTTGACGGCCATGACACTCTTTGCCATCTGGCCACACGCTGCTGATGTGATTGCCTTTCTCCAAGATCCATCGTGGGAGAGATGGTACGCCGCGCTGTCCAATGCATGGGAATACATGCGCTTGCCATTTGACCTCATCACAATGGCAATTGAGGATACTACTCTTCTGCTGGAGTGGTTGGACAACGAGTTGACCGAGGCTGGTCCAAGTTTCTTTCGCCTGGCTCATCTTTACCCTATGGCCTTCATAGCTCTTGGGCTTGGGATGGTGTGGCGTAGCTTTGTTGATGTTTGAGGGCGTCTTGCTTTGAGGCATATAATTCGTCAGCTCGACCGGCTGTCTCCTACCTATCAACTTCAACCGGTTGTTGAGTACTCGTCATCAATTGTCATCATGCGCCACAGGGGGCATCGCCCGCCTACGCGCGTTGTCATTTATCGTCATTTGTATTCATGCGGCGATTTCTTTTTCAACGTTCTTTGAGAGTCGCGTTCGGAAAGCTCTTTTAATTTTCCATGAACAGACATAACAATCGCTCAGTCCTTCTCATTTCCATGTACCATACGTAGTGCCATAGTCTGAGCTGATAACTCTTCCGTCGGATTTGATGCGGCCTATGACCTTGCCACTGCTATTTGTGACAACTATTTCGCTAGTACTGCTTCCGTGGCGATTGTACAGCACCCTATCATTTCCCTTTCGACCAAGCAGCGTCCCATTGAATGTGTACATATCCCCATTCGAATTTATCTTCACAATTGTATCGCCGGAAATGTTTTTGATTATACGAGACATGTCATATCCTTTCGTCACGTGTGCATTAAGACGTGACCTTGCAGTATACTGAATATGGGTGGTTTTCGTGAGACCTACCCCGATTATCTGGCCAGACCCAACTCCAATTATCTCCCTGCCAACTCATGCACAAAGAAAATTCTAGCTCAATGATTACGATTGAGAAAGTCGTCACGGCCCATACGCGTCAGACAGATTAGGTCGCTGCGTTCTCCGCCTTCATCCACATCGTATTGCTGTTTATTCAAGAGCAAAAAATGTTGTCAGCAAGCTATCGCGGACTTCAATGGTCACCATTATTGAGGATCATGTCCTGAATAGACTAGTATTGAAACCCGCCCGATGAAGGGGGCAGAACACATTATGTCTAGACTATTTGGATCGCCTGCTAAACGCAGACGATCACCAAAACAAGCCAAGCCATCCGGTGATTGGATGGAGCGCAGAATCAACAGCATCATTGCGACGGCCAGCAGGGATTTGTTGGCGAAAGCAAAATACTTGAAGCGTATAATCAGAAATAGAAAGTCATCTAATCCGCATAGCGGATTCGTTTCAGTTAATATTGACGGTGACGACATTTTCAGAATTTTCACAAGCGACAAGTTCAAAATCGCAAACGTGGCCCAGCCCGTCATTTTCTTTGAAGACTACGACGGTTTGATGGAAACCACAGGGGGAGGAGAATTCATAAAGGCGTGCAAGAAATTGAACGTGCGAATGGAATACTGGCGCGTCGTAAAGGTAAAAAAGGGAAGGTACTCATATCAATTCCTGATTGGCCTAGACCACACCAAACCATTTGATGGCTCCCCACCAAAAAAGGAAGACCTAGATTTAACGTCGTACATGTGAAACTTGTCTACACTCAGCTCGGTTTGTCTTGGCCTATTTGACGAACAAACTTGGTTGCTGACCGTTTACAAGCGTGACGCTTGCCCGCGAATTGGATGAGCATGGTCCATCCGGCCCCGGACAGGGTTAGAACTGCAAAATGGACTATCGATAATCGCTGCTTAGTGCAACGAATGCCGTTTGAAATGGAGCTGGATGAAAGCCCACGTATAAGCGCAGAAGCAAAGATCCTCGAGGGGGTGGGGCCTAGTCCTATCAAGCACTAGTGGTTGCTACATGGTTGCTAGATAGGATCAACCGTTTGTCTTTGAGATGTAAGCCATTGAAATCATGGCGCACCCGACAGGATTCGAACCTGTGGCCTCTGCCTTCGGAGGGCAGCGCTCTATCCAGCTGAGCTACGGGTGCCTAGCCTCGAAGCGTTAAGTGGAACACCCCGAGGCATTTGAGGGCGCGGACCCTAACCGATCACGCTCGCACACGCAACGAGGGGCGCAGTCATGCGTTGAGAGGTGATCGCCGCGCCAAACCAACCATCCCAACACCCGTTGCGGACCCTTCACAAAGCACAAACAGAATGACTTAATATGCGCGGCACGGCCTTCAATCTGGAGCAACCATGGAGATATTGAGCTCGGCAGGAGCGGCGGTTGCATTTCTGTCTGCTGCTCTTCTCTTTTCTCGAAAGGCCCATCAACCAGCCGACGGATGGCTTGCACTGGGCTATGTCATAAGCGGTTTGCTCGTCCTAAGTTTCGCCGTTCTCTCCATCGTCGGCGAATCCGTTCCGACGCTAATTCTTGCGATCGCCGCCTCGCTATTTTTATTGCCCGGCCCTATTCAAACCCTCTACCTCGTGCGTCTTACGCGTGCTGGCAACCTCCCCAATTGGTCGTATGCGCTATTCTTACCGTTCGTTCTTGGACTAGGACTCTATGGCGCGATTGCGTTTGGCCTATTTCCAGAAACACGCCTGACAACGCAATCAGGCCTGGTTGGAATTGCAGCTTCGGGCTCTACACTTTTGGTACCAATTGGCGCAGTCATTACCCTTGCGCATCTTGCTTATCCGATTGTCGGGCTGCGAGCCCTAAACAGATCAAGAACGCGGTTAAAAGCACTCTGGTCATCATACGCCACAGTAAATGTATCGTGGCTGCGCCAATGGCTATGGGCAACCATCGCGCTGATTGCCGTGGGCAGTAGCATTTCCGTATTGAACCTCTGGATCGGAGCAATTCCTCTTACCTACACCGTAGCGGCGCTCCAGATCGCAATCATCATACAGCTCTTTTGGTTCGCATATCATGGCCTCCAACAAACAAATCTTTTCTCCAAAGATGGGTCCGCGGCAGCAACTCCCGCTCCAAACGACAAGGAACAGGCAGCGATCATCAATGCCGTGGATACGGCAATGGAGCTTGACCAACTCTTTCGGCAACCTCGGTTGCGTCTTTCCAATCTAGAAGACGCAACAGGTAAGCCCGCCGAACAAATATCAACGGCCCTCCGTATGATCCACGGGCAGAGTTTCTATGAGTACGTGAATTCTTGGCGCATACGATACATCACCGATGAGTTGACTCAACAAAGAG
>Ga0209578_10002314_pt1 | contig 16044 bp, 14 predicted proteins | sample tdAd472_FD_187127 | JGI IMG/M metagenome (GOLD analysis project Ga0209578, IMG submission 187127) | Marine sediment microbial communities from the Atlantic coast under amendment with organic carbon and nitrate - tdAd47.2 (SPAdes)... | ecosystem: Environmental > Aquatic > Marine > Coastal >...
CGCTCGGCTCGGCAGCCAGGAGCCCCCGCGGGGGCTCCTGACCGCCAGCCTATACTGTTACCCATCCGTCCGGTTTAGAGTGTTACCTATCCGTCCGGTCGCTCATTACAATTTGCAGATCAGCTAGACTGGCTCTCGAACAACATGCCTCGCCAAGCGCGGGTGGTGGCGGTGGACGTACCGCATCACATCACTCATCGCGGCAACAATCGCCAAGATGTCTTCCTGTCCGACGAAGACCGGCGCCGCTACCAACAACTTCTTTCGCTCCATTTGAATGCCTGTCAGGCTGATCTGCTCGGCTGGTGTTGGATGACGAATCACGTCCATCTGATCGTCATTCCACGCGCGCCGGAATCGCTTTCGAGGCTGATTCGGCGGGTGCATTCGAACTACGCCCAGGACTTCAACCGGCGCTGGAAACGAGACGGCCACTTGTGGCGAAGTCGTTTCTATTCATGTGCTTTGGGCCCAGGTCACCTCGCCGCGGCCCTGCTCTACGTCGACCTGAACCCGGTACGAGCGAGAATGACGGGTGATGCAACGGCCTGGGGCTGGTCGAGCGCTTCGGCCCACGCCCAGGGACGCGATGAGACGGGCCTCTTAGCGTCGGATTCGCTAGCGGCGTCAGCCGATTGCGGGGGCTGGGAGGACCGGCTGGCCGCGGGGCAGGCGAGACAGACGGAGGTCGCTTTGCGACAAGCGACGCAAGCCGGCAGGCCGTTTGCGGACGAGGCGTTTCGGGCGGAATGGGAGCGTCGACGCCGGCTGCAACGAAGCGGCTTGTTGTGCGAGACCGGAGATGGAACCAAAGCGATTCGTACGACGTCGGCTGGGGTTAGATGATCGTTATCAGTAAGTTGCAGCTCAGATGGTCCGCCACCCGCCCGGCGGCTAGAATTGTAAAGGGCTCCGTCCCCTTCAGCCCGTCCCCTTCAGCCCCTTCAGCCCGAGACGAACAAGCGCTACTGTGCAGCCGCCGCGAAGCGCCTGGGGGCCCGAGTCAGCACAGAGCGGGCTTGTTATCGTGCTCTCAAGGTTCCTGGTCCTCACGACAACCTCGCGATAACATTGCACCGTGGCCGATCCGAAACACCTTGAGTTGCTCCGCTCTGATCTCCCGAAATGGAACACGCGTCGGGAATCTCGTGGTGCCGAGTGGTCGCCCATCCTCAAGGACGCGGACCTCGCCCGTGCGAACCTCGCCGGCGTGAACCTAAGCCGTGCGAACCTCGTCGGCGCGAACCTCAGCGGCGCGGATCTCAGCAACGCGAACTTCAGCGAAGCGGACCTCTCCGTCGCGAACCTGAACGGCGCGAACCTATTCTCAGCGGACCTGAGCAACGCGAGACTGGGGTATGCAAACCTCATCGGCGCGGACCTCACTGCAGCGGATCTCAGAGGCGCGCAACTCGACTATACGGACCTCAGCGTCGCGAACCTGAACGGCGCGAACCTCGTCGATGCCTACCTCGGCGGGGCGAGCCTCATCGGTGCCGACCTCAGCGGAGCGGACCTCAAGAACGCGGGCTTCAGTGGAGCGATCCTCAGAGATGCGGATCTCAGCGAAGCCACCGTCTGGGGAACTGTGTTCGGCTCACTCGACTTTTCCGAAGCAAAGGGCCTTGAAAAAGTCGATCACAAGGGCCCATCTATCGTTGGCGTCGACACCCTCTATATGAGCGCGGGTAGGATTCCCGAGGCTTTCCTTCGGGGGGCCGGCGTGCCCCAAGACCTAATAGACTACTTGCCGTCCCTCGTCGGCGGAGCCGCCATCCAGTTCTACTCCGCCTTCATAAGCTACTCCAGCAAAGACGCCGAGTTCGCCCATCGACTCCACGCCGATCTCCAAGCTAAGGGGCTGCGAGTATGGTTTGCTCCCGAGGACCTGAAGATTGGGGACCGAACGCGAAGAACCATCCACGAGGCTATTCGCCTTTACGACAAACTGCTCGTCATCCTGACCGCCCAATCGGTCGCAAGTGATTGGGTCGAAGAGGAAGTTGAGACCGCGCTCCAGAAGGAGCGTCGCGAGAACTCGACCGTACTTTTTCCGATTCGACTTGACGAGTCGGTGATGCAATGCGAATACGCGTGGGCCGAGACGGTTCGCGATCGTAACATCGGCGACTTCCGCGAATGGCAGGACCATGGCTCGTACACGAAGGCGCTCGACCGTCTCCTTCGTGACCTCCGTGCCTCCGAGGCTTCACGGACCTAAGAACCAACAATTGATGTTCGCCCATTGTTCGCTACAATGGCGGGCCTGATGGTCGATCCGGAGCCGAGGAATTGCCGTGTCAGCTTCGTCGACCCAAAGGGCCTCAGACACTCCGTCGAGGTGGTCGCGGCCACCCGAAACGAGGCTGCCATACGGGGCCTGCCGCCTTTCACGAATGCGGTTTTGGTGATTCACCCGAGGGGCTGTTTAACGACGTCGTTCTCATCGTCGAGTCGGTCCAAGTCGAATCGCACGAGGTCACGATCGCGGAGGCGAAGCGCTGGCTACGGCGACACGGACGGCCTCGCGACGTAGCATTGAGGGCGCGACTCAAGTCTCTGTTTCCGGAGTCGGTTCGGAGGCACCTGGAGGCGAGCAAGTCTTGAGACTGCTGGTCGCATCAGCTTTTGCGAGATTCTCTCTATGCGGTCAATGAGCGCGACACTCCGAAGTCGCTGCGTTAGAGTGGCTCAAATTGTGTTGGTACCCTCTTGCCTGAGGTCTTATTGGAAATGTCCAAACGACGACGACGATCTATCGGCGGCTCCTTAGGGGCAATGCGGCTTCGAACCTCCGCGGCTGCTGAGTATGTTGGGCTGGTGTTTACAGCCGTGGCGCTAGTCCTCAGTCTAGTCGCCGGGGCAACGGGGCTCTTGCGCAGGACCGCCGAGAATCGGCTCGCTGAGTTCGGCGCTCCGATCGGCGCGCTAGAGGCTCGAATCGAGATACTAGAGAATCAGGGAACTAGCAGCGACGTCGACTTAGCGTCAATCGAAGAGCGCCTAACGAAGTTCGAGGGAATTATAGCAACGGAACCCCAGAAACTCGTCACGATTCCACTTCTAACTCAGAGAGTAGAGATATTCGAAAGTCAATTGGCCGAGCTGAGAGCCGCACTCGCGCGTGAGCGCGCAGAGTTCAATACGACCGTTAGGTTCAGTCTAGGAATTCTGGGATCGTTATTTGTTGCGGTCGCGTCCCTCGTCATCAAGAACTTCATCGGCAATCCGAAGTCCACACCAGAACCAGTCAAGGAAGACGTTTGACTGTCGAAACGTCGAGCGCCTAAACTGTCGTCGTAGTGAACGAGACGCATCGGGCCGTCTCCCTGCTCATTGGGCGCTTGGGGCTTCTCCAAGCAAGCGCCGCCCGATCCCTACCAACCAAGGTCGAATTGCGTCTGAAACAGCCTCGCTGGCTGCCGCTATTCCGTGGCGGCATGCTGGTGAGGCATATCCAACGGGACGAGTACTCGGTCCTGATCCAACGCGGCGAGGCGAAGGCCTCGGCGAACAAGGCGCGGCTCCTCTCGATCGTGCTCATCGATGACCACGACGAATCGGGACTGACGGCCGATCGCCCTCCGAAGGGACGGCCGACGTCGTTCCGAGAGCACGTGGGCGACTACAAGGTCTGGCGCCATGCGCCGGCGTGCCGCAGCTGGCCGAAGAACGGAACCGGGGTACGCGAGGCTGCTCTGAACGAAGTACCGAAAGTATGCCGAATGCCCCACGCAAGCCATGCCGAAACCCAGGCTGCGTAGAGCTCACGAGAGATGGCTACTGCCCCAAGCACCGGCGAGCCCCTCGTCGGTTTGACCGTTACCGGGGGAACCCCTCGGAGCGGGGATACGGGGCCAAGTGGCAGCGTTACCGCTTGCAGTTCCTCGACGGGCGGCCTCTATGCGGTCAGTCCCCCAACGAGGAACGGGAGGCGGAGTATGACTGCGGCACCGTTACTGGAATTCGAGCGGCGCGACCGGAACATCGGAGCACTCAGGCGAGCGGGCTCGATGGGTTCTCGCCTTCGTGGGCGCAGCCTCACGGCTGCGGCACCGTTGTTGTAATTCGAGCGGCGGCGGATTCGCAGTGATGGTTGGGCCGGTTGCTTGCAGCCCCGTTGTTGGACGGGCGGCAGGTTGCGAGGAATGAGGGCGGCGGCGGTGCGATCTGCGGCAAGCCGCGAGAGAGGAAAGGAGAAGGAGTGGGCCTGTCGCGTTGTTTAGCCCAGGCCTTGCGGGCCGGCTTAGCGATATGCCGCCCTACGGGCCGAGCAACGGGCTCTTGCGTACCCGGCTCTGACAGATCGGACCGGCCGGCGGGCGCCATGAAACCGCGATCCGGGTATACAATCATGCGCAGCTATGTCTGAGCAGAATACTTCCAATCGCCGCAGCTTCGTACGGGACGCCGCCACGGCTGCGGCGGGGGCCGCCGTGTTGGGCGCGCCTGCTGTGGCGGCTTCGCCCAAGAGCGCGAATGATCGGCTGCGGGTGGGCATTGTCGGGCTGCGCGGGCGCGGGCGGTCGCACATCAAGGCCGTCCATCACTTGGAGAAGAGCGAGAACGTCGAGATCGCGGCGTTTTGCGACGTCGATTCGAACGTCCTCGGCGAGCGGATGAACGACTACGAGAAGCTGGCCGGGCGCCGGGTGCAATCGAGCTACTCGGACATGCGCAAACTGCTTGACCGGCAGGACATCGACGCGGTCTTCTTCGCCACGCCGAATTTTTGGCACTCGCTGGGCTCCATATGGGCATGCCAAGCCGGCAAGCACGTCTACGTGGAGAAGCCGCTTTCGCACAACGCTTTTGAGGGCAAGCAGGCCGTTGCGGCTGCGCGAAAGTACAACCGCATCGTGCAGCACGGCACGCAGAATCGCTCGTCGCCGAACATCATTGAGGGCGTGCAGGCGCTGAAGGACGGCGTGATCGGGGACGTCTACATGGCGCGCGGATTGGCTTACAAGTGGCGGCCCTCGATTGGCCCGCACAAGGTGGGGCCCGTTCCCGAGGGCGTGGACTACGAACTGTGGAAGGGACCGGCGCCGGATCGGCCGTTCTCGAACCTGCGGCTGCACAACAAGTGGCATTGGCAGTGGGACTACGGCAACGGCGAGCTGGGCAACCAGGGCGTCCACCAGTTAGACATCATGCGCTGGGCGCTCGACTTGGACGAGCCAACGCGCATCCAGTCGATGGGCGGCAAGTTTGTCCATGACGACGCTCAGGAGACGCCGAACACACAATCGATCAGCTACGAATTCGCGGGGCGCGACGTGATGCTGACGTTTGAGGTGCGGCCTTGGATCTCGAATGTGGAGGCTGGCATCGGAGAGAACTGGCCGACGCACGGCGTTTGCACCGGGCTGATCTTCTACGGCTCGGAGGGCTACATGGTGCTTCCGCATTACTCGGCGTACTACACGTACCTGGGCAAGCAGAAAAAGCCGGGGCCGTTCGCCGAGGATCCGAAGGACAAGATCAAGGATCAGCCGCACTTCGACAACTTTGTGGCGGCGGTACGGTCGGGCAAAGTCGGCGATCTCACGGCTGACGTAGAAGAGGGGCACAAGTCGTCGTTGATGGCGCACTTGGGCAACATCAGCTACCGGACAGGCCGCGAGGTGACCTACGACCCGAAGACGGAGCGCATTACGAGCGACGAAGCGGCGAACGAGTTGCTGACGCGCACGTATCGGGCGCCGTTTGTGGTGTCGGAAGACGTCTAGTCGTCGATCTCGACACGACCGGCCACGTTGGCGTGATCGACGTCGCCCGAGCCGTCTTCAGGGACCGAGAGGTCACCCGCAACGTCGCGCACGATGATGTCGCCCGACTTGTCCTCAACGACCACGTCGCCGCCGATGTTGGCGATGCGGACTTCGCCGGACTTGTCGTTGACGCGGACGTCGCCGGCGACCTGGTCAACGCGAATGTCGCCCGATTTGTCCTCAATCTGAAGAGATCCGTGGACGTCTACCACCACGACGTCCCCGGATTTGTCGTCGATCTTGGCGCCGGCGACGTTCTCCAGGCGCAGGTCGCCGGACTTGTCGACAACCTCGACGGGGAGGGAGTCCGGGAGGCTGACGGCGAGATCCATGACGCGGTGGCCGTGGCGCCAGCCGTCTGTTTGCCCCATGACGGTTTCTAGGTAGAGTTGGTCTCCGCGGCGCTCGACGAGCAACTGCATGTCGTCGAGGGCGGACTCGTCGGGGGCACACGCTTCGGCGGAAGCTTCGAGCCGCTCGAGGCCGGCGGCTCCGATGATGCGCAGGCTGCCGGCTCTGGCGACGATCTTCACGGAAGAGGCTCCGGCAGCATCGATCTGTTCGCTCAGACTACGGCGGGAGTCGCACGGGGGCCAGTTGCCGCCGTGGACGTGACACCCGGCGACAAGGAGTAGGGCGGCAGCGAGCAGATAGCGCACGAATCAGATCCTCGGTGAGTAGGATACGGCGATCGCTGACGGAATGTTCCCGGTTTTTCGCGGCCTAGGAGTAGATACGCCGAGGCGGGGTGGGAACCCTCTGTTGTCGCGCCGCCGCCGGCAGCGATAGTATCGGGGCTTCCCGGCGGGGAGCCGGTAGACGAGCGAAGCGTCGATTGATAGGCTCTGCTCAGAGAAGTCGTACTTGATGCACGCCGCCGCCCGATGTTGTCTGATCGCGTTGGTCTCTGTAGCTTGGCCTCCGGAGAATCTGCGTGCGCAGCGCCCGCCTAGCTTTCAGCACGAGGTACGGCCGGTATTCGAAAGGGCCTGCTTTGAATGCCATTCCGACGAGCAGTCTATGGCAGGGCTGGATGTGCGAAGCATCGCCTCGTTGATGGCCGGGGGCTCCGGCGGTCCGGCCCTAATTCCGGGAAAGCCGGATGAGAGCCTGCTGATCCGGCAGCTGGAGAGCGGCAAGATGCCGCTGGGCGGAGAGCCGCTGTCCGTGGCGGAGTTGCAACTGGTGCGGGCTTGGATCGAGACGGGCCGGTTCCCGTCAGTCGACGTCGCCTTGGACGAAGCCCGGAAGGCGAAGATCACTGCCGAAGATCGAGCGCACTGGGCGTTTGTGCCGCCGCGTAAGCCGAAGCCGCCCACCACCATTGATCATGAACGGGCTCGGGGCCCGATCGACGCCTTCATTCTCCGCCGCCTGGAGGAGAACGGCTGGACGATGAGCGCCGACGCAGACCGGCCGACATTGATTCGGCGCGCCTATCTTGACTTGCTCGGGCTGCCGCCCACGCCGGAGGAGATCCAGGCGTTCAGCGCTGATCCCGACCCCAGGGCCTACGAGAAGCTGATTGAGCGCCTATTGGAATCGCCGCACTACGGCGAGCGGTGGGGACGTTATTGGCTGGACGTGGCCGGGTACTCGGACTCGGTTGGGAATGCAGCGGACGAGTTGAGACCGGTGAGTTGGGAGTATCGAGACTGGGTGATCCGGGCGTTCAACTCCGACAAGCCCTTTGACCGCTTTCTGGTCGAGCAGTTGGCGGGGGACCAGTTAGTGAACTATGAGCCCGGGACCAAGCCTGATCCCGAGCACATCGACGAGCTGATCGCGACGGGCTTCTTGCGAACGCCTCCGGATATTACGGACACACAGACGATCTACCAAGTAGACAAGTGGTTCGACGCGCAACAGACGACGGTCGAAACCTCGATGAAGGCGATTCTGGGGCTGACGATCGGATGTGCGCGGTGCCACGACCATCGATTTGACCCGGTTCTGCAAGAGGACTATTACAAGCTCACCGCGGTGTATCAGGCGGCGTTTGATCCGGAGAATTGGATTCCGGCGGCGCTGGGTTTTGGACATTGGCCGACGCGCTACATCCTAGACGCCGAACCGGAGCATCAGAAAGAGTACATTCGAGCGGCGCTGGAGGAGTACCCGGAGATTCGACGGGAGAAGGCCCGAGTCCGGAGAAAGTACTCCGAGTACCGCGAGATCTGGCGAAAGGAAGCGGCTGAGAAGGCGGGCGAGACCGGAGACGCGGAAGCGTTGGAGCCGATCTCGAACGCGGAACTCGAGGCGCTGTACCCGGAGTTGGCGACGCGGGCCGCGGACCTGGCCCGACGAGAGAAGGCATACGAAGAACTGACGCCTCGTAAGATTTGGGGCCTGTGGGACGTTTCAAAAGAGCCCTCGCCTGCTTATGTGTTGGCGCGGGGGAATTATCTGGCTCCGGGCGCTCCGGTGGAGCCTGGAATACCGGCGGTCCTCGACGACCCGGATAATCCTTTCGAGTTCCCCGAGCCGAAGGAGGAGTGGCACCACACCGGGAGGCGACTGACGCTGGCGCGCTGGCTGACGAGTCCAAACCACCCGTTGACCACACGGGTGTTCGTCAACCGAGTTTGGCAATACCACTTCGGCGACGGGATCGTGCGGACCGCCGACGACTTCGGTTCGCAGGGAACTCCGCCCACCCACCCGGAGTTGCTGGACTGGCTGGCGACGACATTCGTGGAGGAGGGTTGGAGCGTGAAGGACTTGCATCGACGAATCATGCTGTCCACCGTGTACCGGCAAGGCTCCTCCGAGTCTCCCGCCCAGATGGCGGCGGACCCGAGCAACAAGCTGTTGTGGCGAAAGGCGCCGATGCGGTTGGACGCGGAGGCGATTCGTGATTCGATCCTGAGCGTGAGTGGTCGACTGGACCGCGAGATGTTTGGCCGCTACGAGCCGCTCAAGCAGGCGTCTGACGGGCAATGGATCATCGATCCGGAAAAGGGCAACAACCGCCGTAGGAGCCTCTACATCACGAATCGGCGGAGCGGAACCCACGGATTCCTGTTGACGTTCGACGCCCCTCCGATGGACAACGGCAATATGCCGAGACGCTTCCGAGCAGCGCTGCCGACTCAGAGTCTGGCGATGATGAACAACACATTCGTATTGGAGAGCGCTACCGCCCTGGCCAACCGGGTGCTCTCGGAGGGAGCGGACTTTGAGGGCCGCGTTCGGCGGGCGTTTGAGCTGACGTACGGCCGGTCGCCCGAGCCGGGGCAGGTTGAGCTTGCGCACGGCTTACTCGAGGCGGCCGGCGACGAGAATGCGGCTTGGCGTACCTTTTGCCAGGCGTTACTCGCTTCCAACGAGTTCCTTTATGTGTTCTAAGCTGTAGCTGGAGTTCCCATGATCAAGAGTCCACTCACGCGCCGGGAGATCCTTCGGAACACCGCGGGTGGATTGGGATCGATTGCGGCGAGTTGGCTGACGCAGCAGAACGCGGCGGCCGCCAGCGGTAGTCGGCCCGGCAGCGCCCATACGCTGGCTGCGAAGACTCCCCATTTTCCGGCGAAGGCGAAGTCGGTCATCTTTATCTATATGGGCGGCGGGCCGTCGACGATCGACATGTTCGATCCCAAGCCGGTGCTGACCCAGTATGACGGAGAGAACGCGCCGTTTGAGATCAAGGGGCGCGCACTGAACGGGTCGCAGCGCGTAATGGCGAGTCCGTTCGAGTTCAAGCAATACGGCGAGAGCGGACGTTGGGTGTCTTCGCTGTTGCCGCATTTTTCGAACGTCGTGGACGAGGTCGCATTCGTACGGTCCATGTGGACGGACCGAATCGATCACTCGACGGCGCAGTTTACGTTCGTGACCGGACGGGGAATCGCCGGATTCCCAAGCATTGGGTCGTGGGTGAGCTACGGGTTGGGCACGGAGAACCAGGATCTGCCGGCGTTTATTGCGCTGCAAGATTCTCCGGCAACGATCAAGCGGCGGGCGTTTGGTTCCGCCTGGCTGCCGCCGGTCTATCAGGGCACTCCGATGAATGTGGAGGGCGCACCGATCTTCGACGTGGAGCGCTCGGACGACGTTAGCGAATCGCAGCAGTCGGAGTTCCTTGCATTGGTGAAGGGACTCAATCGGCTGCACCAGAAGGACTATCCGCTGGACCCGGAGTTTGAAACGCGCATAGCCAACTACGAGCTTGCGGCCAAGATGCAGATGTCGGCGACGGGGGTTGCGGATATTCGTGGCGAGAGCGCGGCGACGAAGGAGTTGTACGGCGTAGACGATCCGGTTTCGGGCAGCTTCGGCTCGCGATGCTTACTGGCTCGTCGTCTCGTCGAGCAAGGCGTACGGTTCGTCACGGTCATCAACGGCGGATGGGACCACCATTCGCGAATCGTCGAGAATATCCAGAGGCTGTGCAAGCGAACGGATCAGGGTGTTGCAGCGTTGCTGTCGGACTTGAAGTCGCGTGGGCTCCTGGACGAGACGCTCGTCGTGTGGTCGGGTGAATTCGGCCGTCTGCCGACGATCCAATCCAACGAGGCTGATCCAGGACGAGACCACAATCCGTACGGATTCAACATGTGGATGGCCGGCGGGGGAGTGCGAGCCGGAGCGGACTACGGCGAGACGGACGAGTTGGGTTACGCGGCGGTGGAAGAGTTCAAGTTGGGCCACGCCGACGTGCATGCGACGATCCTCAATCAGCTCGGCTTGGACTTCAGGAAGCTGACCCATGAGTACGAGGGGCGCGACGAGTCGTTGGTAGGGGTGACCCCGGCTCGAGTGATCAACGAGATCCTGGTCTAAGTTCGACCGCGCGGAGACCTACTGGGTTGGGCGAAAGTGGAGGGCCTCCGGCCGAATCAAGAATCGGTCGATCACGCGGCACTCGCCGCTGTGCATCTGGTAATCCGATACGGCCGCGGCCACCTCTTGTGGAATCACGCGAACATCGTCGGGAAGATTTTCCGCGGCGATCGTCAGGATCGGTCGGTGGCGACGAATCGTCTGTACAGCGCCGCGAATAGCGTTTCTTTCAGCGCCCTCGACGTCCATTTTGATGAAATCAACCCGATCGAGGCCCAAGTCCGCGACGATCGCATCGAGGGTCTCCAGCGGCACCTCGACTCGGCGCGGTTTACCGGACGACTCCCCGCGCTCGGCCATCACCATGGAATCCAGCGCGGAGTTGTCATAGATGAACATGGGCAGCACGTCCGGCTCGTGCCAGAGGCCTTTTTCTACGACGATGACCCTGCCGGTCCGGATCTCCTCCTCGAAATTGAGACGAAGCGCACGAGCGTTCTTGGGCGAGGGATCGACGGCGACGACGAGTCCAACGCCGGAGTCGAGAGCTCTGCGGGCAAACATGCCGACATTCGCTCCTGCGTCGACGACAACGCTGTCAGGGCCGAGACCCTCCTCAGAAAGGTTGTATGTATCGAGAGACTGTTCGGCCATGACGTAAGACAAGCCGTCGAAGTCCGGAGCCCACCAATCGCCCATTGGAGTATCCCAACGGACAAGTCCGTCAACGGATTCTATCGGCTTAATCTGCGCGACGACTTGTTTGAGAATCGGCCGGACCCGCTCATTGACGGGGTGCAGCGCCTGCTCCAAGCTGCATCCCTCAGCTCTACCGGCATAGAAGACTAGTCCGTTGCGGATTGTACGAACCCCGCCAGCGCCCGACAGGACCAGACCAACCGCTGCAATCGAGACGGCGGCAGCTATGAGCAACAACGAAGTTCTGGACATGCGACGAGTCTATCGAAAGGCGGCAGCGGACCAGCGCCTCTACAGTAGAATGGCGCAAGGAACTTCTATCGCCCATGTCTGATTTCACCCACCCTACCCGCCGCACCATCGTGAAGACGGCGGGCGTCGCTGCTCTGGCCGCGCAGTCGGCCGTTCGCGTTCTTGGAGCCAACGAGAGGCTCCGGCTGGGATTCATCGGAGTCGGGAATCGCGGCTTCGGCGGACACGTAAAGAAGGCGGCCCGCGTCAAGGAGATGGGGGCGAACGTAGAGCTCGCTGCTGTAGCTGACGTCTATGACGGACACCGGGAGCGTGCAATCGACTACGCCGAGGCACAGACCGGCGTCCGACCGACGGCGTACGTCGATTATCAGGACATGCTGGCGCGCGAGGATCTCGACGCGGTGTTCATCGGTACGCCGGACCACTGGCACGCCAAGATGGCGATCGATGCGCTCCGCGCCGGAAAACACGTTTACTGCGAAAAGCCCATGACGAAGACGACGGAAGAGGCTTTCGCGGTGGTGGACGCGTGGAAGCAGTCCGGCCGAGTGATGCAAGTTGGAGTTCAGTCGACGAGTCTGCCGGTGTGGTCGCGGGCGAACGAACTGATTCGCGAGGGCAAGATCGGAAAGCTGATTCAGTTCCAGACGGAGTTCTATCGCAATACGGCGTTTGGGCAGTGGCGGAACCGCAAGCTGACGCCGGAGATGACGCCGCAGTCGATTGACTGGAAGCGCTGGCTGGGCTTAGAGGCCGGGCTGGTCGAGGAGGAGATGCCCTTTGACCGCGCGGTCTTTGTGCAATGGCGAGCCTACTGGCCTTACGGCGCAGGGATGTACACGGACCTGTTTGTGCATCGCACGACGTCGATGCTGAAAGCCACGGGGCTTCGCCTTCCGGGTCGAGTGGTGGGCGGCGGCGGGATCTTCTATGAATACGACGGACGCGACGTACCGGACGTGGCGACGGTGGTGGCGGATTACAACGAAGGGGCGCAGTTACTGATCACAGCGTCGATGGTGACGGCCGGGGCTCCTATCCAGCAGCTCATTCGCGGACACCACGGCTCTTTTGTTTTCGGAAACGGCGAGCAGTTTACCGGCTTCGACTTCGTACCTGAGGACCAGAGAGTCCTCCAAGATCCGACGATTGTTGCAGAGAGGATCGACACGGAGGACGTCGCCGACACGACCTACGCGCACGTGAAGAACTTTGTGGATTCCATTCGGGAGGGGACCCCGGAGGCTTGCAACAATACGCCCGAGTTAGGCGCGGCGGCGGTGGCCACGGTGAACTTGGGGGCCCGAAGTTACAAAGAAGGCAAGGCGTTCTTCCTGGATCCCGCTACGCGGATTGCGACGGACCGGGACCCCGGATGGGCCAAGAAGTGGGAGCGTATGTCGCATTCCGGGTCTAGGCCGAATCACGTACCTGGATGGAGTGCGGGCGACCGAGGGAGCACGCTGGAAACACTGGATCATATGCGTTTGGGCGGTCCCTGGGTGGATGGAAAGGCTCCGGAAGAGCGATAATCCACCGTTTTCCTAAAAACTTAGGTACCCCGTGCCGGGGGATATTTGAACTAGCGAACTAGGGTTTTCTCTGGATACGACGGTTCTGCCCATTGTTGTTATCAACAATACGAGGCAGAGTATGACGTCCGCTCGAAAACTACTGTACATCGCGCTTGCCTGCTGGTTGTGTTCTTTGGCGGGATGCGGTGAAGCGCGAGATCCGGGAGCGGTGGAGTGGGAGTTCATGCAGTCCTCGTTCGAGGCTGGGTCGTTCGATCAGGTGATTGACCGACTCGATCGAATGGAGGATGTGCCCGGTTGGAGCGAGCGTGCCGCCGGCTGGCGAGTGGTCCTATTGGGAGGCATGACCCGCGCCTATTTGGAGCTCACCGAGGCCTGCGAACAAGGCCTGGAGGAGTCGAAAGGACGCCCGGACCGGAAGCTGCAGCTGGCGCTTGATCAGTACCGGAAGGATGCGCGGAGGTACTCGATCGAACTGTACGAATCGGTGCAAGCTTTCGACAAACTGACCGGCGACGCGGAGAGCGTGTCGCTTGATTTCGATCTACCCGACGGAGACGCCGCGCCGTCTCCGCTTGTGGCGAGGATTTCCACCGGAATAATGCCGGGAGACCAGGGCCTCAAGAGCAGCGAACAGCACACGATTGAGCGCGGAGTCCTGCTCCAGGCGACTCGCGCCGTGGGCGCGGGCGACAAGGTCGATACGGCCAAGAAGATGTTCGAGTTCTCTCCCGTATCGACGCCGAAAGCCGTCTACATGCTCGGCGTCGGCCGCACGATTCACGAGGCGGCGGCGCTCTACGGCGTCAAACGGCTCAGGGATCACAAGATGCAGGAGCTGTTCTTGGGGCTGGCGGAACAGTGTGTTCGACCGAGCTTGGAGAGCAAGAACCTGGGGCTGAGGACTGAGGCGGAAGCGATCCTGCAGTCGATCGAGAAATCTCGGGCGAACATGGAAGACCGCAGCACGCCGGCCAAGTAGGCGCGGAGATCGCGGCCCTCGCTATATTGAAGGGCTCGTGTCTTCACCCGCAGCCGCCTTCGATCGACCACAACAAAAAGACCTGGACAAGTGCGTCCACTGCGGATTGTGCCTCAACGCTTGTCCGACCTATCGGGAGTTGGGATTGGAGATGGATTCTCCTCGCGGACGAATCTATCAGATGGCGGAGGTGGCGTCCGGGCGGCAGGAGATCAACGACGACTACGTCGAGCACATTGATCTCTGCCTAGCCTGCCGTGCTTGCGAAACAGCTTGCCCCTCAGGCGTGGAGTACGGCCGACTGGTGGAAGCGGCCAGGGGCCAGGTCTCCAGTGAGCGGAGACCGGGCCTGCTACAGCGCTTCCTCTACGACTCCGTCCTCGTCAGCCCGTGGATGCTGAAAGTTGCCGGTTACAAGGCTTGGCTGTATCAAAAGACGGGGCTACAGTCGCTAGTTCGCGCAACGGGACTGCTGAAGCCGTTCGGACTGGCAGAGGTTGAGCAACTGGCCCCGCCTTCGCAGCCGCCGTTCTTTTTCGAGAACGTGGGCCGAACATTCCCCGCGGAGGGCGAACGGAAGTATCGCGTGGCCTTGATGGCTGGATGTATCGCGAACGTCTCCTTTGCGCGGATGAACGAAGCGACGGTGCGCGTGCTCCAGAAGAACGGCTGCGAGGTGGTGATTCCAGGCGAGCAAGGCTGCTGCGGAGCGCTGCACGTTCATGCAGGGATGCGCGATTCGGGGCGGCGTCAGGCGCTGCAAAACATCAACGCGATTGACCCAAGCGCGTTCGACGCCATCCTGAGCAACGCTGCCGGGTGCGGATCGACGCTGAAGGAGTATCCAGACCTGTTTGAGCATGATCCGGATCTGCATGCGCGCGCCGAGGCCTTCTCCGGCAAGATGCGCGACGTACTGGAATTCCTGGCGGAGATCGAGCTGCCCAATCGAACCATAGGCGAACTGTCGGGCCGCGTTACCTACCAGGATTCGTGCCACTTGCTCCATGGGCAGAAGGTTCGGAATCCGCCGCGGTACTTGTTGGGATTGGTTCCGGGCATCGAGTTTCGGGAGTTGCCGCTGACGGAGATCTGCTGCGGCTCGGCAGGCGTCTACAACGTGCAGCACACGGAGATGTCCATGAGTTTGCTCAGGGACAAGATGCGCAACGTGGAAGCGACCGAGGCGGATACGGTGGTCACTGCGAACCCGGGTTGCATGCTGCAGCTACAGGCCGGCGCGAAACTCTATTCCAAGGGACAGCGAGTGCTGCACGTCATCGAACTGCTGGACGAAGCGTACTCCGCAGCCTAGGAAGGCGGCGGCTTGCTATTTCCTCTTGAGGACTTCGAGGTGCTGCCGATAGGCGGAACGCGCGGCGACGAAGTCTGAATGGTCGAGCCGTAACTCGGTGGAGATCCTGCGGACTTCATTGTCTTCGACGGTCGAGATGGACTGGTCCGCCGCTGAGACGGCAAAGAGGCAGTTGAGGAGAGCGACCTTCTGGGCGCGGCTGGCGAGGCGATTGAACTCCTTGGCAACGGCGAAGTTTTCTGATCCGCCGAGCAAGAGGTTCTGCGCCTTGGCGATTTGAACGACCATCACGGCTTGGTCTTCGGGAAGGCCGCCTAGACCCTCGACGATTCGTTCCATCTCAGACGTCTCTTCGGTGGACACTTCAAGGTCCGCGTGCGCGACGCGGCCGAGCAGGTAGGCAAAGGCTGCGATGTAGCGAGCTTGGTCCGGTTCCATCGCATCCAGCGCCGAGGCGATTTTGCGGATCGTGTCGGCGGAGTCGTGGGAGGCGGGAGAGGTCTCAGAACCCCAGTTCAAAAAGTCGAAGAACGCCATTGAAGCTTCAGTCTAACCCGGCCTAAAAGACGCCGAAGCGTTTGGCGCGTTTGGCGGCCGTCACCACCGCCTCGATGTCCATCAGGCGCTCGGGTTCCAGGCCGGTGTCGTAGTGCACGCTCTGGGGACAGTACTTGCAGTCCTCCGGACAGCCACCCGTCTTGA
>Ga0209578_10002324_pt1 | contig 15979 bp, 3 predicted proteins | sample tdAd472_FD_187127 | JGI IMG/M metagenome (GOLD analysis project Ga0209578, IMG submission 187127) | Marine sediment microbial communities from the Atlantic coast under amendment with organic carbon and nitrate - tdAd47.2 (SPAdes)... | ecosystem: Environmental > Aquatic > Marine > Coastal >...
TGGCGACCCGCGACAACCCGGAGGCGGTCCAGTAGACTGCGAACACCACCAACGGAGCGGTGGCGACTTCGGATCTCCCTCGCGGGGGTCACTTCAGGGAGGATTACCCGATGTTCGGACGCATGGTCGGCCTTTCGCTGTTCGCCACCGCCGTCACAGCGGGGCCGCCGGCCCACGCGGCTCAGTCTCCGGACATCGCCGGGCCCTTCCACGGCGGGGCCGACCTACTCAAAGCGAGCCGCGCGTTCCTGCCCGGCGCGGTTCAGGCCGCTCCCGACTCCGCTCAGCCGCGCGTCCGCTTCACCTTCAAAGACACCTCGATCGACGAAGTCGTCGACTTCATGGCGCGCGAGACTGGGCTGCCCGTCATCCGCGAAACGCAGGTTCCTCAAGGCACGGTCACGTTCATCAGCGCCGAGGCCTACGACCTCCCCGAAGCCCTGCGCGTACTCAACGTCATCCTGAAGACCCGCGGCGTGCAACTGCGTCGTGATGAGGAGTTTCTCTATCTCGGCGCGATCAACGACATGCAGCGCAGTGCCGTTCCAACCTTTACGGACGGCGAGATCCCCGATGGCGTCACCGGCGAGCAGATCATCACGCTTGTCTTCCCGCTCAACAACGCCACCGCCGGGCAAGTCGCCGATCAGATCAAACCGCTGGTTGGCGGCTACGGCTCGGTCGTCGCGCTCCCGCAGCAGAACGCGCTCATCCTCACCGATACCGCGGACCAATGCCGGCGACTCGGAAGCATCATCAGCGAGATCGACTCGCGCCCGGCGTTCGAAGAGTCGGTCAAGGTCTACAAACTCGAACACCTCGACGCTGAGACCGCGCGGGAGAGCCTGAGCGTACTTGTCGCCGAGCGACAGGTGACTGTCGTGTTCGATCGCCAGGGCAACCGGCAGGTCGTGCAGGACGAAAAGGTCGCGGGCATCCGCCTCGAAGCCGATCAGCGCACAAACTCCATCATCGCGATCGGCCCCGAAGGTCGGCTCGCCACGATCGAACGCCTCGTCGAGATCATCGACGTTCCCGAGGCCGGCGGCGGTCGCGACATGACCACCTTCACGCTCGGCGCGGTCGGGGTGGACGAAGCGATGCGATCGCTCGACCAACTCTTCCGGAGCATGCCCCAGGCCCAGCGTCCGACGCTGGTCCCTCTCGCGATGGTCGGCAAAATCGCCGTGGTTGGCTCGCAAGGAGCTGTCAGTCAGGCCCGCGACCTGCTCAACGAGATCGACGGCGGCGTCGATGCAGAGGCCCGCAACGAGACCATCGTCCGGGTCATCGAACTCGAGCACACCGACCCTGGTGCCGCGCTGAACGCCATCCGCCCGATGCTCGACACCCGCCAGCAACGGGTGATCCGCTTCGCGCCCGTCTCGAGCACGCGGTCGCTCCTCGTCAGCGCCTCGCCGGTCGATATCGAACTCGTTCAGGCGCTCGCCGATTCGATCGATGTCGCCACACCCACCCAGCGTGAGATCCGCTTTTTCCGGCTCGACGGCGACCTCACGCGAGAGCACATCGCCGAAGCCATCTCGCTCATCGACGCAACGGCCACCCCCCAGACCGAAACGGTGGAACTCGTCGAGCCCGCCGGCTCGGATGCCTCCCGGATCACGATCGTCGGTTCGCGCGCGGCGTTCGACACGTTCAGTCGGACCCTGGATGAGGTCCGCGAGGCGAGCCGCCCCGCGATGGAGACCCGCCGCTTCACGCTCGAACAGGCGGAGCCGTCATCGGTCGCCTCGACGCTTTCGCGATTGGCTCGTCCGATGCTCGCCGCCCAGGAGGCCGGCGCGTACGAAGCACCGGACATCACGCCCATCGATGAGCTCGATGCGCTGCTCATACGCGCCCGCAGCGACCAGTTCGCCGTGCTCGAACAATTGGTCACCGTGCTCGACGAAGCCGAGCCGACACGCCTGCAGTTCCGCGTGGTGCGCATGCGCAGCGCCGATCCGCAGGCGACCATCGACCGGGCGCAGCAACTCTTCGATCAGCTCGGTCAGGGGCTCGAGCCCGAAGAAGTGGGCACCGTCCGCTACTCGTTCGACGCCCAGACCGGCAACCTGCTGATCACCGCAGACCGCGTCGGAATGGAGCGATTCACTTCGCTGCTCGATCAGGCCCAGCGTCTCGGCCCGCCGGAACGCACCACCCGACTCATCGACCTGCAGTACATCGAGGCCACCGAGATCCTCGATGTGCTCCCCGAACAGGTCGCCAAGCTCTTGCCCGAAGAGCCAGGACGCACACCCGCCCAGCCCACCTTCCAGGCGGTCGAAGCCACAAACTCCATCCTCGTCAGCGCCGAGCAGCTCCAGCACCAGGTCATCGCCGAGTTCATCCGTCGCCTTGATGTGCTCGAACCGACCGAACTGCCGCCGCTCAAACTCATCCAGGTCCGCGCCGCCGACGCGAGCGCAATCGCACGGATGCTCACCGACCAGTACGCGCGCCGCCCGCAGGAGATCAGGCGCACATCGCCGGTCGATATCCAGGCCGATGCCGCGACCAACACCCTGATCGTTAGTGCCGCCCCGGATGTGCTCCCGGAGATCGAGGCGTTTGTCGCCGAACTGAACCAGTCGAACGAAGACACCGCCGATCGCGTGACCGAGATCTTCCCGCTCAAGGTCGCCAAGGCCTCCGATGTCGCTCGCGCGATGGACACGCTCTATCCCGAGCCGCCCGTCCCCGTCGACCGGTTCGGTCGCCCGCAGCCGTGGCTCCGCGAGCCGCGCGAGGTCCAGGTCACGGCCGACCAGGCCTCGAATTCGCTGATCGTCGATGCCCCCGCCGAACGGATGCCGGCGTTCACCGCGCTCGTCGAGAAGCTCGACCGCGTCGAGCTCCCGCCCCAAGCCGAGTTGCGGACCTACTCCATCCCGCGAGCCGACCTCGACGCCATCACCCGCACGCTCCGTTCGCTCGCCGACCGCGGCTCGCTCAACGGACCCGCCCAGCCCGGCGCGGCGCAGGTACCCGTCACGATCGAAAGCGAACCGCGTTCGCGCACGCTGATCGTCGCTGGCGACGACGCCACCCACACCATCGTCGAGCGGATCCTCAGCGACCTGTCCGCGGTCCCGGTCGAGCGTCAACTTCGAGTCATCCGCCTCGACAACGCCGATCCGCGCGATGTCGCCTCCCGCGCCGAACAGATCTACGTCCAGCAAACCGCCGAACTCCCCGGCGCAACCTCTGTCGATGTGACCGTCGACGAGTCCACCAACAGCCTGCTCGTCGTCGCGGAAGCCGAAGCGATGAGCCGGTTCATGCGCATCATCGACCAGCTCGAAGAGCAGGCCGGTCCGCCGCGCGAACTCCGCATGGTCGAACTGCAGCACGCTCAGGCAGCCGAGATCGTCGCCTTCCTCACCGACCTCATCGAGTCATCGCGCCCGTTCAGCGCCGGCAATGTCGTCGATCCGGTCATCGAGCCCATCGAACGCAACAACACGCTGCTCATCGCTGCTCAACCCGGTCAGCACGCCATCATCGAGTCGCTCATCCGCTCTCTCGATGTGCCGTCCGACGCCCAAGCCGGACCGCTCAGAATCCTGCGACTCCGCACAGCCGAGGCGACCGGCATCGCCAATGTCCTGACACAGGCCTTCGGTCAGCGCCCGGCCGAGGAACGCGCCGCCAAGCCGGTATCCATACGCGCCGACGCCGCAACCAACACCCTGATCGTCAGCGCGCACCCCGACGTCCTGCCCGAGGTCGAACGCCTCGTCACCGAACTCAACGACGCCCAGTCCTACGACTCCGACGGCCGCGAGATCCGCATTTTCCCGCTCCGCGTTGCGCGGGCAGAGCAACTCGCGCGAACGCTCGACCAGATGTTCCCTGAGCCCCCGGTCCCCGTCGATCGTTTCGGCCGACCCATGCCGAACCTCCGCGAGCCGAAAGATGTCGTTGTTCGCGCCGATCAGCAGACGAACTCGATCATCGTCGATGCGCCGGCCAACCGACTCGCCGGATTCGAGCAGCTCGTCGAACAGCTCGACCGCACCGAGGTCCGCGGCAGCCGTGAACTCCGGACCTACAGCGTCCCCAACGCCGATCTCGACGCGCTCTCACGCACGCTGAGCAACCTCGCCGATGCCGGTGGCCTTGCCAACGCCGATTCCGGCGACACAGCGTTCACCGTCGAGATCGACCAGGTCTCCAAGACACTCATCGTTTCCGCGGTCCCCGAGGCATTCGAGCGCATCGAGAAGATCATCGATGAGGTCGACTCTCGTTCCGGCGCACCGAAGACCCAGCTCAGCTTCTTCAACCTCACGAGCGCCCGCGCTGATCGCATCGAGCCGACGGTGGTCAAGCTGCTGAACGCTCGCCTCGAAGAACTCCGGCGCGAGGCCGGCCTCTCCGAGGACGCAGTCGCCGGAAGCGTCGAGGTCGTCGCCGATCGCCAGACCAACACCCTGATCGTCACCGCCCCCGTTGAGCTCGTCGATGTCGCTCGCGAGATCATCGCGCAACTTGACTCCGGCGAGAACGCCGTCGGACGAGACGTCCTCCGCGTCATCCCGCTCCGTTTCGCCGATGCCGCCCAGACCGCTCCCGCGCTTTCGCGCACCCTCTCGACCGCCGACCTGCCGTCCGGCGGCAGCGTCGAGGTTACCGCCGCCGGTGGCTCCAACGCGATCATCGTCTCCGGCGATGAGTCCGACATCGAGTATCTCGAGAACATCATCAAAGAGATCGATGTCCCCTCCGGTGACCAATCGGTCACCGTCCGCACTGTTTACCTGAAGAACAACCGCGCCGAATTGGTCGCACCGGTCGTCGACCAACTCCTCGCCTCCGAGCGCATCGACGGCTGGATGCGCATGGAACTCCTCCGTCGCAACCCGAACGCACTCGACGAACTCACCGAGGTCCGCGTCGCCGCGGAGCCACGCGTCAACGCGGTCATCGTCACTGCGCCGAGCGCGATCGCCACCATCGCCGAGGAACTCATCACCCAGCTCGACGTCGCGCCCAGTGAGATCGGGCGCACCGATCGCGCTGTGCGTGTTCTTACCCTCCGAAACGCCGACGCCGCGTCGGTCGCGCAGAACGCGTCTCTGCTCTTTGAGGATGACACGCAGGTTTCCACGGTGCCGGCACCGACCATCCGCGTAGACGCCGCCTCGAACTCGCTGATCGTGCGCGGCAGCGCCGAGCAGATCGCCGAGGTCGAGTCGCTCGCCGCCGAACTCGACGGCGCAACCCTCGCCGGCACCAGAGAGATCAGGACCCTCGCCGTAGACCGCTCGCGGATCGACGCCGTTGCGCTCGCCGAGACGCTGCGTCGCCTGCTCGCCGATCAGGGCAACGCCGTCGAAGTCATCGACGCGTCCGAGCTCCGAAACAGCGATGAATCCCCGAAGCCCGAACCCCAGGGCAACCTGTTCTTCGATCCGACCGGCCCCGTCTGGCAGTACGAGCTCCAGGGCGAAGAGCTCGGCCGGCGCGGCATCCTCCTGCCGAAGCGCGTCAAGCTGATCATCGGTTACACGCAGACCACGATCGCGTCTATCAACGAAGATGCGGACGATGCCGAGACCGAAGCCGCTGGCGATGATGCGCAGGATGCCTCCGAGGCCGAAACCGGCATCACCGAAGAGCAGCTCGCCGAGCTCTCAGCCCTCGCCCAGCAGATGCTCGCCGAGTCGCTGAGCGCCGCCGATGAGGCCGAAGCCATCCAGAACGAGTCCCGGCAGACGGCCCAGCCCAAGACCGATCCCGCCGCCACCGACGACCTCGCCGGCGACGAAGCGGACATCACGATCGCCGTCGACCCAAGAACCAACTCCCTCGTGCTGATCGGCTCTGAGCGTGCAACGCAGCGAGTCGCCGAACTCGCCGCGCGCATCCAGAACGAACTGCCCGCCGAGCCGGGGCGAGTCCGCATCATCAAGCTCGACCCGAACGCCGATGCCCAGGCCATCGCGAACCTCTTGAATGCCTCGGTCCGCCAGATCGGTCAGCTCTCCAACACCAACCCGGGTGGCCTCACCGGTCGCGTCGCGGTCATCGCCGACCGCAACAGTTCGTCACTGGTCCTCAGCGCAAACGACACCGATTTCGAGACGGTCTCCGCGATCATCGGAGCCGTGTCCTCGCCCGGCGCCGCCGCCGACTTCGGCGTGAAGGTCTACCGCCTCACCAATGTCCGCGCCGACCGAGTCGTCGCCGCGATCCAGGACCTGCTCTCCGAACAACCTCGCGGCCGCCAGGCGCAGCGCCTCCGCAGCGGTCAGGAGATCTCGCTCACCCTCGTCGATCAAGACGACACCGATCAGACCGCCGATCTCGCGTTCGGTTCCGTCAACGCGTCGCTCGGACCCGCCGGTGAGTCAGTCATCGTGTCCGGGCCCGTTTCGGCGATCCCATTCATCGACCGCTTCGTGTCGATGCTCGACCAGAACCCGGTCACCGACAGCGGCGTGCTCCGAGTCTACGAAGTCGAGAACGCCCAGGCCGAAGACGTCAGGCGCACCCTCCAGCGAACCTTCGACGGCCTCCGCCGCGAGGTCTCGCAAAACGCCATTAACCGCGCCTTGTTCGAAGCCGACACCCGTACGAACACCATCATCGTCACCGCATCGACCGATCAGCACCAGCAGATCGAGGAACTTCTCGCACGACTCGACGTGTCCGTCGAGGATGACGCGTACCCGATCACCTTCCTCCCGATCGACTCGGTGGCTCCAAGAACCGTTGAGCGCATCGTCAACGATGTGCTCATCGGCCGCGACCCCGCCAAGCGCGATCGCGTCAGCGTGACCGCCGACGATGCCCTGAACATGCTCATCGTCCGGGCACCCCAGGACGACGTCGAAGAGATCCGCGCGCTCCTCGCCGAAGTAGACCGCCCGGAGGCGTCCGAGCTCCCGATCCGCACGATCGCACTGAAGAGCGCCGACGCTCAGTCTGTCGCGCAGTCCATCCAGCGCTTCCTCGACGATCGGGCCCGCACCTCCACACGCCCCGGCCAGCGCCGCGTCGAGCGCAGGGTCTCCGTCGTGGGTGACCGCGAGTCCGGCACGCTCCTCATCGCCGCGTCCGATGCCGACTTCAAGCAGATCCAGTCCCTCGTCGCGGGTCTCGACGAGCAGGCCTCGTCCGGCGCGCCCGAGTTCCGCATCGTTCAACTCCAAAACGCCAAGGTCGGCGACATCTTCGAGAGCATCGAGAGCCTCGCCTCGGAACTCCAACGCCAGATCCGGCGCAGTCAGGGCAACACCGAGCAACTCGCCGTCCAGTCCGACCGACGCACGAACTCCATCCTCCTCTTTGGCAGCGGCGAATCGTTCGAAGCCATCGAGTCGGTCATCCGCTCGCTCGATACCGCAACCGCCGAAACCGGAGAGACCGTCGCCCGAGTCTTCCAGATCGAGAAGGCCGACATCCAACTCGTCCGCAGCACGCTTGAGCAGACGCTCAACGACCCCAACGCGTCGCAGCGCTGGTGGGAACCCGCCGACCCGAGCCAGCTCCGTTTCGAAATCGACGCCCGAGGGCGATCGATCGTCGTCATCGGCCCTGAGGATCGCGTTGAGGAGGCAGGCCGCTTCATCGCACGCCTCGACTCAGAAGTAGGGGGCCCGGGTCAGGAAACCCAGACCATCACCCTGTCCTTCACCGACGCCGAGACCGTCGCCAGCAGCCTCAACCGCTTCTTCAGCGACCGCGCTCGCCTCGCAGGCGTCCGCGACGCCAGCGTCGCCGCGATCGGTTCCCGCGGCGGCTCGACGCTCATCGTCACCGGCTCCGCCGACGACCTGCCCCTCGCCGCCGACATCGCCGCACGTCTCGACCAGCCCGACATGAGCGACGACCAGCGCATTGAGGTCTACGCGCTGTCCAACGGCGAGGCACAGGACATCAGCCGCGCCATCGGCCAACTCTTCCCGCGCTCGCGCACGTCCGGACGCATGCCCGTGACCGCGTCGCCCGACGTCCGCACCAACTCGATCATCGTCTCGGCCCCGACCGAACTGTTCCCGCAGGTCGAAGGCCTGATCGCGCAGCTCGACACCGAACCCGCCGGTGAAGTGGTCCAACTCAAGACGTTCTCGCTGGAGTCCGCCCGCGCCCGCGAGGTCGCCGCGACCATCACCGAATCGCTCGGTCTCACGGACTCCGCATCGCGTCGCAACCGCGAGCGCGACGGCGACGCCAAACGCGTCCTCGACGCCGACGGCAACCCCATCGTCGTCCGCGCATCCGTGACCGCCGATGAGCGGTCCAACACGCTGCTCGTCACGGCGGACGAGAAGTCCATGCGCGTTGTCGCCGACCTCATCGCGACCCTCGATGAACAGCCCGCCGTCAGCGCCATCGAATACCGCATCGTCAAACTCGAGAACGCCCTCTCGACCGACGTCTCGATCGCGCTCAACCGCCTCGCATCGTCACTCCCGCGTGCTCAGGGCGTTCCGTCACCGTCCGTCACGAGTTCCCGCCGCGACAACACACTCGTCATCTCAGCGACCACCGACCAGCTCGTGGAGATCGAGAAACTCATCGCCCAACTCGATGTCAAGCCCGAATCGGACCGCGTCACCGAGTTCGTCGCCCTTGAATTCGCCGACGCCGCACAGGTGCGCGAAGCGCTCTCCGTCTTCTACGGCACCTTCGCCTCCGCCGCCGACACCCCCGAAGCCCGAAACGTTTCCATCACCGCCGACCCGACGACCAACTCGCTTGTCATCTCCGCCGCCGAAGTCGAGTGGCCAGGCATCCGGGAACTGATCGCCAAACTCGATTCTGAAGAGTACGACGCCTCGCGTCGGCTCGAAGTCATCGCTCTCAATCACGCCGACGCATCATCCGTCGCCGAAGCCATCCAGGCCGCGTTCGATGCGCCGCTCCGCGCCGAACTCGAACGCGAGCGTCAGCGCGCCGCCGCCAACCGTGGCCGAGGGAATCAATCGCCGTTCGGCGAATCCTTCATCGACGCCCCGGCGCTTCTCATCAACAGCAACGAAGTCGTCTCCGTCAGCGCCGAGCCGCTCACGAACAGCCTCGTTGTCTCCGCCGGCAAGCGAGATCTCGAGCGCATCCGCCAGATCATCGATCAGATCGATGTCCCCGAGTACTCCAAACTCCCCGAGCCGCGCATCATCGCGCTCGACAGCGGCAAAGCGCAGGAGATCGCTCAATCCCTCCGTGCCCTCTTTGACAACTCCGGCAACCAGCGCGGACGCAACAACGCCCGCCGCGGCATCACCATCCTCGGTGATGCCACTTCCAACAGCCTGATCGTCCGCGCCTCCGACGAGGAATTCGAACAGATCAAACAACTCGCCGAGTCGCTGCAGGAGCAGGGCGACGACGCACGCACCACCGCCCGCGTCCTCGCGGTCTATCGCCAGCCCGCATCCCGCCTCGCCCAGACCATCCAGTCCACCTTCGCTGCGGCCGCGCAGCGCGACGGCGAAACGCTCTCCGTTGAGGTGGATCGCCAGTCCAACGCTCTCGTCATCGCGTCAACCAAGCGCCTGTACGACGAGATCGAAGCCGTCGTCCGCGAACTCGACGGCCCGGCCCCCGATGACGCCCCCGACGACGCCACGGCGCCTCTCCGGGGCCTCCCCGGTCAGGACCTCGCCATCGTTGACCTGACCAACATCAGCCCCCAGCAGGCGATCGATCTGCTCAACGAACTCGGCGTCACCCGCCCGCAGGATCTCGACCGCCCCGGCCTCGTCTCCGAGCAGGTCACCGCCGTCGCCCTCGACACCCGCAAGGCCGTCGCGATCCTCGCCGGCAAGGCCGACCTCGCCGCGGTCCGCAACCTCGTCGAGTCGATCGATCGTGAGCCGCTCGGCGCCGAACAGCGCGTCGCGATCGTTCCCCTCAAGCTCGCCAGCGCCGACCGCATCGTCGGCTCCCTCGAGCGTCTGCTCAACCCGTCATCATCCGATGCGCAGACCCAACTCGCCCGCTCGCTCACCGAGCAGATCCGCCGACTCAACATCGCCTCCGAGCGCATCGGTGACCCGGACCTCAAGATCGATCTCAGCGTCCCGACGCGCGTCGAAGCCGAGCAGCAGTCCAACTCCATCATCATCGCGACCTCCGAGAACAACCTCGACGCGATCACCGAACTCATCGGCATGCTCGACCGCTTGCCGGAAGGCGACGCGGTCATCATCCGCATCTTCCACCTGTCCAACGCCTCGGCCTCGCGTCTCAGCGGCGTCCTCGACGACCTCTTCAGCCAGGGCGAGTCGCTCCAGCGTGCCCCCGGCACCCGCGATGTCTCGGGCCTGCCCACCACCGAAACCGGAAAGGCCCTCGTCGGCGAGATCGCAGTCACCGTCGATGACCGCACCAACGCGCTGATCGTCGCCGGGCGCGAGGAAGCCGTCGCGCTCGCCGAGGTCCTGATCTCGCAGCTCGACTCGTCGGAGACCGCCAACTGGATCGAGCCCCGCCTCATCACGCTCCGCCACGCCGACGCCGCGAAGATCGCCGAAACGATCAACGAGGTGCTCATCGAGGGCATCGGCGACACCCCCGACGAGATCGCCCTCCAGCGACAGGTCGGTCGCCTCCGCCTCATGCAGGGCAAACCCGGCGACGGCCGCCCCGGCTCGTTCACCGAATCACAGATCTTCGCGCCGCTCACCCGCCTCACCGTCCTGCCCGAAGAGCAACTCAACGCCATCATCGCGGTCGGCTCGACCGCCAACGTCGAAGTCGTCTCCGAACTCGTGAAGATGCTCGATGTCGAAGCCGCCTCGCGCGACGCGCTCGTCCGCGTCTACCCGCTCCAGTTCGCCTCCGCCGAGCGCGTCTCCGGCGTCCTCGAAGATCTCTTCCAGGACCAGGTCCGCAACGAGAACATGCGCGAAGAGGACCAACTCACGGTCCAGGCCGACTCGCGCACCAACACCCTCATCATGGCGACCAGCCCGCGCAGTTTCGCCATCATCGAGAACCTGCTCAAGACGCTCGACTCGTCCGACGTCAACCCGACCGTCGGCATCACCGTGATCTCCGCCGGCGCAAACGACGCCCGGCAACTCGCCCCGCGCATCCAGCAGATCATGCGCGACCGCCTCGAGGCCAACTCAAACGGCCGCCCCGCGGATCGCGATGTCGTCTCCATCCAGCCCAACGAAGCCAACAACTCGCTCATCGTCGCCGCCAGCGACGAGAACCTCGTCGTCATCCGCGAACTGATCGACCTGCTCAACTCCGGCGAGGCCGACATCGAGGGCGGCTTCGAGGTCTTCCCGCTCACCTCAGCCGCGGCGGAGGAAATGGTCGACCTGCTCGAAGAGCTCTACGTCCGCGAAGCCAACCGCACACGAGGCGAGGGCTCCATCCGCGTCCGCGCCGACGAACGCCTCAACGCCATCGTCGCCAACGGCAACGCCTCCGACATCGCCGAGATCCGCCAACTGATCCAGCGACTCGACCGCCAGACGCCGACCGCCGTCCGCGACATCAAGATCATCCCGCTCAAGTCGTCCAACGCCCTCGAGATGGTCAGCCTCCTCAACAATGTCCTCAGCGGACGCAGCCTCGGCGGCGGCAACCAGTCCTCCCGCCAGGGCACCATCCTCCGCTTCGCCAACCGCCTCGCCGAAGGCCGCCTCGAAAACGAACTCGGTGCCAAGCCGACCGAAGCCGAGGTCTCCTCCGCCATCCGCGAGCAGGTCTCAATCCAGCCCGACCTCCGTTCCAACGCCGTCGTCGTCAGCGCGCCGCCGCCCATGATGCTGCTCATCGAGTCGCTCATCGACGACCTCGACTCGTCGGCCGAAGGCCTCCGCCAGTTCAAGATGTTCACGCTCGTCAACGCCGACGCGTCGGCCATGCGTGAACTCCTCGGCGACCTGTTCTCGCTCCGCCAGCAGGGCAACCTGTTCGTCCTCGTTCCCTCGAGCGCACCCTCAACCGTGGACGGCGCCGACAGCGAGAACGAAAACCAGAACGCCGACTTCGGCAGCGACCTCACCTTCTCCACCGTTCCCGACGAACGCCAGCAGCTGCTCATCGGCGTCGATGCCCGCACCAACTCGCTGCTCGTCTCCGGCAGCGAGATCTACCTCGAGCGCGTCGAAGAGATCATCGAGCGCCTCGACGCTCTCGTCGGCACCGAGCGCGAGCAGATCGCCTACGAGCTGAAGAACGCACGAGTCGAAGACGTCTCCGTCGCCCTCCAGCAGTTCATCGACCAGGAACAGGCCCGCATCTCGCGGACCCTCGGTCCGGACCGATCCGACTCGATCATCCGCCAGCTCGAACGCGAGGTCAGCGTCGTTGGCGTCCCCGGCTCCAGCCGCCTGATCATCTCCGCCTCCCCGCGCTACATCGACAAGGTCAAGTCCCTCGTCAACGAACTCGACCGAGCCCCCGCACAGGTCCTCATCCAGGTCCTCCTCGCCGAAGTCACGCTCGACGAGGAACAGTCGTGGGGCATCGACCTCGGCGTGGGTCCCTTCGGCAACGACGAGTTCCGCGGCGCACTCACCGCCGTCGGCACCGGCGTCCAGACCGCGATCGGCGTGCCAAACCTCGCCGTCGCCAGCCTCGACTTCGACCTGCTCATCCGCGCCCTCGAAGTCCAGGGGCGCCTCGAAGTGCTGTCCCGCCCGCAGATCCTCGTCAACGACAACGAGGAAGCCCTGATCTCCGTCGGTGAAGAGATCCGGGTGGTCACCTCGTCCAACCGCACCGAGAACGGCAACCTCAACGCCAGCGTCGAGCCCCGCGAGGTCGGTGTCATCCTCGATGTCACGCCCTCCATCAGCCCCGACGGCTACGTCCGCCTCGACATCACCCCCGAGATCTCCCAGCTCACCACCCGAACCATCCAGATCTCCGAAGACTTCGCCGCGCCGATCATCTCCCAGCGACGCGCCGACACCACCGTCACCGTCCGCAACGGCGAAACCATCGTCATCGGCGGCCTCATCCAGAACCTCCTCGACACCCGCAAGTCCAAGGTCCCGCTCCTCTCCGAAATCCCGCTCGTCGGCGAGATCTTCAAGACCGAGCGCACCACCACGACCAAAACCGAACTGCTCATCATCCTCACGCCGCGCATCATCACCAACGACACCGACCTCCTCGAGTTCAGCAACGAGGAAATCGACCGCCTCTCACTGCCCGACGAGACCAAGCTCCAGCTCCGGCGCAACGACATCAGCACCGATTCCACCCTCAGGTCCGGCGGCGATACCAGCACCAACGGTTCGAGCCCGCTCCCCGCCGAGCCCGTTCAGACCGACAACGGACCGGACCCCGCGCAGCGCGCCCCCGAACAGGACGGATTCGAACTCCCGCTATGACCCTCCCGCCCGCCGTACGACCGCTCGTCACCATCGCGCTGCTCCTCGTTCCCGCCGCGATCCTCGGCTGCGTCGCCGACGGCCCACAGCCGCCGCCGCGCCCCGAACCGCGCGAGGTCTCCATCCCCGAGGGCCTCAAGGTCCACACCGTCGTCCTCGCCGCCGACCAGTACCCCGCCGATGTCGACAACAACGGCTTCGTGGACACCTTCAGCGTCAACGTGTTCCTCTTCCCGCGCCCCGACGAGTTCCCGCTCCCCATCCACGCCGAAGGCACCATGACCTTCGAGCTCCTCGACCGCGACGAGCAACCCGTCATCGAGTGGAACTTCTCCGAGGCCGATGTCCGCCGCGCCCGCACCCGCCCCCTCCCCGGCCCGAGCCACCAGTTCCAGCTCAGCCTGCTCGACAAAGGCACCGACCGCTTCCGCCCGACCCGCACCCAGCTCCGCGTCACGTTCAACCCGACCGAAGGCAACCCCGTCGTCGCCAACGGACGCCCCAGCGTCAACATCGGCCCCACCGACCGACGCTGATCCCCGGATCGTCCTTCTCCCCTCGCGGGAGAAGGTGGCCGCGAAGCGGTCGGATGAGGGGGCGGTCCGAGTGTTCCAGCCATGGAAGTGCACCATGGATAAGAGCCCGAACGCGCGAGCTCCGGGTCCCGAGCATCTCGCGAGCCGATGTCGCCTGCCTCGCGTCGCCGCAGCACCAAATCTGAGATCCGGGCTTCCTTCGCATCGGGTTTCCCGGTAATCTGAGCGGCAACACCCGCCATGACACGGGAGAAGCCATGACGCGCAAGAAATCCGATCCAAGCATCGCAGACGCCCTCCTCGACCTCTTCAAGTCCACCCCGTGGTGGGTCGGCCCGCCGGTCGTCCTGCTCGCGTGGCTCCTCTTCCGCTTCCTTCTCCCCGGTCTGATCTACGCGGCAACGAGCGATGAAACCCAATTCGCCCAGAAGTTCCTCGCCCCGATGCTCGTGAAGGTCGCGCCGCTCGTCGCGATCCTCGTCCTGCTCCTCTGGCTCATCGCCCTCGCCAACAAAGCCATGGCGTCTCAGCGCCTCGAGCGGCAGACCAACCTCGACAGCATCCGCGACCTTTCGTGGCACGACTTCGAGCTCCTCCTCGCCGAGGCCTTCCGGCGTCAGGGCTACGCCGTCCGCGAAAACCCTCCCGGCCCCGACGGCGGCGTCGATCTCACCCTCACCCGCCACAACGAAACCACCCTCGTGCAGGCCAAGAACTGGCGCGTCTACAAGGTCGGCGTCAAAGTCGTCCGCGAACTCTGCGGCGTGATGCACGCCTCCAAAGCCCAACGCGCCATCCTCGTCACCAGCGGCACCCTCACCCACGACGCCCGCGCCTTCGCCACCAAGAGCGGCGTCCAGATCATCGAGGGCGACGCCCTCGCCCGCATGATCGCCGAAGTCCAGCGCTCCGGGAACATGCAGCCCAGGCCCGAACCGGTCCCGGTCCCAGCCACGGCCGCCCCAACCTGCCCGGCCTGCCAGTCCCCGATGGTCCTCAGAACCGCGCGCAGAGGCCCGAACGCGGGCAATCAGTTCTGGGGGTGCTCAGGGTTTCCGGGGTGCACAGGTCGTTCGTCGTACAGATCGTGAATTGCAACATGAACCGTAACTTTCAAGTGGAACGGCAGTCATAAACCAGACCGGAGATTGGATGCGGAGCTTAGAAAAACTCAAAGCGAATGCCCGATCCTTTGTATCGAGAAAGACTCTTGACATTGTGGAGCCCTTGCCTGAATTTCAAGGTGGTCGTCTTCAAACAATCCAAATGATCAGGCAGAGACAAAGGGAAGCCGCGGGTGAACTGCAGACCTCGTCTCGCCCGCCAGAAGGTATTTCTGTTGATCTCACAGAAATCCATCTTTTGGCTTGGTTTGGAGTCGAAGAGTTCGAACACGTGAACCGATCCATTCGAAAGCGAATAGCGGTTGACTGGAGAACTGCTGATATATCGGATAGGATTGCGAACGCGAGCTGGGCGCTAGACGGGTCCTCGTTCATTCGCTTGGGCATGTTTGCGCCGGCCAATTCATCGATCAGACGCAGCGATGCGACAATATCGAATGAGATCTCCGATCAAATTTCATGGATACGGATCGATCATTGCCGCCTTCTGCCATCTTTTGCATTTCTGCATTTTCGAATTCGCGTTGCTGACGAATTCCGGTCTCTTCTGCAACGCATAGCATCTGGCTACCATCTCCCGGAGGTAGAATCACACAGTGTGATGCCGCATCGACTCTTTTCGGGATTCACTGAAAGCGGAAGAGACCAGGGGCGCGAAAAGGTAATGGCATGTTGCGCCAATATTTGCGGAGCAACAGAGGCGTGGGCAAGAAAATATTTTTCGCTGCGCCGCGGTCAATTGCAATTTTCAGTCGCGCATCCGGTGTACAGGATATGCGGATTACCCACTCCATACTCATGTGACAAATGGGCCGCTAATAATCACAGCGCTCTCGAACGGTATGGGTATTCTAGAGTTCCATTTTTAAACTACGGAACGACAGATCGGGTTGTGTCCAGATCAAGTGCGCGATATTGGCCCGAGAACTTTCGGATATCGATTGAGCCGGTTTTTATAGCAGACAAGGAAGCTGATGCAAGCGACTTTAATTTTTCCGGA
>Ga0209578_10002329_pt1 | contig 15963 bp, 16 predicted proteins | sample tdAd472_FD_187127 | JGI IMG/M metagenome (GOLD analysis project Ga0209578, IMG submission 187127) | Marine sediment microbial communities from the Atlantic coast under amendment with organic carbon and nitrate - tdAd47.2 (SPAdes)... | ecosystem: Environmental > Aquatic > Marine > Coastal >...
AAGCCGAAACGCACCGCATCGTCGGCGCCGAACAGATCGCCCGTCAGAGCCATCTCCATGGCGTGCTTACGGTGCATGGTCCGGCCCACGGCAATCAGCGGCGTGGTGCAAAAACCCCCAAGATTGACCCCCGGCGTACAAAACGTCGCCGACTTGGCGGCCACCGCCAAATCGCAGGTGGCCACCAGTTGCGCCCCTCCCGCCGTGGCAATGCCCTGGACGCAGGCAATCACCGGTTTATCGCCGTGCAGGATCGTCATCATCATTTTCGTGCAGCGGTCAAAGATATCGCGCTGCATAGCCCGGTTTTCTTCCACCCCGCCGCCCGCCGACATTTCCTTCAAGTCATGCCCGGCGCAAAAGATTTTTCCTTCGTTGGCCAGCACGATCACTTTCACCGTTCGGTCCGCGTAGGCTTTTTCCAACGCTTCGGTCAGGGCGTCAATCGCCCCAATCGACAACGCATTGCCTTTTCGCGGTTGGTTGAGCGTCAACCACAAGACCCGGCCCGACATCTCTTTCAGGAAATACGGAGACTCTTCCACTTCGTTCGGTTTCCCTGTTTTGCTCATTCCGTTGCTTCGTTTTTTTCACCTTCAACGGCGGGAGTATAGCCGGAACTTCCGGCAACCACACCCCCACTCCGGTCAAGAAACCGATAAACCAAAGTTATAAGCCGCCCTTCTTACTCTTCCGGTTGATTGTTTCGGCCTGATCCCCCGGTCACTTTGAGAGCCAGTTCAACAAGTGCGGATAAACGCCATGCCGACCACCGACCAAAACAACAATGCGACACCCCCCATCATATGGGATCTGCCGCTCCGGCTTTTTCACTGGACGATGGTCGCTTCCGTGTTGGTTGCGGCGATTACGGGATATTTTCTGCCCGACTGGTGGCTTAATGTTCACGCTTACGCCGGATACGTCCTGGGGGCGCTTCTGATTTTCCGCGTTATCTGGGGGGTTGTTGGCAGCAAATACAGCCGCTTTAAAATCTTTCCCTTAAAAACCGAGCAAGCGAAATCCCATCTGGCCAATCTCCTAAGGGGCCGTTCCGATCCCTACACCGGGCACAATCCGGTCGGCGCCTGGATGATCGTCTTGCTTCTGGCAAGCCTTGCCGCTCTTGTCGTCACGGGCTTGGTTGTTTGGGGCGGCCAGGAAAACAACGGACCTTTAAGCGCCGTCGTCGGCTACAGGCTGGGCTCGTTCACCGAAGAAATTCACGAATTTTTCGCCGGGTTTGTCATGACCCTGATCGGCATTCACCTTGTCGGCGTACTGGTCGAAACGGCGATCTTTAAGCACCGCGTCGTCCCCGCCATGATCAATGGCCGCAAACCGGCAATCCAGGCAGAAAGCCCCGTTACGGTTTGGCACAATCTATTCGGCGGCTTGGTCTTTGCGTCTGTTATTGCTGGCCTCGTTTATCTCGCGGCGACCGTTGGGGTTTCACAGGCGAAAACGACCCAATTGCCGGAGGTCTACCGCCAGGAGTGCGGCGACTGCCACTCAGTCTACCACCCCAGTTTACGAACGGCCCAAAGCTGGCAAGCGGTGATGAGCCGCCTCTCCGACCACTATGGAGAGGACGCCAGCCTTGCGGAACAAAAGGTCGCCCAGATCACGGTTTTCTTAAAGGACAACGACGCCGATCATTTCGACACCGAGGTCGCCCACAAAATCGGACGCGTTGACACCCCGGACCAACGGATGACCGGAACCCGGTTCTGGCGCAAAAAACACGACGACTTCAAACCCGAAGCCTTCAAACACAAAGCCGTCGGCTCGAAGGTCAATTGCAACGCCTGCCACAAAGACGCTGAAACCGGACGCTTCGACGACGCCCGCATTGAAATTCCCAAAGGAGTCAAATCATGAAACCCGTATTACTAACCGGTACGCTGGCGCTGGCGCTTGCCTTCGCCGCACCCGCCAGCGCGTCCCCGCTTCTCGACCAATACGCTCAGGAAGCCAAATCCGCCTCTCCCGAGTTCAAAGGGTTCGCAGCCGACCGGGGCCAAGCCTTGTTTTCGTCCCGTCACACGACGGGAAAACCGGAAACGCCGTCTTGTACCTCCTGCCACTCCGACAGCCCATCGAAAGCGGGCTTGACCAGAGCCGGGAAGGTCATAGAGCCGATGGCGGCTTCGGCGTCTCCTCAGCGCTACACCGACCCAAGCAAGGTGGAAAAGTGGTTCCGCCGCAACTGCAACAGCGTCTTAGGCCGCGACTGCACCGCCCGCGAAAAGGGCGATTTCATCACCTTCATGCTGACCCAATAAAACTCTGGAGACCATCATGTCATTCAAAAACATAACGACCGCCGCCCTGGTTCTTTTCGCTGTCGCACCGCCCTTAGCGCAAGCCGATGAACGCTACCGCCCCGTCGACGACAAGTTGGTTTTGGAGGAATGCGGCGCCTGCCACATGGCGTTTCAACCGCAAATGTTGCCAAAGCGCTCTTGGGAGAAAATCATGGCGACCCTGCCCAACCACTTCGGCGAAGACGCCTCTCTCAACGCTGAAAAGAGCCGTCACATCCTCACCTATCATTTGGAAAACGCCTCCGATTCCGGTTGGTGGAGCGGCAAGTTCCTACGCGGGGTCAAAGACAGCTGGACGCCAATGCGGATTACCGAAATTCCCTATTGGATACACGAGCACAACGAAGAAGTTCCCGCCCACGTCTGGAACGATCCGAGAGTAAAATCAAAAGCCAATTGTCTTGCTTGTCACCCCCGCGCTACAAACGGCGACTACGACGACGATTGACGCCGGATGCGGCATTTGAGCGACGCGAAGGGGAGACACCGGAAATGAAAATTGCCGATACGGCACGGTTCGAGATCAAATCCCTGGTTCTCTCCTTCATCGTCATGGCGGTCTGCGAGGCGTTTTTCCTGATCGACGTACTGGCCGACGTGCTGCGCATCGACATCAATACGTCCTGGTTCGAGCACGAACACATTGAGGTGTTTTCCGTTGTCGCGCTCGCTGTCGCCTTGGTTGCCATTGGCCGTCAGATCGTTCGCCTGCTCAAAGAACATCACCAGGCCAAAGCATCGGTACAGGTTGCGTCGGGCGAGCTCATCAACGTCATCAATAGCCATTTCGACGAATGGAACCTCTCAACATCGGAGCGCGACGTGGCGCTGCTTCTGATCAAAGGCATGTCGACACAGGAAATCGCCGATCTGCGGGATACCAAAACCGGCACCGTCAAAAGCCAAAGCAGCTCGATTTATCAAAAAGCCAACGTCCGCGGCCGTAACGAACTGGTGGCTTTTTTCGTTGAAGACCTCCTGGCGGGCCAACAAATCATACAGTGACGGACCGCCAGCGGCTGCAATTCCGCTAGAGCCCCGTCACAACCCTTGAACCGGACGGGACGATGAGTCTAGTCTAGGCATTGAAATAGAACGACTTTTTAATTCTGCAGGTATTATTCAAGCGAGGTCAGCGATCCAAAAAGTTTGGGACACCATCATTGAAAACGCCGTGGCGCTCCGCCGCGACCTGCACCGCCAGCCGGAACTCACCTGGGCTGAGCGGCAGACCGCCCAAACCCTACGCGACATTCTCACCCAATCCGATATCGCCTGGCGGCCCTGCGCCGAGTTGGGCACCATCGCAACCTTCGCGCCCAACGCCTCCGGCCGCCATATCGCGCTTCGCGCCGATATCGACGCCCTGCCCATCGAGGAAAAATCGGGCGTTGCCTGGACCTCACAAATTTCCGGCCACATGCACGCCTGCGGACACGACGGGCATACCGCAACCATGATGGCGACGGCCCAGTGGCTCAAAGCCAACGAAGACGCCTTGCCCGGCCCCGTCTCGCTGTTCTTTCAACCGGCTGAAGAAGGCGGGCATGGGGCCAAAAAAATGATCGAAGACGGCGCGCTTGAAGGGGTCGACGCCATCTTCGGCTGGCACAACTGGCCGGCCATTCCCTTCGGACGAGCCGTCTGCCCCAATGGAACCGTCATGGCCGCCAACGGTACGTTCAGCATCGAGATCAACGGAACGGGCGGGCACGCCAGCCAACCGGAGAAGTGCGCAGATCCCGTCTTGGCCGGATCAGCCGTCGTTTTGGCGCTTCAACAAATCGTCGCCCGCAGGCTTGCGCCGCAACAGGCCGTGGTGGTCAGCGTCACCTCGTTTGACGCGCCCAGCATCGAAACGACCATTCCTGACAAAGCGACGCTCGGCGGGAGCTTCCGCCTCGCCGACAACGGGCTACGCGAAACGGTCCATAGTCTGATTTCCGAGATTGCCGAAACCACCGCCCAAACTTACGGCTGTACGGCGGCCGTTGAGTTGCGGCCGCGCTATCTGGCGACGGTCAACCACGCCGCGGAAGCCCAACGGTTTCGCGACGCTTTGACCGACGAATTGGGCGAGAGCTGGGAGGCAACCGGCCTTCCCCTTCCGGTGATGGCCTCTGAAGACTTCAGCTACTATCTGGCCGAAGTGCCGGGCGCCTACGCCTTGATCGGCGCCGATGACGGGCGGGAACATCACCACCCCTGTCACAGCGCCCACTACGATTTCAACGACCGTCTTATTCCACTGGTTTTGCACCTCTACGCCCGCTTGGCCGGCGTTCCGGTGCCGCGAGACATTGCCGGAGGACTGCACCGCCAATCCGCCTAAGGAGGATCGATATGGACACTGCAATTTTTGAAGCCCGTGAATCGGAAATCCGCGGGTACTGCCGCGCCTATCCGACGGTTTTCGTCAAGGCGTCGAACGCACGGCAATGGGATGAAGCGGGCAAGTCCTACATCGACTTTTTCGCCGGCGCGGGTGTTTTGAACTTCGGGCATAACAATTCCCGCATGAAAACGGCGCTGATTAAATTCCTCCAAAACGACGGCGTCACCCACAGTCTCGATATGTACACCGACGCCAAGCGGGATTTCCTCGAAGCCTTTACCAAAACCGTATTGGAGCCCCGCGACATGCCCCACAAGGTGCAGTTCGTCGGCCCGACCGGCACCAACGCGGTGGAGGCGGCGCTTAAAATGGCCCGGCGGGTGACCGGGCGCACCCATGTCGTCGCCTTCAGCCACGGCTTTCACGGCATGACATTGGGGTCGCTGGCCTGCACCGCCAACGCCTATTTCCGCGGGGCCGCCGGGGTGCCGTTGGAGCACGTCATTCGCCTTCCCTTCGAAACCGCCCCCGGCGGCGGGATCGAGGCGCTCGACGCCTATCGCGCCGCCTTGGCCGACGCCTCCAGCGGCATGAAACCGCCTGCCGCGTTCGTCGTCGAACCGTTGCAAGCCGAAGGCGGGGTGAACGCCGCCAGCGCGGAATGGCTGCAGGCGGTGCAAAAACTGGCCCACGACCATGGAGCATTGTTCATTCTCGACGACATTCAGGCAGGATGCGGACGGACCGGCTCTTACTTCAGCTTCGACGGGATGGACCTGGACCCGGACGTCGTATCGCTGGCCAAGGGCATCGGCGGGTACGGCACGCCGTTGGCGATGAACCTGATTAAACCGGAGCACGACGCCCAATGGTCGCCCGGCGAACATACGGGAACCTTCCGCGGCCAGGGTTTATCGTTCGTCGCGGGACGCGAAGCCCTGTCCTATTTCGACGACGACCTTTTCTTGGAAGAGGTGCGGGCCAAAGGCGACAAAATGCGCAAAGCCTTGGAAAAGTCCGGGTCCAAGCACGACCTCGCGGTGCGCGGTAAAGGCATGATGCAGGGCATCGATATCGCCGACGGCGCAAAGTCGAAAGCCATTGCGGCGGCCTGCTTCGAAGCGGGCCTACTGGTCGGGCCCTGCGGCACCGAAGGCCGGGTAATCAAACTCATTCCACCGCTGACAATCCCCGACGAAGACCTGGATCAAGGCCTCGACATTCTCGCTAAATCCATCGACCGCGTCTTGGGAGAGTAACCATGCGTAAACGCGACGACATGACCTTTCCTTTCGAGGAGTACGAGCAGCGCCTGGACGCGCTGCGCCAACGAATGGCTTATCGGCGGCTCGATGCGGTGATCATCACCGATCCCGAGAACCTGATGTATCTCACCGATTACCAGACCACCGGTTATTCGTTCTTCCAATGTCTGGTGGTGCCGCTGGAAGGCGAGCCCTTCATGATCACCAGGGCCATGGAGGAATCCAACATCCACGCCCGGACCTGGGTGGAAAAAACCCGCCCTTACCCCGATACCGGCGACGCCATCCAGATGCTCATCGAGGCCTTGCGGGAATTCGGCCTGACCCATCGAACCATCGGCTATGAACGGAACAGCTACTTTTTCCCCGCCTACCAACAAGACCGCATTCATACCGGCTTCACCGAAGGCAAGCTGATGGATTGTTTCGGCATCGTCGAACGCGGACGCATGCTGAAATCGCCCGCCGAAATCGAGATCATGCACCGGGCGGCAAAGGCGACCCAAGCCGGGATGCGGGCGGGCATCGACGCCGTCCAAGCGGGCGTCACCGAAAACGACGTGGCCGCCGAAATCAGCCGGGCGATGTTCGCCGCCGGCGGCGAAGCTCCGGCGGTCATGCCCTATGTCACCTCGGGCCCCCGCACGATGATCGGCCACGCCACTTGGGAGGGCCGGGTTATCGAACCCGGAGAGCATGTTTTTCTCGAGGTGGGCGGCTGTTACCGCCGCTACCACACCGCGATGATGCGCACCATCGTTTTGGGCGACCTGTCGGACTCCATGTACAAGGCGCAGGAGCGGATGAAACTCGCGCTTTGCATGCTCAAGGAAAACGTACAGCCAGGCCTGACCGTTTCCGACGCCGACAATCTGGTCCGCCAGATCATCACCGAAAACGATGTCGGCGCCCGGCTCATCACCCGGTCGGGTTATTCCATCGGTATCGCCTTCCCGCCCAGTTGGGACGAAGGCTACATCATCAGTCTCAAACAGGGCGACTCGGCGATCATCGAAGAAGGCATGACCTTCCATATCATCCCCTGGATGTGGGGCGTCGACGGCGACAAGACCTGCGGCATTTCCGACACCATCTACGTCACCGGCGACGGCTGCAAATCGTTCTTCGATTTCGAGGAGGACTTCGTCTGCAAGCCGGACCAAGCGCAAAAAATCGGAATCGTCGAGACCGAAAGAAAAAAAGTCGAACCGAAAGAAGAGCCGAAAGAAGAAAAGGAGGCCTCGTAATGCTGACCGCCATCGACCCGACCACGGGGAAAGTCGTTCGCGAAGTTGAGACCGCCGACGAAGCAGGCGTCAACGAGATCGTTCTACGCGCCGAGGCGGCGTTTAAAAGTTGGCGGAAAACCACGTTTACCGAGCGGGCCGACGTGCTGCGCGCCGTCGCCCAATACATGCGGGATAACGTGGAAGAGCTGGGCTATCTGATGACCGAGGAAATGGGCAAGCCGGTCAAGGAAGCCCACGGCGAGGTCAACAAGTCCGCCTGGTGCGCCGAGCACTACGCCGAGCATGCCGAATCCTACTTGGCGACCGACGTTCTGGCCTCCGACGCTACCCAGAGTTACGTCCAGTATTTACCCTTGGGGCCGATCCTCGGAATCTTGCCGTGGAACGCGCCGTTTTGGCTGGCGTTCCGCTTCTGCGCTCCGGCCCTGATGGCGGGCAATACCTGTGTGATGAAGCACGACTCTCACGTCCCCGGCTGCGCCGCCGCCATCGCCGAGGTTTTCGACAAAGTGGGCGCCCCGCCGGGGATCATGGTCAACTTACCCGCCGACAATGAGAGAACCGGCTTGGCGATCCGCCACCCGGCCATCCAGGCGGTTTCCTTTACCGGCTCCGACCGGGGGGGAGCGGTCGTCGCCGCCACCGCCGCCTCGGAGATCAAACACGCCGTGCTGGAGCTGGGCGGGTCGGACCCGGCCATCGTTTTGGCCGACGCCGACCTGGACGCCGCCGCCGACGCCATTACGCTCTCGCGCATCATCAACGCCGGGCAATCCTGCATCGCCGCCAAACGGATCATCATCGAAGCGCCGGTCTACGACCAAATGCTGGAAAAACTGCAAACGCGGCTGGCGAAACTCACGCTGGGCGACCCCAGGGACCCGGAAACCGACATCGGCCCCATCGCCCGGCCCGACTTGCGCAACAACCTGCACCGCCAAGTTACAGCCACGATCAAAGCGGGCGCGCGCTGCCTGATGGGCGGCGAAATACCCTCGGGCCCCGGCTTTTTCTATCCGGTGACATTCCTGGCCGACGTCTCCAACGATATGACGGCCAGTTGCGAAGAAACCTTCGGGCCGGTCGCCGTGGCACTGAAAGCCGATAATGCCGAAGAGGCCTTAACCATCGCCAACGACACGCCCTACGGCTTGGCGGCGTCCGTCTGGACGTCGACCGACCGCGGCATCGCAATGGCGCGAAACATCGAGGCGGGCCAAGTGGTGGTCAACGGCATCGTCAAAACCGATCCGCGCCTGCCTTCCGGCGGCATCAAGCGCTCGGGCTTCGGCCGCGAGCTCGGCCCCCACGGCATCCACGAATTCGTCAACGCCCAACAGGTCTGGGTCGGCCCACCGCAGTAGGCTAAAGCAAGGCACAAAGATGATATGAGGGGCTTTTTACCGAGCCGTACGGCAACACTCTACGCCGCTGGCTTTCCTCAGAGCGAGCACTCCGGACCAATAAATGTAAAAGTAATTCTTCCGTTATTACGGACAAAAACTACATTTATAAAAATATTATAAAAACAGAGACAAAAATATTGATCAAACAATATTTAGTTTATACCTCATAATAGTTTGACAAAAACAATAAAATAGAGTACTTTTTATTTGGTGGATAATACCTTCCACCTCATCACCGCCGAAGTGGAGCTAGCAATGTCCTTTAAACGCTCACTTTCGATCGAAACCCCCTCAGAAAATCAAAAATCAGGCGACGAAACGTCCACTGATCAATCCACCACAAAAAATGAGAGCGTTTCGGTCGACCAACTAAAAAAACATGGCATTAGACGGGTTTCAGTCGATTATTTCTTAATCGACGGCTATCGCTACACGTCGATAGACGACGCCATCGCCCAAGCAAACCGGCAGCGATAAAAATTAGGGTTCAGCGGCATTGTTTCGCCTGAAACTGCAAAGCAAGCCTAGCCCAACAAACATCCCAGCCTGAACAGATGAAAAGCTAAACAGCGCATCTGCCGACCGAGCCAAAAGCCGAAATATTTCCGAACGCCTAAAGCACCGAAAGCACCGGACACCCAAACAGGAAACCTTCATGCATATAGAACGACTAATATCCCGTGCGATTTACGCGCTTATTTTTGGCTGGATGGTTTGGGTCTCGCCACAAGACCTAGCGTTTGCACAAACGAAAACAGCTGATGTACCGAACAATGCGAGCGCAAGACAATTTTCAAACGGTTGGAACTGCAACGAAGGCTACCGGGAGGTAAACGCCGATTGCCAGAAGATCAAAGTTCCCGAAAACGCCTATCCGACGAAAAGACAGTTTGGCGACGGATGGAAATGCAAATGGGGTTTTAAGAAAAATGACGATGCGTGTACTCCCGTCGGCATCCCCGCCAACGCTTATCTGGAATCGTCAGGTAATGATTGGGCGTGCCAACGCGGCTTTAAGAAAACGCGTGAAGCCTGCATCGAAATTGCCGTGCCGGCCAACGGGTTCCTTACCGAAACCCAATATGGCCGGGGGTGGGAATGCGACCGTGGATACCGCGCCAACGGCGAAAAATGCATCAAGCTTGACGTGCCTGAAAACGCCTATCTCGAGGCATCCGGCGACAGCTGGAAATGCATGAGAGGGTTTAGAAAACACAATGACGCCTGTGTTTCCATCACCATTCCTGAAAACGCCCATATCGGCTATTTCGGCGACGATTGGGACTGCAATCATCCATACCAAAAGCGCCGCACCGAATGCGTTTTACCCTGACGGTATATTTCGAGGAATCCTTGGCCAAAGGCATTGACCGCAGAAAGGAAAAGGGAAATGGCGGAGAGACAGGGATTCGAACCCTGGGTGGACATAGCCCACAACGGTTTTCGAGACCGCCCCGTTCAACCACTCCGGCATCTCTCCATAAGGCGGTCGGTGTGATACCGCCTTTTGCTTGCTCTGCCAACCCCCTTTTCACGACTCCGCTTTTCTAAAGCCATCTTTCTTTAACCACTGAGCCGTAAGCTCAATGAAGAACCCTGGGGGAGATGGGGATGATTGCTTCGCGGCCAAGCCGACGCAGAGTCTGGGAGATCATGGAAATCGCCGAAGCGGGCGATAAGGCCAGCCGCCTGTTCGACTTGGCGCTTTTCACCCTGATCGCGCTCAATATTCTCGCCATCATTTTGGAATCCGTCGGCGGGTTTTACGCCAATTACCGGACTGTTTTCGATGCCTTCGACGCCTTTTCCGTCACTGTATTTTCAATTGAATACATCATGCGCCTTTGGAGCTGCGTCGAAGACGACCGGCACCGCAAGCAAACGCCGCTGGGCGCGAGAATGGCCTACGCCCGCAGCCCTATCGCGCTGATCGATTTCGCCGCCATCGCCCCCTTCTTCATTCAGTTCCTCTTCCCCGGCATCGACCTGCGATTCCTGAGGGTGCTGCGGATGCTCCGGGTCTTGAAGCTGACCCGCTATTCACAAGCGGTCAGCCTTTTACTCCGGGTGCTCTATCAGGAACGCAAGAGCTTCGGCGCGGCGTTTTTTATTTTGATGGTCGTGCTGATCATCGCCTCTTGCGGCATCTACCTGTTCGAGCACGACAACCAGCCGGAAAAATTCGGCTCCATCCCGGCGGCCATGTGGTGGGCGGTCGCTACGCTCACCACGGTGGGCTACGGCGACGTCACGCCCATTTCCCCGGCGGGCAAGATCTTCGGCGCCATCGTCACCATCGTCGGCGTCGGGATGGTCGCTTTGCCTTCGGGCATTCTCGCCTCAAGCTTTACCGAAATCCTGCGGCGCAAGCAAAAGGACTACAAGCTTGAAATCAAATCGGCCTTGGAAGACGGGGTGATTTCCCAAGACGAAATGACCATGCTCGACCGGCTGCGCAAGCAAATGGGCTTCAGCCGCGAAGAAGCCCGCGAACTGGTCGCCCAGACCGAGCGCGAGTTGCAAATCAACAAACGCTACGAGATCGACTGGGAAAAGCGCATCGTTCACGATATCGAAAAAGACGTGGAACGCGACCTGGAAGAGGTTCTGGAACACGAAATCGAAGAAGTGATCGGCCAAGAAATCGACAAAGACATCAAAAAGGCCATCGCCAGCCACAGCCCCGCCTTCTGCCCGCACTGCGGGGGGAAATTATAAAGTAACGCAACCCCAATGCTGTCCGTTGCGGGGCAGACGGTTTTGCGCATAATCTATAGAAATGACTGAAACACTTTCAAATCTTCCCGATCCTTTCCGCCTTCATCTCGGGGGACAGGAACCGAAAAGCGGCTGGCACATTTTTGACGCCCAACAACGGGACGGCGTCGATTTTATCGGCGACATCCGTGATCTTTCCCGTTTTCCGGACGCCTGCTGCGACGAGATCTATGCGTCCCATATTTTCGAGCATCTGTCCTACAATGGTGAGTTAATTGACGCGCTTATTGCCGTCCGCCGCATTCTCAAAAAGCAGGGCATCTTTAAGATCGGCGTTCCGGATATGGAAACCCTGTCCCATTTTCTCGTCAATCCGGCCCTTGACGCCGACAAGAAGATGCATGTGATGCGGATTGTCTTTGGCGGTCAGGTCGATGACTACGACTACCATAAAAGCGGTTTCACTTTTGAAATTCTAAAAGGTTTTCTGATGCACGCCGGTTTCAGAGATATAAAAAGGGTAGAAAGTTTTGGCCTCTTCAACGACTCGACCGAGCTAAAACTGGGCGAACACCGGATAAGCCTCAACGTCGAGGCGTCCTAAGCCACTCCCCCATTGACTTCCCGTTCGATATCCGTATAGTGCCGCATCCTCGCGGAAATCTCTTGGTTTCAGCGGGATTTTGAGTGCGCAGTTCGAGGCCCGGACCACAACCCGGACGAAGAGCCTTTTTAGGCCGCCGTAGGGCGCGTTGACAGAAACGACGAAGTAGAGAGTTTTATTATGTTCGCAGTCGTTAAAACCGGCGGCAAGCAGTACCGCGTCCAAAAGGACGATATTATTAAGGTCGAAAAGCTTGCCGGTGAAGCCGGGTCGGAAATTCTCCTGGAAGACGTCCTCATGCAAGGCGGCGAAGGCAAAGCGACGGTCGGTACGCCGGTCATCGAAGGCGCTGCCGTCAAGGCCGAAATCCTTGAGCAGACCCGTGGCGATAAAATCATCGTTTTCAAGAAGAAGCGGCGTCAGAAATACCGCCGCACCAGGGGTCACCGTCAGGACCTCACCGTCCTGAAGATTCTCGACATTGCCGCCAAGGCGGGCGCCAAAACCAAGGCCGCCCCTGCCAAGAAAGCAGAGCCGAAGAAAGACGAAGCCAAAGAGGCGGCCCCGAAGGCGGAAGCCAAGACCGAAGCTAAAAAAGCTCCGGCAAAAAAAGCCGCGGCCAAAAAGGCCCCCGCCAAGAAAGCTCCGGCAAAAAAAGCCGCAGCTAAAAAGACGGAGGAGTAAGATAGATGGCACATAAGAAAGCAGGTGGTAGCTCACGCAACGGTCGCGATACGGAAGGTCGCCGCCTCGGTGTGAAGAAGTTCGGTGGCGAAGCCGTCATCCCGGGCAACATCATCATCCGTCAGCGTGGCACCAAATGGCACCCAGGCAACAACGTTGGCATGGGTAAAGACCACACCATCTTCGCCGTAGCCGAAGGCAAAGTTAAGTTCCGCCATCGGGCTCAAGGCAAAGTGTTCGTCGACGTCGAAACCGCATAGGTTTTTAAGACAGTCGACCTTCGAACAGAGGGGGGTGGTTTTCAAACCATCCCCCTCTTTCTATTGGATTATTTCAGTTCCCGGAGTACTGTCCGGGATCGTTTTTTTTTGAAGCGGCGAGTAAAATGAAGTTTCTCGATCAGGCCAAGGTGTATGTCAAAAGCGGCGACGGCGGTAACGGCTGTATCAGCTTCCGGCGCGAAAAATACATCGAGTTCGGCGGTCCCGACGGCGGCGACGGCGGACGCGGCGGCAATGTGATCATCCAATGCACCGACGGGCTCAACACCCTGATCGACTACCGCTACCAGCAGCACTTCAAAGCCAAGCGGGGCGACGGCGGCGCGGGCCGCAACCGCAACGGCAAGAAAGGCTCGGACGTTGTTTTAAAAGTCCCCGTCGGCACCCAGATTTTCGACGAGGACAAAGAAACCCTGCTCGCCGACTTCACCGAACCCGGTCAGGAAATGGTGTTGCTGCACGGCGGAAACGGCGGTTTCGGCAACGCCCATTTCAAGTCCTCGGTCAATCAGGCCCCGCGCCGCGCCAACCCCGGCCTGGAAGGCGAAGAGCGCTGGATTTGGCTGCGGCTTAAACTGATTGCCGACGCTGGTCTGGTCGGCCTGCCCAACGCGGGCAAATCGACGTTCCTCTCCGCCGTCTCGCGGGCCAAGCCCAAGATCGCCGATTATCCGTTCACCACGCTGCACCCCAATCTGGGCGTGGTCTACGTGGACAATTCAGAATTCGTCATGGCCGACATTCCCGGCCTGATCGAAGGTGCGTCGGAAGGTCATGGATTGGGTCACCGCTTCCTCGGCCACGTCGAGCGCTGTTCGGTGCTGCTGCATCTGGTCGACGGCACCCAGGACGACCCGGCGGAAGCCTACCGGACCATCCGCGGCGAATTGGAAGCCTATGCCGACATCCTGGTCGACAAGCCCGAAGTGGTGGCGCTCAACAAGGTCGACGCCTTGACCGATGAAGAGATCGCAGAGAAGAAAGCCGCTCTGGAAGAGGCGGTTGGCGGCAAGGTGATGTTGCTTTCCGGCGTCGCTCAAACCGGCGTGGAAGAGGTGCTGCGCGAACTCTACCGCATCATCGAAAACCATCGCCGCGCCGAGAACGAAGAAGACGGGGAGCGCACGGAGTTCACGCCATGAGCCCCCACCGTAGCAGCACCGATTTAAGCGCCGGAAAGCGCGTCGTTGTCAAGATCGGCTCGGCCTTGCTGGTCGACGAGGCGCGTGGCACCGTCCACCGTCAGTGGCTGGAAAGCCTCGCTGAAGACGTCGCACAAATGCGCAAAAGCGGCCAGGAAGTCATCATCGTGTCCTCCGGGGCCATCGGCGTGGGGCGGCATCACCTGAATTTCGGCACCAGCGGCAAGTTGTCTCTGCGCCAAAGCCAGGCCGCGGCGGCGGCCGGGATGGGGCGGCTGGTTCACGCCTATCAGGAAGCGCTCGGCAAGCACGACATCGGCGTCGGGCAGATTCTCGTCACGTTGGATGACTCGGAAAACCGCCGTCGCTACATCAATGCGCGCAACACGGTGACCACCCTGCTCGAAGCGGGCGCGGTGCCGCTGATCAACGAAAACGACACGGTGGCCACCGACGAAATCCGCTTCGGCGACAACGACCGCCTGGCCGCCCGCGTCGCCGCCATGGTCAGCGCCGATACCCTGGTTCTGCTCTCCGACATCGACGGACTGTATACCGCCGACCCCGGCAAGGACGAAACCGCGCAGCATCTGCCCGTGGTCGACGAAATCACCCCTGAAATCGAAGCCATGGGCGGCGGCAGCGGAACGAGTTATGGATCGGGCGGCATGGTCACCAAACTGGCGGCGGCGAAGATTTGCTTAACCTCCGGCTGCCGTATGGTCATCGCCCACGGCGCGGCGGCCCATCCGCTCAAACGCATCGCTGAAGGCGAAAAGGTCACTTGGTTCCTGCCTTCCGCCACGCCGTCCGGCGCACGCAAACAATGGATCGCCAACTCCTTGAAGCCTTCGGGCACCGTCACCCTCGACGCGGGCGCGTTGAAAGCCTTGAAAGACGGCAAGAGCCTGTTGCCCATCGGGGTGACGGCGATCAGCGGCACATTTGAGCGCGGCGCGTCGGTGCGCATCGCCGGACCCGACGGCAAGGAAGTGGCGCGCGGGCTGATCGCCTACCCGTCCGACGATGCGAAAAAAATCGTCGGCAAGCGCTCAAACGAAATCGAAACGGCGCTCGGCTACATCGGCCGCAAGGAACTCATTCACCGGGACGATCTGGTCTTGGTGTGATCCATTCGTTATGATCCGGGCAAAGACAAGACCATTGGAGAGCTTAAAATGACTGCCGTGACCGCAAGTAACATTCCCCAAATGATGCGCAAGCTGGGCAAGGACGCCCAGGCCGCCGTGTCGATTTTGGGCACGGCCACCACCGAACAGAAAAACACCGCCCTGCTGGAAGCGGCCAAGTCGCTGCGCGTCAACGCCGAGACGATCATCTCGGAGAACAACAAAGACATGGCGGCGGGCGAGCAAAAGGGCCTGACCCCGGCGATGCTCGACCGGTTGAAGCTCGACAAAGGCCGCATCGAAGCCATGGCGTCCGGCCTGGAAGCCATTGCCGAATTGGACGACCCCGTCGGCACCGAAATGGCCCGTTGGTCACGGCCCAACGGCCTCGACATCGCGCGGGTGCGCGTGCCTTTGGGCGTTATCGGCATCATCTACGAATCCCGGCCCAACGTGACCGCCGATGCGGGCGCGCTCTGCCTGAAGGCCGGCAATGCAGCCATTTTGCGCGGCGGATCGGAAAGCTTCCACTCGTCCCACGCCATTCACGCCTGCTTGCTCGATGGTTTGAAGGCGGCCAACCTGCCCGAGACCTGCATTCAGATGGTCCCAACCACCGACCGGGCCGCCGTCGGCGATGTGGTGCGCCGCGCGCCGGTGATCGTCAATCTCGCTCATGGCGGCGGCGGTGCAACGGAGGCAGCTATCGAGGAAGCCATGGTCGGCGGCGCCCGGCTGGTGGCGGAGGAGGCGCTGGCGGCCGGCTGCCGGCATCTGCTGTTCGTTTCGTCCATCGCTGCGCTTTATCTTGGTGGCGGGTC
>Ga0209578_10002330_pt1 | contig 15963 bp, 15 predicted proteins | sample tdAd472_FD_187127 | JGI IMG/M metagenome (GOLD analysis project Ga0209578, IMG submission 187127) | Marine sediment microbial communities from the Atlantic coast under amendment with organic carbon and nitrate - tdAd47.2 (SPAdes)... | ecosystem: Environmental > Aquatic > Marine > Coastal >...
CAGGTGTTGCGGCCAATGCCTCTGACATAGCCGATAATACCGCCGACATCACAAGCAATACAGGTAATATTTCCACCAATGCAACGAATATTGCCACGAACACGACCGATATAGCCGCCAACACGGCTGCCATTTCCACGAATACAGGCAACATCTCGGCCAATGCTACGGATATTGCCACGAACACGACCGATATCTCGACCAATGCCACGGACATTTCGAATCACATTGCCGCGGACGGGGACCTATCCTCTACTAACGAGATTCAGAACATCGAAGAAGTGCTTACGGATGGCAACGATGCCAATGGATTGGTATTGACAGGTCTGGGTGCGCCGACTGCCGCAAGCGATGCCGCAACAAAGGCCTATGTGGACAGTGTTTCGGATGACGACATTACGGGAGCTTCGCTCGATGCACCGAGCAATGTGCTGACCATCAGCGAGGGGACCACGGACGTGACCGTTGACCTGAGCGACCTTGACGACAGCGCAGGTGTTGCGGCCAATGCCTCTGACATAGCCGATAATACCGCCGACATCACAAGCAATACAGGTAATATTTCCACCAATGCAACGAATATTGCCACGAATACATCTGATATTGCTGGTAACACTTCGGACATCGCAACGAACACGACCAACATTGCGACCAATACCGGTAATATAGCCACAAACACTTCGGACATTGCGACGAACACGACCAATATAGCCGCAAACACGACTGCCATTTCCACGAATACAGGCAACATCTCGGCCAATGCCACGGACATTTCGAATCACATTGCCGCCGACGGGGACCTATCCTCTACGAACGAGATACAGAACCTTGGGGAGGTACTTGCCGATGGGAACGATGGTGGCGGTTTGGCCATCACCAACATCGCGGATCCTACCGCTGCACAGGATGCCGCAACAAAGGCCTATGTGGACAGTGTTTCGGATGACGACATTACTGGGGCCTCACTTGATGCACCGAGCAACGTGCTTACCATCAGTGAGGGGACCACGGACGTGACCGTTGACCTGAGCGATCTTGACGACAGCGCAGGTGTTGCGGCGAACGCCTCGGACATAGCCGATAATACCGCCGACATCACAAGCAATACAGGTAATATTTCAACGAATGCCACGAACATCGCAACGAACACATTCGATATTGCTGGTAACACTTCGGATATTGCCACGAACACGACCGATATAGCCGCCAACACGGCTGCCATTTCCACGAATACAGGCAACATCTCGGCCAATGCTACGGATATTGCCACGAACACGACCGATATCTCGGCCAATGCCACGGACATTTCGAACCATATTGCCGCGGATGGTGACCTTTCTTCAACGAATGAAATCAATACACGTTTTGAGGTAAATGGTACAAATCTCGAGATTGAAGATAGCAATGGTACTTTGCAAGTGCCATTGACAAATATCAATACAGACGATCAAGTAGCATCAGAGGTGAATTCAGATTCGCCAATTGATGTGGACGGTGACGGAAATACGGAAACTACCGTGGAGGATGTGATTCAAGATATAGCTCCAATTACATCCAAAGCCGCTAGAATATTTTATCCACCTTCCATTGCCATCGATGCATCATCCAACGGAACAGGAAGAACAGTGGATTTGTACGCCCAATACGTGGCTCAATACGGAACTCCATCAGTAGCAAGTGCAGGAGCTCCAGCGGCTGTTCCAACTTATGGTGCAACGGAACTATATTACTATGTAACCTACGCAGACCCAACCGTATTTGATAATATGAGTATTGATGCTAATGGTGTTCTGACCTATGATATTATCGGTCAACCAGCTGATTACAATGCATTGATCAACGTAGTATTCGTAGTAAAATAATAATGACTAAAGACGGATAGATTTTGAAATCAAACACCTCATATAAGTCTTTACTCATTGGACTGTTTGTTCTCTTTATGGGGACGAATTTTGCAAATGCACAATTTTTGTTGCAAGCACCCGATACCGGTGATGAGAACAATTATCAATGGTTTGAGGCATCGGATACAGGAACCGTTTTGGGAACCAATTCATTTTATGAAGCCACCCAACCAGGGGTATATTTTGCGACTTACGATGGTACACTCTGCGGGTCCAATGCAACCGGATATTTTATTCTAACCGATTGCGAAGCGCCGAACAATGAGGTTGTTTTGGATATTTCGGCGAGTGTTCCCTCAGGAGCAACGGTAAGCTGGAGTCCTGCCTTAACTGGAGACCAGACCCGACCAACTGTTACAAGCACACAAACTGTGATGCGCTACGTGGCTACTATTACAAAAGTAGGAAACAGTACTGAATTGCCACGTTTTACGGTGGTTTGTATGAGTCAGTCTGCCAACTTGGTTGATGATATGATTGTGGTCAACGAGGATTCCTCGGTTATCGTACCCATATTGGATAATGATTCCGATTTGCCGACAACAGGTGTTTTGACCACTACAAATCCATCAAACGGAACAGTTAGTATAGATGACAACGGAACGGCCAATGACCCATCGGATGATGTGGTAAATTATTCACCAAACCCGGATTTTAACGGTAACGATAGTTTTGAATACACCATCTGTAACTCATTTGGAGATTGTAGTACAGCTACGGTTACCGTGGAAGTACTTCCAATTGTGGATGCTTTTGATGATTCAGTATCAACGGATATTGGAGTGGAAGCTATTATCTCTTGGAGAGCAAACGACAATGATATTCCTACTACGGGATCAATTACGACTACGGATCCATCCAACGGAACTGTTGTGTTGAATGACAATGGTACAGTTAACGACCCTTCCGATGATGATATCACCTACATGCCAAACTCAGGATATACGGGTACGGACTCTTTTGACTACACGGTGTGTGATTCAAATGGAAATTGCAGTACAGCAACCATTACGGTGATTGTTAGTCCATCAGGAATTGATTTGGACAGTGATAATGACGGTATTGTGGACAGTTTTGAAGACCTGAATACCGATAACGATAATGACCCATCGACCAACCCTACGGATACTGACGGTGATGGAATCCCGGATTACTTGGATATTGATAGCGATAATGACGGTATTCCGGATAATGTGGAAGCACAACTGGCTTTAGGCTATATTCCACCAAGTTTGATGGATGAAAATAACAACGGATTGGATGATGCCTATGAAGCTGATGGAAACGTGGGATTGATTCCCGTTGATTCCGATAATGATGGAATTCCGGATTATGTGGACGAGGATAGCGACAACGACAATGTCCCAGATGCCATCGAAGGGCATGATCATGACCATGACGGTGTTCCAGAAGTAACACTGATAGGTTCCGATAAGGACAACGATGGTCTGGATGATGGCTACGAGGGAACAACAGTTATAGATATTGATGTCAATGACGAAATGGACGACCCGAGTACTGCATTGCCCGACAACGATGGCGACGGTATACCGGACTTCAGGGATTCCGACGACGACGACGATGGTATCGAAACCATGGATGAAGATATGAATGGCGATGGAAACTATGCCAATGATGATTCCAATGAAAATGGTATACCCAATTACCTTGACCCAGACCTAGGTGAATCCTCCATAGATGAAGAGGTAGTTGACGTAATCAATGTGATTACGCCAAACGGTGATGGAGTACATGATGTTCTGGAAATCCGAGGACTTGAAAACTATCCTAGCAACACCGTAAGAATTTACAATAGGTGGGGTGTAATGGTATATCAAACAAGGGCTTACAATACCACTGGCAATGTATTTGACGGTACATCCCAAGGTAGGGTAACCGTAGATAAAGACAACAAACTTCCTGTAGGGACCTATTTCTATGTGATCGATTACCAAGATCAAGGAGGAGATATGAAACAGCTGACAGGTTACATATACATTAACAGATAAACAATGGTTACTGTGGTGAACAAACTTTTTAAAGGAAAAATGCAATGGCTGCTTGCCCTACTATTTTTGGTATTGGGAAACATGCATGCACAGCAAGATGCACAGTATACTCAATATATGTACAATACGGTAAGTGTTAACCCCGCGTACGCGGGATCAAGGGGGCACTTAAGTATAGCCGCCCTATACCGAAATCAATGGTTGGGATTGGATGGAGCACCGGAAACCCAGACTTTAAATGTACATACGCCAGTTGGCTACCGCGGTGTTGGAATGGGATTATCCATAGTAAACGATAAAATTGGCCCCACCTCTGAAACCTATTTTGATGTGGACTTCTCCTATACCATCCAAACCGGTTGGGAGGGTAGATTGAGTTTTGGACTTAAAGCGAGTGCCCATATGTTGGATATTCGTTATTCTGAGCTCGATGAGTTTGAAATAGACCCACAGTTACAATCACAGCAGGATATACAGAATAAATTTTCTCCAAATATCGGGGCTGGAGTATATTACCACACCGATAGGTTTTATGCAGGCCTGTCCGCCCCACGAATTTTGGAGACCACCCATTTCGATTCGTCTTCCGTGTCCACCGCAAACGAGGAAATGAACCTATATTTCATTACAGGCTATGTTTGGGATCTTAACCCCGTTCTAAAGTTTAAACCCACACTTTTGACCAAAGCAGTTCAAGGAGCACCGTTGCAGGTAGACCTTTCTGCGAACTTTATGTTCAACGAAAAGTTTTTTGCAGGGGTAGCTTACCGTTGGGACGCTGCCTTTAGCGGACTTCTTGGCTTTATGATTTCCGATCAGTTTATGATTGGTATGGCCTACGACCGGGAGATTACAGAACTGGGGGCGGCCACTTTCAACGACGGTTCCTTTGAAATAATTCTGAGATATGACTTCATCAGAAATATTGGAAACCTGAAATCCCCACGCTTCTTTTAGCAAGAATTTACCTATCAACACCCTTTATTTTACCTCAAAGGTCATATTTTTACAGTATGAAAGAGGAAAAAGTGATACTTGTTAACGAAAAGGACGAACCTATTGGTTTAATGCCAAAAATGGAAGCCCATGAAAAAGCCTTGTTGCACAGGGCTTTCTCCGTTTTTGTGATGAATGCCAAAGGAGAGACCATGTTGCAGCAAAGAGCAAAGGATAAATACCATTCCCCATTATTATGGACCAACACCTGTTGCAGTCATCAACGAGAAGGGGAACGCAATATAGATGCTGGTAAACGAAGGCTTATGGAAGAAATGGGTTTTACCACAGACCTCAAGGAACTTTTCAACTTCGTGTATAAGGCCCCTTTTGACAATGGCCTTACCGAACACGAATTCGACCACGTGATGGTAGGTTATTTTGAGGGAGAGCCCAATATAAACCCAGATGAAGTTGCCGATTGGAAATGGATGCAACCCGAAGATGTCAAAAAAGATATTGCAGAAAACCCCAATGAGTACACGGAATGGTTCAAAATTATTTTTGAACGTTTCTACGACCACCTCATGGAAAACACCCCAGTGCAATGAAAGTAAAGGCAAGTAGAAAAGCCAGTTTCAATGCGGCTCATAGACTGTATAGACCGGACTGGGACGAGGAGAAGAACAATGCCGTTTTTGGAAAATGTAACAACCCAAAATTTCACGGGCACAATTACGACCTTATTGTTAGTGTTACGGGGGAAATTGACCCGGAAACAGGCTTTGTAATGGATTTGAAGGTACTCAAGGATTTGATCAAGGAACATGTGGAGGAAGCTTTGGATCATAAAAACCTAAACCTCGATGTACCTGAATTTAAAAATTTGAACCCCACTGCAGAGAATATAGCAGTAGTGATATGGAATAAGTTAAGACCCCATATAAACTCAAAGAAGGAGTTGGAGGTAGTACTTTATGAAACTCCTCGAAATTTTGTAACCTACACCGGATAAAAGAAATGAACCTTTACCCTTTAAAATTCAAACCAATCCTTAAAGAACGGCTTTGGGGAGGAACCAAGTTAAAAGAGGTTTTAAATAAGCCCATAGACAGTGATATTACCGGCGAAAGCTGGGAGCTCTCTGGAGTTCAGGGTGATATTTCAGAAGTGTCCAACGGAGATTTGGCGGGCACTTCGCTTCAAAACTTGATGGATGATCAAGGGAAAGCCCTTTTGGGTAAAAGTGTTGTGGAACGTTTTGGAAACGATTTTCCTATTCTCATTAAATTTATTGATGCCAAACAAGACCTCTCCATACAGTTGCACCCCAATGATGCATTGGCCAAGGAACGTCACAATTCCTTCGGAAAAACCGAGATGTGGTACATTATGGATGCAGACCCTGGAGCTAAGTTAATTGTTGGGTTCAATAAAGACGTAGAAAAAGAAGAGTATGTGAAAAGCATTGAGGAGGGTACCTTGACCGATTTGATGAATTATGAAGAAGTAGGCGAGGGCGACACCTTTTTTATCAATACAGGGAAAATACATGCCATTGGGGCGGGAGTGCTTTTGGCAGAGATTCAGCAGACCTCTGATATTACATATAGGGTATTTGATTTCAATCGAAGGGACAAGGACGGAAATTTAAGAGAACTTCACACTTGTTTAGCGGTCGATGCCATCGACTACGAAAAGAAAGACGATTTTAAGGTGGATTACCCCAAGCAACATGACAAGGTCAACGGCATGGTTGATTGCCCTTATTTTAAAACAAACTTTTTGGAGTTGTCCAAATCGATGAAGCAAAATCTGACCGACCGGGATTCCTTCACCATTTATATGTGCGTGGGTGGATCTGGCACCATCAACAATGATTGGGGCAGTGCCCCCATTAAAAAAGGAGAAACTGTTCTTGTTTCTGCATCAAGTAGTTATGTGGAAATTGATACTGAAGGCGCCAAACTTCTAGAAGTCACGATTTAATGGTATCTTTAATCAAAACCACCGCGTTATGCCAAGTATTCGTGATTTAAAAAAGGATGTCAATTTTGTCCTGGGAGATATTATTGAGGCTGTTTATATCTGGGAAGCCGGTTCCGGAAACAAGGAATCTGAAGAGGGAACGGTAATTATAGACGAAGCCATTGAGGTATATGACAATCTCATGGATAAAATCAATCAGAAAAAAGTAACGGACAGTAAAAACCACTTTAGGACCATAAGGACCGAGCTGGAGAAAAAGGCCACCAAGCTGGTAGAACAACTCAACAGTCTAGAGGCCTAGTTATTTTTGTCCAAAAACGCTTTAAATTGCTTTCCGTATTTAGATGAAGCCACCTCGGGGGTCAATCCTTTGTAGATGGAATCCAAATATTTTGGATTTGCCTCGCTGGCCTCTGTCATCATAATATATGGAGTTACGTAAGAATCCCCATTGTTGAGTCCAAAATTAAGGGCATAACGGTAGCGATTGATCGTGTTTTGATTGATCAAGCGTCCTAGGGAGTCCAAGGCTAGCGAATCTTCTTGAAACTCGGGTTTTGATGCTTCTTGAACCAATCCTAATTCTTTAATGTTGAACTGGGAGGCCATTTTATGAAACTCTAAAAGTTTCTCGTGGGATTTGGAACCCGATATATCCACGTCGGTATCAAAAGTGTTCCAAGCCGTATTGATGACAATATTTCCAGATTCACCAAAAAAGGTAATTCTATCGTTGATGTCGTTATTATCTTCCTTCTTTAAGTAGAGGTAAAATATTTCTGGCTCGTCCACTTCGGTTGAAAAGCTGAACGCACCGTCCCCTTTTATCTCCAAGGAATCCAAAACTGTAAGCGTAGAGTCTTTGAATTGTTGCAAATAGAGCGTTCCTTTTTTGAGTCCTTTAATGTTTCCACTAACGTTCATAGTATCTTCCGTACTCTTTTCACAGGACAGTACAGTAATTCCAACCAGTAATACAAACAATATCCGCTTCATCATAAAATTTTAGCTGGGCAAAGATGCATAATCTTCTGAAAATATTTAAACATTCGAGGCGACTTCCATCAACAAAGCGCATAAATATGCTCCAGCAGTACCTACAACATAGCCAAAAACGGCCAAAAGTATGCCTACGGAGGTCAACGAAGGATGGAATTCAGCCGCCACGACAGGTGCAGAGGCTGCTCCGCCCACGTTTGCCTGACTGCCCACCGCCAAGAAAAAGAAAGGGGCTTTTATCAATTTGGCCATTAAAATAAGCAGCCCGGCGTGTATGGTAATCCAAATCAAACCGATGGCGATGAGCCCTGGATTGTCCAACACTTTGCCCAAATCCATTTTCATTCCAATGGTTGCCACCAAAATATAAATGAACATGCCGCCAATTTTACTGGCGCCGGCACCTTCATAATTTTTGGCTTTGGTAAAGGAAAGTCCAATTCCTATTGCCGTTGCAAAAACGACCATCCAAAGGAATTCGGATCCTAAGGAAGACAATATTTTTTGCGGGTTGCGAATGACCTCAAAATTATTTTGTAAAAAATGGGCAAAATGATGCCCCACCAAATGAGCAATACCTACTCCAACAAAGGCAAAGAACAACAACATGATAAAATCCTTAAGGGTAGTTACGCGTGCTATTTTTTCGGTATGGTTGGATACCTTTATTTTGAGTTCTTCAATGGAAGAGGTATCCGCCTTGAGCCAACGGTCTATTTTTTCGGTCTTGCCCACGCCCAACAGAATAATGGCCAACCAAAGGTTGGCGACTACAATATCAATTAAAACCATACCGCCATAACTCTCTTGATTGTATTTAAAAACTTCCAGCATAGCAGCTTGGTTGGCTCCACCACCGATCCAACTGCCCGCAATGGTGGCCAATCCCCTCCAAACGGCATCTGGTCCAACACCGCCCACGGTTTCGGGAGAAAATATGGAAACAATCAAAATGGCGATGGGCCCTCCGATTACAATGCCCACCGTTCCCGTGAGGAACATGACCAAGGCCTTGGATCCCAAATTTATGATGGCCTTTAGGTCAATGCTTAAGGTCATTAAAATTAAGGCGGCTGGCAAAAGATAACGGCTGGCAACGTAATAGGTGTTGGACGATGATTCGTCGATGATGCCTACGCTGGCCAAAATTGCTGGCAATAGGTAGCACATAAGTACGGTGGGGACCACGCGATAAAACTTTGCCCAGAAACCGGATTTAATGGAAGAGGTGTAAAAAACAAAGCCTAAACAAAGGCAAAGAAGTCCAAAGATGACGGTGTCCTGGGTAAAAGGTAGTTGATCCATATGTTTTTTGAGCTAGTAGCCCAAATATAGGAAAATCGTTGAGGTGATCCAGGTATAACTTTGTTTAGACCACCCTAAATATTCAACCAATACGTCAACTTTAAATTGATGGATCGGCTCCTTGGCATAAAATTGTTTACAAAGTAATTGTCGTTGTATACTAAAAAGAGGTCGGAGAGAGGGGCAAATCGCCATTGTAATCGTGAGTTGAACCCTAAATTATCCAATTGGTTACCGTACTGAATCAATGTTGACCAAAATATAGACTTGTTAAAGGTAATATTGATTCGTGGACTCAATAATAATATATCTTCACTTTCATACGGTTTGGGCAATTTAATACTATTGTAAATAACCCCCATGGAGATGAATACAGTAGGTTGCAGCCTAAGGCTCATATCCCCTTCAAAAACATATCTTTTCCCATTGTAAAAATCACCATACCCAGGTTGTAAGGAAAAGGAAAAGACTTTTCTCCTATCACTTTGAAAGGATGTCTCATAACTGGTGTAATGGTACCCTGCATTTGCAGGTAGCTCAACTCCATCATCGGTGCCTGTTGGGTCAAACGTTTCAGTTAGGTAAGTGTACCTGTTGAACATACGTACGGCTATTCTCTCCTGTGTTTTAAACTGGCCTTCCCATTGGGAAAAAATAGTGTAATCGGTGTTCTGATAATCCAATGTGGGTCTCCATATAAAGTTGGGACTGAATCGGAAACCATGGGTGTTCAATTTTCCTTTCTTTGGCCAAAAGTTTAACTCTGCAAAGGGTCTTGCAGCTACAATATCTTCCCTTCGAATGAAACCGAGGTCGGATCGAAAATCCTCGCCTACAAAATTTCCGCGAACCCCAAAATTGAAATATCTCGAATTGTAACGGAGGTCCATTCCACCTGAATCGTCCTTATCGCCAATGTCATGTGCAAATGCTTTGTGATAGAAAAATTTTCCTGTCCAAGTATTGTTTGGTGATGCCAGATTGTAATCCAATCCTACAACACGGTTGTACCTATCTATCTCCTCCACGAAATCGTATTCTCCAAAGGTTTGTCGATTTACAAAAATGAAGCTTAGGTTAGATCGCGAGAACATTTTTTTCTGCAAAGCCAGTACGGTATTGTTATTACTCGGAATTTCATTTATCTCATCTTCTTCAGTTTGTATGTTCAGTAGACCAAGTCGCCAATTCTTATTTAGCTTACCACTAAGCCTTATTCCTCCAATAATCCCATTTTCTATGGTTTCTCCATCCTTGTCTTCAGCAATACCTATTCTTCTTGAGAAAAAAGGATTTGCATCTCTGCCATTTCCAAAAGAACCGAATAAATCATTGTTGTCAATAAAAAATTGACGTCTTTCGGGCAGAGAAACTTCAAAGCGGGTAAGGTTGGTCACAAAATTGTCTACTTCCACATTGGAGAAATCCGGATTCAAGGTAACGTCGAGGTTCATTCCGTTTCCAATTGAAATTTTGGCATCCCCTCCAAATCCAATTGTGCTCAAATCTTCATTTTTTTCGTAATCCTTGGCAAGAATACCGTTTACGTAGGGGATAAGTGCCATTGGGGTTCTAGATTTTCCCAAAGGTTTTTCAAAAACCATATCGCCCATAAATGCCAGATTAAAAATCCCTTGGTTTTGAGGTATTTTCATCCAGGTACTCGTTTCGTTCGTCTGCATATCAAAGCGGTAGCTGTTAAAGCGCCATTTGGTCTCCCCTTGTTTGAATTTAAAAGAGGTGAGCGGTATGGCTATCTCGCAAACATAATAACCATCATAAATTTTAGCTTCTCCTTGCCATTTGACGTCCCAGGATGTGGTAAAACCGCTGTTGTCGGAGCCTCCATTGGATATTAAAGCTTCCCTGCGTACCCCATAGGGGTTCATACCAAAAAGGAAAGCATTGGTGCCATCATTAAAAGTATCGAACATTAAACTGATGTTGTCATTGCCACCGGCTCTGTAATCCCTTTGCAAAGAAGGGATAATATAATCATCGCCTTCGGTCTCCATTCTAATGCCGACGTAGAGTGTGGTGTTATCGTACATCATCTTAATATCGGTCTGCTGCCCTGCAAGTGTGGTATCCGATGGAAAATATTGATGAAAATCACTGGCACTTTCTGAAGTTTCCCACACACTTTCATCCAAGATACCATCTACCTTAATGATATCGTCAATATATTTTACGGTGAAAGTTTTAGGATTGGTCTGCGAAAAAAGAGCCAAAGGGATTACTATTGCAACGAGCACAAAAAGTTTTCTTAACATTGTTGAGTTTAGTTGGTTTAACAAAATTACAGGATAGGTAGTTAAAAAAATCCCAAAATTCTGAATTAGATTGCCCTTTGATAAAACATTGCAAAAATTAGCAGTAAGAATTACCTTAGACTACTCCTTTATTAAGAGACGTTAAAAAATGAAAAAAACCTTATTGCTACTGCTTTTATTTCCTTTTGTGGCTTTTGGAAATGCTATTTGGGGGAAAACCGGACACCGCGTTACCGGACAAATTGCCGAAGAATATTTGACGGGAAAGGCCAAAAGAGCTTTGGATAATCTATTGGACGGTCATAGTCTTGCCTTTGTTTCCACATTTGCGGATGACATAAAAGCAGACCGGACCTATTCTAAATATTCGGCATGGCATTATGTAAACTATCCGTTGGGGATGAGCTATAAAGATTCAGAAAAAAGTGAATATGGCAATATTGTTATGGCGATTGAGGAATGCATCAATAAGGTAAAAGATGATTATAATACCAAGGAAGACAGGGTCTTTCATTTAAAAATGCTCATTCACTTTGTCGGTGACCTTCATCAACCCATGCATGCCAGCAGGGCGGAGGACAAAGGAGGCAACGATATACAGGTGCAATGGTTTGGCGAAGGAAGTAATCTACACCGGGTGTGGGACAAAAACTTGATCGAATCCTACGGAATGACCTACTCCGAGCTTGCCGCTGAACTGATCGATGTAGACCGAAAAGAGCGGAAAGCGATTCAGGAGGGTACCATTTACGATTGGGTGGATGAATCGCACAAGATATGTGCAAAACTCTATGATTCTGTAGAGATAGGTGAAAAACTGGGATACCGCTATTCCTACGATTACAACGAATTACTGTTCAAGCAACTCCAAAAAGGAGGACTGCGCTTAGCAAAAGTCTTGAACGACGTATTTGGGTAAGGCACCTAGGAATGCAGAACGGTCTTTAACTGGTTTCTGTATTCGGAAGGATTCTGCCCAGTAAAGGCCTTAAAGGATTTATTAAAGTGGGAGAAGTTGTTGAAACCACTGTCATAACATACTTGAGTTATGCTCATAGGTTGTTCTGCCAATAGTTTGGAGGCGTGCACCAATCTATATTCGTTCACAAACTGCGTAAATGTTTTGTTGGTGATTTTTTTAAAGTACCTGCAAAAAGAAGGTACCGTCATACTTACCATATCTGCAATTTGTTCCAAGCTGATGTCTTCTTTAAAGTTTGTTTTCACATAATTGAAGACGATATTGATACGGTCGTTGTCCTTTACCTCGGTCTCCATGGAGAAGCCTTCGGCGTTCAATACATTTATTTCTGTGGAAGTGGCGAGAATGTTCAATATATTAAGTATGGAGAGCAATCGTTGAAAATCTGTTTGATATTCCAGAATCTCCATTTTTTCCCCAACCTTCATTTTGGTCTTGCCAGAAAAGGCGATACCTCCTTTGGCGACTTCGAACAACTTTTGGATGTTCTTCATTTCGGGTATGTTGAAGAAATCACTTCCCAAAAAATCTGCTTTCATCTGCACCAAAGTCTCACTTTTGTTGCCTGTTAGCTTATCGGTGAATCCGCAATGGGGCAGGTTGGAACCTATTAATATAAGGTCACCGTTCCTGTAATAGGAAACATGGCTGCCTATTTGTCTTTTACCGGACCCCCCGTTCACATAGACCAACTCCAGTTCTGGGTGGTAATGCCAGCCATTGTTTTTGTTTTCGTTGTTTGCATTGAACTTCTGAAACGTGAACGAGTGACCAAAACTTGGGGCTATTGCTTCAAATGCTGGTTTTTGAATCATTTAGTGCAATTTTTTGTTTTCCATTGCAAAGTTACAAATGTGATACAAAGGCCAATCTCTACAATGTTAACACAAAGTTATGCTATTTTATCATTAATGCTATGTTAAATCAGTTACCATGTTAATATAGCACATAAAGTGGAAAAGATGGTGGTATTTCTGTGCGCTATTGTGACATACATTTGTACTGTAATCTTAAAAAAACGAAGTGTTATGAAAGTAGTAAAGAATTTAACAGTAGCAGCGGCCCTTTTGATAAGTGCAATTGGGATGGCCAATGGAACAACAACTGACTTTGGTAAAAAAACAGTAGCCAAATATGAAGTTGAAAAGAACTTGATGAAAGTGAACCTTGATCCGGTATTCGTTAAAAAGGGTCGAAAAATTATGATGAACCTTTTAAACGTTTCTCAGGGTACAGTGCTTTTAAAAGTATACGATAGCGAGGATAGGCTTGTTTTTGACCAAGTTATCAATGGGGATATCGTTGTTGAAAAAGCATTCAACTTTGAAAAAGCCTTTAAAGATGAATATACCATAGTTGTAGTGGACAAATTTGGAACCTACAAGAAAACTATGGAGGTAAGATAGTTTGTTTAGTTAATTTTTATGTGCATTGGGGGTCGGGAGGCCCCCTTTTTTTATGCCCATTTTTTAAGTTTTTCCCTTTTCTTTGGTGGGATGGCTTCATTTTTTAAAGCCAACTCCAAAACATCTTGATCTTTTGTTTTGGCAAATAGCAAGTTGTAGAATTGTTGCACGGTCAATGGAGCCTTGGATTCCTCAACAAGTTCCATCGTATCGCCCACGATAACTTTTCCAGGTTTCAAAACACGGATATAGGTGCCAGGAAATCCATGGTCGATAAATTGTTTCAGTATGTTTTGGTCGCCAAACCGAATACCCAGTTTATAACAAGGTTCTCTGGGTTGTGTAATTTGGACTAATGAAGTGCCTATTTTATAGGTGTTGCCAATCCTTAACTGTGATTCGTCCAGGCCTTCAATAGTGAGGTTTTCCCCGAACATGCCCCAGTTCCAATCCAAAAGTGGGTATTTCTCTTTCCAATGGGCATAGTGGTCAGCGGCAAATAAATAACAGGCTTTATAGGTACCACCATGATATTTTCTATCCACAACGGTGTCGCCTTGCACATCTTCAGTACACAAAAAAAGTGGTTGATCAACGGGATATTTGTAGATGCCCGTCATGGTTTCTTTACCGTTCCAAACAATTTTTGTTGGCTTGCCGAGGTTTGTAGAGATAACTTTCATACCGGCAAGTTATAAAAAACCACCGCTTGTTGCGGTGGTCCTTCATTTAAAATTAACTGATGTAGAAAGTGATTAATCCTCCTTCTCCAATTTTTTGGTCATGTTAAAACCTACCATGAGACCAACACCTGCCAATAAGAAGATGGTTCCTGGGTACGCCACTTCTTCATCAACCCCTAAATTGTAACTTAGAATAGAGGCTACAAAAATGGCTACTCCAATACCCATCAACAATAAAGAAAGGTTTAGAATGATGATTTTCCAGAAAGGTGCCGCACCTTCTCGTTTACCCCGCACAAAAATACTGGCATCTGCCCCTTTTTCTATTAAGGCTAATCGTTCTTTGTTTCTAGTTGAAAAATAGAGATAGGCAATGGCTAAAATGACTCCGAAAATAATAGGTATAATGATTACTTCTGATCCCATAACTGTTCGTTTTAATGATTATTCGTAATTTATTTGTTCATAAGCTATGACGACACTTTTTACAAAGAGGTTACATGTTTAATAAAATTTATTTTTTGTGTAACCTAAATAGCGCTTTTGGCGTCCAATGAACAATGCTGACCAACAAGGAAAAGAAACTGATTTCGGAAATACACGCGGGCAATACCCGTGCGTTCTCCGATTTTGTGGATGACTATAAAGATTTGGTCTTTACGCTGGCCATTCGGATGTTGGGAAATAGAGAGGAGGCCGAGGAGGTGTCGCAGGATGTATTTATTAAGGTATACAAGTCCTTGGCAAACTTTAAGGGAGATTCCAAGCTATCCACCTGGATTTATCGGATTGCCTATAACAGTTGTTTGGACAGGATTAAAAAAATAAAAAAGAAACGAATGCATACAGATTTGAATCATATTGATCAAATTGCTTATGCGGATTTGGATACGGCCTTTGATAAAATGGTACAGGCTGAACGCAGCGAAATGATAGACCGATGTCTGTCCCAACTATCCACAGAAGATGCGGGAGTTTTGACTTTGTTTTATCTTGAGGAAAAAAATCTGCAAGAAATGGAGGAAACGACCAATCTTCCTGTAAACACATTGAAGGTAAGGTTGTTTAGGGCCAGAAAAAGGTTGGCCAGTGTAATGGAAAAGAATTTGAACAAAGAAATATTGCAGAGCAATGGATAAACTAGAAGATAAAAGGCTAGAAACTTTGGTAGATAAAATGATGGAAGATGCTCCATTGGAGACGCCTTCTGTTGATTTTACCCAAAATGTGATGCAAAAAATTGAGGCGGAAGCGCCCAATACGATTTTTCAATATAAACCAATTGTGTCAGGCAAGGTTTTGACCATTGTATTTGTAGCTTTTATTGCGTTACTTATTTTGATGGGGTCTCAAGTGGGACTCGATAGCGGTCAAGGCTGGTTCAAAAACCTGAACATGGCTTCTTGGTTTCATGCTGATTGGAAGTGGATGGAAGGATACGGCTCTTCCAAAGTAACGATATATGCTTTTCTCTTTT
>Ga0209578_10002333_pt1 | contig 15956 bp, 17 predicted proteins | sample tdAd472_FD_187127 | JGI IMG/M metagenome (GOLD analysis project Ga0209578, IMG submission 187127) | Marine sediment microbial communities from the Atlantic coast under amendment with organic carbon and nitrate - tdAd47.2 (SPAdes)... | ecosystem: Environmental > Aquatic > Marine > Coastal >...
GAGGGTGCGGCTGATCAGCTGGACCTCGACGACACGATCGACAAGACAGCGCGGAACGCGGGCCTCCTGGACATCCGCATGGTTCCGGAGCGGCATAATGCGGTGAAAGTACTGTTGTGCCTGGACATCGGCGGCTCGATGGACGATCACGTGCGTGTATGCGAGGAGTTGTTCTCAGCGGCCAGCAGTGAATTCAAACACCTCGAATATTTCTACTTTCACAATTTCATTTATGAGTCGCTCTGGAAGGACAACCGACGCCGCCACGCGGAACGCATATCCACGTTGGACATCACACACAAATACGGTGCTGATTACAAACTGATCTTTGTCGGCGACGCGACGATGAGTCCCTATGAAATTGTCTATGCGGGAGGCAGCGTTGAACACTGGAACGAGGAGCCGGGTGCGATTTGGATAAAACGCCTGCTGAACACCTATAACAAGGCGATCTGGCTGAATCCCGAACCGAGAGAGCGTTGGGATTTCACGCCGTCAGTCAAATTGACGCGCGAATTAATGGACGAACGGATGTTCCCGTTGACGATTTCCGGGCTGGACGAGGGCATTAAGGCCCTGCACTGATATCAGTGGCCGGCGCCGAGCGACTCGAGATCGGCCAGCACCTGCGCGGAATGCTCGTCCGGATCCACTTTTTCGTAATGCCTGGCGACGTTGCCGTCCGGATCGATCAGGAACGTTTGCCGTTTTGCAACGGTCCAACCCATCATCTTCGTCTTGACGCCGTAGGCGTCGGCCGTGGTTCCTTCCGTGTCGGCGAGGAGCGGAAATGGCAGACTGTGATTCTCGGCAAACTTCCGGTGGGATTCGACGTCGTCGAGGCTGACGCCAAGAATTTGCGCGTTCAGCTTCCGGTACGCAAAAATGTTGTCACGAAATTCGCAGGCCTCGGTCGTGCAACCCGGCGTCTCGTCCTTCGGATAGAAGTACAGAACGACCCACTGGTCCCGGTAGTCCTCGAGAGAGTGCAGTTGCCCCTGCTGATCCGGCAGCTCGAACTCCGGCGCGGGCTTGCCGACATAGGGCCCGCCGGCCGCAACAGCGAACTGGCCCAGGAGCAGGGCGGTGGCGATGACAGACAATTTGAACGTGATGCGTTTCATGAAGAATGGTCCGAGCGTTAAGAATCAATACCGCACTATAATACGACTCGCTTGACGACCTGCATAGCCTCGATACGGAGCTCACAGCGTAAACCTCATGGCGCCACAACAGGATCACAAAAAGTCCGCTCTCGTACTGCCCGGCGGTGGTGCTCGGGGCGCATTTCAGGTCGGAGTACTGAAAGCCATCGCGGAGCTAGTGCCGAAGGGTACCGTCAATCCGTTCGACATAATCAGTGGCACATCGGCGGGCGCGATCAATTCTGTTGTCCTTGCCGCCAAGGCGCGGCGATTCCGGGTCGCCGTTGCGGAACTCGAGCGTGTCTGGGCGCACTTCCGCTGCCATCACGTGTATCGCACCGGTAATCTGACGATGTTGAAGAGCAGCCTGCAGTGGCTCTTTGCGATGGTTACGGGCGGTACGCTCGTGCGAATGCCCAAGTCGTTGCTCGACAATGCTCCGTTGCGTGCATTGCTGAGTCGCAACGTGCGATTTCCAAGAATCGAGCACGGCATCGAGCAGGGCTGGCTGGAAGCGGTCAGCGTCACGGCCGCGGGCTACAGCTCGGCCCGCTCGACATCGTTTTTCCAGGCCGCGGACAAACACCCGGAGTGGTCCCGTACTCGCCGCATTGGCGTACGCAGCGACCTGCACCTGGACCACCTCATGGCAAGCATCGCCGTGCCGATGATCTTTCCACCGGTTCGAATCGGTACCGAATATTTTGGGGATGGTGCAATGAGGCAGGCTACGCCACTGAGTCCTGCCGTACACCTTGGGGCTGAACGCATCCTGGTGATCGGCGTGCGCAATGAAGTTGCCGACATCGTTCCGGATCCCGTGGAGTCGGATTCGTACCCGAGCTTCGCCCAGATCGCGGGGTACACGCTCGATACTTTGTTCATGGACGGCCTGTATTCCGATCTCGAACGGTTGAGCAGGATCAACCAGCTGATCGACTCCGTTCCGCCGGATCATCGTGGCGCGAAACTGTCGCGAATGAGACCGATTGATACGATGGTGATCGTACCCAGCCAGGACCTGCGCCTACTGGCTCAAAAACACCGGCACGAGTTGCCGAAAGCCCTGCGGGCGCTGTTGTGGGGAATTGGTGGCAAACAGGGCGGCGCCACCCGACTGTTGAGCTACCTGATGTTCGAGCAGGCGTACACGCGCGAACTAATCGAACTCGGCTATCGTGACGCGATGCAGGTCAGGGACCAGCTGGAAGACTTCATCGCCGGAAGGGAGATGCCACGCCTGTTTGCGCCGCACTGGGTGGAAGAGGATCTGGATATTCTGCACTGACACAGTACCTCAGATCAGGAACGCCGCACCCAGCCCCAGGAATACCATGTAACCAACGACGTCCGTAACCGTAGTCAGGACCACGCCGCCGGCGATCGCCGGGTCGATCCGCATCTGCTTCAACATCAGCGGGATGCCGAATCCGGACAGCGCGGCAACAAACAGGTTAATCATCATCGCCGCTGCGATGACACCTCCGATGCGCCAGTCGCCGAACCAAAGATAAGTAAACGTGGCGACAACGGCCGACCAGCCGATACCGTTGATCAGGCTAATGCCGAGTTCCTTTCTCATAATCCCCATCGCATTGGTGCGATCTACCTGGCCCAGTGCGATCGCGCGCGTAATGATGACGAGTGACTGGGTTCCGGCGACGCCACCCATGCTCGGGACGACGGGCATGAGTACGGCGAGCAGGACGATTTTGTCGATAGTCGTCTGGAACAGATCGACGACGGATGCGGCGAGAAACGCTGTACAGAGGTTGACACCGAGCCACAGGGCGCGGCGTCGTGCGCTCTTGAAGACCGGCGCAAACATGTCGTCTTCTTCGTCGAGGCCCGCGGCACTCATTAGTGAGTGTTCCGCTTCGTCACGAATCACGTCGACGACATCGTCGACGGTGATACGGCCGACGACGCGGTAATCATCGTCCACAACGGGCGCCGACAGAAGATCGCGATTTTCGAATTCCCAGACGACCTGCATTGACGGTGTATGTGCGGGAATCGGCAAGACGTCAGTGGTCATGATGCTCGATACGAGCGCATCCGGGTCGTTGGTCAGCAGGCGTGACAGAAACAGTGAGCCGATGTACTCGTTGTCGCGATTGACTACGATGATGAGATCAGTGCCGTCTGGCATTTCGCCAGCCACGCGCAGGTAACGCATGACGACTTCGAGCGTGACATCGGGACGTACGGTCACGATGTCGACATTCATCAAGCCACCGGCGCTCTCCTCGTCGTACGCGAGAACCTGCTGCAGGCGATCGTGATCGACCTTATCGAGCGACTGCAGGACCTGGCGTGTTACCGCCTCGGGGAGGTCGGCAAGCAGGTCAGCGAGGTCATCGACTTCCATGCCCTCGGTGGCCGCAATGAGCTCTTCCGTGCGCATGGCTTCGATGAGGCCGTCGCGAACCTCGTCGTTCACCTCGACGAGAACGTCACCCTCGTCGTCCGGGTTCACCATCTCCCAGAGAATGGCACGCTCGCGTAATGGCAGCGATTCGAGCAGCCGTGCAACTTCGGCCGGGTGCAGGCTGTGAATCATGAGCCGCGCGCTGCGCATGCGGCCACTGTCGAGCTGTTCGCGCAACTGTTGCAGGTGGTTCTGGGTGTGCTCTCTCGCTTCCATGGATCCTGCCCCGTTGTCGTTCAGGCCTCGCAATGAGGCCCCCCAGTCACGGCAGGAGTTTAACTGAAAACGACGGCAGAACCTCGAATTGCGGCGCTGCCCGGACGAAAGGACGAACTACAGTTCGTTATGGCGGGTCTGCACCTTTGCGCCTGACTCGTTGAGCGATGCAGCAAGCCTTTCGGCCATATATACAGAGCGGTGCTGACCACCGGTGCAGCCGACCGCAATCGTCAGGTAGCGGCGGTTCGCGATCCGATACTCGGGAATCCAGCGCTGGAGAAATGCGACGATGTCGGCGTGCATCGCTGTTACGGAATCCTGTGCGTCCAGGAACTCCACGACTTGTGTATCGAGCCCAGTCAATTGGCGTAGATTCAGGTTCCAGTACGGATTTGGCAAACACCTGAGATCGAACACGAAATCGGCATCGGCCGGGATACCGTTCTTGAAGCCGAATGACTGTATCAGAATCGATAGCGACGTTGATTCGCGCTTGTCGACACGATCGCGAATGACATTTGCGAGATCGTAAATGCTGCTTCGCGACGTATCGATGACGAGATCGGCAGAATTGATCACTTCCGAGAGGATGTCGCGCTCTTCGCGTATCGCTGCGCGCAGTGCCGCTCCGTGCTCGGCGAGCGGGTGCCTGCGGCGAGTCTCGCCATATCGTTTCAGGAGTATTTCGTCGTCGGCGAGAACGAACAACACGTCGGTTTGAATGTTTTGCCGCCGAAACTCGTCGATGAGGCTTGGCAGCGATTCCAAGTCGTGCAGTCGATTGCGTGCATCGATACCGACCGCCAGGCGATTCCGCTGCTGCTCAGTGCCGGTCGATACTTCGTTGACGAGGGATTTCAGTAGTGCTGCCGGCAGGTTGTCGATGCAGTAGTAGCCAAGGTCTTCCAGAACATGCAACGCCACAGACTTTCCGGCGCCGGAGAGTCCACTGACGATAATCAGGCGCATGTCGTTGGGCACTCTGGTCTCCTCGCCGTCGGCGTTAGTTTTCCTGTGCGTTGATCGCCGGGGCAGGCGCGGACAGGTTGCCACCATGCTGCAATGATTCGTAGAGATCGCTGCTGGTGGAGGCGTCGCGAAGTCGCCCGCGAAGGCCGGCGTCGCTAAGCATGCCCGTAATCATCTTTATGTCCGCGAGGTGACTGTCGTCGAGATTCAGCGGCACCATGAGTCCAAACACGAGATCGACAGGCTCGCCGTCAGCAGAATCGAAGTCGACAGCCTCGGACAGCTTGATCAACGCGGCAACACTTCTGTCGAGTCCCTCTACCCGGCAATGTGGAAATGCGACACCCAGCTCCAGACTTGTGCAGCCGAGCCGTTCACGCTCTATCAGGTTTTCGAAAATTTCGTCTGCCGCGATATCCGGACTCGAGCGAACAAGCAGTTCGCTTAAAATTTCCAGGCAATGTTTCTTGCTTCGCGCGAGTGCATTGCATAGCACGGCGTCGGGAGTGATGATCTCTTCGAGTAGCATCGTGGTAACTGCGTCTGAGGGAAGTAGTCCGTGCGGTAGCACCGCACGGACATCGTTCAAAAACGTCCCTTCTGAATATCTCTCGCGTGATGGTCCGCCAGTTTTTCCTTGTGTTTTCTAACACGGCGATCCAGCTTGTCCACCAAGCCGTCTATCGCTGCGTACATATCTTCTTCTGTGTTGTCAGCGTAAATCGTGTCGCCGTTTACATTGACTTTCGCTTCAGCTTTATGCCTGAGTTTTTCGACCGTGAGAATACAGTGCACGTTTGACACGATATCGAAGTGTCGCTCCAGTCGTTCGATCTTGGACGCGACATACCCTCTCATGGATTCAGTAATTTCGACATGATGGCCTGAAACGTTCAATTGCATAGTTTTCTCCTGCTTGTTATTCCGAACTCACTTCCTTGTGCCTTACCGCGCCGACTTCTTGCGGCGTTCACTCGATGACGCGATGTTCATGGACTCACGGTACTTTGCAACAGTGCGCCTCGCAACCTTGATGCCCTGGTCCGCAAGGAGGCTGGCGAGCCTGCTGTCACTCAGTGGTTTTGCAGGGTTCTCCCCGCCGATCAACTTGCGTATTTTGGCGCGAACCGACGTTGAGGATTGATCTTCCCCATCCGCGGTGGACAGGTGGCTTGAGAAAAAGTACTTGAATTCGAAGACGCCGCGCGGCGTGTGCATGTACTTGTTCGTCGTGACCCGCGAAATCGTGGACTCGTGCATGCCGATTTCCTCGGCGACGTCCCGCAACACCATTGGTTTCATCGCCTCGTCACCATGGTCCAGAAATGCGGTCTGTCGTGCCACGATACAAGTCGCGACTTTCAACAGCGTCTCATTCCGGATTTCGAGACTGCGAATCAACCAACGCGCTTCCTGCAATTGGGTCTTCAGTACTGCGTGATCGCCGCTGCCCCGGAGCAACTTCGCATACTGCTGGTTGACGGACAGGCGCGGCACGCCGGTCGGGCTAATCTCGACCTGCCAGCGGTCATCGACCTTACGTACGAATACATCTGGAATGACGTACTCGGCTGCCGCTGGGCTGACTGCCTGTCCAGGCCTGGGGTTGCAGCCGCGTATCAGGGCGAGTGCGTCGCGCAAGGCTTCTTCCGAGGTGCGCAGGCTACGTCGTAATTCACCATACTCGCGCGTTGCGACAAGATCGAGATGGTCTTTCGCGAGTTCGAGGGCGAGACTGAGTCCCGGCGTTGCGGTATCCAGCTGCCTGAGCTGCAGCGTGATGCACTCGGACAGGGAACGTGCGCCGACGCCCACGGGATCCAGGCGCTGTACCTTGTGCAGCGTGGATGCTATCTCGTCGATCTGAACTTCAGTGTCCGGCTCGAGAATTTCACCAATCTCGTCGGACGTGACGGTCAGGTAGCCGTCGTCATTGATTGCGTCAATGATGGCTTCGCCGATCACGGCCTCGCGCGGCGAGAACTGCTCCATTTCCAGTTGCCACAACAGGTGCTCGCGCAGCGTTTGTCCGGACTCGTCGGCGAATTCGCTGATCGGCCGGCCCTCACCATTCCAGCCGCCGTCCTGGATGCGTCGATCAGCACGGCTTTGCCACTGGTCCTCTGCCTTGATGGTTTCGATTTCCGCCGTGCTTTCGTCACTCGTTTGGGGAACGTCCGGCAGATCCTCCATCTCGAGCATGATGTTCTCTTCCAGCGCGTCCTGGATTTGAGCATTGAGGTCGAGAACAGGTAGTTGCAGCAACCGGATGGCCTGCTGCAACTGCGGCGTCATTGTGAGGGTCTGTCCGAGTTTTAGCTGCAGCGACGGTTTTAGCATTGCCTCAGAGTTTGAACTCCTGTCCGAGATATACCTCGCGGACATGGTGATTTTCGAGAATCTCTTCCGGCGAACCCGAAGCGATCAGACTGCCATCACTCAGTATATAGGCTCTGCCACAAATTCCGAGTGTTTCCCTCACATTATGGTCAGTGATCAAAACACCAATCTCGCGTTCACATAAATGCCTGATTATGCGTTGAATATCGAGTACGGAAATCGGGTCAACGCCGGCGAAAGGTTCATCGAGCAGGACGAACAAGGGATTCGCGGCCAGCGCGCGGGCAATTTCGACCCGGCGACGTTCACCGCCAGAGAGGCTGATGCCGAGGCTGGTGCGAACGTGACCGACATGTAGTTCGTCCAGCAGTTTCTCGAGCTCTTCTTCGCGCCCCGCGCGATCGAGGTCCTCGCGATTCTCGAGAATTGCGAGAATATTCTGCTCTACCGACAGTTTGCGAAATATGGACGCTTCCTGCGGCAGATAACCCAGGCCCATGCGTGCCCGGCGGTGCATTGGCATCGCCGTCAGGTCCTGGCCGTCGAGCAGAATCTTGCCGTTGTCCGCCGGGATGAGACCGACAATCATGTAAAACGCCGTCGTCTTTCCCGCGCCGTTGGGTCCGAGCAGGCCGACAACCTCGCCACTCTTGATTTCGAGTGACAGCGTTTTGACGACTTTGCGTAGTTTGAAGCTCTTGGAGATATCCTGGACGCTGAGGATACTCATGGGTCTGAATCTCCGGCCGCCTCTTCCGAATCAACCTCTTCAGGCTCCTCCGTGCTCGTATCGCTCGTTTGGCCGGGGTCCTCATCGGTGTTCTGTGGCGTATACGTAATACGCACCTTGCCGTCGCCGTCCGGTGAGCCTTGCGCGTTGATGCGCTGTTCGACGATGTTATAGATAAGGTATTCTGACGAAATCTGATTGCCACCTTCGGTGATCGTCGCATTCTCGGAGAACTCGATCACCCCCGTCGTCAGGTCGTAGCGCAACTTGCCGGCTTCGGCGTAGGTTGTCTCGTCGCTGCCAACGCGATTGAGTTCGAAGGTCGCCGGCGCGCCGCTGATCGTCGCAACAGTCAGCTGGTGGTTTGAGAACTGCAAATCGGCCGTGTCACATTCGATATGACCATTCTCGACGTCGATAATGACGTTGCCCGAGAATTGCCAGACGCTGTCTTCAAAGTCCAGGTTGCTCGCGCGGCCTTCGTCGGCCTCGATGCCGATGTTTCCCTGCGAAAGGCGCAGGCCGCGGAACATCAACATCGAACTCTTGCCGTCGTAGTCGGTGGAATCTGCGTCCAGCGAAATGGGCAGGCGCAGATCGGTGAGTTGGGCAGCTGCGCAAACCGGCAACAGCAACAACGACAGGATCGCGCGGATGATCATCTCTCTCTGCATGTGTCAGGGCACGAATTTTCCGCTGACATTCGACTTCAATTCGAGCCGATTGTCGTCCAGCGATGCTAGCATGCCGGTGGCCGTAAGGCTCCTGGCACCTATCCGAATCTGAACTCGCTCGTTGGTTTCCGCGAGGTAGCTCTCTGGGTCGAGTTCAAGATACTGGGTGCGAATCTCGGTGTCGCTATCCGAGAACCCCTGCGCGCTGAATGCCCTGACATGTCCGCGCAGCTGCACCCGCGGCTCCGACGGCAGAATCGTGGCGCTGTCAGCGTCAACGGTCCAGGGCACGTCAATCTCGGGTGAATAGTCAAGACGTACGTCCGTAAACTCGATCCGCCCATCTTCCTGCTCTTCGGCGTGTTCAGCACGGATTTCGTACAGCAAATCACCGTTCGGTCCGGTGCCGAGGATGCGCGCATTCTTCAGGTAAAAGCCGCGATGTGTGGGGTCGACACCGGCCTGCACTTCATCTGCACTGCCATTGACGCGAGCGACATACCAACTGGCCAGCGCCGCCACGAACAACAAAGCAAATACGACCATGCTGCGTGGGCTCATCCACCAGACTCCGGACGCGCTCCGAGGACAAGCTCACAAACTTCGCGCACAGCGCCATGGCCACCGTGTGCCACAGTCGTGTAATCACAATATTCGTGTAATTGTTTGACAGCGTTTGCCACGGCGATCGAATAACCGACTCGCTCGAGCAGGGCGAGGTCCGGAATGTCGTCCCCGACGTAGGCACACTCTGAATCGAGGATGCCGAGTTCGGCGATCAGGGTTTCGAAAGCGGCGACCTTGTCACGTGCGCCGACGAAGACATGTTGCACGCCGAGATCTGTCATACGTTTTTCGACGGCGCCGGACGGTCTTCCGCTGATGACGGCTACCTCGATCCCGGCATCAAGTAGCCGGCGAATTCCGAAACCGTCCTGGGTATTGAATGCCTTGGTTTCGATGCCGTCGTCAGACAGGTAAAAGCGGCCATCGGTAAAAACGCCGTCGACGTCAAACGCAACGAGCCGCAAGTCTGCCAGTCTGTTATGCGTCGCGGCCGGATTCACATGATGCCTGCGCGAAACAGATCGTGAATATTGAGGGCGCCGACCAGCCGGCCATCGGCGTCCGCGACCAGTAACGAAGTGATCTTGTTTTCTTCGAGTATGCGAATGGCTTCCGCCGCAAGCACGTCCGGTCCGGTCGTCTTACAATTCGTGTGCATGACTTCCGACATCGCCGTGTTGTGCACATCGGCGCCGGCATCGAGTGCGCGCCGCAGGTCTCCATCGGTGAAGATGCCCAGGACAGCGCCATCATCCGCGACGATGGCTGTCATGCCCAGGCCCTTTTGCGTCATTTCCATCAGCCCATCACGCAGTTTTACGTTAGCGCCGACGGCCGGTATGTCGTCTCCGCTGCGCATGACGTCGCTGACCCGCAATAAGAGGCGCTTGCCGAGACTGCCGCTCGGGTGTGAGCGCGCGAAGTCCTCGGCCGTAAAGCCGCGGTTTTTCAAAAGTGCGACTGCCAGCGCATCGCCCATTGCCAGGGTGGCGGTCGTGCTCGCCGTCGGCGCAAGGTTCAGCGGGCAGGCCTCTTCGGAAACGCTGACGTTCAAATGCACGTCAGCAGCACGCGCGAGCGTTGACGTCGGCTTGCCTGTCATCGAAATCAATCGTGCTCCCATGCGCTTGACCAGTGGCAGAATCGTAACGATCTCTTCGGTCTCCCCGGAATATGAGACAGCAAGCAGTGTGTCGTGTTGCGTGATCATGCCGAGGTCGCCGTGGCTGGCCTCGGCGGGATGCATGAAAAATGAGGGCGTGCCGGTGCTGGCCAGTGTGGCGGCGATTTTTGACGAGACATGACCGGATTTGCCCATGCCGGTGACGACAACCCGTCCCGGCGTTGCGACGATGAGCCGGCAGGCAGCGACGAAATCGTCGTCGAGGCGCGAGCGCAACTGATTTACTGCACGTGCCTCGATTTCCAGCACCTCGCGCGCGAGCGTGATCAGTTCCTCGTTTGTCAGATCTTCAGACACCGGTGATTCTCGCAACGCTGGAGCCTCTCAATGTTCCCTAGACCGCATTCTAAACGTTTTGCAGCGCTACGTTGCCAGTGCGGCGTACGGCGTCAGACGTTTTGGGTAACCACATAGCCGAAATAGGAAACATAGAAGGTCAGAAGGGCAATACCCTCGAGGCGGGAAAGATCATTCTTGCCGTCGTAGTCGTAGGTCATCGCGAACAGTACCAGGGTGAAAGCCACCATGACGAAGATGTGCAATGACAGCACCGACGGCGCGACTGCCGACGGTTCTATGGTTGCGGCGATACCGATGACAGCAAGCAGGTTAAATATGTTCGAGCCCACAATATTACCGATGGCGAGACCGTATTCGCCTTTCAATGCGCTGACCAGCGACACAGCAAGTTCCGGCAGGCTCGTGCCGATGGCAACGAGAGTGACGCCGATAACGACTTCGCTGACGCCTAACACACGTGCCACTTCGATCGCGCCGTCGACGAGCAATTCGGCGCCGATCAACAAGGTCGCGAGGCCGATCACGAGCCAAAACAGCGCTACCTTCATACTGACGTGCTGCGGAATTTCTGCTTCGTAGTCTTCCGCCATCGGGTCAGTGGCCGCGGATCGCATTCCCAGGCGGGCGAGCCATATCATTACGATTACCAGCCCCGTGAGCATGACGAGGCCGTCGATGCGTGACAGGGTGGTATCGAGGAATAACGAAACGGTCAGCAGGGACACGGCCAGCAATGCCGGCATTTCGCGCCGCAAAGTGGCGGAGCGCAATTCGATGGGTCGGATAATTGCTGTAAAACCGAGCACGAGGCCGATATTGGCGATGTTGGAGCCGATGGCGTTGCCGAAGGCGAGGTCCGGTTCGCCGCGAAGTGCCGCAACGATGGACACCAGGATTTCCGGCGCCGACGTTGCAAAGGCGACGACCGTAAGGCCGATCAACAAAGGCGCAATACCCAGGTTGCGCGCAGTGGCTGCGGCGCCATGCACGAAGCGATCCGCCCCCCAGATCAGGAGTACGAGGCCGCCAATAACCTCAACAATATTGAGAAGCATACGATCTTTGTTCTTGTAAGTGGCCGCGCACCCGGGTGAAGCCGACCATGGCTACCCGCGACCTTCGCCGGCTCGGGTCGGCTATCATACACAATCGGCGCGTCGCGTTGGGATACCCGCCGACTTATGGTTTACACTGCGCGCCCCGGCTCACTGGCGCTTGCTCACCATCATGGAACCTGCCGATATTGAAAAACTCATTGCCGCCGGCTTCGAAGACCCGATAGTCCGGGTTGCGAGCGACGACAACCACCATTTCGAGGCCCTCGTCATTGCCACAGAATTCGATGGCAAGCGGCCGCTGGCAAGGCATCAGCTGGTCTACGAGTGCCTCGGAACCCTGGTTGGAAACGAGATACACGCATTGTCGATTCGTGCGCTGACGCCGGGTGAATGGCAGGCGGCAGGCGGGGCTTAGGGACCATTGGACAAGTTACTGATTGAAGGTGGCACCAGGCTCTCGGGCGAGGTTCGAATTTCCGGGGCGAAGAACGCTGCGCTGCCGATACTGGCAGGGACTCTGCTGGCCACGGAGCCGGTCGCGGTGAGTAACGTGCCGCACCTGAAAGACGTCACGACCACCATTTCCCTGCTGCAGATGATGGGGGCGCAGGTCACCGTCGATGATCGCCTGAATGTCGAGGTGGATGCGAGTGACGTTGCCCATCGCACGGCGCCGTATGAGCTCGTAAAGACGATGCGAGCCTCGATACTGGTGCTCGGTCCTCTCGTTGCACGTTTCGGTGAAGCAGATGTGTCGCTTCCGGGAGGGTGTGCGATCGGAGCGCGCCCGGTCAATTTGCACGTCGCCGGTTTACAGGCGATGGGTGCGGACGTCGCCGTCGAAAACGGGTTTATCAAAGCCCGCGCCGACCGGCTCCAGGGGGCGCACATTGTCTTCGATACGGTTACCGTGACCGGTACGGAGAACCTTCTCATGGCGGCCGTTCTCGCCGACGGTGAAACCGTCCTGGAGAATGCCGCGCGCGAGCCCGAGGTCCTCGACCTCGCGAATTTCCTCGTGACGCTGGGCGCACAAATCGAAGGTGCAGGCAGCAGCACGATTACAGTGCAGGGCGTCGAGTCTCTTGGCGGCGGCGCGTACAGTGTGCTCCCGGACCGTATCGAGACAGGAACCTATCTTGTTGCCGCGGCGGTGACTGGCGGTCACATTCGGGTGCTGGATACGGCGCCCGAGACTCTCGAGGCAGTACTGATCAAGCTCGGCGAGGCGGGTGCGACGATAAAGACCGGTACAGACTGGATCGATCTGGACATGCACGGCTGCCGACCGTCAGCCGTCGATGTTCGTACAGCGCCATATCCGGCTTTTCCGACGGACATGCAGGCGCAATTCTGCACCCTCAATGCCGTTGCGGAGGGCGTGGGAACCATAACGGAGACCGTCTTCGAGAACCGCTTTCAGCACGTACTCGAGCTGCAGCGCATGGGTGCGGACATACGGCTCGAGGGCAATACTGCCATTTGCACTGGCGTCGAAACACTAACGGCGGCACCGGTCATGGCGACCGACCTCAGGGCATCGGCGAGCCTGGTCCTTGCCGGTCTCGCTGCGGACGGGGAGACCCTGGTTGATCGCGTCTACCACGTCGATCGCGGCTACGAGCGCATCGAAGAAAAATTCCGCCAGCTAGGTGCGACCATACGGCGCGTGCCGAACTAGTCCAGCATCGGTTGTTCGCCGCGTTCCGTCGCGACGACTGTTGTCCTGAATTCCGCGCCGTCACGCCAGGCGACGATGTCGACTTCGTCTCCCGGCTTGGAGCCAGCCGCGATCAATAACGCCTGGCGGCGCGTCAGGATCAGTTCACCGTTTATTGAAAGGATGACATCGTCCTCCTGTAGGCCAGCGCGTGCAGCTGGCTCGTTCTCGGTAACCAATTGCACCAGGATGCCGTAGTTGCCTTCCAGCCCGCGCTCCGCGCGTTCGGCGCTCGTCATGTCGTCAGGAAACAAGCCCAGGTAGCCGCGAATGACACGGCCATGTTTTCTGATTTCCGCAATCACGCCGCGCACCAGGTCGACCGGAATTGCGAATCCAATGCCTTCGGTGCCAGGGTCCTGTTCGAGAACTGCCGTGTTGATGCCGACGAGTTCTCCCGCGCTGTTAACCAACGCGCCACCCGAATTGCCGGCATTGATAGCGGCGTCTGTCTGGATGAAGTTCTCGAACGTGGTCAGTTCCAGATGACCGCGCCCGGTCGCGCTGACGATGCCTTGCGTCACTGATTTGGTGAGTCCGTACGGGTTGCCGATCGCCAGCACGACGTCGCCAATGCGCAGCTGGTTCGAGCTTCCCAGGCGGATGGCAGGCAACTCGCCGAGGTCGAGCCGTAGCAAGGCCAGGTCCGTTTCCGTGTCGACGCCCATTATTTCAGCCTCGCCGACCCGGCCGTCGCTGAGCTGAACCTGGATTTCGGTTGCGTCGGCGACAACATGAAAATTGGTAATCAGGTAGCCCGCCGGGTTGATAATGACTGCCGACGCGAAGCTCCTTGTGACGCGGAAGCGGGTCCGGCCTGAAGCGTCCGGATTGTCCTGCACCAGCCGCTTCACATAGACCGTGGCGACCGACGGAGCGCTGAGGTCGACGGCATCCGCATAACTCGCTGGCTGGCCAAGCTGAGCCGGGCGGATGGAGGGCAGCAGGTCGGGGCGGACGAGTACGACGACGAACGCGACCGCCAGGCCTACGACGATCGACTGCAGGGTAAAGACCAGTCCCGATCTCAGATCAGCCACGTTCGAACTCTATATTTCTCGCCTGCTGGGTTCGGGCCGCTAGCCAATTCAGACAACGCCCGTGTATAATCCGCCATTGGTTCCGCACCAAGCCCCGGTGCTCCTGTCATCCTGACGGCAAACCGGGCCTGCTGCAAATCTACCAGTATAGAAACAAAGAACAACGCGCCGACAGAAAGGCTCTTCAACCATCCTTTCTCAGTCAGCGTATGGGAGTGCCTGATGACTGAAGACGACGTTGATCGTATTGATCGCAACCGCCGTCATTTTCTTACCGTAGCCACCGTTGTGACCGGCGTCGCCGGCGCCGGGCTCGCGTCTATTCCTTTCCTGGGCTCATTGCGGCCCAGCGCCCGGGCTCAGGCCCTCGGTGCCCCTGTCGAGGTACCGTTGGGATCGATCCAGCCGGGGGAGATGGTGAGGGTCCTGTGGCGAGGCAGGCTGGTATTTGTGCTACGCCGTGACGAGGGCATGCTGAGCCGGCTGCCGGAGACCGTGGGTGAGCTGCGAGATCCGGATTCCGCCGTCGCCGATCAGCAACCTGATTACGCGGCAAACGAGACTCGTTCGGTCAAGCCGGAATGGCTGATCGTCGAGGGCTCGTGCACGCATCTCGGTTGCGCGCCCCTCGAGGATTTCGAGCCGCGTCCGGTCGAGGGCTGGGGCGGCGGCTTCTTCTGTCCCTGCCACGGGTCGAAATTCGACCTCGCAGGTCGCGTGTACAAGGGAGTGCCAGCGCCGACGAATATGCGCGTGCCGCCTCATCGGTTTGTCCGCGATGACCTCATTCTGATCGGTCAGGATTCGGGAGCAGCGTAATGGCCAGAGTTGAAGCAGAAGTCGGTAAGCGTCCCGAGAGTGTCTTGGGTGGTCTGGTCAAGTGGATCGATGACCGGTTCCCGATGACCGAAACGCTCAAGTACCACGTCACCGAATATTACGCCGCGAAGAGTTTCAACTGGTGGTACGTGTTCGGTGTACTCGCTTTCGTCGTCCTGGCAATTCAGTTGATTACCGGCGTTTTCCTGACGATGAACTACAAGCCGGCGGCGGCGGAAGCTTTTGCCTCCGTCGAGTACATCATGCGCGATGTCGAGTGGGGTTGGCTGATCCGCTACCTGCACTCCACGGGGGCCTCGTTTTTCTTCATCGTCGTTTATTTGCACATGTTTCGCGCGATGCTCTACGGCTCCTACAAGAAACCGCGTGAGCTCATCTGGCTGATCGGCATGATGATCTTCTTCGTGCTGATGGCCGAAGGATTCGCAGGCTACCTTCTGCCCTGGGGCCAGATGTCTTACTGGGGTGCGCAGGTCATCATTTCTTTGTTCGGCGCTATTCCGGTCGTGGGTGACTTTCTCGTCGAAACTATCCGCGGCGATTACTCGATATCGGACATCACGCTGAATCGCTTCTTCGCTCTGCATGTCATCGTGCTGCCGCTGACGTTGATCGGGCTCGTGTTCGTGCACATCGTTGCGCTGCACGAAGTCGGGTCGAATAACCCTGACGGCATAGAGATCAAGAAGAACAAGGACGCGAGCGGCAAACCGCTCGATGGCGTAGCATTCCACCCCTAT
>Ga0209578_10002334_pt1 | contig 15953 bp, 12 predicted proteins | sample tdAd472_FD_187127 | JGI IMG/M metagenome (GOLD analysis project Ga0209578, IMG submission 187127) | Marine sediment microbial communities from the Atlantic coast under amendment with organic carbon and nitrate - tdAd47.2 (SPAdes)... | ecosystem: Environmental > Aquatic > Marine > Coastal >...
GACGCAGGGCGGTGTCCGCCGTAATGGAGCGTCGGCCCCTGACGATCTCAGCAATTCGATTGGTTGGTACGCCGATCGCGGCTGAAAACTTGCTCATCGATAGGCCAAGCGCATCCAGATCATCTTTAAGGCTTTCGCCAGGATGGATCGGAGGTCCGCCGTATTTAGGCGCTGCAATGGTCATGTTCTCCAATACCTTTCATTCCTTAATGGAAGTCGCCGACCTCAACGTCGGCGGCCTCCCCTTTTTCATCGTCCCAAGTGAACCGAATACGGTATTGCTTGTTAATCCTGATGCTATGGAGGCCTTTGTCTTGCCCGCTGAGGGATTTCAGATCATTTCCGGGCCTTTGTAGATCACGAAATGAAATGGCCTGGTTTAGGTCGTTCAATCGTCTCAACGCTTGTGCTTCAATCGATCTGAATTGTTTTGGCGTTTCACCCGCCCAAAGGGCTGCGCTCGCCTTATCCTTGAAGCTATTTATCATGTGAAATTGTTGCAGATATGCTGCGTTACGTCAAGCGTAACGGCGGGCTACCTAAACTGCCGTGCTTTTTGGGTAATAATCGCTTTGGCGATGGGCATGGCTTGGTCTTTTCTCATGCCGGGCAGCAGGTTGGGGTCATAGAGTGCGTGGAGAAGGACCGAATCACTTAAGGCTAAGTCAGTGCGCTGTGACTTGTCGTCAAAAATGGAATCCTCAATCAGGCTTGAATCATCTAGCAGTCCCATGGCTTGGGTCAGTTCTTCGGTCAGGCAATGCGCCGTCTGGTCTTCGCTTTCTGGTGCAATGGATATGGTTGCCCAATGGATGATCCCACCCTTGGTGATCACCTGGGTGGTGCAGGGAGCATTTTGGCCTGTCGTGCGCCGCACTTGTTCGCGGGTGACAAAACGAATGTGGAGATTGCCCGATCCTTGCGAAGGGGTTGCCAAGGCGATGTCGTGGCCAGTAATGGTGCGTAGCCATTGGAGGCGCTGGTTTACTTGGCCGGTGAAATGCCCCTGATCGCTTATGGGAATCCAGACGCGGACCGGTGAAATCCATTTAACCAACCGCCCTTGGCGACCCTGACCACCAAGCTCGCTTGAGAAGGCAATGCGAGAGAACTGCTCAACCAGAAGAGAGTTTTCCGATGGTTTTTCAGCGCAGGCAGACAGAAAAACGGCGGCAAAACCTAAGAGGAGATGCCGCCATTTGATCATTTTCTACTTCTCGGTCAATCGAGGCATCAGCTCGACGAAATTGCATGGACGGTGCTGGGAGTTAAGCTGCTCGGAAAGGATATCATCCCAGGCGTCTCTGCAAGCACCCGGAGAGCCAGGAACGGCAAACAGGTAGGTGCCTCGGGTCACACCGCCAGTTGCCCGGCTCTGAATGGTCGAGGTTTTGATTTTGGCATAGCTCAACATGCGGAACAGTTCACCGAAACCGGGGATTTCTTTTTCATAGACCGCTTGGAAGGCTTCAGGCGTAATATCGCGGCCGGTGACGCCAGTGCCGCCGGTAGCGATCACCACATCGACTTCGGGGTCATCAATCCACTTATTGAGCCGCTCAATAATCAGCGGTTGCTCGTCTTTGACGATGTCGCGGTCTTGAACCACATGCCCAGCGCCTTCGATGCGCTCGACCAAGGTGCGGCCAGATTTATCGTCTTCGATTGTCCGGCTGTCAGAAACTGTCAAAACTGCAATGTGAACCGGGATGAATTCGCGGTTACTGTCGATCTTCGCCATGTCTATACCAATCCCAATAAAGTGCGGCCTCTTCAGGCTACTTGGTATTAGCCGCCATCAGAGGTTTTAAGTCCATGGCTGTATAGACCGGCCACTCGCCGGCTGCAATAGCACTAAGGGACGGAGTGGGCTGGCCGAACCGATGGCGATAGATCCACAGGTTGGTTAAAACCCGCTCGATGAAGATGCGAGTCTCGGGCGCGGGGATGCTTTCGATGAACAGCAAGGGATCGTTTTGGTGTTTGATCCGCTTGCGCCACTTACGCAGGTTTCCGGGCCCGCCGTTCCATGCTGCGACCATGAGGAAGAGGTCTTGGTTGATGTAGCCTTCGTCGAGCAGGATGTTGACGTATTTCTGGCCCATCATCAGATTGGTTTCTGGCTCAAACAGCTTTTTGCGTTTGTGCGTCCGGTAGCGACGATCCTTGGCAATGAAGCTTGCCGTGCGGGGCATCAACTGCATCAGGCCGCGCGCACCCGCATGGCTCTTGGCCCGAGGGTTAAACCCACTTTCTTGACGAATGATGGCATAGAGCAGGGCGCGGTCGACCCGATAGCCGTTGTCAGGTTGCCAGGCAGGAACGGGGTAAGAGGCGCTATCAAACCGGCCTTTGCCTTCGCGGGCCAGCATATTGCCCAAGCGCATAGCGAGGCCCGGCATGTTGGCGCGGACCGAAAGGCCCAAAAGCGCATCCATCTCTTTTTTGTCGATCCGCCCATAGAGGCCACGCAGTTCGCGCTCTGCCTGATGGTGTCGCCCAAGCTGCATCAAGGCAAGCGCGCGCTTGACCTTGGGTTTGCTAAGCAGGCCATCCAAATCGTTTTCGTTGAGGGGCGGTGGTGTCCAGTCAAATCCGGTTTGATGGCCGAGCATTTTCTTAGCCAAAAGGCCATAGAAGGTGCGCGGGTAGCCAGCGGCTAGCCCCAAGAAATGGTTTACCTCAGATGGGTTTCCGCCAACCAGAGCAACGCGGGCCGCCCAGAAGGCACCGGCAGACTTGAGCCAGGCACCAGCGTAGTCTGATTGAACGATGGCGGCAAAATTCGTTTGCGCCTGTTTCATTTTGCCGAGACGCCAAGAGGCTAAGCCGACCGTCCAGTGAGCCTGGGGGAGGTATTTGCCTGACCGTTTTGCTGCCCGCCCAGCCCAGTCGATGGCCCATTGATCGCGGCCATCGGCATAGTATCCTGAGCCCAAACGGGCCTGAACCCGGTCATACTCTACCGGATGGAACAGCCGTTTCACTTCGTTGGAGCGCAGCAGATTTTTGACGGCCTTGGTCCAGCCCTTACGCTGTTGCCAGCGCATCTGACGCTTGAGTTTTGCGACCCGTTGGCGCTTGGAGCGGCTTAGCTTTTTTGAAGGTCGATAGGATTTGCTTGCAGTAAAACCACCATCATGACCGGAGCCATAGAGATAGCCGCCCATTGGCAGGGCAGGGCGCTTCCAGTTTTTAGGGCGGCGCTTTAGGGCCAACTTATAGAGCTGTCCTGACTGAGGATGATCGGCATATTTGTCCATCCAGCCTTTTAGCTCTTTGTATTTTGAGCGGTATTTGCGCGGGTGAAGATAGCGCTCGGCCATGATATGGCCGATGAGCAGCTTGTCTTCGAGGCTGGCAATGGCTTTATCAGCCGCTTTCCAATCGCCTTTTTCCTGAAGCTCCGAAATCCGCTTATAGGTCGCCACATCGTCGGGCGAAAGCGGCTTGGGCAGGGTGATGTTTTCTTCAGGAGCACTTTGCGGACTCGATAGGGCTGCCATCAAGGTTGGCGTGGTGAAAACGCTGGGCAGTGGCTTGGTCTCATCAGCATGGGCAACGGGCGCGCTCAGGCAGATAACAGCTGCCACCACGGTTCCCCTCAGACCGTCCATCGTTATCCTGAAACTCATCGAGTTCTTATACCATTCTAAAAACTGTGCGAATCGCTTCGCAGAAATCCCTGTCCTGTGTCTCAGAATCCCTAGGACCTGTCAAGGAAGGTGGGGTTATCCACAGGGTGTGGATAACTTACGTTCTCAGGGGCGGTTAATCAAGGATTCCCTGGTTCTTCAGCTGTTCTCTGATCTCCAGAAGGTCACGCCAGGCAAGGTGCTTTTGGTTGGGTGAGCGCAGAAGGTAAGCCGGGTGGAACAAGGCGCGGGCCTTGGCTGGGCGCGACATGCGCGACGTTTCATATTCGAACCACTTGCCGCGTAACTTCGTAATGCCTTCGTTGCGCGCCAAAATGGCTTTGGCTGACGGACCGCCGAGCATGACGACAATTTCCGGGTCCAAGAGTTCGATATGACGTTCAATAAAAGGCAGGCAGACGGCAATTTCAGAGCTTGTTGGGGCTCGGTTGCCGGGCGGGCGCCAAAATAAAATATTGGTGATATAGGCATTCTCGGCGCGCGAGAGGCCGATGCTTTCGAGCATTTTATCAAGCAACTTGCCGCTGGCCCCAACGAACGGTAGGCCCTCACGGTCCTCTTCAGCCCCCGGCGCTTCGCCGATCAACATGATCCGCGCGCTTTTTGCTCCATCGGCAAAGACCGTTTTTGTTGCCGTTTTCTTTAATGGGCATCCATCAAAGGCGCGCACAGCGGCTTCCAGCTCTTCCAAACTGGTTGCCTTCGCCGCGGCTTCACAGGCGCTGGCCACCATTTCTGATTGGCCAATGGGTTCTTGTGTTGCCCTTGGAGGTGGTGGTGGCGTCATTGCCCGAGTAGGAGCGCTTTGCTGGGCCTGGGCTGAGCTTTGTTGTGCCGATTGTCGTGCAGCCAGGGCCGCAGCTGATTCCGCATAGCGATCAACCGGCGTTTCGCCGATACATTCATCGACACCGGCGTCTGCATACCACTGTAAAATCTCAAAAGGATTGGGCTCAATACTCATCGCCTTAGATTTGCAGATATGAATTTCATTACAAAGCTTTTTTAACTACGTCTCGCACTCAATAAAAAGCCTGTGCTATAACCGCCTCGTGTCTTGGGGAGGACACAACAAGTACTAGAGATTTTAGGAGGTCCCATGGAACGGGAATCGATGGAATTTGACGTTGTGATTGTCGGCGCCGGCCCGTCCGGTCTGTCTGCAGCAATCAAGCTGGCTCAACTTTCCGCCGAAAACGAAACTGAGCTTACCATTTGCGTTGTGGAAAAAGGCTCAGAAGTTGGCGCGCATATACTTTCCGGAGCGGTCATTGAGCCCGGAGCGCTCAACGAATTGATCCCCGATTGGAAAGAGAAGGGTGCACCGCTCAACACACCTGTGACCGACGAAAAGGTCATGTTTTTGAGCGAGACAGGCAGCATCACGACACCGTCGCTGTTTATGCCGCCCGCCATGCACAACAAAGGCAATTACATCGTCAGCCTGGGCAACTTTGTCCGCTGGTTGGGTGAGCAGGCCGAGGCGTTGGGCGTTGAGGTCTATCCAGGTTTTGCTGCTGCTGAAGTGCTGTTTAACGATGATGGCTCGGTCAAGGGCATCGCCACGGGCGATATGGGCCTCGACCGTGAAGGCAATCCTGGTCCGAACCATGAGCCGGGCATGGAGTTGCACGGCAAATACACGTTCTTCTCTGAAGGCTGCCGCGGGCATCTCGGCAAAATGCTGAAAGAGAAGTTTGGCCTGGAAGAGGGCGAGCCTCAAACCTATGGCATCGGCATCAAAGAGCTTTGGGAGGTTGAGCCTTCTAAACACCAGCAGGGCCTCGTTGTCCATACGGCTGGATGGCCGCTTGAAAGCGATGTTTATGGTGGTTCTTTCCTTTATCACCTGGAAAACAATCAGATTGCTGTCGGTTTTGTTGTTGGCTTGGATTACTCCAACCCGCACTTGAGCCCCTACGATGAGTTCCAACGTTTCAAAACCCACCCGAAAATCCGTGGTTACTTTGAAGGCGGTCGTCGGGTTGCCTATGGGGCGCGTGCCTTGAATGAAGGCGGCTTCCAGACCTTGCTTAAAATGCACTTCCCCGGTGGAGTGCTGACAGGTTGCGAAGCCAGTACGCTCAACACACCCAAAATTAAGGGCACCCACACGGCCATGAAGTCTGGCATGGTTGCTGCTGAAGTTGCCTTTGCCGCCTTGAAAGAGGGCCGGGCAAATGACGACCTGACAGAATTGGCCGCTGCCTTCAAAAAATCCTGGGTCTATGACGAGCTATTTACAGCGCGCAACGTGCGTCCGTCGTTCAAATGGGGCCTCATGGTTGGCTCTATTTATACTGGCATTGACCAAATGTTGTTCCGCGGTCGTGCACCCTGGACGATCAAATACCACGGCGCCGATCACACACACCTCAAGAAGGCTGCGGAAAGCAAGAAGATCGACTATCCCAAACCTGATGGCGTGCTGACCTTTGATAAGCTGACCAGCGTTTCTTTCTCGGCGACCAACCATGAGGAAGAGCAGCCCTGTCACCTTCAATTGAAGGATGCAGACGTGCCGCTGAAGGTTAATCTGGCCGAATACGATGGACCGGAAGTTCGGTTCTGTCCGGCTGGGGTTTATGAGTATGTGGGTGAAGACGGCCAAGACAAGACGTTGCAGATCAACGCGCAAAACTGCGTTCACTGCAAAACCTGCGACATCAAAGACCCAACCCAAAATATCAATTGGGTGACTCCACAAGGTGGCGAAGGGCCAAACTATCCCAATATGTAAGGGATGGAACGCATAGGTAGAGGCATAAAAAGTATGGCGAAAACACCCTGGGCTGGTTTTAAACGGCTTTTCCACGCTGCTGGAGTTGTGGCAGTAGCCGTCGCGGCCTGGGGGTGCCAAACCTCAATGGCGGGTTCGGAAAACATGCCCGGTCTGTCAGCCATGCCTCTTGCCCATTCGCCTTTTGGCAACTATCTCGCCGGTCGTCATGCTCAGCGAGCACAAGATACGCGCGCTGCGGCCTTCTATTATGGTGCCCTTGTTAAGCAAGCACCGGGGAATGAGCCGGTAAAAAAACTTGCCATGCTGACCAATGCCATGGAAGGCAAGGTTGATGAAGCCCGTCGTCTGGCTGAAGGAATGCTGGGGGAAGGCAAGTCAGAGCCTGTGGCAGTATTTATTGCGGTCACCACCGATGTGGCTAAAGGGGCTTATTCTGAAGCCGTTAAGCGTCTTGAAGGCCTGCCAAGAACCGGCGTGAACGTCTTCATGGGGCCGTTGGTAGAAGCCTGGGCATTAGCAGGTGATGGCAAAGTCGAGGCTGCCTTTAAGGCGCTGGAGCCGATTAAGGAGCTGGGCGATATGTCTGGCCTTTACAATCTCCATGCGGGTCTGATTAGTCAGGCTGCCGGAAGGACCGCGCAGGCCGAAGAATACTTCAAAAAAGCTGCTGACGACCCTAATGGCATGTCCTTGCGGGTTGTTGAGTTGCTCGGCGCGATCTATCAGCGCACAGGGCGGGGAGCCGAGGCGCTGGGCCTTTTTAACAGCTATCGCCACAGCAATCCGGGTTCTGTGTTGATCGAGTCTCTGATGGTCGGCGAGCTTAACAACGCCAAACCGACAGAAATTAAAGTTCAGCCCAGAGACGGAGTGGCTGAGGCAATGTTTGGCATTGCCAGTGCGCTGCGCCAACAGAATGCCCGCGAAACGGCATTGATTTTCGGCCAGCTGGCTCTGCACTTGAAGCCCAACTATCCCATTGCTCAAATTCTCATTGGCGATATTTTGGAATCCATGGATCGTCTGATTGAAGCTAACGCGGTCTATGAAGAGATAGATTCAGCCTCGCCGTTTGCCTGGACGGCCCAACTCCGTCGAGCGACTAACTGGGATGCGCTTGATCAGGTTGATCGCGCCGCTGAAGTTTTAGAGCGAATGGCTGCTGAGCGCACCAAGCAAATCGATTCGCTCGTTCAGCTGGGCAATATTCTGCGCTCCCATTCGCGCTTTGAAGAAGCTGCCACTGCTTATGATCGCGCCATCGGGCGGATTGAAAAAATCGAGAAACGCCACTGGAGCTTGCTCTATACCCGTGGCATTGCTCTTGAGCGCTCCAAGCAATGGGGCCGTGCCGAGAAAGACTTCTTGAAAGCCCTTGCTCTAGAGCCCGACCAGCCCTTCGTTTTGAACTACCTTGGGTATAGCTGGGTCGAGAAAGGCCAAAACCTGGATCGTGCGCAAAAGATGATCGAAAAGGCCGTCGAGCTTCGGCCCATGGACGGTTATATTGTCGATAGCCTAGGTTGGGTGCAATACCAGCTTGAAAAGTATCCCGAAGCGGTGAAAAATCTTGAGCGGGCCGTTGAGCTTCGCCCCGAAGACCCAACCATCAATGACCACTTGGGCGATGCCTATTGGCAGGTTGGCCGCAAGTTGGAAGCCCGTTTTCAGTGGCGCCGCGCCCTGTCTCTTGACCCCGATGAAGAACTTACCGAGCAAATTAAGGACAAAGTGGAGCGCGGCTCGTTAACGGAAGTGGTTGCTGAGTAGGGCAATGACGGCTGAAAACAGCGTCAGCATCTTTGCGCCCGCCAAGGTCAATCTTTATCTCCATGTCACAGGCAAGCGAGACGACGGCTATCACCTGCTTGATAGCCTGATGGTATTTGCTGGTGTCGGTGACATTATCGAAGCCGCTTCTGCCGATGATTTGTCGCTCGCTATCGTGGGGCCATTCGCCGAAGGCTTAGAAACCAATGATGACAATCTGGTTTTAAAAGCAGCGCGCGCCTTGCAAAAAACCTCTGGCTGCAAAAAAGGTGCGACCCTCACGCTCACCAAAGAGCTTCCCATTGCGTCCGGCATCGGCGGTGGTTCAGCCGATGCGGCAGCGACCTTGAAGGCTCTGGTTGAGCTTTGGGAAATCGATCTGGCTGATGAAAAAATGCAAGAGATTGCTCTAAGCCTTGGGGCTGATGTGCCGGTATGTTTGCGCGGTCGCGCATCATTTGTTGGTGGCATTGGCGAAGATTTAAGCGCCCCGCCACCCTTGCCGCCCAGTTGGCTGGTTTTGGTCAATCCGGGCGTTGGGGTTTCCACACCCGAAGTCTTTAAGGCGCGCCGAGGTGGATTTTCAAGTGCTGCGCAATTTGATGAGACGCCCAAAGATGCAGAGCAACTTGCAGAATTTCTTGCCGCCCGGACAAACGACCTCGAAGCCCCGGCCCGAAAAATTGCTCCGGCCATAGATGAGGTTGTTGAGCGGCTAGGAGCGCAGGATGCCTGCCTTTTGGCAAGAATGTCGGGCAGTGGGGCAACCTGTTTTGGGCTATTTGGTGAGGAAGATATGGCTTGGGATGCAGCCCTTTCTATCGCTGAGGCCAATCCCAACTGGTGGGTCACAGCGGCCCCCCTTATGGTCTGATCAACAAACCATCCAAAAAGCGGCTTGAAAGCCATGCCCGAACCAATTATGTTGCGCCGCTCATAGCACTGATGGGGCGTCGCCAAGCGGTAAGGCACTGGTTTTTGGTATCAGCATGCGCAGGTTCGAATCCTGCCGCCCCAGCCAAAGAAAGCGGGTTCCTACGGGAGCCCGCTTTTTTGTTAGAAGTGACCGCCCTCTAGACCGATGGAGCTGCATCAACTAACAATAGGGGCAGACTACTCATATGGTCTGGGCGACGCCTCAAAATTCTTCCTGTCCAATACTGGGTGGGCTTAACGCGGAAGCGACGAAAAGATGAATCGAATTCTCTCAGTTCTGGTTATTTGCCTCTCAACGGTTTTCTTAAGCGGATGTGGAGAATCTCAGCCGAGCAAGTTGGCCGACGGCAAACCGGCTCCAGATTTCACCTTGCCCGACGTGAACGATAAAGACGTCAAGCTTTCGGACCTCAAGGGAAAGAGTGTCGTTCTTTACTTCTTCTCTGACTGGTGCTCTTTTTGCGAGGGCGAATTGACCGAAATTGAGGCCATTTACAAAGAGCGAAAAGAGCAGGGTTTGGCTGTTCTAGCGGTCAATGTGGGGCAGCACAAAAAATCTGCTTCAGATTACGTCAACCGCCTGGGCGTCACCTTTCCAACACTCGTCGATAAATACACTCAAGTTTCGCAGACCTACGCCGTCAACGAAGTGCCGGTGGCCTATTTCATCGATACCAAAGGCGTCATCGTCGGCAAGATCAAGAGTAAAGCCGAAAAGGGCATGATTGCCGCCCTGATTAAGAAGGCGATGCCTTAACGATTCTAACGCGGCATTGTTTCCCCTCAGGCAACAGTGAGTTCGGCTAGAGGGCCTTTGTTTTCTTGGCAGGATGACTAACATTAGGGACACGGACGCACCACATGGTGGGTGTCGGTTTGTTTAAACCTTTGTTAGCCCCGAAAGTCGTCATGTCGATCAAGAACAGTTCAGCGACATATGGAAGCCTCTCCATCCTCATTCATTGGGGCGTGGCCTTGGTTGTTTTTGGGCTGTTTGGCCTCGGACTTTGGATGGTTGAGCTAGACTACTATTCGACCTGGTACCACAAGGCCCCGGCGATCCATAAAGGGATCGGTGTGCTGTTGCTCTTGGCGATGGTTTTTAGGCTGGTTTGGCGCAAAATCAATCCGGTGCCTGAGCCAGAGCCCGGACAACAGGAATGGGAGATCAAGGCTGCTGAAGCGGTTCATCTCTTGCTCTATTTGCTGATCTTTGCCGTATTGCTCAGTGGCTATCTGATCAGCACGGCCGATGGCAAGCCGGTCGATGTCTTTGGTCTGTTTTCTTTGCCTGCCATTATTAGCGGCCTGCCCAAGCAAGGCGATATCGCCGGATGGGTCCATCTTATTCTTGCCATTGGTTTGGTCAGCTTGGCGGTTTTTCATGCCCTGGCTGCCATCAAGCACCACGTCATCGATCGTGACGCCACATTGAAACGAATGCTCGGCCTTAAAAAGGCTGGAGCGACCCCCCTTCATTCATTTGAAAAGAACACGGAGATACTCTGATGAAAACTCGCATTATTGCCCTGGCCCTTATGGCCGCGCTTTTTGCCCTGCCTGTCGCGGCTCCTGCCCAGGCTGCTGAGACCTATGTAATCGACACCAAAGGCTCCCACGCCTTCATTCAGTTCCGCGTCCAGCATCTGGGTTATTCCTGGCTCTATGGCCGGTTTAATACCTTTAGCGGCACTTTCACCGCAGATGAGGCCAATCCAGGAAACTCTAAAATTGCCATCGAAATTGATACAGCTAGCGTGGACTCAAATCACGCCGAGCGCGATAAGCACCTGCGCAGCCCTGATTTTCTCGATGTTGCCAAGTTCCCGAAAGCCACCTTCGTCAGCACGGCAGTTAAAGCCAATGGCGATGGCAGTGGCACAGTGACCGGCAACCTGACCCTTCACGGCGTCACCAAGTCTATTGATATTGCGGTCAACCAAATCGGCCACGGCAAAGACCCTTGGGGCGGTTATCGCCGCGGCCTGCAGGGCAGCGTGACCTTCGCAATGAAAGATTTTGGCATTACCAAAAACCTCGGTCCGGCGAGCGCCAATGTGGAGATGATCCTCTCCATTGAAGGCATCCGACAGTAGCGTCAAAACTCTCCCCCCAGAGTAGCGAAAGGCCGTTCCGTTAGTTATGGGACGGCCTTTTTCCTTTGGTAGGCTGCATAACTGTTTGGGCTGGCAGGTTTTTTTGATAGGGTTTTCTCAAATTTGGGCCGCAACGACAAAAACATAATAGCGGGAGGCGGCCAGTCACTTAGAACACAGGGGAGAATAATAATGGCGAGCCATCCATGGGAAGAGTTCTATTCAGCGAAAGCCAAGGCCTTTAATGCCGATGAACTGCCGACGCTCCACTTAGGCACCTTGATGAAAAAGGCGGCTAAGGAATATGAAGAGCGGCTCGCCTGCACGACAGTTTTGCCCAATGGTGCCAAGGGTAGCTTGACCTACGATCGGCTCGATTTTCACTCCGATAATCTCGCCATCTTTCTTCGTGAAGAGTTGAAGCTCGACCAAGGCGATGTGGTTGCCATCATGTCGCCCAACTGCAACGGCTATCCGGTGGCCAGTTTTGGCGTGTTCAAGTCAGGCTGCATCAGCACCAATATCAACCCGCTCTATACCGAGCCTGAAATGGAGCATCAGCTTCAGGACAGCAATGCCAAGGCCTTGATCGTTATCGATATGTTTGGCGACAAGGTCGATGCGGTGATTGGCAAGACCAACGTCAAGCATGTCATCACCCTTTCGGTGGTCGACTTTTTCCCCGGCCTCAAAGCGTCAATCATTGGCTTCATTCTTAAGTATGTGAAGAAAGTGGTGCCACCCATGCGGACCAAGCGCACGAAGCTTGAACTGGCTTTAAAGATCGGCATGTCGCACCGCATTTCAAAAGATATCAAAACCCGACATTACGCCGAGACCGTCGATCCTGATGACACAGCGGTTTATCAATATACGGGCGGCACTACTGGGCGCAGCAAGGGGGCAGAGCTTTCCCATCGTAGCGTGCTCGCAAACGCTTTTCAGATGGTCGCGGCAATTGATGATGAGAATATGCCAAAAGAAGTGCATGGGCTGGTCGCCTTGCCGCTCTATCACATCTTCGCTTTCACCTTCTCGATGATCAATGGACTGCTACAGGGCTATCACGCCGTCATGGTGCCAAGTCCGAGGCCGCCTTCAAACCTCAAGCCAGTGTTTGACAAGTATCCGATTTCGGTCTTCCCGGCGGTCAATACGCTGTTTGCCGCCCTGCCCAAGGAAGAGTGGTTTACCCCAGAGATCGCCGGAAAACTCACCCATTGTGTTGCTGGGGGAACCGCCTTGCAGGAAGCCGTGGCGCAGGAATGGAAAGAAAAATATGACGTCACCATCTTCCAGGGCTATGGCCTGACGGAAAGCTCCTGTGCCTTGACGGTCATTCCGCAAACCAGACCCAAACTCAATTCTATCGGTCTGCCCCTGCCAGGCATCGATATCAAAATCGTTGATGATGAGGGCAAGGAAGTGCCGGTTGGTGAGCCAGGTGAGTTGATTGCCAAAGGCCCCAATATCATGAAGGGCTACCTAGGCCGGCCTGAAGAGACAGCGGCAACCATCAAAGACGGATGGCTCTACACGGGCGACGTCGCCAAGATGGATGAAGAGGGTTACTTCTTCATCGTCGATCGGATGAAAGACATGATCTTGGTTTCCGGCTTCAACGTCTATCCAAACGAAGTTGAGGACGCCATTGCCCATATGGGCGGGGTCGCGGAAGTCGCCGTGATTGGTGTCCCCGATGATCAGTCGGGCGAAGCCCCCAAGGCCTTCGTGGTGAAAGCAAACGAAGGCTTGACCGATACAGAGGTGATTGAACACTGCAAGGGCTACTTGACCGGCTACAAGCGCCCGAAAGAAGTGGAGTTCATCGACGAAATTCCAAAGTCTCCGGTTGGTAAGCTGCTGCGCAAAGAGCTCCGCGCCATGGAGATGGCAAAACGGGAAAAGTAGTTTCCAAAGCCATTCGCTAGCAAAACACGTTAATCAGAACTAATGTGTTTTGACATGGAAAGAGACACGCTCACCAAACCGCTGTCGGTATTTTTGCTGCTTTGCCTGTTGCTTACGTCTTTCGTATCAGCAGCCAAAAGTGATGGCATTGGTTTGACGGAAGCCGAACGGGCCTACATCGCTGAAAACCCGATTATCCGCGTGGCAAACGAGATGGACTGGCCACCGTTTGACTTCAACGCCTTTGGTAAGCCAAGAGGGCTTGCTATCGACCATATTAAGCTGCTTGGTGAAAAAGCCGGTTTACAAATTGAGTTCGTCAATGGCTTTACATGGGCCGAACTGGTTGACCAGTTCAAGAACAAGCAGATTGATGTCATACCGGCGTTATATCGGAATGAAAGCCGGGAAGCCTTTACCTTATTCACAAGGCCTTACTACGCAGGAAAATTGGGTGTGTTTGCCCATGAGCAGGGCTCACCTATTGATACGCTGGACGACTTAATAGGTAAGCGCATTGGTATCCAGAAGGCTCATGGTGCGATCCCTCTCATCAGAGAGAAAATTCCAGGTATTGAGTTCGTTGAAAATCCGAGCCCTGAAACGTTGGTTACCATGCTCGGTCAACGCAAGCTCGATGCAATAATTGGCAACCCCTTACTCTTCTCGCACTTCGCCAAGGAGAATCAAATTCTCCATTTGCGCCTCATCCATTTCGTTGAAATGACGGACGAAGAACAGCAGAAAACATCGCTTCACGTCGGTGTTCGCAAAGATGTTCCTCTACTGCACAGTATTTTGACAAAAGCATTGAGGGCGGTAACGACCAAAGAGATGAGGGAGATCGAAAGCCGCTGGAACAGTGTGCGAGGCACTGAGCGTGTTGTTGGTGAAGATGAGGGCAAAGTACACAGGGTTCAGTTGACCCCAGAAGAGAAAGTATTCATTGAAAATCACCCGACCATAAAGGTGTCCAATGAACTGGATTGGCCGCCCTTTGATTTTGCCGTGGGTAATGAGCCTCAGGGCTACAGTATCGATATGCTGCGGCTTTTGGCGGAGCGCAGCGGAATCCAACTAGAGTTCGTCAATGGCTACACCTGGAATGAACTCTGGGAGATGTTCGAACGTAAAGAGCTAGACGTTGTGCATCCGGTGCTGATCAACGACAAACGTGAAGAATTCGGCCTCGCGACGAAAAGGATGTTTGGCGGTCGTCAAATTTTTATCACGCGCAAGGATGCACCCGATATCCAAGCAATATCACAATTGCGCGATAAGGTATTTGCCACCCCGGCGGGGTGGGCATTGACCGGTTATCTGCAAGACAATCATCCTGAAATGAAGCTGCTGATTACCAAGGGGACTATTGAAGCACTTGATGCCGTGAGCAAGGGGCTAGCCTATGCAACGGCTGAGCTTGATGCCGTTGCGGGCTATTTGCTGAATAAAGAAATGCGAACAGACTTGCGGAAAAATGCGTGGTTTCAGGAGTTTGATCAGCGGCATAAATATGATCTGCATTTCCTCGTGCGGAAAGACTGGCCTCTCTTGCTCCAAATTTTCAACAAGGCCTTAAGTTCCCTCACCCCAGAAGAAGTATCAGGCCTTCAGGTTAAGTGGTTTGGCAGCCAACGAACTGTGGGTGCAGCAGAGGAAAAGCGTATTTTTCTAACGCCGGAAGAGCGGGCCTACCTCTCAAAAAAAGGACAGCTAACTGCTTGCATCGATCCCAATTGGACGCCTTACGAGAGGCTGGGTGAGGATGGTGATCATGAAGGGATGTCGGCTGACTTTTTCAAGCTTTTCAAGGGGCGGCTGAATATTAGCTATCGCCTCCACAAAACCGAAAGTTGGAGTGAGACCTTAGAAGCTGCACGCGAGCATCAATGCGATATTCTCACTTTAGCTGCTCCGACTAAATCGCGGCGCGAATACCTTGATTTCACGACACCCTATCTTTCTTTTCCGTTCGTCATAGCGACCCGGACCGAACAGTTTTTCATTGAGGAATTTGAGCACTTTCTTGACAAGACCTACACAGTGGGAAGGGACTACGCCGTCTCTGAACTTTTGAAGCAGAAATACCCTGACCTGAATCTGGTTGAAGTGAAGCAGGTTGATGACGGATTGCAGATGGTGCGCGAAGGGAAGGCTTTCGGCTATATCGGAGCAACGGCTGAGGTTGCCCATGCTTTGCAACGATCAGGAATGGTCGATGTAAAAGTGGCAGGTCGGCTGGCTTGGGGCTACGAGTTAGGCATTGCCAGTCGCTCAGATGAACCCCTGTTGGGCGTAATCATGCAGAAAGCTGTGAGTTCTTTAGCATCCGAGGAACAAAAACGAATTCACAGTAAGTGGATGACTTTGAATGTCGAGCGAGTCACCGATCATACTCTGTTGCTGCAAGTGCTTTTCGGAGCCTCGATAATTCTGATCGTCGTTTTCTACTGGAATCGTCAGTTGCATCGGGAACGTACCATCACAGGGGAAGCTTTATCCAAACTCGAAAATGCGCAGAATTTGCTGCAAGACCAGAATCAAAAACTGGAAAAACTTTCAGTTACGGACCACCTAACCCAACTGAACAACCGGACAAAACTAGATCAGGTTCTCGTTGAAGAATTCGAGCGCGGAGAACGTTTAGGGCAATCCTTTGGGGTTATCTTGATCGATTTGGATCATTTCAAACGGATCAACGATGACCATGGTCACCAAGTGGGTGACCTAATTTTAGTGGAAATCGCTAAACTCTTTTCTGCGAACGTTCGCACCATAGATACCCTGGGACGCTGGGGGGGCGAGGAGTTTTTGATCGTCTGCCCAGGGACAAGCCAAGAG
>Ga0209578_10002337_pt1 | contig 15942 bp, 15 predicted proteins | sample tdAd472_FD_187127 | JGI IMG/M metagenome (GOLD analysis project Ga0209578, IMG submission 187127) | Marine sediment microbial communities from the Atlantic coast under amendment with organic carbon and nitrate - tdAd47.2 (SPAdes)... | ecosystem: Environmental > Aquatic > Marine > Coastal >...
CTATAGCCCCCAGTAGAACTTCGCCATCAACGTAAACGCGATCCAGATAATGACGATCAGCGGCAGCCCGGCGCGGACGAAGTCCTGGAACTTATAGTGACCTGGCCCCATCACCAGAAGGTTCGTCTGGTAGCCCATGGGCGAAGCAAATGAACAGTTGGCGGCGAACACCATGGCGATGGCAAACAGCATCGGCGGCGCGCCGACCTCGTAGGCCAGGTCGATGGCGATCGGCGTGAACAGGACGGCAACGGCATTATTGGAAATGACGTTGGTCATCAGCGCCGCCATCAAAAACAGCAACGACAGGATGATAATGGTGCCCTGATCGGCAAACACCGACACCATGCCGTGCGCCAGAAACGCGGCGCCGCCGGTTTCGCGGAGCGCAATGCTCATGGCCAGTGCGGCGGCAATCGCGGTGGCGATCTTCGGATCGATGGCGCGGAATGCCTGGCGCAGGTTGAGCACCCCTGTCGCAACCATAGCGATGGCGCCTGCGAACGCCGCGACGACAATCGGCATCATGCCGGTCGCGGCGGCGACGACGGCACCGAGAAATATCAGGCTGGCGCGCTTGACGTGGTCGAGACTCGGCAAATCTTCCCGCGAGGATTCGATCAGGATCGCATCACGCGCACCGCGTAATTCGCGGATGTCGTCACGTTGCCCCTGCACCAGCAAGACGTCGCCCGGTTCGAGGCGGATTTCCGTGATCCGGGCGCGGATCATCCGTGCGCGCCGCTGGATACCGAGGACGATGCAGCCGGTCTTGTAACGGAACCCGGCGAGACGCAACGTTTGGCCGACCAGCCGCGAGGCCGGCGCGATCATTACCTCGGCCAGCACCTGATCGCCCTGCCGCCACGGCGCGTCTTCGTCATCGTCATCCAGCGCCTTGCCGTCGCGGAGATCGGGATGGAAAAGCTCGCCGTGCTCGGCGATTGCTTCCTTGAGTACCGGACGCGTCGCGGCGACGACGATGACGTCGCCCTGGATCACCGTCAGGTCCTCGAACGGCGGCAGGATCGCGCGCTCGCCGCGCTGGATCATCCGCACCGTCATATCCGGCAAAGCCTTGAAGTGGCCGCCGGGCGCGCTTTCGCCGATCAGTTCGGAATCCGGTGGCGTTTCTAGCTGCACGATAAACTGTTTGCCCGCGCCTTCCGTCGTCACGCTGTCGGCCATCCCGGCGCGGTCCGGCAGTATGCGCGGCACCACGAACACCGCATAACCAAGACCGGCCAGCGCCAGCATCACACCGGGCACTGTGAAGTCAAAGAAACCCAACGGCGTTTCGCCGATCTCGATCAGCGCCGTGTTGACCAGCAGGTTGGTCGACGAGCCGATCAGCGTCGTCATGCCGCCAAGGATCGCGGCAAAGCTGAGCGGGATCATGATCCGGCTCGGGGACACCTTGTAGCGGTGCGCCAGCGCCTGCATCAGCGGAATGAAGATCACCACCACCGGTGTGTTGTTAAGGAAACCGCTGACCGCACCGACGATGAACAACACGACAAAGATCGCCGCCGTTGCCGGAATTTTCGCCCGCATGTGATCAAGCAGCCATTGCGCGGCCCGGTCGAGAATCCCGGTACGGATCAAGCCCTGCCCCATCACCAGCAAGGACAGCACAGCGATCAGCGCCGTGTTGGCGAAGCCTTCGAGAATGCGCCCCGGCGTCAGGCCTTCGCCGACGTCCGTCTCGGCGGTCTGGAAGAACTGAAAGAACAGCAGAATGGCGCAAATGGTGCCGAGCGAGGTCAGTTCCATCCGCCACTTTTCCGCAACATAGGCTGCGAGCGCCGCGAGGATGATCGCGAACGTCCCCCACATCTGAACATCGGCACTTATGGTGAAGACCATTTACACACTCATTTCATTTTGGGTGCATTCGGGAATGCGGCCGGGAACGTTCGCTGCAATAACGAGAAATTTTTCTGCATGTTTACGATTATGCCGCAAAACGCGGAACGCCCCAAGGCGCAATAAACGGCGGATTTAAGCGACTTTCCGCGCATCGGCGCGGGTCGAAAAAAATTCAATAAAAATCACAGGTTGTGACCCCCGTCACTGTAGGTGACACCGGGGTTGGGTATGTTGAGGATGCTTCTAGTCTCTCCCCGGAGACTTCTCTCCCTGTCTAACTCGCCGGGTCCTTCGGGACCCGGTTTTTTCTTTGCGCGAATGAGGCCGCGCGGGCTGCACGCTGGCGGCCCTAGAAATTCGGTGCTACCTAGGCGTCCTGCCCGGTGCCGCCGGCACCGGCTTTCACACATGACAAACGGCCAAAAAATATGGACGACGAATTTCTTGCCCTGTTGGTCGATCTGCACAAAGGCCAGCAGCGCCAGGGTCCGGGCGGCGACGCCGAGACTGAGAGAGCCCTCAGCCTTTCGAGCATCTCGCGGACGGATCGCATCAACGTCGCCGACATCGGCTGCGGCACCGGCGCCGCGACCCTGCAACTGGCGCGATCGCTGAACGCGGACATCACGGCCGTCGATTTCCTGTCGGAGTTTCTCGAAATTCTGGAAAAGAACGCGCGCGCCGAAGGCCTGTCCGGCAAGATAAAGCCCGTTGTGGGTTCGATGGAGGCGCTCTCTTTCGGCGACGAGGAGCTGGACGTCATTTGGTCCGAAGGCGCGATCTACAACATGGGTTTTCGCAACGGTGTGACGTCATGGAGGCGGTTTCTGAAACCGGGCGGCGTGCTGGTCGTATCCGAAATTACTTGGATTACAGGCACAAGGCCCGACGATTTGCAGAAATATTGGGAAGGCGAATACCCGGAGATCGGCACGGCATCGTCGAAGTTCGCGGTTCTCGAAGAATGCGGGTACGCGCCCGTGGGGTACTTCGTCCTTCCCGAAACCTGCTGGCTTGAAAATTATTACATACCCTTGCACGAAGGGCTTCCGGCATTCGCCGCGCGGCACGCCGGAAACGAAAAAGCGCACGCTGTGGCCGAGGCGGAACGCAACGAGCTTGAGCTGTATCGGAAGTACAAAGCCTCTTACAGCTATGGCGTATACATCGCCCAGAAAACCGGCGCCCCGTAATCCCGCGCTTATAACTTAAGGACGAATCAGCCGCGGCGGTCGTCGAGGATCATGTCCGATGCCTTTTCGGCGATCATGATCGTCGGCGCATTGGTGTTGCCCGACACAATCGTCGGCATCACCGAGGCATCGACCACGCGCAGCCCCCGGACGCCGTTGACGCGCAACCGGGGGTCGACCACGGCATGGGAATCGACGCCCATGCGGCAGGTGCTGGTCGGATGGTAGATCGTTTGTGCGATCTGACGCGCGCTTTCGAGAATTTCCGCGTCGCTTTCCACGTCCGGTCCCGGCAGCCGCTCGCGGACCACAAAGTCCTTCAGCGGCGAGGTATTGAATAACCGGCGCGACACCTTGATCGAATTGATCACCGTTTCCTGATCCTTTTCCGCCGACAGATAATTCGGCTGGATCGACGGGTATTCGTCCGCGTCCGGCGATTTGATGGCGATGGTGCCCCGGCTTTCCGGACGCAACTGACAGATCGACGACGTGATACCGGAAAACGGGTGCATCTTGATGCCCGGCTTGTCGGCGCTCAGCGGCTGGAAGTGAAACTGGATGTCCGGCGTTTCCAGGTCCGGGCGGGTCTTGGTGAAGATACACACCTGGCTTGCGCCCATGCTCATCGGGCCGGTGCGTTTCAGAATATATTCGATGCCCATCATGGTGCGGCGGATCGGATTGTTGATCTCGTCGTTGAGGGTCGGCACGTTGACCTCGTAGACCATGCGGATCTGCAAATGGTCCTGCAGGTTTTCGCCGACGTCGCGCAGGTTGTGGCGCACCGTCATGCCCAGCCCCGAGAGCAGTTTCTCCGGCCCGATGCCCGATACCTGCAATATCTGCGGCGAGCCGATCGCGCCGGCCGACAAAATCACCTCACCGCCCGGGCGCAACATTGCCTCGACGCGCGCACCGCCCTTGCGATAGGCAAAACCGACGATCTGTTTCGGATCGTCATCGGCAAACAGGATTTCAATTGCCGGTGCGTGCGTGACGACTTCAAGGTTGTCGCGATGTTCGACCGGGCGCAGATACCCCACCGCGGTCGACCACCGCTTGCCGTGATGCGCCGTTAACTGGAAGTATCCGGCACCTTCCTGATTTGCGCCGTTGAAATCGGTGCTGCGCGGAATGCCGTTCGCTTCGGCGGACTCGATCAATGCTTCACAGACGTCGCGCTTGGCGCGCATGTCGGACACCTTGAGCGGTCCGCCCGATCCGTGAAAATCGTCGCCGCCGCGCTCCTGGTCCTCGGCGCGCTTGAAGTACGGCAACACGTCCGTATGCGACCAGCCCGGATTGCCGAGTTGACGCCAGTGATTGTAATCCTCGGCCTGACCTCGGATATACAACAGCCCGTTGATCGAACTGGAGCCGCCGAGCACCTTGCCGCGCGGCCAGTCGAGCCGGCGTCCGGCCAGACCCGGCTCGGGATCGGTCTTGTAACACCAGTCGGTTTTCGGGTTATGCAACGTCTTGAAATAGCCGACAGGCACATGAATCCAAGGATTGCTGTCGCGGCCCCCGGCTTCGAGAAGTAACACGCGAAGCGATCGGTCGGCACTGAGCCGGTTGGCCAAAACACACCCTGCCGATCCCGCGCCAACGATGATATAGTCGTATTTGTCGGAGTTCTGCTGCATGCGCGACCCTAACCATCTTGCAAAAAAGTTGCAACAATGAAACTGTATGTTCCATAAATGGGAATTATTGCAATTTTTGAGTGTTAAAAGGGTCCGCTGTGAAGGAAGAGTCGAACGCGGGTTCCCGGTCGATCCGGGTCCTGGAATTGCTTGAAGTGGTCTGTGCCATGGATCGTCCCGCCAGCGCCATCGATATCGAAATGGCCTCGGGTCTGCCGAAGGCAACCGTGCACCGGCTCTGCAATCTTTTGCTCGAAGAAGGGTATCTGCGGCGCGACATCAACGGGCGCGGCTATGAAGCCGGGGAACGTTTCAACCGCCTCGCCTTGCAGTTGCTGTCCAATCAAAGCGGCCGGGGCGAACGCCACGCCATTCTGGAATCGCTGACGCGCGACATCGGCGAGACCTGCAACATCGCGCTGCCGCTTTCGACGGCCATGCAGTATCTGGACCGCGTCGAATCCGAATGGCCGCTGCGCATCCAATTGCCGTCCGGCTCGCTTGTGCCGCTGCACTGCACGGCAAGCGGCAAGCTGTACCTTTCGAGCATACCGAAATCACGGCGCGAACGGCTGATCTCGAAGCTGCCGCTCGACAAGAAAGCGACCAACACCATTACCGATGCCACCGCCCTGATGGCGGCGACGGATACGATTGCGAAATCGAAAATCGGCACCGACAACGAGGAATTTATCCCCGGCATGGTCGCCGCCGCCGTGCCGATCGTTGATAAAAACGGCAAATTGCTAGCGACGCTGGCAACGCATGGTCCTGTCGTGCGCATGTCGTTCGAACAGGCAATGGCACACGTGCCCCGGCTGCAGGATGCCGCGCGCGAAATCGCCCGTTCCTTCGGCTGACATGGACAAACCCGACGATATCCTGAGCGCATTGCGCCAGGGCGGTTTTCTGACGGCACCGGAAGCCCCCGTGTGCACGCCGCTGACCGGCGGCGTCAGTTCCGATATCTGGCGCATCGACTTGCCCGACGGACCGGTGTGCGTCAAACGTGCGCTCGCCAAGCTCAAGGTGGCCGATGACTGGCAGGCCCCAGTTTCCCGAAACGCCTATGAGGTCGCATGGATGCAGACCGTCCGCGACATCGAGCCGGCGGCGGTGCCGGACGTTCTGTATCACGATGCGTCGTCAGGCCTGTTCGTCATGTCGTTCCTGCCCGCCGACACCGCGCCGTTGTGGAAAGCGCAGCTTCGCGACGGAATCGCCGATCCGGAAAGTGCCGCCGCCGTCGGCCGCGCGCTCGGCCATATCCATGCCGCGACCGAGGATAAGCCCGACATTCGCGCGCGTTTCGACAATGACGACATTTTCCACGCCATCCGGCTGGAGCCTTATCTTCTGGCCACCGCGGCGCGATGCCCGGACGTCAGCGCACGGCTGCACGAACTGGTCGACATCACCGCCGCCAATAAGGTCGCACTGGTGCACGGCGATATCAGCCCAAAGAACATCCTGATCGGCCCGGACGGCCCGGTGTTTCTGGATGCGGAATGCGCGTGGTACGGCGACCCGGCGTTCGATCTGGCGTTTTGCCTCAACCATCTGCTGCTGAAATGTCTTTGGGCGCCGGGCGCGCGGCCCGGTTTCAGCGCCTGTTTCGCCGCCCTTTGCACGGCGTACGAAGGCGCGACGATGGACATGCGCGACAAGAACATCGTGCGCCGCACGGCGCATCTTCTGGCCGGGCTTTTCCTCGCCCGGATCGACGGGAAATCACCGGTCGAGTACATCACCGACGCGGCGGAAAAGGACCTTGTCCGCGAAACCGCCAGACGGTTTTTGACAAATCCCGCCGATCATCCGATAGACATCAACGACGCGTGGCATGCGCGACTGGATAAAAACGAAGGCGACCCGGCTTAATCGCGGCGCCACGGGGGAAACGGCACATGGCCAAATACACGATCAAGAACCTGCACGCCCGGCGCGTCTGGGACTCACGCGGACGCCCGACGGTCGAGGTCGAGGTTGAGCTGGACGGCGGCGCCAAGGGCATCGCCATTGCCCCTGCGGGGGCATCGCGCGGCCGCTTTGAAGCCATCGACCTGCGCGACGGCGGCAAGCGCTTCGGCGGCTGGGACGTGACCAACGCCATCAGCGCCGTCGACGTGGAAATTTCGGAAATGCTGCAAGGCCAGGACGTCCGCGATCAGGAACGGCTCGACAAGTTCCTCATCGAACTGGACGGCACCCCCAACAAGAAACGCCTTGGCGGCAATGCCACCGTCGCCACCAGCATGGCGCTGGCGCATGCCGCGGCGGCATACGAGGGCGTGCCCCTGTGGCAGTATCTGCGCGGCAACGCCGACGGCGACGTGACCCTGCCTTTGCCGGAAATCCAGATATTCGGCGGCGGCGCGCATGCATCCAGGCGCGTCGACGTGCAGGACTTCATGGTCATCGCCACCGGCGCATCCAGCTTCCGCGAGGCGCTCGACTGGACCGCCGAGGTATATCTCAGCGCCGGGCGCATTATGGCCGATGCCGGAAAGCTTTCCGGAGTCGCCGACGAAGGCGGCTACTGGCCCGACTTCGATACCAACGAGGAAGCGCTGGAAACACTGGTCCGCGCCATCGAAGGGGCCGGCTTCACGCCCGGCAACGAGGTTTCGATCTCGCTCGATATTGCCGCGTCGGAATTCGGCGAGGACGGCAAATACACGCTGGCCAAGGACGACAAGACCATGGGCAGCGAAGAACTCTGCGCCATGCTGATCGACTGGATGGAGCGTTATCCCATCGTCTCCATCGAGGACCCGCTGGGCGAGGACGATCCGGATGGGCTGATGAAATTCACCTGGGCCGTCGGCGACAAGGCACAGGTCGTCGGTGACGACGTGCTCGTCACCAATGCCGATCGCGTCCGCGCCGCCGCCAAGGACAAACTTTGCAACTCGTTGCTGTGCAAGCCCAATCAGGCGGGCACCCTCACCGAAGCCAAGGCCGCGTTCGATGCGGCGGCGAAGGCCGGCATGGGCCGCATCGTCTCGGCACGGTCCGGCGAGACCGAGGATTGCACCATCGTGCATCTCGCCGTCGGCTGGGGCGCACCGCAGCTCAAGGTCGGCTCGTTCACGCGCTCCGAGCGCATGGTCAAATGGAACGAAGGTATCCGCATCGCCGATACCCTTGCCGACAAGGACGGCCCACTGCCGCCGCGTTCCGCGTATCACTGGCGCTAGGGCCTTCCGATGAAGGCCACCGATATCATGCTGGCGACGACGGTCGCCGTGATATGGGGGCTGGCCTTCATCGCCACCGAATTCGCGCTGCAAAGTTTTCCACCGGCGCAACTGACGGCGTTCCGTTTCATCATCGCCGCGCTGCCGGTGTTCTTTGTTAAACGGCCGAACATTTCGTGGCGGCTGCTGATCGCGCTCGGGCTGTTTTTGTTCACCGGACAGTTCATGTTTCTGTTCTTCTCGTACGAAGCGGGCATGCCGCCGGGGCTGGCGTCCGTTGCAACGCACACCCAAGCGCTGTTCACCATCGTCATCGCCGCCGTCGTGTTGCGCGAAGTTCCCCACCCGCGCCAGATTTCCGCCGTTGCCGTCGCACTCATCGGACTTGGCATGGTCTTCGCCAGCGTCGACGGCGAGCTGACATACCTGGGGCTGTGCCTGACGCTGACCGGTGCCGTCAGTTGGGCCATCGGCAATACCATTCTGAAACGTCTCGACGGTGTCGATATGCTGGCGCTGATGATTTGGCTCAGCCTCGTGCCGCCGCTGCCCGCGCTGGCGGTATCGTTCATTGTCGGCGACAGCTTCGACCTGCTCGCGACGTTCGGGAATGCGTCGATGATCAGCATCGCCGCGCTCGGCTACATGGCAGTTATCTCGACCACCGTCGCCTTTGCGATCTGGGGGCGCTTGCTGAACACCTACCCCGCCGTGATGGTCACGCCTTTCGCGCTGTTCGCACCGTGCGCCGGGGTGCTGGCATCGTATATCGTCTTCGATGAAGGCTTCGGCACGCTGCGCGGCGCGGGTATGATCCTGATCATGATCGGCGTCGCCGGCACGATCCTGCTGGGACCGAAGCGAGGAAAGCCTATTCGTACAGACGCCCCTGCCCGCGCAGACGATTAACGAAGACGTCGATCAGGCGGCGCAGAACCTTGTCGTTGTCGCCGAGCTTGCCGAGACGTGAGGCCAGGTCGTCCTGGGTGATCACCGTCAGCTTGGCCTTGCCGACGACACGCGCCGACGCCATGCGCGGCTGGTTGTCGATCAGCGACATTTCGCCAAGGATGTCGCCCTTGCCGAGCGTCGCGAGCACCACTTCCCCGTTGCCGGACGTGCGGAAAATCTGAACGTTGCCGTCCAACAAAAGGTAGGCTTTGTCGGCTGCGTCTCCCTCCTCGAACAGGATTTCGCCGTCATCGACCTCGCGCCGTTCGATCTTTTGCTTCGTCACGGTCGCATCCTCCATTGTAAAGACCACGGCGGAGCCTTCCGCCGCCGCAGCTTTCCCGTTTTCCTTGTCGTCACGCGATACCAGCCGATCCAGCGTATCCGAAAACAGCGCACGCCATTTCTCCGGCAGCGCATCGGACGCCAGTTTCAACTTCAATGCCGCCATCACCTCGTGAACCTGATCGCGCGGCATATCCGCCGGAACCAGCGACGACAGCGACGTCAACTGCTGCACCAGACGCGCCATGACGTTCAGTACCGCCTGTTCGTTTTTCTGACCGATGTCGGAACCGATCAAATCCAGCAAGAACCCCAGCCGCACCGCGCGGTACGGCAGCAAAGCCAGAACATGGTTGATCGCGTCTTCGGTGCTCAGATCGTCCGGATCGGCAAAGGCAATGCGCGCACGCCCGACGACGGCGCCCGCCATTTGCGGGCCGCCCAACGTCCCCGCCGTGTCGATCAACTCGCGGATGAGACCGCGGAACGCTTCGCGGTCCGCGTCGGTGCCTTCGCGCGTCAGCGGTCGGATACCGCCGATCGTCTTGGCCACCCGGCCCAACAAAATGTCTTGGGTTTTCGGCATCGGACGCGCCGCCATGAACGCATTGAACGCCTCGATGCACGATCTGGCATTCTTCGTTCTGCAGCGGCCCTGCGTCAGATGAATGATGTCACGCAGCGCCGACATCGGGTCGGCAAAACCGCCGAACAAATCCGTGACCGCGCTCGGACTGTCGAGGATTTCCGCCGCGGCCCCGTCGATGAACTCGCCGAGCAGGTCGTTCGGAATCTTTTCACCAAGTTCGATCAGCAATTCCAGCTTGTCCGACCAGTCGCCGCGTTTCTGCATCGCCAGGGCAAGCGCGCCGAGCACATAAATCCGCCGCCCCGCCGCATCGTCCGGGGCCTTGCCGACCAGTCCGGCAAATCCAAGGTTGTCGACGAAGCCAAGCCGCATCGTATCTTCGCCCGCGACCCGGGCGTTTTCCTTGATCTGTTCGAAAGCGGCATAAAGAACGTCGTTACGATCGCCGGGCTTCGCACCGGTCTTTTTTGCCTGAATGGTGCCGATGCGGCTGATCGCCGCCGGAAAGACCTTGTCGTCGCGTTCCAACAGTCTGAGCGTGCCGTAATCGAACGCCAGTTCCAGTGCCGTGATGCCTTTCTGTTCCAGCAATTCGCGCATCAGCCGCCCCGCCGCCTTGCGCGCGCGGAAGCGGTAAAAATCGCCGATGTCGTCACATACGGGGGCGTCTTCGATGGGGACGATCTTGATCGGCCGGTCGCCGAGATCGAGCATTTCCTCAAGCAGGATTTCCTCGTCGCCGGTGCGCTGGCTTTCGGCGACCACGCGCACGCCTTCGAAGCGCTTTTCGCCGATCAGGACTTCGGCACGTTGCAGCGCTTCAGAGCGCACCGCATGGTGCGAGTCGACCAACCAGCGATCATCCTCGAAGATAAAAACGTCATAGGTTTTCTGCGCGAGATTCTGTCGCACTGTTTATCCCCCATTGAGCCCGTGCATCATCACCCCGCCAGCGCCGAGAGTCTACAGCCTTGAGGCGAAAATAGCAGGTGCCGTATCCGAAGCGGCGACTTGAAGATGCCTGTCCGATGTGCGGAAATCCGCATGCACGTCGCAACGGGGAACGAATATGAAGAAAATCGGCCTGATCGGTGGTTTGAGCTGGGTATCGACGGCGGCCTATTACCGCTTGTTGAACACCATGATGAACGCGCGGTTGGGCGGCGTGCATTCAGCGCACCTGATCCTCGAAAGCGTCGACCGGCAGCGCTATGTCGATCATGTCATCCGCGACAAGGACGAGGCGGCGGCATGCGAGATGATCCTGAAGACCGCCCGCGCCGTCGAGGCCGGGGGCGCGGAATTCATGGTTATCACCTGCAACGACGTGCACCGCTTCGTGCCCGAAATTCAGCCGCATCTGGGTATTCCGTTCCTGCACATCGCCGCCGCGACGGGCGCCGCGATCCGTGCCGCCGGGATTTCGACGGTGGCGCTGCTGGGCGTGCGCAAGACCATGGAAGGCACGTTCTATCAGGATGTGCTGACGACCTATGGTGTCGACACCATCGTGCCCGACGCTGCCGAGCGCGACTTCGTCGATGCCTCGATCATGGAAGAAATGGTAAAGGACAAATTCCTGCCGGAAACCCGTGACAAGTATGTGGCGCTGATGCGCAATCTGAATACGCGCGGCGCCGGGGGCATCGTTCTCGGCTGCACCGAAATCCCGCTGCTGATCGCGCCGGGCGACATCGACATCCCGGCGTTCTCGACCACCGACCTGCACTGCGCCGCCGCCATCGACATGGCGCTTGGAGACTGATGCCATGAATACCGACATGAAAGTCATCGAGTATTTCTATTCGGCGCACTCGGCATACGCCTATATCGGTTCAGCCATGTTCATGGATGTCGCCAAGGCCGGCGGGCGGCGCATCCAGCACCGACCGATGGATCTGCGCGCCGTCATCGCCGCCACGGGACCGGGCGCGCACAACGGCCGCACACCGGAACGCCGCGCTTATTTCTCGGGCCGCGAGATCGAACGCTGGGCCGAGTACCGGGGCGTCGATATCCTTGCCTGGCCGACCTATCACGACCATGAGATCGCGACGGTCAACGGCATGCTGATCGCCGCGATAACCCAGGGCATTGACGTCGATGCGCTGGCACACCGGTTTCTCGAAGCGCACTGGCGCGACGACGCCGACCTTGCCGACGCAGTGACGCTTTCGGCGCTCGCCCGAGATGTCGGACTCGACCCGGCGCCGCTGCTGGACGCCGCGCGTTCGCCCAAGGTCACGGCGGTTTACGAAAAGAACACGGCGGAAGCCATCGCGCGTTCGGTGTTCGGCTCGCCGACGTATTTCGTCGACGGCGATATGTTTTACGGCCAAGACCACCTGGAACTTGTCGCCCGTGCGCTGGCAAAGCCGTTCAAGGGGCCGTGGCCGCGCACCTGAGCGTATAAGCCCCCTCACCTGTCCTCTCCCCCGCTTTGCAGGGGAGAGGGACTCCCGGCCCCAAGCACAGCTCTACTTATCTCCCCCCCCCTGCGTTGCAGGGGAAAGGGACTCCCGGCGCCAAGCACGGTTCTAATAATCCCTCTCCCCCTTCCAGGGGGAGAGGTCAGGTGAGGGGGTGCTTCTCGTGATCCGCCGTCATCCAAAACATAAAACCCGTCATGCTGAACTTGATTCAGCATCCATATCGAAGACGCGCGGACGCGCAGGAACCCATAGGCCCTGAATCAAGTTCAGGGCGACGGTGGTTCTTTTTTGTCGCTGTGATTACTCAAATGCGCGATGGGTCCCGGATCAGGTCCGGGATGACGAAGCGGATGGTGCGGGCGGCCGGACTTGAACCGGCATGGCCGAAGCCGAGGGATTTTAAGTCCCTTGTGTCTACCAATTTCACCACGCCCGCATGCACGGGAAAGTACCCGCCGCCGCCGCCGTCGGCAAGGTTTGGCTGGTGGCTTGGGGGCTGTTATTTGAACCTCCCCTTCGAGACACGTCATGCCCCTCATCCTGAGGAGGCCCGTCGATATTCGTCGGGCCGTCTCGAAGGAGACGGGGCATGGCGCCCTCAGGGTGAGGTTCGAACGGCGCCGAAAACGCACGTCGCCGCGGGCACACGATGCGCCGCCGCGACGCTTGCCGAGCGGGCCGGGGCCATGCCAATGTCCGCACATGGATGCATCCGATCACAAGGACGGGAACACGGGCGACACCCCGGCTTTCGACCAGCGCTTTAAGGAGACGCTGGAAACGTTGCTGGTATGGCGGCGCGACGTGCGCCGGTTCCGCACCGATGCCCTGCCCGACGGCCTGATCGAGCGGCTTATGCAACTGGCGGCGCTGTCGCCCAGTGTCGGCAATGCGCAACCGTGGCGGTTCGTGACGGTCGACGATCCCGCACGCCGGGCCGAGATCGTCGCCAACTTCGAGGCCGCCAATGCCGACGCGCTGAACGATTACGACGGCGAACAGGCGGAACTGTATGCGGGGCTGAAACTCGCGGGGCTTCGCGAGGCCCCGGTGCACCTCGCCGTCTATTGCGACACCGCGAGCGAGCTTGGCCATGGGCTTGGCCGCAAGACGATGCCGGAGATGCTGGCCTACTCCGTGGTCGGCGCGATCACCACGTTGTGGCTGGCGGCGCGCGCGCATGGCGTCGGGCTGGGCTGGGTGTCGATCCTCGACCCCGACCAGGCAAACAAAACGCTTGATGTGCCCGAGGGCTGGGTCCTGATCGGCTATCTGTGCGTCGGCTATCCCGTCGAGGAACACGACGAACCGGAATTGGTCCGCGCCGGATGGCAGGACCGCGTCGATATTTCCGAATTTATCCTGAAGCGCTGATCGTCTTTCGGCGCCCCACGGCGTGTCCCGTCAGCGCACGTGTTTGCCGTAATCCGGATGCCACGAACACGCCTCGGCAAGGGCCTCTTTGAAGTTGTCGCGAAAGTGGAACGCGGAATCCAGCATTTTGCCGTCCAGTTTCTCAGCCGCGACGATCAGCATTTCGCGATTGAGAACCGACGCAATGAAAGCCGACGCGATTCGGCTGCCGAACGGCATGCGCATGCGAAAACCGACGTCGGAGTGGTATTTCGGCTCGAACTTGCGGCGCACCGTCGGCTCGTCCGTGAACTTGTACGATACCCGTCCGGTCAGGAATTTCGGATCCTTGGTGTCGTCGAGGATCCATCGCAGCGTGACGACAAACGGATCGCCCGCATAGCAGTCGACGGCGACCTCGCTGTAGCCGTCGTCGGCTTCGAAGCGCTCCAGGTAATTGATGCTATACACAACACCGTAACGGGTCTTCGATTTCTTTGTGAACCCGGTCTGCGTCTTCCATTCCGCGAGCGCCGGAAATGCCAAGAACATGGCAAGCGCCGCCAACACGGACACGATTTTCCTTGATCCCATGAAAACCTCCCTCACCCGGGCGGGTCGCGCCATTCGCCCAACCGCCAGATACCAATCGCGATCGTAATCCCGGTCACCGTGACCCAGATATCAAAGCAGAAAAACGCCACCCACATCCAGGAATCGCTGGCACGGTCCATCAACGACGAGATACCGCCGACGTCGGTCCATAGCATTAACGCTGCAATAGACAGCGAGATCGCCGTGCCCAGCGTCGCGCGATAGATCAGGAAGCTGAAAAACGCCCGCTGGCTTCGGGCCAGATCGGAGCGCTTGGCGTTCATTACGCGGCCGTGCCGCGCGGTGGATAGTTGCGCGCGCGGATCATATCTATCGCCTCCAGCACATCGGCGTGATGGTGGCGGTGGAACGGTGTCGTGTGAATGACGTTGGAATAGAGCGTCATGTCGGGGCGGATCAAAAACAGCCCCGGCTCGGCGAACAGGCGGGTTTCCTTTTCCTGAAACGCCTCGGAAATATAAAGCCCCCAGGCGCGCGCCTGATCGAGCGTCATGCCATAACCGATCGGCAGCTGGTGTATGCCCCACTCGGCGACGGTCTTTTCGGCACGGTCCTCGGGATCTGTCGAGATTGCGATTACACCGCAACCGCGCTCTGCGTAGCGCGCAACCTTGTGATCGATATCCAGCAGTTGCTGCTTGCAGCGCGGACAATGATAGCCGCGATACACTTCGACGACGGTGAACGTCTCGGGTTTCTGTTCGGACAGCGTCCAGGTGCCGCCACCGGCCAGCGGCACGCTGAGATCGGGAACCGGTGCGCCCGGCATCAGTCTGGGGGCCGTGATGCTCATGTCGGGACTCCTTGTTCTTCGGGCGTTTCCAGGACCGGGTCGCCGCCCAGGTCTTTCAGCATCGCGAATACGTCCTTGGCGGCGGCGTCGGCACGGGCCGGGTCTTCGGCGCGGATGACGATATTCGCCCCGGGCCGATCGTTCAGCGGATACGAGCCGATCTCGGTATCGGGATAGCGCGCCTGCAACTCGCCCAGCGGGCCACCGGCGGTGCCTTCGGGCACCAGCGACGAAACGGTGCGGCTGACCATCTGTCGACCGCCGCTCAGACGGCCGCGAATACCCGCGAACATCGCCTGCATGATGCGCGGCACGCCCGGCAGGACGAACACGTTTTCGATCTGGAAGCCCGGCGCAACGGAAATCGGGTTGTCGATCAGCACCGCGTCGACCGGCGTATTGGCCATGCGCTGGCGGGCCGGCGTGAACTCGTCGCCGCGCGCGGCATAATGCGCCGACAACAGCGCCACCGCTTCCGGGTTCGGCCCGAAATCAAGGTCGAACGCCTTGGCCACGCATTCCGACGTGATGTCGTCGTGCGTCGGGCCGATGCCGCCGGTGGTAAACACGTAATCGTAGCGCTGGCGCAGCGTGTTGACGGCTTCGACGATGGCGTCGGGGATATCGGAGACGACGCGAACCTCACTCAGGCGGATGCCGAGCTTGTTCAATTCCTCGCCCAGAAACTGCAGATTGGCGTCGCGAGTGCGCCCGGACAGGATTTCATTACCGATAATCGCCAGACCTGCTGTTACGGGGGCGGCGGTGACGGGCGTCGAGCTTGTGGTTTTACTATCAGACATTCTGAAAATGTAGGAAGCGCGCGAAGGCTTTAAAAGCAGAAACACGAAAATGCGGATCGGGCGGCCCGGAGAGGGGTTCCGGGACCGCCCGTCTCGCATCGCGCATCGCAGGGCCGGAGGAGTACCCCCGAACGCGATGCAGTGCAGACCTAGCTGGAGATTTTCCAGTCGCCGTCAGGCATCTGACACGCGGTGCCGTAACCGACCTGG
>Ga0209578_10002340_pt1 | contig 15926 bp, 25 predicted proteins | sample tdAd472_FD_187127 | JGI IMG/M metagenome (GOLD analysis project Ga0209578, IMG submission 187127) | Marine sediment microbial communities from the Atlantic coast under amendment with organic carbon and nitrate - tdAd47.2 (SPAdes)... | ecosystem: Environmental > Aquatic > Marine > Coastal >...
TTTCAGATCCTCCACTAGCCTACTGGCGTACGATGATGGGTGGTTGTTCTCCGTCAGCCACTGCTGAAAGTGCTTCTTCAGAGTGGCCTCTGGTACAAACAATTCAACAGCCCCACCTTGCTCATCCACGGCTTTAAACAGCAATTTTTCTTCTGCATACACACGAACCGGGTGGGCATTCATAACATTGTCCTTGAAGGTCTGCATTTCTGGCGCCAAACAGTGCAGACCATCCTCAAAATATATGTTACCCATAGCCTTGCGAAACAGATTGTACAGTTGTAGAGAGGCCACCAACATAGGTACGGCATTTTGCTTTAACGTATCCCCCATCGATCCATCGGCTGTATTCCGAGTCACTGGTCTGACGAAACTCCACAGAGCCAATCGTCTGTTCAGCTGACCCTCATCAAAATTAACAACCTGTGATGAATGTCCGGGTCTTTTGTTGCCGGCCACACACACAGTGGCGTCCACTTGTGACACTTGTATCGGTCGTTCGTGTTTCACGTCCATCTTCATGTCCACTTCACCGTCGGCAAATTGCATCATCCACTCCATCCACTCTTTCGGCACGTCGATACCGATATCATCACACAGAATGGTATCACCCTTCAACAAGTCGCTGTTGAACGTGTGACTGTTTTTCGAATTCCAGGTGGCCCGCGCCGCCTTGCGAAACCAGCGTTTACACATGTTGACCATCGTGCTTTTACCGGTGCCCGCGTGGCCGTACAGATACATGAAAAACTGCCACCCGTCGTACTTTCGGTGCGGAAACACTGTGCGACCGAGCAGGGCCAACAACGCCATCATGGTGGTCTCTTGCCACTGTTGAGACTGGCTGATCTGGTACACAGGCTGCCCATACTCCCGCACCAAATCCGTTGGATGGCGCTGCAACCAGAGTGGCTGGAAATCTCCGGCAAACGATTGTGCAGGGACACCCACCAGCGCGTACAATTCTCGAATCTGGCCTTGGCATCGGGGGAAGGCGTCAAACAATTCCTCCCAGGTGGCAAACTTCAGCTCCGGTGTAGCCAACAGCAGACCATTGTCAAAGGAGAACAGACCGCGTCGATATTTAAACTCGGGACACCAGGTGTCCATACCCTCCGTTGAATAATACTTCATGTTGCCCATGTGCAAAAACCCGTTATCGTCGCTACAGCTGAGCACCACCAGACTCTTGAAATGGGTGATAAACAGACTGGCATCGTCATACAACACTTTCAACGAGTGTGCTGGTCCAGTTGCGGTCACAGCCACCAACTTGCCAAAATAAGAGAGGTGTGATACCAGGCTTGAGTGTTTAACTGACGGTACCCGGATGTAACCCCCACTCAAATATTGTTTAAACATGGTGCACAAATTCACACGAGCTTGTTGAATGTCCTCCGCAGTGTTGTTACCAAAATCCATGTTGCATCGTTGGCTAAACCAGGCCAAGTTGTAAATCTGACCACCATCCAAGGCCCACCCCCCACTCGCTCTGGGCACCCGTCGCTCGTACCACTGCAAACCACTCTCATCCACCTCCTCCTCTGGCGACCGTTGTCCCTCCTGCTCCTCCTCCACCGCCGCCACCGAGGGTGAGACCCAATTCTCCAACTCCATCCCATCGGTTGTGAAATCGGTCCACTCCAGATCGTCGGGAACTACAAAGCCCGCCAGGTCGGAGAGGTCACCCTGTTCCTCCACCTCCATGTCCGGCGATGGATGATCATCACCAGCTAGCGGAGACCGCACATGCTCACCAGACAAGGCCCGAAAACACCGATCGTCTCCCGGGTGACAAATTTCAAAGACATGCTTGTCATGGGCTCTGAGATGGCTTTTGCACACCCTTTGGCCGGTACATCGGTAAACCACCCTGTCGGCATACACACACACACACGTTTGTGCAGCATTGTGCTGCGCCAAATCCGCCGACAAACCACCTTGTACACCAGCTTTCACTCTGCAGTAGTGCGTCTGCGGAAGTTGCAGTACAAAGTACCGTCTGCCCTTCTTGGACACTTTGGTGTGGCAACTCTCAAAATCATCCACCCCTCCGACACTTTGTCCCAGTGGCACACCAAAATATTGCCGATCGTGTTCCGCCAACCACTGACGAAAAACGCCACGCACATAATCAGGCACCTCTGCCACCCTGTCACTCCCAGAAAAAGGTCCCCGCCCGGTGGTGGTGGCCCGTTCCGCTAAATGGCACTCGGGGTGTAAAGTGGAAGAGTTGCGATGAAAAATATCCAACAGCTCTCTTGAACAGGTATTCCACTGTAGAGGTTTACAAACAGCGTTGGCGTTGACCATCATGCACGGCACGTGGAAGCGAGGCAGCATTGTTTCTTTGCGTTCACTCTCCAGTTTCCAAGAGTACAAACTCCGCAACCCCGGACCTTGATTTTGGTTGTTGTAAATGGCCAAGTCCAACTCCAATTGCAGCTGTTGTAGTGTGGCAGACAGCATCTGGGCGGCATGTTCGACCACTGTGCGCATCATGGTCCACTCCATCACCACCCCGGAACACACCACATGGTAGCTGGGCTTGAGTGGGTTCCTAGTGTAGTCTTTCACACAACTGGCATTGAGCATAAAATGGGTGGTATCGAATCCACGATGCTTCAGAATGTCGGTCAAACACTGTGCCAATTGCGAAAACAACACCCTCTCTTGCTCAGCAGTTGGCTGGACGCAGGGGCGTGCGGAGGTAGCATCCAGGTCCATCACTAAACGACCATCGCAGTACCGGTCGTGTTCCGTAGTGTACATGGTCAAATACGGCACAGCACCGTATCCACCGGCAGCCCCCTCGGTCACATACGACAAGCAGACATCACGCGCATCATTCAACCACTTTAAATAATCATCCGGGTGCTTAAATCTACAAAATTAGGCGGGCAGGGTGAGGTAGTGGTTACCTAAATTTTCCTGGAGGACCATTACCACCACAGTGGCGTATTTCACCTTCGGAGCAGTAAGGAACCCGCAAAGCAGGGTGAAATGATTGCATAGTCAACGGGGAGGTCATGTTGCTTCTACGTTAGAAAGTTCAGACTGATTTTTTCCAACCAGCTATTCAAAGCAGACATTTCCAAGTAAGTGCGTTTTGGCGCGAAAAATAGTGACGTCATAATTTGCACAGTCCCCTGACCCTTAACAAACCGCGATAGGGGCTCACCCTCACGCCAGGGCGTGAGATGCCCCTCGTTGTCAAGGCAACGCCGAGAAAATCTAACGAATTGGATGCGTTTTTACAATCGGCCCTTAACGGAGCGGGTTTAAAGGCCATATACGATAATAACTACGACATAGTACCACTCAATAAGTATCTGGAAACTCAAAATCAGAACACAGACATGAACAAAAGAATCAAGCTCGCGGATCCCAACCAGCATGCTTGGCTGTTTGATATTGAGTTCGGTGTACGGCACACTTTTCATAGTAACCGCTATCCATTGCTTGAAGAACATGAAATTGACTTTTCGCGGGTTGATTTGATTAAACCGCTGCAACGGCACACCGGGGGATTTCACTACTATGGCAACGAGTACGCGGGGTTGAATGCCTCGGCCAAGTTGTACGATCGACGGTCCGCTCAAGGTTGCTACGAGATGTTCAATTTGCGCCAGGACATGTATTCAGCTAGCCTGGATTTGCGTGAGTTGGCGGAACGACAAGCACAACCCCCTATTCAACTGGAGAGCGACGACTCCCTCTTTTCGGAGGCCGACACCCAGTTGTGGGACCCCTGTGAAGCCGACACCCTGTTGTGGGACCCCTATGAAGTGATCGATATACGAGCAGAAGTAAAGGGCGTCAGGCGGCAGTTGAAAAGGCAAAACGCCTGCTCAGAAGAACAACTGCGAGCATTACTAGATTGTAGGGAAGCTATAAACCCTAGGCGTTTATTTCCGGAATAAAAACAAATTAGACAATTAGACACTACGGTTGTCTTCTGTCTTCAGGGTGCCTTCAGAGTAGACCAGGCGCCACGGACCCACACCCAACACTCGGATCTGGATCAACTCGGTGCCACTGAGACCACTGTCAAACGTCCACAAATCGGCGTCATCAGTGGCGGTGGCAGCACTGGCCGGGAACAACAGGGTCAATTCCACATTGCTGCCGGGCTTGCTGACATGGCGCACCGAGGTGGCCTTCAAGCCGTCATCCTTGATCTGCAGCGGATGCGCAAACGACACAATGGCACTGCAGGTGGAGGGGTCGGTATGCTTCCACTTGGAAATGGGCTTGTCGCGTGAGTGCCAGGTGGCATACTCATTGGCGTGCACGCGGGTGCTCACCGTTTGCGGGTACGGGTACATCTTCTCGGTCAGCTTGACACCCTTGTCTTCCAGCCACACCTCACGGAAGGGAATGTAGTTCTCCAGCTTTTTGTAGTCCGAGGAGGTGAAGTTCACCTGATCAATGTAGCGCGCATCCACCTGCAAATAGTGTACCGGATAGGTAAAGTTGTCCAGCTTCATGCGATAATTCTCCGACAAAGTGTCGCTGGTGGTGGTGGTCTGCGTTTCGAAGCGACCCATGGTGCACATCAAGCTGAACGCTCTCGGGCTGTGCACACGATCCACCAGCGCCCGCTTGGCAAACTGCGGCAACCAGATGCCAGAGTAGCTCAACCAAAACTTGTCGAGCTTGATAGCGGCCGCCGTACTCATGTTCTGCACAAAACTGTTTTTTCCCAAAAAGTTGATACGCAACATCATCTTGCCCTCACGACCAGACATGATCAACGCCTGACGCAGCCCCGACTCTGGTCGAGAAAAGGGCAGCAACAGGTTCAACTTGACACGGGGAGACGCCGCAGTGCCACCGGCCGTGGTACGTCCCTGCAACCATTCCTCACGCAACAACCGCGAAGAGGTGGCATTCTCACCGAAACCTCCACCGGCGGCATGCAACCACTGGTCACGCAAATCGGCTTCGTACTGCTTGATGTACTCCACCATTTCCCAGCCGTAGCAACGCCAGATGACACGGTCGTCAGCGTTGACCAACTCAAAGGTGTTCACCATGTGGTAGCCAGCATTGTCCACCAAACTGTCTCCACTGGTGAAGGCGGTGCCCACCGCTGTGTCCGACACACGGAAGCTGAGCTGCACAGGTCCCGTGATCAGGGCACACGGCGAGTCAAACTCAAACTCCACCGTGTCGTTGGGTGCCCCACCACCCGAGGGCAGATCCACCACGGTGCCGGTGCCCGTGTTCATGGGTCGCTGGTGCATCACTTCGTGCACATAATTCACAGATTTGGGGGTTTGGTACTCGTAAAATGGGTTTTGTACCGGGTCGTCATAGGTCTCTGAGAGATACTGACCAATCTTGGACTGGTCATCTAACTGATTGTAAGCTGAAATAACTGAACTCATCGTGTTTTCTTTAGATGTTTGGTTGAAATTAGAAAAAATAATCTAAGTTCAAAACGTAAACACAAAAAGGATGCCTATTCTGGAAACCGATCTGTTTTTATTGGGTGCCGGTGTGGGAGCCCTGGCTTTCCCGCAGGACATGCAACGCGCCATTGTATTTTCGGGGAGTTTGGGCTTTGTGAAATGGCTCAAAGATGGGTGGGAACACAACTATTTGACAGTGGGTGACGTCAGTGACCGTACCAAATACCAACGGTTGCACGACGCAAGAGCACCCGGAGAGCGGCTGGCCCGCCACAACGCTTTCACTCAGCGACGTGTGTGTAGCGGGGGTGTGGGCGCCCTGCTCATCCAGGCAGGCGCCGGTGCCGCCCTGATGAAAGTGTTGGACCGAAGTCGGCCAGGTTCTAACAACACCTCGTGGCAGCAAACCAGTTTATTGATGCTGATGACGTTGGTGCTACACGACAAATGGTTGCTCGATTCTCCTCCTCCTTACTCGTCGTCGTCGTCCAACAACTCTACCACCTCAACTTCGGCTTCGTCGTCGTCGTCGTCCGGTTGGCCATGTTGTGCCAACTGTGCGTCATCTTCCAGCCGGCGCAGGTGAATGTCAGGGTACCCTTCGTCCCCTTCTTCTGCTGCTTTGCCGGGCTGGGCGCTGGCTTCGAACCGGCGCAGGTAAATCTTGTGGACCGGCACTCGGTAGTGTTTATGCACAAAATACATAATTTGAATGACCGCATCTGCCATATGATGAATATTCAGCAAAGAGTTCAACGAGGGGTCCTTCGCCTCCTCTTCTTGAATGAACGAGCGCACAAATTGCACATGCTCGGCTTTGGTGGCCTTCTTGTGAGGCAACATCGCATGCAGAGCGATGTGGGGCTTGGTCAGGAACACCATGTCGTTGCCCAATCGGAACACAATGTAGTCCACCAAAGATTGCACCAACCCACCCAGTCGCGGACCCACTGGCGACCGGCTGCTGATGAAATTGTCTTCGATGCACACCCGCACCCGGTTCCAATCCCGGTGCGAGATGTTGCGCGAAAGAGTAGTGAAGAAATGGTTCACCTTCAAGGCCAGGCCCACCTTTTCGGCGTATCCCATCTCCGGGCTGGAAAAGGCGTCCGACAAACTGGTTATGCAGCATTTGTCAGGGTCCAGCCACAATTCCACGCCCTTTTCTTGAAAAACCATATCACCCCAAGCCATAGCCAGGTTCGAGAACCCGGGATCCATGCCGCACACAGGATACGGATGACCGAAAAACAGCTTTCCGAGATCGTCATCTTTCCAGGGGTTCTCGTCGGTACAAGCCAGGGACATTTTGCTGCAAACAATAGTAGCAAGAGGTTAGAATTTTTTTTTCTAAAAGCCCCTTTTGTAACAAAAAGACAAATATGCAAACAATACTGGTACAAGGAACACCGGGCCAACCCATCCCCAGCCGCTCCTCGTCGCTGGTGGTGTACCCGGTGGACCACGACAATTTTGACGAGCTGTGGCAAGACTACGAACGTCGTCCGTCAGCAGAACAACAGCGAGTGGTGTGGGTGATGGCACGTAACACCCCGCTGAATGCGCAACGTGTGCTCAGACATATGTTGCCAGTGATGCAAAAAAAGGGTCACATCCAATTGTGGGTGTTGAGCAACCCGATGCCCACGTTTGTCTACGAACACAAACTACTCAACTTCACCCCCAAAAAACTTTGGCATCTACCACAAAACAACCAGTTGGTGTGCCGCAAGAATAGTGATGAGTATTTGTACTCGCTGATCACTTTTCTATTGTATCGAGTCAACACACGGTGTGTCTACCTACAAGGCTGCCCTCCGAGCAACAACTGTACAGGGTGGGAGTGTGCCAAACAGAACGCACATCTGTTGTGGCTATCCCATAACTTAAACAAACCAGTGTACAACACAAAACAGGATTTGCAGCGGGGTATCGCGGTGCACGTTCGACAGGGCCGATGTTGAGTACCAACCACGCGGGTGAGCTGGCTGTGCCAAAATTCCAATTGGTCAGTAAACGAGCAGTGGACACCTTCTTGAATCGGAGTAAGGTGTGCAAGCTGCCGTGTGACCGTAAGAATTGGCACACCCGACGCAAAAAAAGGCATTTTTCACCCAACTACCGTGATGATACCCCTATGTTACAGTGTCCTTTGCCTGATTGCCATCGGCGATACAGTATGTACGACGGCGTGGCCCACCATCTGCGCAAGTGGCACTGTCCCGACGGTCCGTGGGCCGCCCAGCTGGATAAGTTGCAACGAGAGTTTTTGCAAAGTTTGGATGAGATGGCGAATGAGGAGAGTGGGCCTTCGCTAAAAAGAATACCTCAATATTTTTATTCCACTTTGGCCAAACAATAAATTCAGTTTAGGTATTGCTAAACAAGTACAGCTGATAAGTTGTGGCACTGTCAAAAGTAATGTAGAAAACACCGACCATGTTGGTGCCATAGGTGAGGGTGGCTGTGTCAGTCACCAAGGTTCCACCGGCAGCACAGGCCACGGTGATAACTTCTGTGCCCGAGCCGTTGTTGTGGATGAAGTACGGACCCAGTGTATCACCAGAAGCAAAATCCGGAATTGCTGCCGCCAGTAGCGCTGCTGTGGTAACAGTCAAGGTGGCGCTTCCTTCAGGGTCAACTGCAAAGACAGAACCAGCCATCAGATTTGCCGCTGAAAGTGTGGTCGCCCCGCCGCCCATAGAAATGCTCACCAAACCGGCTTTCTTACACGGCATGCCGAATGACACCATGGTGTTTCGGTTGGCACCAAATCTCACCACCTGTGTATCAGCAGTAGACGCGTCAATATCCAGAGAGTTGTTGCCGTCATTCCAATAGGCGGCTACGTGGTTCTCCTTACCACCAAACACCTGCATCAACCTGACTCGAAGGATGTCAAAGATTCCCATCGCTATTTTGTTTTTTCTTCTGTAACGCGTTTAGAATTTTTCTTTTGGGGGTTGGTCAAAATAGATGCTCGAACAACAACCCCACCACCCCCCATCACAATGGTGGCCACAGTGTCTGGGTGGCTCCTGTGTGTGTCTGTTGGTGGTCGCTATTCAGATTTTCATGCTCATACTGGTGTGGTTCTTTTTGCTGGATGACCGGTTTTTCATTATGATCAATGTGAATGGGTTCCATCAGCATACCTCTCTATCCGGTGGTAGTAGCGAACGCGAAAAGGGGGGATGGGCCACCACTTTTCAGGCCTAAAACACAAACAAAATTCTAAACTAAGAGAGCAAGCACAGAAGAAGACTATGGACATACAAACTATCATTGCCAATTTGTGCTCTATGGACCCCAAGTTTCAACGAGGGGTGGAGTTTTGGGCCACTCACTTGCCTATCAGCGCTTCGTGTGCCCGAGACGTGGTGCCCACCTTGGATCTACAAGTAGTGGTGGAGTTTTTGCAGAATCCACAATTCAAGATGGACCCCGAACGCGCTACCGTCGAGAATTTTTATGAAGTTTTGGCCAACATGAGTCAGCAAGCACCCGAGTGTTTACAAAAGTTGTTGGACGTGTTTACTGGCGAGTTTAAGAAGATTGACGCGAATGTACAAGAAAAGGCGTTTTTGTATGTTTTATACGCACTGTACAAATACACCGATTAAGCCTTCTTTTTTTTGTTTAGTATCACCGGCGCGGGGTCGCCCAGTTTTTTCACTTCCCGGCTTTTTTGCTCCTTGGAGGCCATATACCGTGCATAATCGGGCGGGGGTTTGCGGTCTACGTACTTTTTTCTATTTTCTTCGATCATTCGGTGCGCTAATCGCTCCTCGGCGGTAATACTATCACCCTTGCTGGAGGCCATGGCTTCGTCCGACTTTTATACACCATTAGAAAAGGCCGAGGTGCTGAATCGCGTGTTGGAATTGGTAAAGGATGCCGCCGTGATGGCCGATGTCATGTGTGGTCACCGCGATGTATTGACCGGCCGGGAGATCATCGAGATACTGCAAACCGCTCAATTTGTAAAAAAACATCTGCATCGGTTACGCCCCATCAAAATCGTGTCAATTTATCCCGACTAAAATTACAAGCCTTTGTGCCAATACAACAAGTACACCTTCTCAAAACTGTTGTAACAGAACCCGATTCGTTGCGCTTTCAGGTACGGCTCCAACACGTGCGGGTCGCGTCCACACTCAAATGTACATTCACAGCCACCCTTTTCAGCCGCATTTCGCATGGTACGCTGCACCATACTCATCACCCGCTCATTGTGCTCACCCGCCGAACGCGTGGACTCCTCACACAACGCACCCAAGCGGTTATGAACAATGGTGCGCAGGTGATCACTGAAAGTTGGGTCTCGCGCCGGCTGTGGCTGCTGTTCCTTTGCTGGGGCTTCTTGTTCTTCTGCCGCCGCCACCGCCGCTGGTTGCTCCTCCACCCTCTCGGTCAATTGGTTGTTGTCAGTCAATTGCAACCCCAGACTTTGCATTAGCTGGCCAATTTCAGGCGACGCTTCCTCCTTGGCCGCGGCCACCCGCGACACAGGCCGTCGTACTTTGCCCACTCGGTCCTTACGCTTCGCCTTTTTCTCTGTCTTTTCTGCCGTCTCTTTACGTTTGACCCTCTTCTTCTTATTCGCCTCCTCCATTGCTCGCTTCGTTTGCTTCTTTCACCTGTAAATAGAAAATGATTTTACGCGCTGGCCCGATCAGAGATCCGGCGGGTTGACAGGGGTCCGGATCACGAATCGGCCTACGGGCATCCATAGAACGGAAAGAGTAGTAGTTGAGAAATGGTCCAATTCTAAAGTTCCCAATTTGCTCATCCGGATCCGGATCTATAGATCCCCATAGTAATTCATATGAGAGGCCCTGAACCCGGATGAGTTCGGATGAGCACGTAAAGAGTGATCATGCCATAATGACCCTTAGTGCCATTTTGATCTAGGCAGCCCGCTTCTAAAACGCTGGATTCGGATGAGCTGGAAAAAGGTTGAATCCTTATGTCTGACCACCACCCTCAAAAACAAGGTTCCGGAAAAATCACTCAATCAGTCATCAATCACTTTTAAAAGAATCACACCTCCAATAGAGTTGAGTAATTTGCTATGGGAGGGGTTTGATCTTGTAATTTTATATATATCATGCAAGTTTGAAACAGGCAGATGGATTGACAACGCCAATTTTTGTTGTGGGACCGCTTGTATTTTTCTAATTTGCAAATAGAAACACGGAGAGACCAGAGGAATGCCCCTGACTGTGACTGTGCACAACGCCGATGGAGGAAGGAGCACGTCAGAATACCGACCCCCCGCGACGAAGGCGCCTCGGCGTCACCATGAGGGAAGTGGAACCCATCCCAGCAGAGGAGAAGGGCAGAAAGTTCAGCAAGTATCTGGTAACCATCAACAGCAACGTCAGAGCACGCACCGATGAGCATCGTCTGCGTATTGCAGAGGAGTTGAAGGAGACACTACGCTACACCATGGGCAATGAGCTGCCCTGGCGTGACGTCACGGGGTACCCCCAGCCACAAAAGTTTAGCAAACCCCGTATCAACAGCCTCCCACTGCCCGATCCCAACAAGTTGCTGCACGTAGACATTTCTGTCAGTGTGGAGGTGGGTCATCGCCAGCGTCGTACTCACATTCATGCAGTGGTGACACTTCGCCATAAAACCAAGGTCAGGCTGTTCAAAGAGACACTACAGGAACAGTACAAGGAGGATTTGCACGCCTTGTTTGGTGGGCCTGTCACTCAGGCAGGCATCAAAAACCCTTATATTCATCTACGTTTTATCCCTGCTCATGAGTACTATATGGACTATATTGCCAAACACGTAGGCTCTATGGACTCGGGTGGGATGGTTAAATTGGAGGAGAAAATCAGAAACCTACGACTCAACGCGGAGCAAATCACTCAAAACCCCAACGCCGTACCACTATGACGAGGCTAAAAGGCACACCCCGGCGGTGGAGGAAGCGCGAAATTTGTGAGGTGATTGAAGGGAACCAAGACCAGTGGTACACCGCCTCGATCAAGGAGGACTTGGACATTTGTCTGCGAGCTGGCGAGATTGCAGTTTCATATTTGGATGGGTTCCCCTATCACTCCATTCCAGACTGTATGAACACTGTTAGCTCCATTAGACTGGCCCATTGCTACTTGGTAGCGGTCAAGGCTGGTCACCCCACTACACAGTTTGCATTTGAGGCGTGCAAAAGGGTCATCGTACTCCTGTTTGATGTTGCGCTGTTGTACCTATCCGAACGTCATGTGGATGCTGTGGATGGGTTCACGGCAGCCGACTTTGTGTCTGTGCAGAGACTGTTCAAATTCATTAGGGATCCTGCAGATTTTGATTAAAAACTTATATTGCTACAGTCAAGGGTCAAAGTAACTTTACCAAGGAAAGTTTTTACGTCGGTGCCCCAGGGACATGCACTGAAAAGTACACATATTTGACATTTTGGTAGATGACTTTCAAATACTCGTACGGTTCATAGGACCAACCCCGCACTTCTTCTCGTCCTTCAGTGGCAAGCAACTCCACAGGGTCCGTGTCATCCAACGCAATTTTCAGGCAATGCCAACCATCCTGCCACGACTCAAACACTTGTACGTTGGGCAGGTCGGCGGCGCTGTCAAAAACAGAAAGGTTTTCCCCGGGGCTGAACTTGGAGATGCACAAGACATATAAAGTGGTGTTAAACTTTTTGGACATGTTTACAAGTGAATCAGTTGTGAAGCACTCTTGTCTCATGGAAGCCAACTGGAAAACGGTTTCGTTGCCCGGCGCGTTATGTCTCATGAAAGCTCACTGGAAAACGGTTTCGTTGCCCGGCGCGTTATCACGACGAGATTTAGAAATACTGAATGACAACAAAGAGTTTATAGCAAGTATGTTGCAAAAATGCGCGGTGATATTCGATGATTCGGGAAAGGCGGTGCTTAGTCCCGATATTGGAAGAATCATGAAGATCCGAAAGGTATTGAGCAAAATTTCGGAAGCTTTGGAAGAAGCCGGGTCAAGCTCAGAGTACGATACAGACGAGAGTGATGATGAAGAAGAATACAGCAGTGTGAGTTCACAGGAGGAGGAGGAGAGCGATGCCAGTGATGCCAGTGATGATGACAGCGACGGATCGAGTGTGTACAGCGACAACAGCTATGGAGTTGTTCGATAATTTGGAAAAACAAGGACTAGCCAAAGTGGAGGAGTCACCAGCGTTGATGCTAGCGACAGACCGTGCGGTAAAGTTGATGGGCGAATCAGAATTCATGACTAGACTGTGTAGACGTATGTTTAAACCCTAAATACAATTTACAAAAATGAAACCAAGAAATCAGAGGACACCTCCTGCACCACCACTTCATTCTTGATGCGGGCCTTGTGTCGTCGGGCCACCATGGCCATCACTTCGTCTGGGTACGGGTGTCGTTGTTCTTGAATGCACCGCAACACTCGTCCCATTTCATGACAAAAGTAGCGAGCCAGATCCTCATTAAAGTACACTCGAAACAGACGGGTGTGGTTCTCCCTGGGGATGTCCCATTTCACGCGTTGTCGATCTTTGGGATGGCCTTTCCACACAATCAACAAAGTGTAGGGAGCCAGCCCACCCAAGCAGGCCATCTGTAGTTGACACTGCAACAGGTAGTAGGGGCGTACCTGGGTCTCGAAATCCCACACCGTGTTCGTATGCATACCCTGCGCTTTCACCTCCAGATTGATCAATTGGCCATCCTTCAACAATTCCAAGTAGCCATCACTGGTGGCACCCAGAAAAGCACACTGGGGATGCACCAAGGTGACACCATCATGCAATTGAAAGTCCACTCCCTCCTCGTTCAGTTTGGCACACAACCACTTCTTGGCGGTGGCCTCGTGTACATGTCCGGGGTTCAAAATATTCTCCATAGCCCATTGCGAAGGTTCTGGTTTCTCCAGGATGCCGTGCAAACGCCGGTCCACAGCCGCTCGAGCCGAGCTGTAGCCCAGACCCAGCAACTCCACAGCCACCGTACTGGTCACAAAATCTGCCCGTTTCTTGTACGATAGCCACTCCTCACTACCTTGGAGGAGGTGGGCCAAATCAAGCCACGTCAAACTCATAGGGTTCTTCTCGTCGGCGTGGGGTTGACACTCCCTCGGAATGCACGGCTGCCCCCTCACCCACTCCTCCACGTCCTTTCGCAGCTTTTCGAATTGCATTGCCAACCAACTGAATGATGGAAGAAGATTCTACAAATTTGTCGGGCAACAGGGCTAACAGTTCACTCAATACAAGCAGGCCAACCGAGGCAGCTACAGGGATCCAGAAATCGTATGTTGCGCTGCAGTCTGTCATGTACAAAAGTGTGTACTGACTGATTTTTAGAAAAAATTAAAGAGGATAGGGTTCCCATTTACCCCCCTCTTTCCTATTTACACCTCCTAAATCGGGGTATTTCTCGTGAAACTTGGCCCAGCGGTTCATATCCATCTCCACTGTCTTCGTTAACATCCATCTCTCAGGTCCTATTTCCTGTATGATAAGTTGCATTTCGTTCAACGGTAATTCCGTAGGATGGCCAGTTGGGATTCCGTTTAACTCTTGAATGGTGACTGTTCTTTGTCCATGTGGCTCGAACATGATTCTCACATTCCCCGAGTAAGGGGGCAGAAAGCCCAATAGCTCTTCCACCGCTGCGGTGGAAATCAAGAGGTTGCCCCTTTTTATCCTCTTGATTTCGTCTTCTATACCTTTCAGTCTGTTTTCGATATCCATCATCATCGGGGTAGTAGTCATAGTGGTACTGTGTTTGACAAACAAAAGTGTTTCACGACTGATTTCTCTACAAAAAATAGGTGGTAAGTTTGTATCACGGAGGGAATTCCTCCAACTTTCTTTTACAAAACTTAATGCACCTCACCCCCTCCAATGAAGCACCGTCGTACCAGTACTGCTCCAGGTACAGAAATATCAGCAACGCCTGTGTAAACTCGCAGCGGCGCCACCGATAGCGTATGTCAGTGGGCGTGCAGTGCCTGGCCATGTCCGTCAAGGTGTTTGCGCGCAGCATGTTGTGATTTCGCCGGTCGTGGCTCCACAGGAACCGCCAATCGTCTGGATATTTCATGATATCGGCCAACCAATCACCAATCACCCGCGAGAATTGTTCAGAAGTCATGTGGAATGCAACTGATTTATTCACAACGGTTAAAAGTGATAATGTACAACAGCGTCACCATGTTGCAGAATGCTTGACGACCCTCAACATTCCCGGAATATGCAATTTTGTGTAGCCACTGCCGAGCGTCAGGCTCTATGGAATCCTTGTATTGCTCGTACAACCCGATCAATCTCTCAGGGGTGAATTCATTAGTGTTCGCAGCCAATCCCACATTCAACCTTTGTGCACACACTGCCTCAAGGATGGGCCACATTGCTCTGAACTTTTCCAGTGTTGCAGTCAACATCAATTTCATCTGTGTCTTGGAAAGTTGTGGACCAAACCCGGGCTCAAATTCCTTAGTAACGATCATCAACAAGGCGACCGCATAGCCTGCGGCAGTTTGCCATCTCTCTGACATGTTTGCAACTGATTTATTCACGAAGGGTAAACGTGCAGGGCCTAATACATAGATAGCAACAAATGCATTCCATCCACATCCATACACTTCAACCCATGACGTTTCATATGATCAAAGTGTTCTAAAACAGTCATTCGTTGCGCCGGCTCCATCAACTGGTACGCCTTGTGTAGCTGTAATTGGCTGTAGATTTGGCTTTTGGCCGCATTTCGGCATATAGTCACGGCAAAGGTTGTTGTTGTTTGATCCATGTGCTTTACAACTGATTTATTCACGCAAGGCTTTCTGTTCCAACAATTGTTCTACATACTGCATAAAATCGGGATTGGTCTCGTACAGATGCTCATAAACGGTGTACAATTGTTGTTTGTTCATGCGGTGTACCCCTCCTCGGATTCGTCGCGACAGCAAAACTCGTAGCTCGTGTACAGTGAAAAAGGTGGAACGGGGGCGGCCTCTTCCCTTCATTTTTTTCTTTCGTCCTTGAACTAAAATGGCAAAGAAAAAAGTGACTGACACCGACAAGAAATTGAAAGAAGCCCGACTGGCTACCGGGGGTACGACCAAAGGGTATAAACAGGACGTAGCCAGAAAGAATAAAAAGGTCCTAAGCAAAAAGGCTATGAACGAGGCCTACCGCCAGGGTGAACACGACAAGATCAACCGTAGTGACGTGCGACAACACGATGATGCCTCCAAGGCGGCCAAGACACGCGGTCAACAAAACACCCAACCCAAGCCTACGCTGGCCCCAGATTCCAAGGCGGCCAAAATGCGAGCTTTGAATAATCGTATGAAATTGAAAAATAAAAAACGCCGGTAATCGTCTCCCATAGCAAATCTCTCAACTCTATTGGAGGTGTGATTCTTTTAAAAGTGATTGATGACTGATTGAGTGATTTTTCCGGAACCTTGTTTTTGAGGGTGGTGGTCAGACATAAGGATTCAACCTTTTTCCAGCTCATC
>Ga0209578_10002341_pt1 | contig 15917 bp, 16 predicted proteins | sample tdAd472_FD_187127 | JGI IMG/M metagenome (GOLD analysis project Ga0209578, IMG submission 187127) | Marine sediment microbial communities from the Atlantic coast under amendment with organic carbon and nitrate - tdAd47.2 (SPAdes)... | ecosystem: Environmental > Aquatic > Marine > Coastal >...
AAAGAGCTGCGGGTCTCGGTTGTTGATCGTGACGAGGATGTGGTCGGGGAAGAGCTTGCTGGTCTGCTGGAGCTGCGCGCGGGCACCCTCGTGGGGGGTGAGTTCGAGTCGCTCGCCGGTTTCGATGTTGACGGAGTAGGCGTGGAAGTTCTCGTCGCCGCCTTTGTCCTGCATGTAGACGAGATGCGAGCCGTTCTCCGCCCAGAAGTACTGGCGGATGCCGCGGTAGTCGTCGTTGGTGACAGCCTTGGCGTTATCGATGTCATCGATGGGCGCGATGTAGACGTTCAGGACGCCGTCTTTGGGTGCCAGCCAGCTGAGCGTCTTGCCGTCGGGGCTGGCCTGGAACGAGGCGCGTTCCGGGTTGCCAAAGAGGACCTCGCGCGGGATGACCTCAACGTCCTTGGCGCCCTTGCCGCCGGGCTCGATGCCCGTGCTGGAGGCGTGGGCGGTCAGGCCGATCGACAGGCCACAGATGGTGGCAAGGATTGCGTTCGTATTCATGGTGTTCCCCTTGTGAGCTCTGGGAGTGTTGCCTGCCCGGCCCGGTGGTTTTTTTGAATGCTTTACTTGTGGTGTACCCGGGAGTGACGCACGGGCTGCGTGATCATTGGTCTTGGATTGCCCTTGATTCCTGATCTGGAATCGGCGCGTGAATCTCGCCCCGAGCGGCGGCTTTCTTGATCGCCATGTCCCCAAGCCGGGCCAGGATCAGCAGCACGGCGACCGAGACCCCGATCCCCACTGGCAGGTACCAGCCGGGACGGGCGCTGGCAAGGGCGTCCTTGGAGATCTCGCCCTCGACAAGCGTGCCGAGGTATGCCACGATCGCGGTTCTTGGCAGCATGCCCAGCACAGTTCCGATCGCAAACGGGATCAGATCGACGCGCACGGACGCGAGCACGAGGTTGGTGATCGCAAACGGCGAGTTCGGCGGGAAGCGGATGAGCGTGATGATGCCCAGCGTCCGCCAGAAGCCGCGGTGCTCGCCGTCGCCCTCGCGATCGGGAAAGAACGATCGCACGACGATGTTCCACTTCGGGTGGCGCTGGACGCCCTTGATCGCGTCGTCGCCCGTGATGCGCCGAGCAAAGAAGTAGCCGATGAGTGAGCCGCCCAGGAACCCGACGAGCGCGCCCGGCAGGCCGAGAACGAGGCCAAAGGCATACCCGCCCAGTGCCGCCTGCGCGAAGGTTGGCAGGATCGCCAGGCCGCTGGTGATCGCAAAGACCGCGACATAGAGCAGCAGGCCCGCGGTGCCCATATCGCGGAGCTTGGGCGCGATGACGGGGATGGAGCCGAGCAGGATAAAGCCGCCCAGGGCCGGCATGAAGGCCGCGACAATGGCGGCCGGCCCGGCTCGTCCGAAGTCTGAGAAGCGGACTTCGCTGTCGACCTCGTTCTCTGTCGCGGCTTCGGAGGCGGATTCAGTGTGTTGGGGCTCGTCGGTCATGAGACCGAGCCTAGGGGGGCTGGACAGAAAAGAGCGGGGAGACCGGAGGCCGGAAGCCTCCGCCACGGGCTCAAATGATCGCGTTTCAAAACAACAAACCGGACCGTCGGGGCAGAACCCCTGCGGTCCGGTTCGTTTGGCAAAGAGGGGCCGGAATACATCCCGAGCTCTCTTCGCCGGCGTCAAGCCAGCGGGCGCTGGCAGCGGGGAGTCACGAAGCCCGCCGGCCCGACACGCGGTTGTCTGTCTTTGGGAAACGAGTCTCGCGGGTTTCCGTTACCGGCGACGATCGCTCTCATTTTTCTCGAGCCGCTTCATCAGCTCTTCGAGTTTGCGCTCGAGTTGGTCTACCCGGTTCTCGAGGTCGCGGTTGCGAGAAGCAAGCACATCACGCTCACGCTGCACATCTGCAAAGCGCTCAAAGAGCTCGTTGCTTTCCTTCTGCCGCAGCTTCTCGTCCCGCTGGCGAGCCAGATCATCGCGCTCGATGATGAACGCACGCCCCTCTGGACCCGAGCGGAACAGGCGGTCGTTCTCGCCTAGTTCGCGCAGCTTGGCAAGGCGTTCTTCGAGGCGGCGCATCTCCTCGGCCTGTGCATGGGAGTGCTCCCTGAGTCGGTCTGCGTGCTCATGCATATTTTCTTGATGCTCGCGGATCTTGAGCTCGTGGAGATGGTTCTGACCCTGAGCGTCGCGGCGGAGCGTAAACGCCCGCGTGCGCGCTTCGTTGGCCTGTTTGCGGGCCTGGATCAGTGCTTTTTCCAGCTCTTTCTTCGCTTCGGGCGGCAGGCCTTCCATGTCGAAATCAAACTCGAACTCGCCGAAGGGCTCGAAGTTCTCAAAGAACTCCCGCTCATCGAAATTCATGTCGTCTTCGTTGATGCGGATATTGAACTTCGTGGGCCTGTCGGGGCGGACCGCCAGCGCCTGAGGCGTGCCAAGCCGGTCGGCGCTGAAGGGCGCTAACTCAAGCTTCAGCTTTTTCTTCTCGCCATCGCGCAGAATGATGACAGTTAGGTTGTCGCCAGGCTCGTGCTTCTTGAGAACCTCCAGCAGCACGCCGCGATCATCCATGTGCTTGCCTTCGACTTCGATGATGACATCGCCCGTCTTGATGCCCGCCTTGTCAGCGGGGAGGTTGTCGATGACGCCGACGATATAGATGCCCTCGCCCTCGTTCAGGCCGAGCTTCTCGCGGGTTTCTTTGGAGACCTCGTCGTGCTTGATACCGACCATGACCTTGGGCGGCTCCTGGCCCGCCCATGCGATCGCCGCCGGCTCACGCGGCTCGCCCGGGCCGTCGAACCACTCGATCTTGTCCGGCTTGGGTGCGCGGGCCACCGCGGGGCGTGGGGGCCACTCGGCGATACCGCCTTGGAAGCCGACCGGGAATTCCTGCGTGTCAAAGTGCGGGATGTCGATGACGATCGGCTCGCCGTCGTCGTCTTTGAGGACGATGAAGCCGCCCTCTTCGTCGAGCTTGTATTGGTCGTTCTCGACGGGCTTGCCGTTGAGTTTGAAGGTGACGATCTCGCCGTTCTCGATCTTGATCTCGTACGACTGGTTGTCGCCCGACTTGATGATCGTGGTGCTCGAGCTGGACTTGACCTTCGGCGCAGCGTCCTGCGCGGCGGCGGAGGTTGCCAGTCCCGCGGCGGCGATGGCGGCGGCGATGGTCAGCTTACGGATCGGTGTGTGTCGCATGGTCATGCTCCTGTGTGTTTCAATATTCGGTGCGCTCACCAGGCCAACGGCTCGGGCGCACTCGGGGTTGCGGGCGGGAAAGCGGTTGTGCTCGGAAGGGGGAGGATTTTGGCGGGGATGATCTGAACCTGGCCCGATTCGGTCTGGACCTGCTGGTAGACATCGCGGACCACCACGCGCTCGATGATCGGGCGGATGTAGAGCACCTCGTAGCCAGAGCCGTCGGAAAGCGTCCGTTTATCGAGCACGATGCCCGAGGGCATCTCGCCGATGACCGAGCCGGATTCCTTGCCCAGGTCGAGGTACTTCTGCAGCGCCTCACCAGCGGTGTTGATGACGTTGGCGCCAAGGCCCGCTTGGCTTGTGCCCTGATCGCTGAAGATGATCGGGTCGCCCGGGCGCAGGCCAATGGACCACGCGAGGGCGACCATCGCGGCCACGGCCCAGCCGCCCCAGACGCCCGCAACCTTGAGGCGGTGCGCGGGGCTCGCCTTGGGGTGCAGGTGCACGGGCAGCTCGATCGTGTCAGCAGCGTCGCCCGCGTGATCGACGATGTCGATCGTGCGCTTGCGCAGGTCCTGAAGCTCGGCGATCTCGGCGAAGACAGACTCGTCGTCGCCGGCGATCTGGCGGAACTCGGCCCAGTCCTGGCCCGTGGCTTCGCCGTCGATGATCCGACCGATCAGCACGTCGCGCCGATCGTTTGGTTCCGGGTGAAGCTGGTCGTTCATGACGGACTCCTTGCGAGGCTCTCCCCGCGTGTGTGCTGTGAGGTCTCGGCCAGCTCCCGGAGCATCCGGCGACCCCGCGCGATGCGCGTCTCGATCGTCGTCTCGGGCAGGCCCGTGACCTCGCTGATCTGCTTGTGTGTCATGCCCCGGGCGCACCGCAAGAGCACGCACTCGCGGTAGGAATCGGGCAACTGCTCGATGAGTGAGCCAAGCTGACGCGCCCGCTCTTGCCGTTGTCGGCTGGCCTGGGTCGTCAGGTCGCTCGTGCCCTCGCCCTCCTCGGGAACGTTGGGACGCACGAGCCGGAGCAGGCCCTTGCGGCGGGTCTGCTTGCGACCCGTGGCGCGGGCGGCGTTGATGGCGACCATCCGGAGCCAGGGCTTCAGGGCAGCCGGGTCGTCGAGTTGGTTGATCTTCTGAACCACAGCCAGTGCCACCTCCTGAAGCAGGTCCTCCACATCGGCCTGCCTGGGTTTGTGCGCGAGCAGGACCGCAGCAATCCACCGGCGGTGGGTCTTCCAGATCAGCTCCGCGGCCCGGGGGTCTCCCGCAGCGGCCCGGCGCACCAGATCGGATTCATCCACAGCCAAGCCCTCCCGGTCCTATTCCCAATCCCCTAGATGCGCCCACACCCATGACCCGTCGCCAGACGTGCATAACCTCTGCCATTCGGTACGGGTTGTACCGAATCGATCGCCCGGGGACGCCCTATTTCCGCAAGACTCGACCAGCAAGGCCTTTTTGAGGACGCGACCATGCCGCTGGGCGATCACCTCGAAGAGCTGCGCAAGCGCCTACTCGTGGCCCTTCTCGGACTCATCCCCTTTCTGGTGGTCGCTGCCATCATCGGGCGCTGGGTGCTCGACTTCCTGACGATCCCTGTTCGGCACGCGCTGGCCAAGGCGGGTCTGCCGCCGGTCCTCCAGGCGACCAGCCCGGTCGAGGTCTTCGGCGCGTACATGAAGGTCGTCCTGCTGCTCACGGTGCTGGGCGGCAGCTGGTGGGTGCTCATCCAGCTCTGGCGGTTCATCAGCCCCGGGCTGTACATGTCCGAGCGCCGATTCGTGTACATCCTCGTGCCGATGAGCTTCCTGCTCACGATCACGGGCGTCGTGTTCATGTACTACGCGATGCTGCCGGTCGTGCTGACGTTCTTCATCAACTTCGGCTCGACGCTGGGCGAGAAGGACGTGCTGACAGCCCCCAAGATCGTCGATGTCTCGCCGGAAGTGATGGACTCGATGCCGCTGACGCCTGTGCTTGCGGGCGACCCGGCCGAGCCGAGTGTCGGGCAGACATGGATCAACTCGGTTCTGATGCAGCAGAGGACCTGCATCCGCGTGAACGACTCTGGTGAGCGGGTGATCGTGGGCTCGCCGTTGCAGCTGTCGGTGGGCATCGTGCAGCAGTACAGACTGACCGAATACATCAAGCTGGTGCTGACGTTTGCTCTGGGGTTTGCGCTCGGGTTCCAGATGCCGGTGGTCGTGCTTCTGCTGGGCTGGGCGGGGATCATCGATCACAAGAGTCTTGCGGGGTATCGACGGTACATCATGATGGGGTGCATGGTGGTGGGCGCGATCCTGACGCCGGCGGATCCGATCTCGATGATGCTGCTGGGCGGGCCGTTGTACCTGCTGTTCGAGTTCGGGCTCGTGCTCCAGCGGGTGATGCCGGCCAGCAAGGTGGCCGGCGGCTTTCGGAACCAGGGCTCTGGCGACTCGCCGAGTGACGCGTCGTGAGCAGTTCGGAGACCGATCTGGAGATGATGCGCCGGGCGCTCGCGCTGGCGCGTGAGGCCTCGTCTGCGGGCGAGGTGCCGGTGGGCGCGGTCGTGTGGGAGACCCAGACGGGCCAAATCCTGGGCGAGGGGCGCAACAGGCGTGAGGAGGACCGCGATCCTTCCGCCCACGCCGAGCACATCGCGATCCTGGAGGCCAGCCGGGCTGTGGGCGACTGGCGGCTCAACCACTGCTCGCTGGCTGTCACGCTCGAACCCTGCCCCATGTGCGCTGGGCTGATCGTCAACGCCCGCGTGGGCCGGGTGATCTACGGCACCGACGACCCCAAGGCCGGGGCCTGCCGATCGCTCTACGAGCTGACGACCGATCCACGGCTCAACCACCGGGTCGAGCTGGTCTCGGGCGTACTGGCAGAAGAATCGGCCCAGCTGCTGCGGGCGTTCTTTCGGAAGCGTCGTGGCAAGTCGGACGATCCCGGAATCGGTGGGTTGCCATGCGGATGAGTTGTCCCCATATTCATCACAGGCTTGGGGACAACAGAGACCCGCTCGATTTCTGAGGGGCTCCGTCCTACCGGCTCTTTCTTACATAGAGAGAGAAGAGAGATTCATCATCACAGTAATAAGCGCTGTCGCTTTGTGAAGACAACGCGGCCTGTACGCATAAACAGTGCTTGGGACCAGGTTTAGCGGTGTGGATCGGTGTGGGGGCGAAATGTCGGATGTGTGGCGGTTGCGCGCAAGAGCGCGAACGCGGCTGTCGGTGAAAGGATCTTCATCGTGCGCAAGCTGTCGGAAGCGCCAGCGCAGCTGCGCGCAGACGGCGCTTCACACACAGGTTTTCCACAGCAGGGTGTCGGCTAGAAATGGCCCGAATGAGGGTGGTGGGCCACAGCGCAATGGACCTGTCTCGGGGGGAGGTGGGGCGGCCCGGCAGCCGATAGTCTTGGGCTTGGTATGACTGGCTGGGTGTGAGTTCGGGGAGCGATGGAGCGCGACATGACAGATGTGAAACCAGAGGACCTGCGCGAGATCAGTGAGGCCAACGATCGGCTCCGGGCCGAAATCGGGAAGATCGTGGTCGGGCAGGACGAGGTGATCGGGCAGATGGTCGAGTGCATCTTCTGCCGGGGGCACGCCCTGGTGGTGGGGGTGCCCGGGCTTGCCAAGACACTCCTGATCTCGACGATCGCCAGGGCGCTCAGTCTCGATTTCAGTCGCATCCAGTTCACCCCCGACCTGATGCCCAGCGACATCACGGGCACGGAGGTGTTCCAAGAGGACAAGACGACGGGCCAGCGGTCGCTGTGCTTCATCCACGGGCCGATTTTTTCCAACGTGGTGCTCGCCGACGAGATCAACCGCACGCCGCCGAAGACGCAGGCGGCCCTGCTCGAAGCGATGCAGGAGGGGCAGGTGACGGCGGGCGGACAGATCCACCTGCTGCCGAGCCCCTTCTTTGTGCTGGCGACACAGAACCCGATCGAGCAGGAGGGGACCTACCCGCTGCCCGAGGCGCAGCTGGACCGGTTCATGTACCAGATCAAAATCGGGTACCCGACTGAGGAGGAGGAGCTGGAGATCGTTCGCCGGAGTTCGAGCAAGGCGGAGGTGGTGATCGACCGGGTGCTCGGGGCTGAAGAGATTGAGCGGATGCAGCAGCTGGTGCGTCACGCGCCGGTGGCGGATCACGTGATCCGGTACGCGCTCAGGCTGGCGCGTTCGACGCGCGTGCCCGGGCCGGGTGAGGCGGACAATCGTCCCAAGGTCATCAAGGACTACGTCGGCTGGGGCGCAGGCCCGCGCGCCAGCGAGAATCTGATCTTGGCTGCCAAGGCCAAGGCGATCCTGGAGGGCCAGACGCACGCGGATATCGAGCACGTCAGGGCGGCGGCCTTACCCGTGCTGCGCCACCGTGTGCTGACGAATTTCAATGCAGAGGCCGACCAGGTCGGGCCGGACGATGTGATCCGCGGATTGCTCGATGCGGTCGAGGTCGCTGACGAAGATGCGTCGAGCCTGAAAGAGGTCGATCGTCTGATGGGCTAAGGCTGGGCGAGTTGCGGCGGCGATCTACGCGAGGACGCAGCTCTTGGACGCGAGATCTGCGACGGTGATGAGGTCTTCGGGCGAGTAGCCGTCGCAGGCGAGCTGCGACAGGCCGCGGGCGGTCATCACGAGGAAGATCGCCAGCGTGCGGGGCGGGGCCGAGAGCTTGTCGCCGGCCTGCTGGCGGGTCTCGAGCATTCTTTGAATGACATTGGCGATTGACTGTTTCGTCTCATTCGTGATGGCACAGGCTTCGGAATTCTGAGAGACGCCCGTCCCGCCGCTCTGCATGAGATACGAGCCGGGCGGCGTTTCTGGTTCAAAGATCAGATTCACATACTCCCTGAGTAGCTCGTGGAGAGACCGGCTGGCGGGGATGGAGTCGTCCATGCACTTCATCACGGGCGAGCCGTAGGTATCCATGTAGTGCTTGAGGGTCTGGCGGTAGAGCTCAAGTTTGCTGCCGAATGCGTTGTAGATGCTCGATGGCCCGAGGCCTGTGGCCTTGCAGATGTCGGCGACGGAAGCCCGGTCGTACCCCTTGGCCCAGAAGACGCGCATCGCCTGTTCGAGCACTTCAATTTCGGGAACGGATCGAGTTCTGGGCATGAAACGGTCACCAGACAAGGAAATTTACTGCTGCACAAGATTTTGAAAGGACTGCCGGACCCTAGGCCCATGTTACATTGTTACATAGGTCGCCGCAGATTGTTTGTATTGCGGGTACACAATCCTAAACACAGAGAAATGCTGCATTTATGTAATCGCTCTCATAGCACGGCGTGTTTTGTGATTCTCATTCAAGTAGGCCAGTTTCTGGACCTGCCGGTCGGGCTGTCAGTGTTACAGGCCCCCTCATTACCCGAGATTCGCATCATCAGGTGCGAAATTCTTGAGCCAACTACATCTAGATGGAACGTTTGTTCTAAAACACCGTTGGTGACTGTGTCTCAGTCACTGAAGTGAGAGGTGACCCATGCTGACTCAGACCTCGGAATACGCGCTGCGGGCCATGTGTGCTCTGGCAGCAAGGCCCGGCGAAACGGTAGCCGCGGCGGAGCTTGCTGCTCAGGCCGACGTGCCGCCGCCTTATCTTGCCAAAATCATGCAGCAGCTGGCATCGACCAACTTTGTAAGCGGTCGCCGGGGTATCGGTGGCGGGTACTCGCTGGCTGTCGATCCGAAGGATGTCACGGCCCTTGAGGTCGTCGTGGCGGTCGGGACGATCCGCAAGCCCCACACGAGCAAGGAACTCGACGAGCTTGGTGATGGTTTCAGGTCGCTCCATGAGCGGCTCGACAGAGCGGCCTCGGGCGTGCTCAATGTTCTCCAGGAATCTACTATCGCCGAGTTGGTTCAGGACCGGGGTGCGATTCGCCAGGACCAGAATCAGGCGACGCAGCCCAAGAAGGACGGCAGACCACGCTCGGCGGCCGGCTGAACCGCGGCAGTCAATTCGACGAAAGACACCAAGACCGTGTGCGAAGGCACGCGGTTCTTTTTTTGGGTGAGTAAAGTGGGGGCATGAGCGCCGAAACCGAGTCCAACGAGCAGCCGACCGACCTTCACCCGCTGATCCAGCAGCGGATCGCCAACCGCGAGGCCCTGCGCCAGGCGGGGCAGGATCCGTACGGGTCGGGCGAGCCGGGGCTGATGAGTCTGGCGGCTGCTCACGGGCGGTACGACGAGGCCGCCGACGAGGACCAGAAGGCCAACGGCAAGAGCGAGGGGTTCGCTGACAAGCGGCCTGTGGTGACGGTCGCAGGGCGCGTGATGCTGAGCCGGGACAATGGCAAGCTGATCTGGCTCAACCTGCGCGACGACTCGGGCGATCTGCAGGTCGCCGTCAGCAAGCGCGAGTGCGACGAGGCGGGTTTCGCGGCGGCCAAGCTGCTGGACAACGCGGACATCGTGATCGCGACGGGGCCCCTGACCAAGACGCGGACGGGCGAGGTGACAGTGTGGGCGAGCGGGCTTCGGCTTGCGAGCAAGAGCATCGTGCCGCCGCCGGAGAAGTGGGCTGGTCTGACGGATGTGGAGGCGCGGTACCGCAAGCGGTACGTGGATCTGTGGGCGAACCCGGAGGCGATGAAGGTATTTCAGCTCCGGTCAAAGATACTCGCGGGGATTCGGCGTTTGATGGATGCGCGTGGGTTCATTGAGGTCGAGACGCCGATGCTTCAGGCGCAGGCGGGCGGGGCGGCTGCCCGGCCTTTCGTCACGCACATGAACGCGCTGGATATCGATCTCTCGATGCGGATCGCGCCGGAGCTGTATCTCAAGCGGCTTTTGGTTGGCGGGATGCGCAAGGTGTACGAGATCAACCGCAACTTCCGCAACGAGGGCGTGGACAAGCAGCACAACCCGGAGTTCACGGCGATCGAGGCGTACGAGGCGTTTGGGAACTATCACAGCGTGATGGAGCTGTCCGAGGCGATCGTGCGTCATGCCGCTTCGATCGTGTCGGGCTCGGATCAGAATCTGGCGTTGCCATATGGCGAGCTGACGATCGACTACGCCAAGCCGTTTGCGCGCGTGACGTACGCGGAACTCTTTGAGAAGGCGCTCGGCTTTGCGGTCAGTGATGTTTCCAAGGCGCGCGAGGCGGCCAGGAAGCATCACATCAAGACAGAGGCCGAGGACGGCACGCCGCTGGATGACGTGTGGGTCGTGAATGAATTGTTCGAAGAGGTCGCCGAGCGCGCGATCGATCCGAGTGTGCCGACGTGGGTCATGGATTATCCGGCTTCGCTCAGCCCGTTGACGCGGCCCAAGTCGGACGATCCGACAAACGCCGAGCGCGCGGACTTGTTCATCGCGGGCATGGAGGTCGGGCCGCACTACACGGAGTTGAACGATCCGGATATCCAGCTTGAGCGGTTCCGGGAGCAGCTCTCGGGGATCGACGACGAGGAGTCGACGTTCCGCACGCTTGATGAGGACTTTGTTGAGGCGCTGCGAGTGGGCATGCCGCCGGCGGGCGGGATGGGGCTTGGGATCGACCGGCTGGTGATGCTTGTGACGAACAGCCAGACGATTCGGGACGTGATCCTGTTCCCGCAGTTGCGATCCGCGGAGTAGGCAATCGAGAGTGCAAAAAAGAGAAAGCCCACGGAGCCTGTGCCGTGGGCTTTGGTGTATTCGTAGGTTGTAATTACTTGATCACGGGGCCGTGCTCGCTTTCGTAGGCCTCGGTGATGACGCGGGCGAGCTCTTCATCGCTCAGCGGGGCCAGCGCCCACGCGGCGGCTTCATCAAACTCGTCGCCTTGCTTGGCGAGAAGATCTTCAGGATTTTCGACGAGCGACGGGTCGGCCTCGATTGCCCGGCGGGCGAGGCGTCCAAAGCCCATAAGCGGCTCGGCCAGGCCCTGACGCATAAGGAAGCGGCTCTGGGCGCTGGTGATGTCGTCGTTGCTGGTGCCTTCTGGCTGAGACGTGGCGATGTTGGCCATCTTGTTGCGGGTGTAGTCCATGGCGATGTGGTGCGTCATCATGTTCATCTCTTCTGAGATGACACCCTGCTCGGCGAGGTAGCCGATGATGCCGTCGGGCTGGTTGAGTACCAGGGCGATGTCGCCCAGGGGGATGCGCGTGGACTCGTCGGCGATGTCGAAGTCCCGGATTACGGTGGTGAGTGCGCTGACGCAGGCGCGGGGGTGGGCCTGTGCAACGAGTTCCATTTCACGCTCGCGGTCTTCGAGGAGGACTTCGATGAAGTCCCACTGGTCGTCCTGGACCATCGGGTTGGCTTTGAGGGCGGCGATCTCGTAGTGCTCTTTGGGGTCTACGACAGAGCCGTCGTCCGCGGTGTGCCAGATCGGCTCGAATTCGACGGTGTTCGGATCGAACTTGGGCTGCTGGTTGGCGCGGGGGTTCTGCGCAGCGGGGGCGCGGGGCGCAGGGCGTTCTGCTGGCGGAACATACTCGGGCAGGGGCGGCCGCTTGGGTGGAGGCGGGAGCGTCGACTGGGCGCTGGCGCCGAGCGAGGAGCCGACGCCGATCGTGAGAGCGATGAAGCTGCGAAGGAAGATGGACATCTCTGATCTGCTCCTGCTGGAGGACGGGATTCGTTCTTGACGGGGCACCACCACGCCCGGGTGATTGTAGAAGGTGTTGCGGCGACGGGTTGCGTTGGGCTCGATGGTGGCCCTACTCTCGGACCATGAGCCAGACATCGCCTGATAGGACGGCCCTTGCGCGCCAGATCGCGGATTTATCGCTCTTGCGCGGGACGTTCACGCTGCGTTCGGGGCGGACGAGTTCGTACTACCTGGACAAGTACTTGTTCTCGACGCGGCCCGAGGTGCTCTCACAGATCGGGCTGCTTCTGGGTGAGGCGATCGAGAGGGTCGAGCGCGAGCTGGGCGTGAAGGCGGACCGCCTGGCGGGGGCGGAGCTTGGCGGGATCCCGCTGGTGACATCGGCCTCGCTCGTGACGGGCAGGCCGTGCGTGTTTTTGCGGAATCAGAAGAAGGACTACGGCACGGCTCGTCAGCTCGAAGGGAAACTCGAGAAGGGCGAGAAGGTGATCATCGTCGAGGATGTGGCGACGACGGCGGGCCAGACGATTGAGGCGTGCAAGACGCTCGAGGCCGAGGGCGCGACGGTGCTGGCTGCGGTGGTCGTGATCGATCGCCAGGAGGGCGCCAGCGAGAACATGGCCAGTGCGGGCTATCGGATGGAGCGGCTGTTCACGAAGGCCGACCTTGGCATCGATGAATAGAGCGATTGCGACGAGCGTACTCGTGTGGGCGACTTTGCTGTGTGGGTGCGCGGTTTTGCCGCACAGGCCCATGCGAGCGGTGACGGAGTACGGCGCGAGCACCGAGGGGCGCACGATCGCGGTGCACTTTATTGGGAGTCAGGGGCCGAGCGTTCTGGTGATCGGCGGCATCCACGGCTCGGAGCCCGAGGGGCTTGCGCCGGCCAAGGCGCTACTCGAGCGGCTCCGGCGCGAGCAGATGCGTGCGAGGTTTGCGCATGTTGAGGATCTGAACCCGGACGGGTCGCTGGCGCTCTCGCGGTACAACGCGCGCGGTGTGGACCTGAACCGCAACTGGCCCGCCAGCAGCTTTCGGGCGGGCGCGTCGCGGGGCGCAGCGGCGCTCTCCGAGGTGGAAACGCGGTTTGGTGATGACCTGATCCGTCGGGTGGAGCCAGAACTCGTGATTGTGCTGCACTCGATCCAGACGGGGCCGTTCGTGAATTACGACGGCCCGGCCCGGGATCTGGCGGCGATCTTTGCGCAGGCGGCCAACGAGGCGGACGAGCGTCATCTGTGGGATGTGCAGAGCGAGATGGGCTACGCGACCCCGGGCTCGATTGGGAGTTACCTCGGTGTGGACCGTGGCGTTGCAGTGCTGACGATCGAATTCGATCGCGGGCACGACGAGCGCGATGCGACAGCGGCGCTCATTGCGGGTTTCGAGGCGGTTGTGAGCGAATTGATCCGCCGGCGGGAGAGGTAGAAGAGGTGATAAGCACGGCTGACACAGCCGTGGCACGGGGGAGCGAGGAGCCCTTCTGCCCAGAGGGGTGAGGGAGGTCAGAGTGCTTCGACGAGTTGGCGCGCCAGTTCGTGGTTGAGTGCGTGGCCCGAGCGGGTGGCGGTGATCTTGGCGCGGATCGGACGGCCGGCGAGGGCGAGGTCGCCGACGAGATCGAGGAGCTTGTGGCGGGCGGGCTCGTTGTCGAATCGGAGTGCGTTGTCGATGGGCGAGCCGTCGTTGTCGTCCAGGACGAGCAGGTCGCGCGGCGTGAAGGACACAAATAGGCCGAGAGCTTGCGCGCGGTTGGCTTCACTGAGCATCGAGAATGTGCGAGCGGGGGCGATGTTTGCTTTGTAGTCGTTTGATGAGCCGTCCCATGTTGCGGACTGGGGCTTAAGCGGCGAGCCCTCGGGCGGTTCGAAGTGGTAGGTGTAGCTGGGCGTGGAAGCGGGCTCGGCGGTGATGGTCGCGCCGCCGGATGTGACGCTGATTTTTTCTTTGAGTGTGATTGGTGTGACGGTGTCCGCGAATTCGCGCAGGCCGACGGCGGTGATGGCGTCGGTGAAGGGCTTGGCTGAGCCGTCGCCGATGGGCAGTTCGCCGGAGCCGCCGAGGGTGATGTGTGCGTCTGTGATGCCAAGGCCGACGAGGGCGCTGAGCACATGTTCGCAGGTGATGACGGCTGCGTGGCCCAGAGCGAGGCAGGTGTGGCGTGGTGGGAGCGAAGCGAACGCGGGGATGGGCGAGGGCGCGAGGTGGGCGGCGGTTGCGGGGATGTGGGTTTGGTTGTGGATGAAGACGAGGCCGGTGTGCGCTGGGGCGGGCTGGATGGTGCAACTGGCGGGTGAGCCGGTGAAGAGGCCTGTGCCCTTGATGGTGACCGGCGCGGCGGGAGTGCGGCGCTGGGCGGGGGCGGGGTTCACGGCTTGGGCTTCTTGCGTTTGGGGTCGGCGAGTCGTTTGAGTGCGGCGAATTCGCGGAAGGCCTGTGATCGTTCGCGCGCGGGGCTGCCGACATAGATGCCGCCGGCGGGGATGTCGGAGAGGATGCCGCCGCGGGCGGCGAGCTGGGCGCCTTTGCCGACGGTGATGTTGTCGGCCAGGCCGGTCTGTCCGCCGATGACGACGCCGTCTTCAATGATGGCAGAGCCCCCGATGCCGACGAGGCCGCAGATGAGGCAGTCTTTGCCGATGGTGACGTTGTGTCCGATCTGGCAGAGGTTGTCGATTTTGGTGCCCTGGCCGATGCGTGTGGTGCCGAATTTGGCGCGGTCGATGCAGGTGCCGGGCCCTATCTCGACGTTGTCTTCGACGACGACGATGCCGACGTGTGGCAGGTGCGTGTGTGTGCCCGTGGACTTGTCGGTGATGTAGCCGAAGCCCTCGCCGCCGAGCACGACGTTGGCGCCGACGCGGCAGTTGTTGCCGATGGTGCAGCCGGCGGAGATGACGGCCCCGGCATCGATACGTGTATTGGCGCCGATGGTGACGCTGCGCTCGATGACGGCGTTTGGGCCGACGATGGCGGTCGGGTCGAGGGTTGCGGAGGGGTCGATGACCGCGGAGGGGTGGACGCCGGTGGTTTCGGCGCCCAGGCGCTGGGTGCGGAGAGAGAGGAGCAGACCCACGAGCGATTGGTCGGGGTCGTCGACGAAGATGAGGGCTTTGTCGGTTTCTGGGATCTTGATGCCACGGGCGACGAGGATCGCGCCGGCGGCCGAGGTCACGGCTTCTTTGGCGTAGCTGGCCGAGCGGATGAAGCTGAGGTCGCTCGGGCAGGCGCTGGCGAGCGATTCGATGCCGGTGAGCGTGATGTCGGACGGGCCGACGAGATCGCCAGTGAGGAACGAGGCCAGCTCGCCCGAGGTGATGCTGAGCTGGTGGTCGGCGGTTTGTGTCATTACTTGCCTGCGCTGAATTCGTTGTTGAGCATGGTCAGGAGCTCGTCGGTCAGATCGACGGTTTCGGAGGCGAAGAGGATTTTCTTGCTTTCGAGCATTTGGGACTGGGCGGCTCGGTTTGTAGCGGGGATGGCGAAGATGCGGTCGTCGACGATCATGATGTCGACGCCGTCACGCTTGGCGATACGGGTCGCGCCGTCGGCGATCTTGTCGTACATGCGCTTGAAGAGCTTGGCCTGGTCGAGGTCGGAGGCCTGCTGAAAGAGCTGGCCCTTGGTTTTGATCTCGCTCTCGATGGTTGTGCGCTGGATGATTTTGTTGATGCGGGCGTCGGTGTTGTCTTCGGGGATGAGTTCGAGCTCTTCGGTGAGGCTTGCCAGTCGCGTCTGGAGGCCCCGGAGTTCCTCGGACCAGGCGTTCTGCTTGGCGATGAACTGCTCGCGGGGGACTTTGAACTCCTCGAGCGAGGTGCTGAGCTTGTCGATGTCGACAACCGCGACGGTGGTCGGGGCTGCCTGCCTGCTTGTGGCGACGCCGGCTCCCAGTGCGGCTGCGATGGCGGCGACGAGTGTGACGCCGACGGTGATGGCGGCAAAGCGTGTGTTGGTTTTCATGCGGGCCTCCGTGTCCTTGTGCGTGTCGTTCCGGTGATTGTACCGGTCGGGCGGCGGCTGGTTTGGGCGCGGGGTTCGGCGGGTTTAGAGGGGCAGATCGATGTCGAATGTAAAGAGCCGTTCCTCGTCGGTGTCTTCTTTGAGGATTGGGAAGCCGAAGTCGAAGGCGAGCGGCGCGGGGCTGAGCTGGGGCACATAGAGGCGTAGGCCGGTGCCGATGCTGACGCGGTAGTT
>Ga0209578_10002342_pt1 | contig 15917 bp, 15 predicted proteins | sample tdAd472_FD_187127 | JGI IMG/M metagenome (GOLD analysis project Ga0209578, IMG submission 187127) | Marine sediment microbial communities from the Atlantic coast under amendment with organic carbon and nitrate - tdAd47.2 (SPAdes)... | ecosystem: Environmental > Aquatic > Marine > Coastal >...
TGCTGTCAAAGCCGCTACTTATTATCACGGAACCCTATTTTCGTCAAGGCACCGCAGAGACACTTCCAGGGTGAACGCATTTGATTTCGGTACAGTGAAGCGACGGCGTGTTTCTCTTGGAAACCGACTGGCTGTTTGAAGGGCTTTAGCACGCGTTAGACCACACCCCTTTTCATGTGGATCTCAAGGCGTTCTGCTGCAAGAGAACAGGCAAGACAAATCACCAGGTATAAAAGCATCACCGTTATCCAGACTTCAAAGGTTAAAAACGTCGCCGACATCAGCTCCATGCCCTGAAATGTGAGCTCCTGTATGGAAATAACGGAGACGATGGAAGAATCCTTTATGGTGGAGATAAACTGCCCGGCCAATGGCGGGAGCACGTTTTTTGCCGCCTGGGGGAAAATAATGTGTCGAAGCTGCTCATATCTTGAGAATCCTAAAGCTGAAGCGGCTTCCCATTGTTCTTTATCGATGGATTGGATGCCGGCTCTGACGATTTCTGTAATATAGGCTCCTTCATAAATACCCAGCGCCATCAGGCCGGACAAAAATGCCGGAAATCGTGCAGGGGAAATAAATAAAAAAGAGACCAAATCTCTTGTGAATGAGGATTTTGATCCTGCCAGATCGATGATCGGTATAAACTGATCACTGATAAAAAAATAAAAAATGAATATCCAGACCAGGATAGGTATATTGCGAATAATTTCAACATAGCTCCAGCCGACCATCCGTCTGAAAGGGCTTCGGCTGGTACGGAAAAGGCCCATCACCGTTCCGATGACCATGGCAACGACGATGGAATATATACCGAGCCGCAGCGTAACAAACACACCCTGGACAATCAGGCCCGCCACCCACCGGCCCTCTTCCGCATCAAATCTATAAAGATACTGGGGCATCACACCCCAGTTCCAATTGTAATGAACTTTGAAATTTATTCGATACGCAATCCAGACACAGAATGCAGCCAGAATAAAAAATATCAGCATGTCCAGACGGGTAATTTTAGTTTTCAGGGCTCTCAAAGGGATCTATGCTCCGACACTCGGTTATTGAAACTCCCTGGGGCTCTCGTCCTTGAGACGGGAGTTAGAGGAAATCTTCCACGGTAAGGAATTTTATCCTTTTTAATATTCGCTCGCTTTTGCAGCTCAACCCTTCCATTATTCCAATTCCATCCAAAAAAACCCGATGCAGGTTTCCCTATTTGATCATTTTCTCCCAGTCTTTTGTCCGGAACCAGTAATTTTTCCGGTCTTTGAACCATCCTTCGGACTCCACATAACGGATCCAATTGTTAAAGTAATTCAAGGTGTCAAAATCACCTTTTCGAACGGCGAATCCTATGGGCTCAAGGGTGAACGTTTTATCCAGAGGAAGAAAAAGCTTTTCCGGGTATTTGATGGCCTGGAATTCAGGGGTCGGCGCAGATCCCACAACGGCATGGACATTTCCGTTGACAAGCTCTTGATATGCCTGGGATTCATCGTCAAACAGCCGCAGCTGAGCTTTCGGCATATATTTCTTGGCAGCTGTTACAGCAGTTGAACCCAGCCTGGCGGCAACAACGACATGGGAACCGTTAAAATCTTCCGTCCGGCTATAGCCGGCGGCAAGCTTTTTATGCGCAACGATGGACATCCCTGTATAGTCGTATGGAATACTGAAGTTGACCTTCAGATTTCTGCTCGGGATTATTCCCATACCCCCGATAATTACATCGAATTTTCCGGTTATCAGCGCTGGAATGATCCCGGACCATTTGGTGGGAAAAAACTCGACTTCGACACCGGCATCCTTGGCCAGCCGCTTTGCAACATCGATCTCAAAACCGATGAGTTCTCCGGTTTTGTCTTTCATTGCCCATGGCACAAACGTAGACATACCCACACGGAGAACGCCGCGCTTTTGAATCTGTTCAATGGTACTTTCCTGTGCTTCTCTTTGGTTGGTACCGGTCGAATCATTACCGCATGCAGTTATGACCATTATGGCTGTGATTGTCACCAGAGTTTTTAGAAATGATGAATCGGTTTTCATTTTTATTTTCCTTTCTGTAATCCTTTTTAAGGAATAAATTCAGTTTCTTTTGTGACAAAACTTATTGTCTCCACCCCGGCCCGCGTGTCGACAATACATCTTGCAACAGAGGCTCGTCCGGAATGGGGTCTTACATTTCAATGGTCAAGCGCTTTTCCATAATATTTATCCCAACAGATAATGCTGCTGTCATAAATAAATAGATGATGGCGATGGTAAACCATAGTTCAAAAACCATGTATGTTTCCGCAATAATCCTTTGCCCCTGCATGGTCAGATCATAAATTGCGATGGTGCTTACCAGGGCGGAGTCCTTAATCAGCGATATGGCCTGGCTGGCAAGGGGGGGAAGCATTCGACGGATGGCCTGGGGCAGTATGATATGCCGGTATGTATTCAGGGTATTAAGACCGATACTGTGAGCCGCTTCCCACTGTCCTTTGTGGATGGAAACGATCCCGGCCCGAAAGATCTCCGATGCATATGCCCCTTCGAAAAGGCTCAGGGCAAGTATCGCTGAAGTGAACCGTCCGATCCCCAGAACCGGGGAAACAACGAAATAAATAAAAAAAATCTGTACAAGAAGCGGTGTGTTTCTAACGAGCTCCATGTAAAGACGCGCTATAGTTCTGGCGGCAAAAGACTCCGACAGCCGTAACAGAGCGGTCACCAGACCGAATATGCAAGACAGGACCAGACTCGCCGCGGTAATTCTCAAGGTCACCCATACGCCTTCAAGGAGCGGTCCTGATATAAATGAACCGTTTACCATGGTGAAAAGATACTTTGGCACACGGTACCATTGCCAGTTGTAGTGCAACCGGCCGGCGCTGATGAACATAAACCACGTCAGCAATCCCGCTGCAGCGAGAAATTTAAGACCGTCTCTTATTGAAAAATGTTGTCCGGACGGCTTTGCGCTATATTTTGTTGACATAAACGGTTTCGTTTCCGCATGGGTGTAGGGTTGTGTTTCAAAATTCATTATGAGACAAAGATGTCTCATAATACAACCATGGAAGCTTCTTTTTAATCGATGGTTCTATCTATAACAAAAAAAATCATAGTCCGATCTATTTTGGGCGATCTTCGTTTCTGATTGAACTTGAAATCGAGTCGAAACTCGATTTGGGATTAATCCTCGACGGTTATGGGTTTGCCATTGGCGATGATCCATCATCTGCATGCGGACAGATGTATTTCACTTTAACAAATTCATCTTCAAATAACAAATGATCGATAATCCCCATGGAGTGAAACCGCTTGGCCCTGGCTAAAAAGATCGTGGCATGTAACTTGCTAACTTCATATGTTTGAGTATTAAGCATCATATTTCAAAGAGGAGAGATTCTATGATGGGATTAGAGGATATAAAAAAAAACACGGCCCTTTTAAATGCCATAGACTGGGACATGACCCCGGAGGAGGCGGTTAGGCTTTATCTGGAATGGGGAAACAACTGGGCCGGAGGCAATTATGTCATCAGGTCCAAGGATGATACAGCGCATTATTTCGTTGTAAATACCTGGGGAGAATCACCGATAATCTACCTGGTACAGAGAAATTCCGAAGATGCCAAGGAACTGGCACAAATTGAAATGCCGGAAGAATTGAAAAAACGCTATATCGAAGACAACGGCAACCTCAAAGGCGTTTATGCCATTGAAGGTAACATAAAAGAATGGTTGAAAAAGACCCTCATTCATTAACATCATGTAATATATTCGGAGGCGTAAAAAATGGAGAAGAAAGTGCTGGATGCCATGAAAAAAGCGGGAAAACCGGTGAGGCCCGGTGAAGTGGCCGAGATGATCGGAGAAGAAAGCAAGGCGGTTTCAAAGATCATCAGCGCGCTGAAAAAACAGGGAAAGGTAACATCGCCCAAAAGATGCTACTATGCGCCCAGCGAGTAGCACCCGGATCCTGCAGGCAAAATGTTGAAGTCTTCTTCGTAAAAACCAACGGAGAATTAGACATTAATAAAATAAAAATATGCCTTGCCGGGCTTGACGCCGAAAAGTTTTACTAATTTTGCCAGGGGACAGAATCCTGTGAAAGCAGATTGAAGATAGAGTTGAAAAAATCGACAAAGACTGATATCCTTATTTTAACATTTTTAAAAGAATGTCAGCACATTGTCGAAAATGAATTAAGTTGATAAAATTTAGATCTCTTGTTAAATTTTATTAAATTCACTTTTTTAAGCTTAAACGGATTTTTTATAGATCGCTCCATGTTCGAGGTGCAAATTCAAGCCTTAAAAAAATACTTTTTCTTCCGCCTCCCGCGGATGGAAATTCCATGACACTTAAACCTAAGTTGAACGATTTTTGGGGAAGAGATGTGCCAAGATCTTGATGCAGCAAGATTTGCGAAATCCGCAGGCATACCCATGGATATGTCGAGGAATTTCGCAGATCTCTGATACGCGAGAGATTGGTGCAGATCGAATCAAAAATCGCTCAATTTAGGTTAAACACAATTTCAGCAACAGATAATTTTAATCGGGAAAAAGAAAAATTAAAGGAGGATGTTATGAGTTTTGAATCTTTTGAGGAACTGATTGAATTTGCAATAGAAAAAGAAAAAGAAGCTGCGGCCTTTTATACAGATCTCGCTGGGCGAACTTCTTTTTCAGGTGTAAAAGATGCGTTGGAAGAAATGGCTGAAGAAGAAAAAAAGCATGAGAACATGCTTAAAAATATGGAAAATAATCAGGCGATTGCAGAGGAATACAAGTTCAAATGGATTCCTGACATGAAGCGCAGCGATTATATGATAGACATGAAATATGAGGATGGGATGAGCTATACAGACATCCTGCGCCTGGCCATGAAACGGGAAGAACAGGCCTTGAAAATGTACAACGAACTTCAGAAAAAAACCGACAATGCCGAACAAATTAAACTCCTCAAGGTGCTCTGCCAGGAAGAAGCAAAACACAAACTCTTTTTAGAAGGTCATTATGATGACTATATGGCGGAACAGGGGGACTAAGCCCCTGGGTTCTTTTCATGGAACAACCGGTCCATTTTTATAATCATCAGAGAGAAAAACTTGCAGGAACCCTCCATCTACCTGATGAAATCAAAGGCGGCGGCGTGGTATTCGGTCATTGTTTCACCTGCTCCCGTAACACCCGTATCATCCGTCACATCTGCAGTGATCTGGCGGCGGCAGGGTTCATTGCGTTAAGGTTCGACTTTTCGGGCAATGGTCAGAGCGAAGGCGATTTTGCGGCGTCCACCTACTCCAAACAGATGGCCGAGATTCAGAAAGCCGTCGACATTATCGCCGAAAAAGGCGCCGAATGGATCGGCCTTGCAGGGCACAGCATGGGTGCTGTTATCGCCATTCTCACAGCAGCCAGGATGAACCGCGTAAAGGCGGTATGCGCGCTGGCAGGGCGTTTATCAGGATTAAAGGCCACCAATTTTTTCAACAAACGTCAGCTCAAGGAACTTCATGACACCGGACGGGTCTCTTTCAGCAGCCGGGGACGTCCACTTCAACTTTCAACGGCCTTTTTCGCCGACGCCGGGCAATTTAATCTACCGGAAACCCTAAAAACCCTACAGGCACCACTGATGATTGTCCACGGTGACCACGACGAAATCGTTCCGGTGGAGGAAGCTCATCTGGCTCAGAAGTTGAATCCCATAAATACAAAGCTGGCCATTATACCGGACGCGGATCATATGTTCAGTAACGATGAACATCGTTTGAAGATCTCTAAATTAGTAGTGAAATGGTTCGAGGAACAACACCATGGATATACCTGAGACCTTGAGCAAAGACTATATCGATGCTCAATACAAGATGTGGAAAGCCGATCCCAAGGCGGTTTCCCGGGACTGGCAGTTTTTCTTTGAAGGCTTCGAAATCGCCGGTGCCATGGAACGGGAAACCACGGATGTTTGCGACGAGGATCATGTTTTACGTCAATCCCGAGTGGATGCACTCATAAACCGATATCGCCATATCGGACATTTTCTCGCCTGCCTCGATCCCTTGACTGCCTGCCCCACCGACCATCCGCTGTTGAACCTTTCAGCATTTAATTTAGCCGCAGAAGATCTGGACTCGCTATTTTATGCCGGAAGCCTGGTCAATGCCGAACAGGCGTCCCTAAAGGATATCGTCCGGATCCTGAAAGAAACTTACTGCCGCTCCATTGGAGTGGAGTTCATGCATCTCCAGGACCCTGACGAACGCCGATGGCTCCAGGACCGTATGGAACTCCGGAAAAACCGTCCTGATTTAAAGTCCGAAGATAAAATCAGGATCATGGAAAAACTTTATCAGGCCGCCCTTTTTGAACAGTTCCTCCACAAAAAATATCTGGGCCAGACGCGCTTTTCCATTGAAGGTGCGGAAGCGATCATTCCCATGTTCGACGCGCTTGTCAGCTGGGCCGGCATGAACGATTGCCGGGAGATTATTCTCGGCATGGCCCATCGAGGACGTTTAAATGTTCAGACCCACATACTGAAAAAATCCTATGAAGAAATTTTCAGTGAATTTGAAAGCTGTTACGATCCTGGCGACGCCTTCGGCGCCGGTGATGTGAAGTACCACAACGGCTATATGGCAGATATTAAAACCCACCAGGACGCGTCGTTACGTATGTTTCTGGTTAACAATCCGAGTCACCTGGAGTCCGTCGATCCGGTGGTTCAGGGATTTGTCAGGGCCCGCCAGAACATTTTGGGAGACAGCAATAGAAACGCTGTTTTACCGCTTCTTATCCATGGCGATGCCGCTTTTTCCGGACAGGGCATTGTGGCCGAAACCCTAAACATGTCACAGTTAACCGGTTATAAAACCGGTGGCACCATCCATCTGGTAATCAACAATCAGATCGGATATACCACACTCCCTGAAAACGCGCGCTCCACCCGCTACGCCACAGATGTGGCCAAAATGCTGATGGTCCCGATCTTTCATGTTCACGGCGAAAATCCGGAAGCCGCTGTTCACGTTGTCCGGCTTGCCGCCGAGTACCGAAAAACCTTTAACAAGGACGTTGTCATCGATGTGATCTGTTACCGGCGATATGGACACAACGAGGGAGACGAACCCTATTTCACCCAGCCGTTGATGTATGAACGGATTCGAGGGCGACGCCCCCTGAACGAAGTTTATGCTCAGCAGTTGGTTGAACAAGGTCTTGCCAGACCGAAAAATCTGGATGTTCTGGCAGAAAATATAAACAAAGACCTGGAAGAAGCGTTAGAGGCGGTTCGGGCCAGTGTCTGCGTCTTTCCCCAATCCCGTTTTTATGAAAACTGGAAAAATTTTCACGGGAATTACACCCATGATCCTCTGGAAACCGGCGTCTCCTCCAAAAAACTCACGTCTCTTGCCCGTAAGCTTAACACCGTTCCGTCTGATTTTTCTGTGAATACAAAATTGATCCGCCTTCTGGGAAATCGGCTCAAGAGTGTTGAAACGAAAGAGAACATCGACTGGGCCAATGCAGAAGCCATGGCCTTCGGGTCTTTGCTGACAGAAGGTCAACCCATCCGTTTAAGCGGCCAGGACAGCGGCCGCGGCACGTTCAGCCAGCGCCACAGCGTTCTCTTCGATACCCAAACCGGTGAAGAATATACCCCCCTTAACGCCCTCGGAAAACGCCAGGCCCCCTTTTCTGTGTTTGACAGCATGCTTTCGGAAGCCGGCATTATGGGATTCGAATACGGTTTTTCCATGGCTCAACCTCTAGGGCTCGTCATCTGGGAAGCACAGTTCGGCGATTTTGCCAACAACGCACAGTCGATTATCGATCTTTATATCGCCAGCGGAGAATCCAAATGGCAGCGACTCAGCGGACTGGTTCTGCTGCTTCCCCATGGCTGGGAAGGATTGGGACCGGAACATTCCAGCGCCCGCCTGGAGCGTTTTCTTCAGTTATGTGCCGGGGACAACATCCAGGTGTGCAACCTCACCACGCCGGCCCAGTACTTCCATCTTATCCGCCGACAGGCTAAAAGTAATTTTCGGAAGCCACTGATTCTCATGGCACCCAAGAGCCTCTTGCGTCATCCGCAGGCGGTGTCAAATTTAAAAGATATGACTTCAGGATCATTCAGGGAAGTTGTTGACGACCCGGACCGATTAAAATCGGTCCGGCGCATCCTCTTTTGCAGCGGAAAGATATTTTATGAATTACTTCAAAGACGCCGGAAAATAAAAAATTCGGATGCCGCCATCGTTCGTCTTGAACAATTCTATCCTTTCCCGGAGACGCAATTGAAAGCCGCCGTTCAGAAGTACAAACAGGCCCGGAAGTACGTCTGGGTCCAGGAAGAACCGGAGAATATGGGTGCATGGTTTTTTATGCGGCCTCGTCTTGAAAAATTAACCGGAAAATCCTTCGAATATGTCGGCAGAAAGGCCGCGTCCAGCCCGGCCACCGGTTTTCCCAATGTCTACCGTAAAGAACAGGCCGCCATAATAGACAACGCACTGGGTCCTGCAGAATCCGAACGATAAATGACCCAGGCATTGTAATGCCCATTCGAAGGAATCTAAGTAAATGTATTCGCAAATACGATCACGTATTTATAATTTGGTTTATTCTTTCTATGTATGCAAAAGTTTAAAGTGCCTAAAGTTAAGGTATTCTATCAATTTTAATTATAATTGTCCGCGCTGAAAGCGCGTTCCTCAACTTTAGCTCACTTCAGCTCACTTTAAACTATAGTCACTTTCAAGCTTACTGCTTTTGCTGGAATAGCCCAATTGTTTCTGACCTGGCCCAGAGGACCAGATTGATCAAGACTAAAAAAAGGAGCATCTATGAAACTAGAGATTAAAATTCCGAGCGTGGGGGAATCGGTTCAGGAAGCAGTTCTAGTGGAATGGTATAAAAAGGACGGTGACAACGTTCAAAAAGATGAGCCCCTCTTTGTGGTGGAAACCGACAAGGTAACCCTTGAGATTGTGGCTGAAGCATCAGGGGTTTTAAAAATCCTCATATCCGAAGGAGAGACGGTGGGTATCGGTGCGGTGGTCGGAACCGTCGACACCGAAGCGGCACCCGCTCCTCCCCCGGAACCGGAACCGCCCAAAGAAGAAATACCGTCGGCACCGCCTGTGGAACCGGAAGAAGCGGCTGTGTCTGAAGAAGGACCCATGGAACCGGAACCGCCCCATGTCCGGCAAATCCTTTCGCCCGCCGTCCGACGTCTGGTGGCCGAAAGAAAGATCGATGTTACCGCCATTGCCGGAACCGGTCCCGGAAACCGGGTTACCAAGGGCGATGTCCTCCTTTATTTGGAACAGACCCCGGCAGGTGCTCCCGGGATGAAGGATGTTGCCGTTGTTGGGCGTGAAATATCCGCCCAACCGGCCCCGTCCCCGGCAGAAGACGTTACCCGTAAGCCCATGAGCCCCATCCGTCAACGGATTGCATCCCGTCTTTTGGAAGCCAAACAGAATACCGCCATGCTCACAACGTTCAACGAAATCGATATGAGTCGAACCATGGCCATGCGGGCACTGTTCAAGGAACCCTTTAAAGAAAAATACGGGATTTCCCTGGGATTTATGTCTTTCTTTATCAAAGCCGGCATTGAAGCCCTTAAAGAATTTCCTGAGATTAACGCATTTGTCGAAGGAAATGAGATTGTATTTCACAATTATCACCATATCGGCATCGCCATCGGTACGGGCCGGGGGCTGGTGGTCCCGGTCATCCGTAATGCCGACGTTTTGAGTTCCGCCGAATTGGAACAGGCCATTGTCGACTATGTCGACAAAATTAAAAACAATCGTCTGGAACTGGCCGACCTTGAGGGCGGCACATTTACCATCACCAACGGCGGTGTATTTGGATCTCTGCTCAGCACCCCCATATTGAATACGCCCCAAAGCGGCATTTTGGGAATGCACAAAATTGAAAAGCGGCCCGTGGTTGTCGATGACGAAATCCAAATCCGGCCCATGATGTATGTGGCGTTAAGCTACGATCACCGCATCGTGGATGGTAGAGAAGCAGTCAGATTTCTGGTAAAGATCAAAGAATGTATTGAAAATCCGGAATTAATCATGATGGAGATATAAAATGGCGAAAAAAGAGATCTATGACCTTATCATTATCGGAAGCGGTCCGGGAGGATATGTGGCAGCGGTTCGCGCAGCCCAGCTGGGGCTGAAAACGGCCTGCGTCGAAAAGGAGATCCGTTTGGGCGGCGTATGTCTGAATGTGGGCTGCATTCCCAGTAAAGCCCTCCTCGATTCCAGTGAATACTATCACCTGGCAAAAGATCACTTTGCCGAACACGGCATTAAAACCGGCAGACTGAACATTGATCTCCCCGCTATGATGGCCCGCAAAGATCAGGTGGTTGAGGAACTCACCGGAAATGTCCGCAAGCTTTTGGAAGGGAATACCATCAAAGTTGTCCACGGCACCGCCCGCCTTGCCGGAGAAGATCGTGTTGAAGTTCGACAAAATTCCGGCGCTTCCGGCGGAAAAAACACCCAGACTCTGGAGGCAAAATCGATTATTCTGGCCACCGGAAGCACACCGGTCCAGGTTCCGGGCCTCGAGTTCGACGGAAAGCATATCGTCACTTCCACCGAAGCCCTAGAATTTAAGGCTGTTCCCCGGCATCTTGGCATTGTGGGCGGCGGCTATATCGGCCTTGAACTGGGATCGGTGTGGCTGCGCCTGGGTGCAAAAGTGACCGTGGTTGAAATGCTGCCTCAAATCGCATCCACCATGGATGGTCAGGTGGGCCGAACTCTGGATCGAATCCTGAGAAAGCAGGGATTGGAAATTCGTCTCAACACCCGGGTTTCCGGAGCCAAAATTTCGAGAAACAAGGTCCGAATGACTTTGGAAAACGGCGATAAAAAAGAGGCGTTATCCTGTGATCGACTTCTGGTTTCTGTGGGAAGACGGCCTTTGACACAAAATCTCGGTCTGGAAGACCTCGGCGTTAAAACCGATTCCATCACCGGCCATGTTCTGGTGGACGAAGCCTATCGCACCAACATTCCAACCATCTATGCCGTAGGAGATCTTATTCCCGGTCCCATGCTGGCCCATAAAGCCTCGGCAGAAGGCATTGCTGCGGCGGAGTGCATCGCGGGTCTTCCCGGTGAAGTGAATTACGATGCCATCCCGGCAGTGGTTTATACCTGGCCCGAGGTTGCCAGCGTCGGCCTTACTGAAGAACAGGTCAAAGAACGCAACATTACTTACTGTGTCGGGACTTATCCTTTCTCCGGCGCAGGACGCGCTCGCTGTATGGGAGAAAAAGACGGGTTTGTCAAACTCATCGCCCATTCTAAAACCGATCGAATTTTGGGTGTACATATCATCGGCCCACGGGCGGCGGACATGATAGCAGAATGTGTTCTGGCCGTTGAATTCGGTGCAAGTTCCGAAGACATCGCCCGAACCGTTCACGGACATCCGACGTTTTCCGAAGCCTTGCAGGAAGCGGCCATGGCGGTTCGAAAATGCTCGATTTATGCATCCTGAACCGGGGAAAAAACCGTTTTCTGAATGCAACATTTTTTAAAAATGGTAAATTGATATAAATTCTGCTGTAAGGATTTGCCTAAAAAATCGACAAACCCATAAATGAATAACGCCCAACCAGCGATCGGATCACCGGTTAGATTGTACATATTCAGGGGGTGTGTTTTCTCGTGTAACAATACCTGCCCGCTCGTGCCTTGCATGGCAGGCGGGTTGGCGGAGTGGCTTCGTCATTTCAATGATTTAGCAGTGGGGGAGACCGCGGCTCCCGCATGCTTTTTGCGGGAGAACGCGATGGGGGCAGGAATGCCACCGCTGCTAACTCATTGAAATGACCAGACACGTAGACGCCAGAGTGAAACGGGGAAGCGCACCCCCTGAATACGTGCGTAGATTTTCTTCCCTGTTTTGTTCGATCGTTTGGGTTTTTTGACCACAAAAAAAGGAGTCGATCATGGGCACTTATGAATATGATATCGGCGTCATCGGCGGCGGGGCGGCCGGTCTGACCGTCACATCCGGATCCGCCCAGCTTGGCGCCAAAACACTCCTCATCGAGAAGGAGAAGGAACTCGGTGGCGATTGCCTTCATTTCGGCTGCGTTCCCAGCAAAACCCTGATTAAAACGGCCCATGTTTACCACATGATGAAAAACGCCGAAAAATACGGCCTTCCTCAAATAAACGTACCTCCGGTCGATTTTAAACATGTATCCAAAAGAATCAAATCCGTGATAGACGTCATTCAAAAGCATGATTCCGAAGAAAGATTCTGCCGTCTGGGCGCAAAAGTTGAATTCGGAAATGCAAAGTTTATCGATGAGCATTCGGTTCGTCTAAACGGAAAAACGTATTCGGCCAAAAACTGGGTGATTGCCACCGGATCTTCCCCTTTTGTTCCCCCCATACCCGGCCTGGATAAAACCGATTATATCACCAACAAAGAAATTTTTTACTTGGATCATTTGCCGAAATCGATGATTATTTTTGGCGGTGGCCCCATCGGAAGCGAAATGGGACAGGCATTTAACCGTCTGGGAACAAAAGTCTCCATTGTTGACCGGGGCGATCAGATTCTGGCCAAAGAGGACAAAGACATGGCCGATACGATCCAGAGCGTAATGGAGTCCGAAGGTGTCGCATTTCATTTAAATTCGTCGATTGAAGCCGTCAAAGACCTCGGCAAGGAAAAAGAAGTAACCATCAAAGACCCGGGCGGCAGGACCAGACGCCTAAAAGCAGAGACCCTCCTGGTTGCGGTGGGAAGAACACCCAACACCAATGTCATGGGCCTCGAGGACATCGGTGTAAAAGCAGGCAGAACCGGCATTGTGGTGGACAACAGGCTGAGAACCAATCACAAGCATATCTTTGCTGCAGGAGATGTTAGCGGCGGTTTTCTATTCACCCATGCGGCCGGATACGAAGGGGGAATTATTGTCAGCAATGCAATTTTCCATCTTCCCAGAAAAACCGATTACACCTATTTGCCGTGGTGCACTTATACCGATCCTGAACTGTCGAGTATCGGAATGAACGAAAAAACCGCGAGAGCTGCCGGGATCGATTATTCAATCTGGGTCGAGGCGTTTGAAGACAATGATCGCAGCCTTGCAGAAGGTGAAAAGATCGGCAGAATCAAAATGATTTTAGATGAGAAAGAAAAGCCCATCGGCGTTCAGATCTTGGGGCCCCATGCAGGAGATCTGATCAGCGAATGGGTGGCGGTTTTTAATGGAAAGGTAAAACTCTCTACGCTGGCAGCGGCCGTTCATCCCTACCCCACCATCGGAGAGATCAATAAAAAGGTCGCCGGAACATTCTTCACGCCCAAAATTTTTTCAGAGAAAATTAAGAAAGGACTTAAATTCTTTTTCAATCTTAAAGGGCGGGCCTGCGGCCCTGAAGACCGATGATACGCAATTAAAGGAATAATCGGGAGATACATAGGATGCAGAAAGAATTTAAACTTTCGCTCATAGCGGTATCATACCCTATATAAAATTAACAGGAAGGATATACAACGATGGAAACATACTACAAGCCTGAAGATCTGTCGAAATTTGAAGACATCGGTAAAGATTCACCCAAGTTGACCCAGAAGTTTTTCGAGTATTACGGTGCCGTATTTGCAGAAGGCGAACTTACGGAGCGGGAAAAATCCCTCATCGCCCTTGCGGTGGCGCATACCGTACAGTGTCCATACTGCATCGACGCTTATACACAAGACTGTTTGGAAAAAGGCTCCAACATGGCTGAAATGACCGAAGCCGTCCACGTTGCCACGGCCATTCGAGGCGGTGCATCGCTGGTTCACGGCGTTCAGATGCGCAACATTGCTGAAAAAATAACCATGTAGAACAGACAACATTCGGTTGGATAAATGTTAAACGAGCACGCATCAAATATATCATCGATAGAACATAGCGGTATTGAGCCTTTCAGCCGAACTCTATCCCGTCATGGCCTTCAATTAAATCGGAACAACACCCATACATTACAGGTTAATCTCGGCATCCGCTGTAACCAGACCTGCGGACACTGTCATCTTAATGCCGGGCCCGGGCGCAAAGAGAATATGGATCCAGGAATCATAAGAGAAATCATATCATACGCGCAACGAAGCAAATTTGAAACCATCGATATTACAGGCGGCGCTCCTGAACTGAACCCCAATATCGGCATGATGATAGAAGAAGTCTTTTCTCTATGCCCCAGAATAATGCTGCGCTCAAACCTGTCAGCCCTGAACGACGGACGAAGAGAATATCTTTTTGAATTGTTGAAAGCGCACCGTATCGTAATTGTGGCTTCTTTTCCTTCCTTGAATGAAGCCCAAACCGATTCACAAAGAGGCGACCGTATTTTTCAAACAACCATCGATGCCCTTAAAAAGCTGAATGCCATGGGGTACGGCCACGAGGGTTCCGGCCTGGAGCTGAGCCTGGTATCCAACCCCACCGGCGCGTTTCTCCCGCCCAATCAGGCTCAAACAGAAAAGCGATTCCGACAGGTTCTGAAAAGAAAATGGGGGATTGTTTTCAACAACCTGTTTAATTTTGCCAATGTGCCCCTGGGCAGGTTCCGCCAGTGGCTGGTCGAAACGAACAATTTGGACAACTATATGGGAAAGCTTTATTCGAGTTTCAATCCGTGTTCGGTCGACGGTTTGATGTGTCGATCCCTGGTTTCTGTCTCCTGGGACGGTTATCTTTACGATTGTGATTTTAATCTTGCCAGGGAGCTTTTCATGGGAGGACATAAAATCCACGTCTCTGAGATGTCAGGCCCGCCACCGCCCCACAGTCATATTGCCACAGCCGACCACTGCTACACCTGCACCGCAGGTTCGGGATTTACCTGAGCCGGATCTATTGAAACCTGAGTTCAGGACAACCCAATAATCTCTTGAAAATAATATCGCTTCACGTATAATTGAACTCAATCAACCGTGAAGCCGTTTGAAACCGGCTGTTTTAAATATCTAAATCATTAAAGTTTAAACATATTGAATGGAGACATCGGAGAAAAGGTATTATGGATAAGAAAGACTTTTTAAAGCAGATAAACGTTGAAGGCAAATCATACACCATCTCAGATATCACGCTGCTGGAACAAAAAGGGATCGCCGACATTAAAAGACTCCCTTTTTCCATAAAAATTCTGGTGGAAAATCTGTTAAGAAAACTCGATGGACGGACGGTTAAAAAAGAAGATCTGATCAACATCGCGCGCTGGCAAAAACAGTATGACCGGCCCGTGGAAATACCCTATCATCCGGCACGGGTCCTAATGCAGGATTTCACCGGCGTGCCTGCGGTGGTGGATCTGGCCGCCATGCGGGACGCTGTAAAAGACCTTGGGGGAGATCCGATGAAAATCAATCCGCTGGTCCCGGTGGATCTGATTGTTGATCACTCCGTTCAGGTAGACTCCTACGGCACAGCAGATTCTTTAGAAAAGAATGTAGAAAAAGAATACGAACGGAATGGGGAACGATACGCACTTTTGAAATGGGCCCAGAAAAGCTTCGACAATCTAAAGGTGGTACCTCCCAACTCGGGGATATGTCACCAGGTAAACCTTGAATATCTCGGACAGGTGGTAATGGCCGAAGAAGAGAACGGCCGATGCACAGCCTATCCCGACACCCTGGTCGGTACGGATTCACATACCACCATGATCGATGGAATCGGCGTAATGGGATGGGGCGTCGGCGGCATTGAAGCAGAAGCCGTCATGCTGGGACAGCCGTACTACATGTCGATTCCCCAGGTCATCGGCGTCCGGCTGGTCGGGGAACTTAAAAAAGACATTACGGCCACCGACCTCGTACTGGTAATCACCGAGCTACTCAGGAAACACAACGTGGTTGA
>Ga0209578_10002360_pt1 | contig 15813 bp, 13 predicted proteins | sample tdAd472_FD_187127 | JGI IMG/M metagenome (GOLD analysis project Ga0209578, IMG submission 187127) | Marine sediment microbial communities from the Atlantic coast under amendment with organic carbon and nitrate - tdAd47.2 (SPAdes)... | ecosystem: Environmental > Aquatic > Marine > Coastal >...
CCTTGGGAATCCCACGGCCGTTGGCCAGCCCGTCCTTCACGTTGGCACCGATTTCCACCGTGCTCATTGACTCCACGCCACCACAGATCACCAGGTCCTGGGTGCCGGACATTACCGCCTGGGCGCCGAACTGAATGGCCTGCAGTGACGAACCGCACTGCCGATCCACGGTGGTACCCGGCACCTCCAGCGCCAGCCTCGAGGCCATGGCAACATTGCGACCGCAGTTACTGGCCTGGGCACCTATCTGCGACACTACGCCCCAGATCACATCGTCTACCCGGTCTACCGGTGCACCGGTCTGCTCCAGCAGGCCATCCACCACCATCGCTCCCAGATCCACGGGATGTACCCGGCTCAGTCTGCCGTTCTTGCGGCCGGTTGCCGTGCGCACAGCCCCGACCAGATAGGCCTCATTCATAACAGTCTCCATTCACTCGCCATACCGTCCCGGTGGCTGGTCAACCTGACCCCCTGGTACTCATGGCCACCGACTACAGTGCCGGCATGCGGATGCCGGCGTCCAGGCGGATCACTTCCGCGTTCAGGTACTCGCAGCGCACGATTGTTGCCGCCAGCTGGGCAAACTGTTGCGGCTTGCCCAGTGCCCTGGGAAACAGCGTAATCGCTTCCAGTCCCTCACGCACGTCGTCGGGCAATTTTCCCAGCATAGGTGTTTCGAAGATGCCGGGAGCAATCGTCATCACCCGGATACACTGCCTGGCGAGGTCCCGCGCCACCGGCAGGGTCATGGCGATTATCCCGCCCTTGGATGCGGCGTAGGCTGCCTGCCCGGTTTGACCGTCGTAACCGGCCACCGAGGCAACATTGATGACGACGCCCCGTTCCCCGGCATCGGTCTGTGGATCATTGTGCTGCATGACTTCTGCGCACAGGCGCAGAACATTGAAGGTGCCCACCAGGTTGACCCGCACGATACCGGCGAATCGCTCCAGCGGCATGGGTCCGTCCCGACCGACGGTGCGACTGGCACCGCCGATCCCGGCACAGTTGACATTGATATGAATGGTGCCGAATTTTTCCCGGGCGGCACTGACAGCCCTGGCGACCGCCTGCTCATCGGCCACGTCTCCCGCAGCCCAGGCTGCGCGGTCACCCAGCTCCGCCGCAGCCTCACCGACACCCTCGGCATCGAGATCGAACAACAGCACACTGGCGCCTTCGTCGATGAAATGCCTGGCCGTGGCCATGCCCAGACCGGACGCACCGCCACTGATGAACGCCGTTTTACCGGCCAGTTCCATACGCACCCCCCTCGGATTCATTGCCCTGACACGCTGCTGAGACTATCACAGAATCCGGATTGCGGCAGACGCTTTTGAACACCTCCGGGGATCATGAAACCGTTGATCAATGCCATGGGTATGCTGGTCGAAGGTGAATTCGTCTGCAGGACAGAATAGGCATAGAATTAAGCAACCCGGCTCCACGGGAGCTGGCATCTGGCCGCAAGCTCAACATGAGGCACGAAACTATGGGACCCCTCAAGGGAATTCGCGTACTGGAAATTGCCAGCATCGGACCGGGCCCGTTCTGCGCCATGATGCTGTCGGATATGGGCGCCGAGGTGGTCCGCGTCGACCGACGTGACCTGGCCGGCAGTGGCGATTCCCGGCACAGCCTCAACCGGGGCAGAAAATCCCTGGCACTGGACCTGAAAAACCCGGAAGGCGTGGCCGCCCTGCTGCGCCTGGTGACCAGGGCCGACATGCTGATCGAAGGGTTCAGGCCGGGGGTCATGGAGCGCCTGGGACTGGATCCCGTCACCTGCCTGGACCGCAACCCCAGGTTGATTTATGGCCGCATGACCGGATGGGGACAGACGGGCCCGCTGGCCGACGCGGCGGGGCACGACATCAACTACATCTCGCTGGCCGGCGCCCTGCACGCCATGGGCTCAGGCGATCAACCGCCAACGCCGCCGCTCAACCTGGTCGGCGATTTTGGCGGTGGCGCCATGTACCTGCTGGCCGGCCTGCTGGCCGCCTATATCGAGACTCAACAGTCCGGACAGGGCCAGGTAGTGGATGCGGCCATGACCGATGGGACCGCCAGCCTGCTGACCGCATTTTTCGGTCTGCGTGCCATGGGCAGGTGGACCGATCGCCGCGCCGACAACTACCTGGATGGCGGCGCTCACTACTACGGCTGCTACCGTTGCCGGGACGACAGGTTTATCTCCATCGGCTCAATCGAACCAAAGTTCTACGCACTGCTGCTGGAGAAACTCGGCATCGAAGACCGGCAATTCGACCGGCAGAACGATCGTTCCGACTGGCCTGCGCTGCGGCAGAAGCTGGAGGAAATATTCGCTACCAGGGACCGGGATGAATGGTGCACGCTCCTCGAGGGCACCGATGCCTGTTTCGCACCGGTGTTATCCATGGCGGAAGCGCCGGACCACCCACACAACCAGGCGCGGGGAACGTTCGTGAATATCGATGGCGTGGTGCAGCCGGCACCGGCTCCGCGCTTCAGTCGGACGCCGGGCGAGATCCAGGGCCCGGCAGCCACGGTTGGCGCTCACAGTGAAGAAATCCTGACCAGTTGGGGAATATCTCCGGAAGAAGTAGAACAGCTCCGTGCTGCCGATGCCATTCCGTAAGGCATGGCCCCACCGCATTCGCGGCCTGCCCTGCCCCGAGATCAGCTGCCCAGGCCAGGTTCCCTGGCCTTCTGACCGGCGTGAAACACCACGTAGACATAAATGGGAATATCCAGATCGCCAAGCTGTGCTTCGATCAATGGCTTGACCTCGGACCACTCCAGCTTGCCAACGCCGGTGGCCAGTCGCGGCAGGGCCAGGGAGGTCAGCTTTTCCCGCGCCACGATTTTCTTCAGCTGACGCAGCGCCCGGTTGACATTGGCGGTGGTGGCCTGCCCCGGCCTGGTTCCGTCATACCCCCCTTCCTGGGTAATCAGATTGATAATCCGGACGTTCTCCGGTCCGCCCCACATCCAGGCTTCTCCCGGTTGCGGATTCTGCTGATGACACCAGTGGTGGTAATCCTTGTGCATGGCCGGGTAATGTTCATGAAGTGACAAGGCCAGGCCCTGGTTCATGGGGTCATTGAACGCGACGCCGTGGGCGATTGCCTGGGCACCGGTCAACAGAATATCGCCTTCCACTTCAACTATCATGGGTAAATCTCTCCTGTAATTTCAGCAACTCCGGGTGGTGGCCCGAATTGTCGGTTCAGTCAATCACTTGAACCTTCAGCGGTTGCGGTTGCGCCTGCGCACGCCTGCAGCTGCAGGTATCCCGCGATTGCGGTCCATCCGGTCCATCCGGTCCATCCGGTCCATCCGGTCCAACAACATCGTATCGGGTCTTCCAGCCACTATACCACTGGTGGCACACGACAACTTGATCGATATCAGCTGCAGGTGTCCAGGGCAGGTCGTTAATGCGGCATTCAGCTGGCCTGGGTATACTGACTTGTAAACCGCCTGGCCCGCTGCGCGTTTGGAACAGTAGCGGCATGCATCGACAGCCGGCAGCAAGGCTGCTGGACGCGGACCCCGGTGGACTCGTGAGACGCTGCACCAAATGCCATCGACGACAAAGAGTTGTACCGGAAACCTGCCACCGCACATCAGCACCGGAGTAAGACAGGATGACCAGATTATCAACGCTGACCCTACCGGTTCTCCTCGCCCTGCTGACACTGGGGTGTCGAGCCACTGACGATCCACCGATTGTCGACATGCGCGGCGTGAACGTCGGCCAGTACAATGTCGATCTCACCGAGTGCCAGGCCTATGCCGACCAGGTCCAGGCCGGCCGTGACGTCGCCCGGGGCACTGTCGGCGGCGCCGTGGTTGGCGGTGCGGTGGGTGCCGCCGTGGGTAACAGTGATACGGCGCAGCGCGCTGCCGGCGCTGGAGCCGTGCTGGGCGCCTCGCGGGGAGCCCGCAGTGCCATGACGGAACGGGAGCGCGTCCTGCGCAACTGTCTCCGTGGACGCGGCTACCGGGTACTGAACTAGAACTGCCTGTTACCGCCTTTCAAAACCGTAACCGCCTTCAGTGTAATTACCCTCCTTACGCCCTTTGATCCGGTCGCTATCGGGACCCGTCTGCAGTACACGGCTGGAACCAGTCCGAGCCTGCCTCGGCATCCTGGTCAATGCCTTGTCTACCGGGTAAACCACTCGTAAACCCAGTTCCTGCTCGGCAACCCGGGTTGGCGCTGTTTATCCTGCCTACCCTGTTTTGTAGTTATTTATCGTACAAAAAACCGATTCCCCCGAAATTTGTGGCTTAACTTCTAACGAAACTGTGAACCAGTCCGATGTTTATTGCAGGGTTTCACCATTTAATTGTGCATGGGCCATACCGGCATAAATGCCAAAACGTCAGGGTGACTGGAAATGCAATCCGCTCAGATCTATTCCGTGGGTTCCGAACTCGCGAAGTCCGTGGTGCCGACCCGGGAAATCCTGGATGAAGCGCGTTTTGAAGACTGTACCCTGGTGGAGAAAAGCCTGGGTATCAGCGAAGTACGCCAGGCCCCGGACTCCTCCAAACCCTCGGACCTCGCCATCCCCGCCGCTCGCAAGGCGCTGGAGGACTGCAACCTGAATCCCGCCGAAATCGATGCCGTCATTTACTGCGGAATCGAAAGAGACTGTTCGGAACCAGCCACCGCCCATATTATCGCCGCCGGCATGGGCCTGCGTCCGGCTATCTGCTTCGACGTGGCCAATGCCTGTCATGGCTTCACCAGCGGCATTCATGTGGCCAACGCCCTGATTCGCACCGGGGATATCCGCCATGCCATCGTGGTAACAGCAGAACTCTCCAGCAAGGTCACCCGCAAGGTCGTGGACCTGTTCCGTACCCATGAACTGGGCCCGGACAATGTACGGACCCATATAGGTGCATTCACTGTCGGGGACGCGGGAGGCGCCATGGTCCTGGGACCCTGCGACGAGAACAAGGGCATCAGGCAGATTAAATCCGGCTCCGTCAGCGAACACTATAATCTGTGTTCGTATAAACTGGATAAGGGCCAGTTATCCTTTATTATGGACATGGGCAGGATCAGTGCCGTTACCCTGAAACTGGTCAGGGAACTCATCGATCCGGCCTACGAAGCGCTTGGCTGGACCGCGGATGATGTCGACCTGTTCATTCCCCACCAGGTGGGCTCCCGCCCCTATCAGAAAACACTGCAGATTGTCGGTGTCGGCGAAGAGAAGTCCATCGCCACCTATCCACGACTGGGCAATCTCGCTTCCGCCACCATCCCGGTCTGCTATGACCTGATGAAGCAACAGGGCAGACTGAAATCCGGCAGCAATGTGCTGGTGGGCTCGTCCGGCAGTGGCATCGCGGCCACCTTCATGGGATTGACACTTTAGCCCGGGGTTTTCCTGCCTGTATTCCCTGTTTTACTGACAGCAAACCGGGGTTTCCGGTTCTGACTCTGTAAGACCCTGCCTCACAGCCATGACTCTCCATTGGAATTTGTGGGAAATAGCGCATAGAATCCGGTTATACGAACAAAAATCGGGCAGTGCCCTCCAATAGACAAACCGAAAGACCTATTCTGAATGAATCAAGACGCAGCCGTTTTTCTTGGCACTGTAGCCGCTATCGCCTTCGTACTGAAAAGTGCGATTCTGTTTCATACCCACAGTCGAGACCGGGCATCCCAGGCATTCATCGCCGTCTGCCTGTTTTTCGTGTTGCAGAACGCGGTGGAATTTCTCGGCTATTTCACTTACCTGAAGTCCCCTGCCCTGGGCGAACTGTTTGTCCACATGTACCTGCTGGCCACCTACTTCGCCTTTTCGTCGTTACTGGTTTTCGCCCTGGCACTGACCCGCTCGCCCCACTTCAGCAGGGTAAAAGCTGTCACCTATTCGCTGTCGCTGGTGCTGGCCATCGCCCACATCAGTGGCTACGTGGTCAACGGATTCACCTTCCTGGGCTGGTCAGTAATCACCCAGCCAGGCCCGCTGTACTGGGTCGCCATGACTTATGTTCTGCTCTGCTGTCTGGTGGCAGTGCTGCATCTGCTGCATCACTACCGCACCGGCGACAATCCTGAAACCCGCCACAACGCCCGCATTTCCCTGCTGGCTTTCGCGCCGATAATCCTGGTGGCCACGACGGTACTGGTGTTACGGCTGGCTGGATTCAATTCCTCATCGGCGGTCAGCTATCCCATTGCCACGGTGGTGTTCCTTTACGTCATGCTGCTGCACACCAACGGCACACTGTTCTGGTTCTCCACCAAGCTCAAGTCCATCGTGGCGATCATCAGGCTGGAACGTAATGCGTCACTGGACCTGATAATTATGGAGATCGAGAAAATCCGGATACAGGAAGCACTCAAGATGACCAACGGTCAACAGAAAACTGCCGCCAGGATACTGGGTCTGCCACCATCCACGCTGAACAAGCGGCTTACCAAGTACGACATCAATGTCGACAACTACAAGCCCGGTGCCAACCTGCAGCAGAAGCTCTCCTGACTCCCGGGCCCGGGCGCATTCCTCCCGCAAAGGATGATCAGCGCCTGCCCACCACCCTCACCACCTCCACCACCGCGCCTCGATTCCAGGCAATCCTGTTGTCAAGCTGACCTGCTTGCCAGTGGTGTCTCAGCCTGCAATTTTTACGGCAATTGTTGCCGAGTTCCACAGTCTGTTTTCAAGTTGAGACTCCACCCGGTTACCAGAACCGACTGGAAACCTGATGCGCCCTGCCTGACGCCGGGTGAACCGGCTAATCTGGTGGTCCAGCAGGGAGCGCTGCCAGGTTACAGGGACGTAACCCCGCACCCTCCGTTGTCCGCCCACCCGTCAAGCCATGCCCCGGGTTCATTTGTGACCGGCGCGACGGCCCGCGTCACACCCGCTGATTTCACGGCACCCTGTCGGAGAAGCCTCGCGAATATCAGCCGTCGGCGCAGAAAACAGCTGCAAAATCATGAAATGCCTGCCTTTTTTCTATGGAATCTGTTATGGATAATCGATATAGTGACCGGCTTCAAGGAGTATTCGGACATTTCCAGTCATGCTGGGCCTGGCGTCATTCAATCGGCCCGTCCGTCAGCGATACCGCTGGAATTCACCTGCTACTGGATTTTGTGCCATGGCCGGCCGATTAACTGTAGAGAATAATGCAACGCCTGTCGTGATCGACTGCTTGAAGGCAGGACAATTGATCGGTACCGGTCAGTTCAAGGTATCCACTGTGCAATCGGGAACATAACAGTTACGCATGGCCGTCGGGATTTTAAAATCATCCGTCCAGTCTCTTTACATATTACTGTTAAGGGACGACCAGCCACTCTATTCGGGCACGGCCATTATCGTCATGTCCCGGTTTGGTCCGCTGCTGGTGACCAGCCGCCACCTGGTGACAGGACGTAACCAGGAAACCCGTCGCATTCTTTCCCCAACAGGAATCGTTCCCAACCGCATGAAGATCGCCCACAATCGGCGGGGCGAACTGGGCGAGTGGGTAATCCGGGAGGAAAAACTGTACGACGCCAATGGCAATCCCCGCTGGGGAGAACATCCCAAACTGAGTCCCCGGGCAAATGTCATCGCCCTGCCACTGGAAGACGTCTTCGACGTTGAGTTTTTCCCCTACGACCTGGAGAACACCGGACCTGACCTCGTAGTGGGCCTGACCGATTCAGTCAGCATCATCGGCTTTCCTTTCGGCCTGCGGGGCGGACTCTCCTTCCCGGTCTGGGCCAACGGCTTCATTGCCTCCGAGCCCGCGGTCGATCAATTTGATTTGCCCGTGTTCATGATCGATTGCCGCTGTCGCGCAGGACAGGCGGGCTCGGCCGTGGTGGCCCACAGTAACGGCGGCAGCATGATCATGTCCGGCGGCGAGTACAAGAAGTTCAATGGTCCGGTAACACGGTTTCTGGGCATCTTCGGTGGCCGCCTCAGCCAGCATTCCGACCTGGGCATCGTCTGGCGCCTGTCCGCGGTGCGTGAAGTAGTGGAAGCCCTGGGTCACTCCATTGCCCAGGGACAGGGAATGGAGACGGAACGGGAACTGGCAACCGAAGAGGAGTCATCCGGCAGGTTCGCCAGTATTTTCAAAAAAGTGCGTGGCCGGTAGCCTCTCCTGAAATCCTTGTTTGCGACAGTTGCTGATCCACCTGTGTGGCCAGAGTACTATTCGATCGTAGTGCGTGATGTCTGTCGTGAAAACAGACCAAATCCCGCCTGTATCCCGCATTAACCCCGCCTTTAAGTTCCAATCCTCTGTCAGAAGAAGCAGCAGTTACCCTGGCGTATTCATTAGGTGGAGCTGTGGTTCAAACTGACCACTTTTTAGTTAAGGAACTTTTCGAACAAACACAAGCTCGCTGGCACGATGACGGGGAATATTGACAATCACCTGGCTCTGCGCCATTCTGCTAACAAGATGCTTTCAACGGTTAACGGCTGGCTGAGTCAACAATAAATTCCTGCAGACTATACAATCGTTCATGAATCTTAGTGAATCGCGTAGCGCTTGGTTTGCACACTTTCTGAATGGATGGAACACTATGCGATCCAAATTAGCTATTCACTTCGCGACAGTCCTTATTTTTTCCCAGTTCCCCAGTTCATCCTTTGCGCAATTCGGCATGGGGTTCGACCCTGAGCAGTTTCCTGAGTCGTTTTTAGAAGATAACCTGAACGGTATTGTCCCCATACCTGTCGATGAGGACATTGTTGCGGACCAGACTATCGGCCCTGATGACGAGCTGCTGAAAGGTAGTGAACTCGCACAGGCCTTGCTCCCCTATGCATTTCTGCTGCTGGTTCCCAATGCTGCCGAAGCACAGGATCTGTTGACCGGGCCGTCACCTGCAATCCGGTCACGGAGAACGCCTGAAGATTTTGACATTTACGCGGTTTGGCCCAATGGAATTCGCCTCATTGTCGATGTGCACAGCCAACAGGTTGAGGCCGCTGGTGGTGGTTTCGGCGAACCCGGCGTACCGGTGGGTGGTCTCAACGATCTCTTCGAAGTCGTTGATGCCGGGCATCAATTCGTACCGGGCACTGGAGTTTGCAGTGCCACGGGACCGGCTGCAGAAAATGTGACGCTGGTTTATGCCTCAGTAACCTATGATGCAGACGGTAATGTTACCAGCGAAGTCGAAGTCGAAGAAACAACGCTGGCGAATGGCGCCACGCAAACTGTTCAACAACAGGGGCAGAACCTTATTACAACCAGGACTGAGCCGGAAAACCTTCTGGTAACATTATTTGGGCAGGACGGTTGGCAGGTTCAACAGAGACTGCTGGAAAACTTTACTGCGAATGCCGACACTGCCCCCTATGCAACTCGCGTGACTGAGTTTCCTCCGGGAAATGAACCGGTGGTCGGGCGATCTTGTTTCCGATCCGGTGATATCCTGTTTCTGGATGCCGACAGGGGAACCAGCACAACCACCAATGCGGGACAGACTCCCCAGACTATGGACTTCACGACTATCGCCCAGATAAAAGTGGTCACCGATACTGATCTGCCTGTTGATACGCCGGAAGGCCCACAATACATCAATCGCGAGCTGGTATTGTTGCCGGAAGGGTTTGTTATCAATGAAACATTTTCAAACTCAGAGGAAAACACGCCAAGGTTGAGAAACCGGACATACAAAACTACATTTCGCCTGTACCGTAATGACCTTCCTAAAACCAGCACCTTCAGGCTTAAACGTTAGGGAACCACCAGCATCGACAGAAGCCAGGCAGATTGGCGCTGGACCGGGAGAGGGCTACACCGTAAAGGTACCGCTCTCTGACGGCGCCATTACTATAACGTGCGTTCACTTTGATACTGGTGCCAGCATCGGATTTTTATCAGACCACAGTAATGCCGGTCTCAATCGACTTCGATATACTTCGAATTGTAAATCCTGGGAGATAGTGCATCCACGCAAAAGGTTAAGCGTAATTGTACAACTAGCAGCCTGCTTACCGGAGACACTCTCATCCGGACCAACAACGTGTTTGTTTGCTGTTTTAGTTAAGGCGATTTTCTTGCCCGGCACGCCGATATTCATTTCGCTGGTTACGCATTCGTGCTTTTCTTTACCAGAAAGTGGGACGCAAGTTACAGAGGGATATTGACCCTGTATCTGGACGGCGAATAAACGACCGCGTATCTGGGCGTTTTTCAAAGTGAAAGTATCCCGTACGGGCGTAGTCCGCAGTGACAAAGGCTTCCTGCCGGTCCTGTTCGAGGCCGCTGTTCAGTGCAGCGTAAAGTGTCTGAATGCAGGACAGTAATGTATTCATGTGAATCTGCTCTGATACTATTAGGAAATGTTCTATCAAGAAAAACTGCCATGAAAAATATGTACCCTTCCACTGGATTTCGCCACCTGCCTGCAATTCTTTTACTCATGTCCCTGCCATCCCTGGGCCATTCACAGGACGCGCAGGATATTCCACGCACCGAATTCGGGTTTCCGGATTTTCAGGGTTATTGGAGTAACGCGAGCCAGACCCCCATTCAACGGCCAGAGAACCTGGGCAATAAACGATACTATTCAGCGGAGGAAGCACGCGCACTGATGGCCGAAGCAATAGCGGTGGATTCTGCCAAGGCGGCACCACTGGACCCGAATCGGGATGCGCCACCGGAGGGTGGCGATATTCAATTTCAGGCGGATGAGAATTTTGCCAATACCCGCATTGGCCTGACAACTATCAATGGTGAATATCGAACCTCCCTCATAGTCGATCCGCCCAATGGCCGTTTCCCTTTTGTTGAAAACGGCGCAGGCAATGACATCTTTGGTCAATGGCGGCGGCAGGGGCATGGCGCCTTTGATGGTCCGGAAATTCGCAGCCAGATGGAACGGTGCCTGCACGTCGGCGCACAGATGCCCCCTATGATGGCCTGGGCCTATAATGCCAATTACCAGATCGTACAGACCAGGGACTATGTCATGCTACTGAGCGAAATGGCCCACGATGCCCGGATAATCCGTATCGATGCTGATCATGCTGAACCTGCATTCGGCAAGTGGTTTGGTGATTCGGTCGCGCAGTGGGAAGGCGATACGCTTGTTGTTCATACCGTAGGGTTCCATCCGCAGCAATCGAATTTTTTCATCAAGTCCTCCGATCAGTTCGAGGTGACCGAGTACTTTACGCTTTTATCCGGGAGCGAGATATTCTACCGCTACCGGGTCAGCGACCCGGTTATTTACAGCCAGGACTTCACCATGGAGATGCAGCTGTTGCGCAAACCCGAGGGCGAGACCCTTTACGAGTTTGCCTGCCATGAAGGCAACTACAGTTTGCCCAGCATCCTCGCCGGCGCCCGCCGGGCTGAACTCGACGCGCAGTATGCGCAGTAGCCAGATCGCCCCCTTTCAGCAGGTAGCGCTGTGGCGAGACTGCGCCAATCGAACGCCTTCGTACCGCGGAGTCTTGATGGCTGGAATGAGTAACTGGGTGAGAAGCAGCAAGCCGCTCAGATGACTGAGCTGGCGGAGCATCCGAGGTTTACAAGCAGACGGGAATTTTGACTGGAATTGACGGTAAGAGACTTGGTCGGGACGGCGGGATTTGAACCCACGACCACTACACCCCCAGTGTAGTGCGCTACCAGACTGCGCTACGCCCCGATTCAGGAGACGCATTGTACCAGAGTCTGCGCATCAGAAAAGCGGTTTTAACCCGTGAAGAAACGCCGGCATGTCCGGCCGGACAGCAGGTTACAGCGCCTGATCACCGGGTTGAGCCACCCGGTTCCGGCTAGAAACTGGCAATAAGGCTTTCCAGGTCCTTGATGACCAGCTTGAGTTCGCTGGAATTGATCGCGTTCCTGGTTGCGCCTTCGTCCTTATCCTTGCCACTGAGCTTCTGGCGGGCACCGCCGATGGTGAAGCCTTCCTCGTAGAGCAGCGACTTGATCTGACGGATAAGAATGACGTCCTGTCTTTGGTAGTAACGTCGATTACCCCGGCGCTTGACCGGCTTGAGCTGGGGAAACTCCTGTTCCCAGTAACGCAGCACATGAGGCTTCACGTCACACAGCTCACCCACTTCCCCGATGGTGAAATACCGCTTCGGGGGAATCGGAGGTAACTGATCGTTATTCTTTACTTCCAGCATATTTTTCTACCCTTGCCTTCAACTTCTGACCCGGTCTGAAAGTCACGACGCGTCTGGCCTGAATGGGAATCTCCTCGCCGGTTTTGGGGTTGCGACCGGGACGTTGTTTCTTGTCCCGCAGATCGAAATTCCCATAGCCGGAAAGTTTTACCTGCTCGTTGTGTTCAAGAGAAAGACGTATTTCTTCAAAGAACTGTTCCACCAGTTCCTTTGCTTCTCTTTTGTTCAAGCCCAGATCATCAAACAATCGTTCCGCCATCTCGGCTTTTGTCAGCGCGCCTTCCGCCATATTCACTCACCCAGCTAATTTCTAAGTCGTGCGTCGAATTTTTCTTCTAGGGCCTTGATACAAAAAGCAATTATCTCGTTGACCTCGTCGTCGTTAAGAGTGCGCGAAGGATGCTGCCACGTCAAGCCCAAAGCGAGACTTTTTTTCCCGGAGCCAATTGCATCCCCTTGATATACATCGAATAATCTGAGGTCACTAAGGTACTCCCCGGCATTTTCACGCACTACGGCCAGAATATCTGCGGCAGAAGTCTCATTATCAACCAAAACCGCCAGGTCCCGGCTGACCTCCGGGAAGCGGGAAAGCGGTGTCGCAGCCGGAATCCGGCGGGGTTGAATCGCGCTCAGTTCCAGTTCAAAAACCAACACGTCACCGTTCAGGTCCAGTTGACGGGCAATGGCTGGATGGACTGCCCCCACGTAACCCACCAGGCGCTGATCCCGACGGATTTGCGCACATTGACCACCATGGAGCGCCGGGTGCCGGCCCGCGGTGAAATGGAACTGCGCCGGGCTTCCCCCCAGGGAGAGCAGCGACTCCACATCACCTTTAATATCAAAAAAGTCGTTCAACTCTTTGTTATTACTCCAATTCTCTGGCATTTTATTACCGCCCAACAGGCCGGCGATGCGGGTGGGCTGTCGGTACTCGTCGCCCTCGGGCAGGAACACCTGGCCAACCTCGAACAGGCGCAGTCGATTCTGCTGCCGGTTTTCGTTGTACTTGGCGGTAGCCAGCAGCCCTGGCAACAGGCTGGTGCGCATGACCGACATGTCCGCGGAAATGGGATTCTGTAACGCCACCGGCGGCAGCTCGTCACCCAGCACCGTGGCTGACAGTTTCGGATCGATAAAACTGTAGGTGATAACTTCCTGGTAGCCGTTGTCCACCAGGGCCCTTTTCAACTGGTCCAGGGGCAGCCGGTCTTCCGGCGGCGCAGCCAGGCGCTGGCGGCCGGGACTGGCCACCGAGGGAATATTGTTGTAGCCATAGACCCGCACCAGTTCTTCGATAAGGTCGGCCTCGATGTCGATATCGAAACGGAAGGACGGCACGTCGACGGTCAGCGCGGTGTCGGATTCAGCGACGGTGTCCAGGCCCAGGTCATGGAGAATGGTGCTGATTCGCGACCTGTCGATGTCCACACCCAGGAACCGGGGCACGGAGTCGTACTTCAGGGTGACCTGCCTGGATTCCGGCAGGTTGCCCAGGGCTTCCACCACCGGGCCGGCTTCACCCCCCACTATGTCCAGCAACAGCCGGGTGGCTCGCTCGGTTGCCCGCTGCTGCAACCGGTAGTCCACGCCCCGCTCGTAGCGGTGCGAGGCGTCGGTGTGCAGACCGTAGGCCCGCGCCCGACCGGCAATAGCCAGAGGCGCAAAAAAGGCACACTCGAGAAATACATCCCGGGTCTCACTGCTTACCGCGGTAGACTGGCCACCCATGATGCCTGCCATGGCTATGGCACCGGATTCGTCGGCTATAACCAGCGTATCCGTGTTCAGCGCCACCTCCTTGCCGTCCAGCAGGGTGATTTTTTCGCCGTCAGCGGCCAGGCGCACATCGATGGCACCCTTGAGCCTGCCCAGGTCGAACGCGTGCATGGGCTGCCCCATTTCCAGCAGCACGAAATTGGTCACATCCACCACCGGATCGATGCTGCGCAATCCGCAGCGCCGCAGTCTTTCCTTCATCCACAGCGGCGTCACGGCGTTGGCATCGATACCGCGAATGACCCGGCCCAGGTAGCGGGGACATTGGTCGGCGGCGGTGATGCCAACGGCAAAGCTGTCGTCGATGGTGGGTGCCACCGCGTCCACGGTGGGTAAGCGGACTTCCGCCCGGTTCAGGGCGCCGATCTCCCGGGCCAGCCCGGTTATACTGAGGCAGTCCCCCCGGTTGGGCGTCAGGTCCAACTCGATACTGCAGTCATCAAGGGCCAGGTACTCCCTTATATCCGTGCCCACCGGGGCCTCATCGGGTAGCTCGAGCAACCCGTCCGAGGTTTCTTCCAGGCCCAGTTCCTCCGCTGAACACAGCATGCCACAGGACTCCACGCCCCGTAACCGGGCGCGCTTGATGACCAGGGGCTTGTCACCGGCTGCTATGGTGGCACCCAGCTGAGCGAAGGGCGCTTTCATTCCCGCCTGTACGTTCGGCGCACCACAGACCACCTGCTGTTCTCCGCTGCCGTCGTTAACCCGGCATACCCGCAGCCTGTCTGCATCAGGATGGGGCTCCACCGAGAGCACTTCTCCAACGACGATGCCGTTGAACGGGTTGGCCACCGCCGACATGCCGTCCACCTCGAGACCGGCCATGGTCAGCTGCTCGGCCAGTTCCTCGGTGCCGATGGCCGGATTGACCCATTCCCGCACCCATTGTTCGCTGAATATCATCTCTGCTGCCCTACCGGAACTGCTTCAGAAAGCGCAGATCATTGTCGAAAAACTGTCGCAGGTCACCGACACCGTACCGCAGCATGGCCAGGCGCTCCACGCCCATGCCGAAGGCGAAGCCGTTAAACCGGGACGTATCAATGCCGGACATTTCCAGGACCCGCGGATGCACCATGCCGCAGCCCATGATTTCCAGCCAGCCGGTGTGACTGCAGATGCGGCAGCCCTTCTGGCCGCAGCTGACACAACCCATGTCCACCTCCGCCGACGGTTCGGTAAAAGGAAAATAGGAGGGCCTGAAGCGCACGTCCATGTCGGCATCGAAAAACGCGCGCAGAAAATCCGCCACGGTGCCTTTCAGGTCGGCGAAACTCACCTTCTCATCGATGAGCAATCCTTCGACCTGGTGAAACATCGGCGTATGGGTAAGGTCCGAATCGCAGCGATAGACCCGGCCGGGACAGATCATGCGAAAAGGCGGCGTACCGTTCTCCATCACCCGCACCTGCACCGGCGAGGTATGAGTCCGCAAAACCGTGCCAGGTGTAATATAAAAGGTATCGTGCATTGCCCGGGCGGGGTGGTGCCCGGGAATATTCAGGGCCTCGAAATTGTGGTAGTCATCCTCGATCTCCGGTCCCTCGGCCACGTCGTAACCGGCGGTTTCAAAAATGGTGGTGATTCGCTGGACGGTCATGGCCACCGGATGCAGTCCACCAAGGGACTGGCGACGCCCGGGGAGAGTGACGTCAATCGCTTCCGCGGCCAGCTGCGCTTCCATGGAAGCCTGCGCCAGGACTGTTTTGCGCGCGTCCAGTGCCTCCTGTACCTGTCGCTTGGCCTGGTTGATGCGCTCCCCGGCCGCCGGTCGCTGATCCGGGGGCAATTGGCCGAGGTTTTTCAGCAGTGCCGTCAGACTGCCCTTCTTGCCCAGGTAGTGGACACGCAAAGACTCCAGGGACTTTTCATCACCGGAGTCTTCAATAGCCTGTAAAGCTTC
>Ga0209578_10002369_pt1 | contig 15785 bp, 15 predicted proteins | sample tdAd472_FD_187127 | JGI IMG/M metagenome (GOLD analysis project Ga0209578, IMG submission 187127) | Marine sediment microbial communities from the Atlantic coast under amendment with organic carbon and nitrate - tdAd47.2 (SPAdes)... | ecosystem: Environmental > Aquatic > Marine > Coastal >...
TGATCGGGATCCTGCGTCCGGTGAGCGGCAGTTCCACAAACTCGCCGAGCAGATGTTTATAACGTTCGTCGCCGGGGTGGACGGCAACCGCACAGTCACCCAGCATGGTTTCCGGACGGGTGGTGGCCACCACCAGCGTGCCGGTACCGTTGCTGAGTGGGTAACGCATGTGCCAGAGGTGGCCGTTTTCCTCCTGCGACAGCACCTCCAGATCGGAAATGGCCGTGTGCAGCACCGGGTCCCAGTTAACCAGGCGTTTGCCACGGTAAATCAGGCCTTCTTCGTAAAGACGGATGAAGACTTCCTTGACCGCATCGGACAGGCCGTCGTCCATGGTGAAGCGTTCGTGCTCCCAGTCCAGCGAGGATCCCATGCGGCGTAACTGTTGTGTGATGGTGCCACCGGAGGTTTTCTTCCATTCCCAGACCCGTCCGATAAAGGCATCGCGGCCCAGGTCGTGACGGGTTTTGCCCTCGGCCTCAAGCTGACGTTCAACGACCATCTGGGTGGCAATTCCGGCGTGGTCACTGCCCGCCTGCCACAGCGTGTTATGGCCGCGCATACGATGGAAACGGATCAGTGCGTCCATCAGTGTGTCCTGAAAGGCGTGGCCCATGTGCAGGCTGCCGGTCACATTCGGTGGCGGGATCATGATGCAATAGGGCTCGCCCTCGCCGGACGGACTGAAATAGCCCTTGTCTTCCCAGGTCTGGTACCAGCGTTGTTCGATTTTGTGGGGGTCGTAGGTTTTTTCCAGGGAAATCATTAGCGTTGCGCCTGTTTGGCGATTTTGGCCAGGAGATCCGGCAGCGCCAGTTGCAGGTGGGTACGAATATCTTCAGCCATTTTCGATGCGCTTTGCTCGGTGGCCTCCCTGATCAGTCTGGAGAACTCTTCTTTCAGAAGCGATTCGAATTTCCAGGCCGCCAGCTTCTGCAGATCCTCGGTGATGTCATCCAGTATTTGCTGGATAGTCGCTTCACGGAGTAACTCGCCGATCTGTTCATGATCGGTCAGGTCTGCCGGAGGCGGGCCCGCATCGTTGCTGAGTTCGTCTGCGCTGACGGCATTCTGCAATACCGGAATTCCATTCTCGTCGAGTTTGATCTGTTCCGTGGCCATCAGGTTTTGATCTCATGCGTTCGTAGCGGATAGCCACGATCTTTATAGAAACTGTAACGGCTGCGTCCGTGCTGGCGGATACCGGCATTTTGATTGACCAGTTCGGCGACGCGCTCAAATCGGCTGAAAAACAGCGGTACTTCGGCGGCCAGATTGATCAGCACCTGGCTGCTGGCATCGGGTTCGGCATTGTGGGCGAGTAATACCGGTGGCGGGTTGTGCTGCCCGGCCTGGTAAATCGCGTGTGGCACGAAGCTGTTCTGCTGGAAGGTCCACAACAGCTCATCCAGCTGGCGGGTCTGGTCGACCGATTCAGTATGAATAAATACCCGGTTACCAAGGCGATAGGCCTTGTCTGCCAGACGGCAGGCAAAGCCCATGAGGTTTTGCGCCGAGTTATCCTGCAACAGGTAAAAATCAACCTGCGTCACGGGCGCGTTCCGTCAGGAATTGCATCAGCAAGGGTACCGGTCGCCCGCTTGCCCCCTTGGCTTTGCCCGACTTCCAGGCGACGCCGGCAATGTCCAGGTGGGCCCAGCGGTAGTCCTTGGTGAAACGGGCCAGGAAACAGGCGGCGGTAATGGTGCCGGCGCTGCGGCCACCGATATTGGCCATATCGGCAAAGTTGCTGGAAAGCTGTTCGTCGTACTCGTCCCACAGGGGCAACTGCCAGGCACGATCACCGGATGTCTGGCCGGCGGCCAGCAGTTCATCGACGAGCGCCTGATCGTTACTCAGCAGGCCCGACGCGTGCTCGCCCAGGGCGACGACACAGGCGCCGGTCAGGGTGGCGATGTCCACCACTACATCGGGATCGAATTTGTCGGCGTAAGTCAGGGCGTCACACAGGATCAGGCGGCCCTCGGCGTCAGTGTTGAGGACTTCGATGGTTTGTCCACTCATGCTGGTGACAATATCGCCGGGTTTGCTGGCGTCGCCGTCGGGCAGGTTTTCGGTGGCGGGAACAATGCCGACCAGGTTGACGGGCAGGGCCAGTTCGGCAACTGCTGAGACAGTTCCGAACACGCTGGCTGCACCGCACATATCAAACTTCATTTCGTCCATCGCAGCGCCGGGCTTAATGGAAATACCACCCGAGTCGAAGGTGACACCTTTGCCGACCAGTACCACGGGATTTTCGCCCGTCGCACTGCCCTTGTACTGCAGCACAATCAGCTTGGCAGGCTGGCGGCTGCCACGCGATACCGACAGCAGAGCACCCATGCCCAGTTTTGTCATATCCTTTTCTTCCAGGATCTGGACTTTCAGCGCCGGGTGGGCATTTTTCAGCGCCCTGGCCTGATCGGCAAGGTCGCTGGGGGTGCATAGATTACCCGGCCGGTTGCCGAGTACGCGTGCCAGATCAACACCGTTGGCAATGGCAGTACCGCGCTTTACACCTTGCTTGGCCGTGTTCGCTGCGTCGCGATCACTGACGGCAATCCCCAGTTTGCGTAAAGGGTGTTTGGGTGGTTTGGCCTCGCTCTTGAGTTCGTCAAAGCGATAAACCGCATCGCGGCTGGCTTCAACAGTGCGCTGCGCTTTCCAGGCGAGATCCCGGTCTGCAACGACCAGCTCGGTGAGGTAGGAAAGGGCATCGCTGGCGGCGCTGGCGTGCAGGGCTTTGGCCGCTGCCGATGTGATTTCGGTGAAAGCTTGCGGTGAAAGTTTTTTGTCTTTACCGCAGCCCACCACCAGAATCCGGGCGGCCTCGATGTGGCCCTTGGGGTTGTGAATCAGGGTGGTCTTGCCGCACCCGGTATCAATGTCACCGTGTTTCAGGAGTTCGCGCAGCTGACCGCGGCTGGCTTTGTCCAGGCGTTCCGCCGCGGCTGAAAGACGGCGTGGGGCTGAGATACCGACGACAACACAGGCGCTGCGCAGTTTGTCGGGATCACCGGTTTTAACATTGAAATCCATTGTGTGCTCCTCGCTTGCTGGTAGAGTTAGTGTACTGGATGCCTTACCTGCGCCCAAACTTTTTAGAATAAAGCCATGTCATCGGTCCTACGCCGCTACCTGAGTCTGGAATTACTGCAGTACTGGCTGGTCATCACCCTGGTGCTATGGCTGATACTGGTGGCTGCACGGTTCTCCCTCTACCTGGGACAGGCGGCCAGCGGTCAGTTGCCGGCAGCTGTGGTGTTGTGGTTGTTGGGCCTGAAGTCGGTCGCTTTCCTGGTCTTTCTGTTGCCCCTGACGCTGTTTCTGGCGCTGTTGTGGTTGTTCGGGCGGTTTAATCGCGATTACGAGTCGCTGGCCCTGGCGGCCAGTGGCGTGGGCCTGTCGCAACTGTATCGGGCTATCGCCTTACCGGTCGTTGTGGTGACGCTGCTGGTGGCGGTATTGAGCTGGTATCTGGTGCCGCGCACGGCTCAACAGGGTTACCAGCTTCGCAGCCAGGCCGAACAGAATGTGGATATTGACGCACTGGCACCCGGGCGTTTTCATGAGCTGCGCGGCGGTCGATGGCTGGTTTTCGCACAGCGTGCCGGGCGTGAAGCCGGGACGCTGGAAGCCGTGTTCGTGCACGTTGGTCATGCTGAGCGTCCACAGGTGCTGGTGGCCGGGAGCGCCAGGGTTGAGCAGCTTGGTGAAGCGGGCGACAGGTATCTGGTACTGCGCAATGGACACCGTTACGACGGGGTGCCCGGGCAGGCCGATTACCGCGTACTCAACTATCAGGAATACGCGGTGAGAATTCGTGCGGTGCCGGCTGAACCCGGTAAAAAATGGGATGCGGTCGCTACCCGCCTGCTGTGGGGTGACCCTGACCTGCAGGCACGTGCCGAGTGGCAGATGCGCCTCTCGCGACCGGTTACGGTACTGGTGCTGGCGCTGATAGCCGTTCCCCTGACACGGTTTCGCCCTGCCATGAATCGCTTTTACCCGCTGTGGATGGGAGTGCTGGTTTTTACACTTTATTTTAATCTGCTCGGTACCGGGCAGTTGTGGATTGAGCAAGGCCGGATACCGGGATGGCTGGGTTTGTGGTGGGTGCACGGACTGCTGCTTGGCCTGATGGCCGGCTGGGCCGGCCTCAGGCGCTGGTGGTCATCCAGGCAGGTGGCAGCATGAATCGTCTGGACCTGTACATCGGCAGGGCGGTATTGCTGAACACGCTACTGACCTGGCTGATCGTGATCGCGCTGGAGGGTTTGTTTGCCTGGCTGGGAGAAATTGGCGACATCGGGCGGGGTGGCTATGAATTGGGGGATGCCATCCTGTTTATTCTGCTGGTCCTGCCCGGCAGGGCCTATCAGTCGTTTCCCATGGCGGCATTGATCGGTTCGCTGCTGGGGCTGGGGAGCCTGGCGGCACAGGCCGAGTTAAATGCTTTCCGATTGGCGGGCTGTTCCCCGGCGCGTTTGATGCGCGCGGTATTACAGGCGGGTGTGGTGATGCTCGTTGCGGTCGTCTTCATGGGTGAAGGCTGGGCACCGGTTTCCCGGCAGCTCGCCAGGCAACTGCGGACCTCGGCTATTTTCGATGAGGTTAGCGTGCAGCGGGATTCGGGATTCTGGGTGCGCGATGGGCAGCGCCTGATTCAGGTCGGTCAGAGCGAAGCCGATGGCAGCCTGAGCAGCCTGGTGGTGTTTGAGCTCGATGCAACACCCAGGCTGGTTTCCGCGGCGACGGCATCACGCGCCCGCTATCAACAGGGCCGGTGGTCTCTCGAAGACGTTCGGGTCAGTTATTTCACAGATCAAAGTGTCAATGTGCAGAGCAGTGAACGGATAGCCTGGCCAAGCCTGATGGACCCGCGCCTGGCGCGGCTGCTGACACGGGACCCGCAAACCCTATCCCTGCCGGAGTTGCACCAATACATCGATTACCTCATAGCAAGCGGTAGCGACGTTTCTTCTTATCGCTTGAACTACTGGCAACGCTGGACAGCACCGCTGGCAGCGATCGCCATGCTCTTCCTGTCCGTCAGCTTTGTGCTGGGACCACTGGGTAAACAGAGTGCCGGTCAGCGTATTCTGGTGGGTGTTGTGCTCGGTCTGGTCTTCAAGCTGCTCAATGACATCACGGCACACGCGGGACTGGTCTATGGCATGCCCGCCTGGCTGAGTGCTTTGCTGCCATCTTTTGTCGTGTTTGCCGCCGGCCTGTTGCTGCTGCGACGTAGCAGTTGAGCATCAAATTCTGGCGGGCCCCCAGCGCAGACCAATTCATTTGTAAAGATGTTGGTTACACAAGGATTCCTAAGTCCGACAGGCTCCGAGGGGTAACGGTTATCGTCGGTGCGGATTTTCATCCAGTTGCACGATGCGGGTTTCCGAATAACGGTCGTGCCAGGTGAGCTTCTGTTTGTCGATAAGCAACCAACCATAGCCCAGGCCGAACAGCAAACCGGCTGGCAGGGCAACTATAAAACGCAACAGGCACTGCAGCCAGCTAACAGGGCCGTCCCTCAGGTTGTGGAGCTGTAATTTCCAGCTGCGCATGCCCAGGGTCTGTCCACCGTGCATCCAGAACCAGGCATAGAAAAAAAAGCTGATAAACAGCAGGTAAGTGGTTAACAGTGGGTTGTTTGCCTCGATAGCTTCGCCTGCCGTCAGGGGCAGAAGAATCGCAATCGCGATAAACCAGATGGCCAGCAGCAACAGGGAGTCGTAAAAAAGCGCCGCAAGTCTTCGCCACAGGCCGGCGGGTTTGGGTGGATTGTCGGAGTCAGGCATGTTTCTATGCTGTCAGTCGCGGTTTGACGTCGAACAAGGTCTTTGCAGTTCGTGGTTTCCGGGTATTTCATGCTGCCCGGGCCGCTGCCGGAATTCAGGACTGCCCTGGCAGTTTCCCCGGTATGTCGTTATTTTGTTTGGTTGTGGGGTGTTTTATAACTATTATAAGCAAATGTGCGGTTTTTGTCCGAAATCATATCTGTTATAGAAGCGAGAGATAGCTGGAGTGGATATCACGATTTGGATTGAACTGGCGCTGTTTGTTTTCCTGATGGGGCTGTCGGGGTTCTTTTCCAGTTCTGAAACCAGCCTGTTTTCGCTGCACAAGATCCAGTTGGAACAGATGCGGCGTGATGGAAATCCCAGCACCGAGCTGATCGAACGCCTGTTGAGCCAGCCACGCCGTCTGATTGTCACCATCCTGATCGGGAACGAATTCGTTAATGTAGCCGCCTCCGTGATTTCGGCGGCGATCGTTATTCAACTTCTGGGAGCGGAAAACAAGCTTGTAAATCTATTTATTATGATACCGATTCTGTTGCTGGTGGGCGAGATTACTCCCAAGACACTGGCGATTCGTAACAATGTCGCATTTGCCAGTTTTCAAAGTCGTCCGATTGAATTCTTCGCTTTCCTGATTACGCCATTACGCTGGGCGGTACGCCTGGTAGCAGATTGGGTGACTACACTGATTGTTGGAAGGGAGCGCACACGCGCAAACCTCGTTACCGAGGATATGGTGCGGACGTTGGCCAGGGAGGCGGTTGGTGAAGGCGTTCTTGCCCAGGCCGAGGCGCAGTACATCGACCATATAGTTCGATTTCGGCAATAAAACTGTCGGGGAGTTGATGACGCCGCGATCAAATATTTTCTTTCTGACGGCTGAGACGCCACTCCCGGAGATAGTGCAGGAATTACGACGCACCCGGCATACCAAGGTCCCTATCTACAGTGAGCACCGGGACAATATACTCGGCATTCTTTATGCGAGGGATTTACTGGGGCTGGATCCGGCTGAATTATCAAGGCCGAATGAACGTGTGGTGAAGTTGCTGCGTGAACCGTATTTTGTCCCCGAATCCAAGCTCGCTGCCGATCTGTTCCACATATTCCGGAAACGTAAGCTATCGCTCGCCCTGACAGTGGATGAGTATGGCGGTGTGACGGGCCTCGTCAGCATGGAGGATCTGCTTGAGTGTATCTTTGGCGATCTGCCCAGTGCGTCCGACATCGTGATCGAGGAAGAATGCCGGAAGCTTGAAGATGGAAGTGCCCGCATCGATGGCGGCATGTCAATCGAGCAATTCAACCGCGAATTCAACAGGAATCTGCCGGAAGAGGGTAGTGAAACCGTAGGTGGAGTGGTGTTGGACCGGTTTGGCGAATTGCCATCAATTGGCTCAACCATCGTGGTTGCGGGAGTGGAATTTGTTGTTGAAACAATCGAGAACAACAGGATACAGGAACTTGTTGCCAGGCAAATGGAAAGTGATGCCGGGATAGACCTGTACGATGTGGAGGAGGTCGCGGCAAAACAGGGTAATTCGATCAGCGGGACTGCGGGTTCCTCCCCGGAATTGCCTGCCGAAGGAAAAGACGAAGAATAGATCATGACTGATATTCTTGTGACATTCGGGGTAATGCTCATTTGCCTTCTCATGGAGGCCTTCTTCTCCGGTTCCGAAATCGGGGTGGTCAGTTCCGACCGCGTAAAGCTTCGCCATGATGCAGCCAAGGGATCGCGGGGGGCAAAGCTTGCCCTGGATATGCTCAACAAGCCCGAATGGCTGCTCTCCACCACCCTTGTTGGCACGAATATTTCGGTGGTGACCAACACGACCATGGCAACAGCGCTCATGATACAGTTGTTCGGAGAGGGCAGCAGCTGGCTTGCCGTGCTGTTGGTGGCGCCACTGATCTGGGTCTTTGGCGAGATCGTACCCAAGAGCGTCTTTCAGCAGCGCGCCGACGTGATCACGCCGAAGGTGATCTTTCTGCTGAAATTTTGTTCTTACCTGTTTTTTCCGATACTCATTGTATTCAGTGTGCTGACACGCCTCATTGCAAAGATGCTGGGTGATAAAACCCATGAGCACAATCCCTTCACCCTGCGCGAGGAGATTTTCGCGTTGATGCAGATGTCCTCGGACGATGGTGGTGATATAGATCCGAAAGAAAAAGGCATGATCCGCCGGCTGTTCGATTTCGAGGAAACGTCAGCCCGCAATGTCATGATGCCGCTAATCGATGTGGTCGGTATCGAGCAGGGTGCTACTTGTGGAGAGGCCATGCATCTGGCTCGGGAAATGGCCCACAAGAGGATGCCTGTATATGCGCAGCGCGTGGACAGGATTGTAGGAGTACTGGATGCTCTGGAACTTCTTGGTGTTGAGTCAGATGAGCCCATCACGTCGTTCATCCATCCGGTAGATTACGTGCCCGGTTCCAAAAGCATCCAGGCGCTGTTGATGGATATGCAACGTGACCGGCAGTTGTTATCTGTTGTCGTAGATGAATTCGGTGGTGCTGAAGGGATCGTGACGGTAGAAGATATAATTGAAGAAATAGTCGAAGACATCGCGGATGAATATGATACCCAGGAAACACCAACCCAGTGGGTCCGCAAACTTGATGATCAGGACTATCTTGTCAGTGCCCGCATTGACCCGGATTCATTGGCAGAGGAGTTGGGCATAAAATTACCTGAAGGGCAATATAGCAGCCTTGCAGGATTCCTGCTCGAACGGGTCCGTGACGCGCCTGTTGCAGGGGCCGTTATCAACTACAAGAAACTCACATTTATAATCCAGCGCGGCTCGGCACGGGCCATCGAGGAAGTACGTGTGCGTTGGTGAATCCACAAGTCCTGGATTCAACAATTTCTTATAGCTTAGTGGGGCCTGAATAAATACAGCGGCCTCCAGGCCGCTGTTAGTCTAGATATTGGAGTGAATGAATTACCAACAGTTCGCTCCAGCGGACAGTGAACTGTTGCTACGCATTTACCGGCAGGCAAAAAGAACCCCGCGCTAAGGCGGGGTAAAAACGCTTTTCAGCGTCGGAGGAGTCGATAAAATAGGAGCCGTCAGTCTGTTATCCGCTGTGGCATGAGTCCGTGCAATTGAACCTGTCCGACTCATCTGTATGGGCCGAGTGACATTTCAGGAGTCCCGACTCGCGGATCTACACACCATGTCAGCAACCGCCCGGCATCGTTCAGAAACTTTTAGGGTCCAAAGTTATCCGGACTCATGCCACAGAGGACTGAAACACACCGTCTTCGTCCTACTGATGCAGCGACCACCGGTTAACAATTGAATCGATGATGGCTGCGGTCATGGAAGATATTGCAAAGCTGATGCCAACTGTGGAGAAACGGCTTTATAATAATTTATCAATAAGTTAGTGATCGTATGACAATTTATGGGCGATGCTACCCTGTCGTAATAGGTCAGAAAGTGCCGTACTGCGTCACCCTTTCGTTGTAAATTTCACCAATGGCCTGAAGGGACTGGATTACTGATGGGTTATGGAATCGGGATGTTTTTGGCGGGACTGGTCAGTGGTGGTCATAGGATGGTATGCGGCCTTGCTGTACATTCGCGCAGCCTACGGCGATTCTCAGGACCTTATGTGGGAGTTGATGTTATACAAGGGCCTTTTCCATAAGGCTGGCTTGTCTCTGGATAAGCCCAGGTGATTAATGGCGTCGTTCAGCTTGATACTGATATGGCCGATAACAAAGCTGAGAACAAGCAGTTTAAACTAGCTAACAGGGAGGACGCTGAAATGAGCAAGCTGACCGACGAAGACATCAGGCGGATAGCCTGTAGCGAATGGGCAAGATGGATGGAAGTCTATGGTTATGAGAGGCCCGGCTCTCTAAACAATCAGCACCAAATGCAGATAGAGCGTAGGAGATCCAGCGTAGTTTCACGTCACCGGCAATCACCACCGCTGCCCCATAACCGACGGCTGAAATCTGCGAACGCCGCATGATTGGTCTGTTACGGCCTATCTGAAACATGGCCCCGCTGCGGCGGGGCTTTTTTAGTGCATGCTCGCTGCCTATAGACATCCGGCAAACTCTTCCTGATAATGCTCGCGACACTTTCACAGAGAGTGTTTTAGGCTGCGCTCGATCCCCTTGAGTGCGGCCTTTTTTTTGCCTTTTGATGGTGGTCTGCGAGCTGATCGCGGGCTCGCGCTTTTCAACGCATCGGTGAGATTAGCCGGGATAGAGCAAAGTCTGAAAGACGAGGAGGGGATCAGCTATGGAACAGACGATTAAACTGAATTACTGCGGCGACTTGGTTGATGCTTTTTATGATGGTGATGACACAAAGGCGATTGAAGCTGAAGCATTCGTTAAACAGATGCACGAGAGGGTTTCAAAAGCGTATCCGTGAGCACCGATTGGACAGTACCAAGCGCCTGTAATGGCGCCGAAATTGACGGATTTACAGGCGATGCTCCGCTAGACCATATAGCCGCCATGGAAGTTGCGTTGCTCTGCGAAATTACCTGGCCATAACAAGCACTTTCGGTCGACTGTTGGCGTTAAGAAATCACGCGACCGACCGATAACAGAGGCAGCACAGCATACGGTGGCCCCGGGCTGTGTGTTGCTGGAAATACTCTCCTCCGAGTCAGCAACGAGCCGGCGTCTTTTCCTCCGAGGAGGCGCTGGCTTTTTTATGCCCTGTCCTACCGTAATTGCAGCCCTGCGCTCGTCATGGGCACAAATGCAGAAATGGGTAAGCGAGGGTGCCACGGTTACCTGATCGCTACCTCGCAAGATCGGGTGCTGAAAAAGGAGTGGTGTAGTGGATATGAACACGTTCGCGGAATTCTGGAAGGGGATGTTCTTTTTCGTTTCCACGGTGACCCTGTCTGTCTTGCTTTACCTGGTCGTGATCGTATGGCAGCCGCTGTGGACCGACGGCTTCAGAAATTTCGGGGATATATCCAAGGCGATTATCAGGCTGGACAGGACGGCCAAGCCGGTAGCCGAAATGGCACCGCTGATGCTCGGCGAGATGGACGAGATGCGAGAAACGATGGGTAAGATGCAGCTGTCCATGGAAACCATTGAGGAAATTAATCCCAGCGTAAAGGAAATGACCCACACCATGAACCGCATGACCTGGGTCATAGAGCAACGCATGGGTATTATGACCAACGAGATGGACCGGATGGGAGACAGGTTTTCCCCGTCAGGCATGATGCCGTTCAACTGGTGATCGATAGTGCGCAAGGTGTCCGCTGGACCACAGGCAATCCACAGCTATTATCGTACCTTGACCGCGATTCCCAAAAGCAAAACGTGAAACGCCTGCGCCTGAGCTATGGCGCATTCCGGGGCCGGCTGCGAACCGCCAAGGATACACGAGTGTACTGTCTCGTATTAAATGCACATATCAGCGAGGCGCTAAGCGGTCAGCTGCTAGGCGCATTGGCGCAGGCATAGTTTGACCCTACGTCGAGCCAATGCAACAACGCAGATGGCCGCTTAGCGCCTCGCCCGACGGGAGCCCCACAAATGGCCCACAGCCGCGTTGCAGCTCTTGACAAGGGGACTCACCATTGCCTGCGAACTGCGCCTTGCTGTGAACCATTTGTGGGACTCTGATATGTGCATTTAATACGAGACAGTACACTAGGGCCTTCAGGACTCAGCCGGCAACTTCTCCAGCAGTTCCTTCCGGACAATCGAAACATCGTCCGGCGCATCCGTACCGATCCTTACCTGGTTGCCTTTGACTTCCAGCACGGTGACTGTGATCCGTTCGCCGTCTGGGGTTTCAACGATGAGGGTTTCGCCTGGGCGGCGGGTGAGGATGAGCATGTGCAATTCTCCTTTTGCCTGATGGTGTGGTTACCGCCCTGGACTGGTGGGCGGTGTCGGCAGGAAATTTCAGAAACCAGGCTGGCGGTATTGCTGCCGGGTGGACACTAATCTCTCCTTTACTGGGCCGAAATCAAAAAAAACAATTTTCACATTAATTATTTCAAAAGCCTGTAACTTATTGATTGATTGGCGCTCCCTAGGGGAATCGAACCCCTGTTACCGGCGTGAGAGGGGGGAATCAGAGTCTTTTAGTGTTTCTGTAAATATATTAACGTATTGAACTCATTGATTTTAAGGCTATACTTGTATCAGGAAGTACACGGAAGTATTTCCATGAAAGGTCGTACAGAAGTCGTACGGCTTGAGGTAGCCCAAAATGAAACACTCAATCGTCACAAAAACAGCACGCGCCAAACTTCCGATCCGGCGCGAACCTTTCTGGCACCGAATCGCGCAGCGGCGGCACCTGGGCTACCGGCGAACAGCCAGCGGTGGCACCTGGATTGCGCGGATTCTGGACGGTAGCGGCAAGCGGGCCTTCCACAGCCTGGGCGAGAATATAGACTTTGATGCGGCTCAGCGCCTGGCCGTGGAATGGTTTGATACCGCCGTTATCACAGAGTCTCGCCACTATTGCGTGCGGGATGCTATTTCCGATTACATTGAAAGCCTGCGCCTGAACAATTCCGAGCGGACGGCAACCGACACCCGGCAGCGCCTGGACAAGCACGTCTCCAAGCAATTGCTGAATGCTGAGCTGGCCACCCTTAGCACCGTGCAACTCAGAAATTGGCACCAGCGGCTGGTCAGTGACAGCGATGACCCGGAAACCGTCCGGCGTTCGAAGGATACGGCTAATAAAAATCTGACATCTTTGAAAGCGGCCTTCAATTTGGCGTTTCGTGCTGGACTGGTCGCCACCGACCAGCAGTGGAGGCGTGTCCAACCGTTTCGGGGTGTAGGACAGCCAAGGAAGCTGTTTCTAAGCGATGAACAGGTCAGGGCCTTGCTAGACCATTCTTCCGGCGCGTTCCACTCCCTGGTGCTCAGCGCGGTGCTCACCGGCGCAAGATACGGCGAACTGTGCAATGCGCGGGTGGGAGATTTCAACCCAGAGCATGGCACTGTGACGCTCAGCGGCAAGACCGGCACCCGTGAATGTTATCTGTCTGACGAAGCGGTGAACCTGTTTCAGACGCTGGCTGTAGGCCGATCCGGTAATGAGTGCTTACTGCTTAAAGATGACGGTACCCCTTGGGGCAAGTCACACCAGCACCGGCTTATGAAAGCGGCGGTTGCAGCAGCAGGCCTGCCGAGTGAATGCGTGCTGTATTCATTGAGGCATTACTACATTTCCAAAGCACTGCTGAGCGGTGTTCAGCCGCAAGTGCTCGCCGCGAACGTCGGTACTTCGTTGCGGATGATCGAACAACACTATGGCAAGTTCATGCCGAAAGACAGACGGCAGATGATGAACAGGGTGGCGTTGCTGTGACAGACACCGCAACTTACTGAAAGCGCTCAATACTTGCTGATGCATATATAACTTGCATTTCGCACCGACAAACGCTAGGAGATTGTTAGACACACGCAACGCACTGTAAGCACTACCAAAACATTTCTGAATAACCCCACCTAGTTTTTTCCATGTCTTCCGTTAGTGTAATTGCTGTAAACATTAGCGGGCGCACAAACGGATTGCCGTGCCCTTAAATACATCTGAAACGAGAGGCACACGGTCATGCAAAACAGCGAAGTCAGCGAAACATTTAGCATCAATTCTTTCTGCGAGGCGTACGGAATCTCGCGGGCCTTATTTTATAAGCTTCAAAACGAAGGCCGGGCACCCAAGACATTCAACCTGGGAAGGCGCGTCATGATTTCAAAGGATGCTGCGCGGGCCTGGCTGTCTCGGATGGAAGGTACAGCGGCATGATCCCCGCACAAAAAAGCGCCGGTGTTATGGGCACCGGCGCGAATGATATTTCTGAGACAGAGAACAACAGGGTTAGCGGCCCTGGCAGACAAAGGATGAACCATGTCCACGACCCGAAGTATAACCCATAGCGCCAGCGTAATCCCATTCCCGCGCCGCCGGCCGCCTGGCTGGCTGAGAAGTTGCCGGCGCTGCGGATCCCGGTTTCGGTTGCCTTATCACTCGGCTACTCAGCGGGATGGGCGGGAGCGTGTCTGCGTGCCGTGCTTCATCGAGGCGCGTCGGTGAAGCTGCCACCCCACGGCAAACAACTTGCCGAACGCCTGAGGCACAACAACCCGCCGCTGTATTGTGTGGTCTGCGTCGGCATGGGCTCATGGGAGCGCGCCAAAAAATGGAACGCATCGCCCGACAAAATCCCTGCAATGGTGCTGCCGCATAATACCGCGCCGAATGTTTACCAGTGGCCTGCGCAAGATGTTGCCGTTGTCATTGATGCCGACGTTGGCCCTTCAATCGATTTGATACACGAGCTCGCTAGTCATCTGCTCGCCTGCGGGTCGGATACCGTGACATTGGTTTCCTTTAGTGATTCGCACCCCTTCACGCGCTTTGTTCGGAGAGAAGTTAATGCCTGATATACCCGCAGCAAATACTGTTGAACTAAAAAGGCCTGAGGCTGACGCCGATGCATGGGGCGACCCTCAGCCGTTACCGGAAGCGCGTCCGCCTGTCCCTGCATTCAATCCTAAACTGATGCCTGAATCTGTCCGGCCATGGGTTGAGGATATATCAGAGCGCTTTCAGTGTCCGCCGGACTATGCAGCAATCGGCGCTATGGTCGCCTTATCTAGCGTCATTGGTCGCCGCGTTGGTATCTGCCCCAAACGGCATGACGACTGGATGGTAGTGCCGAATCTATGGGGCGGTGTTGTCGGCCGACCTGGCATTATGAAAACACCCGCATTATCTGAATCAATGCGGCCTTTGCGAAGTCTGGAGGCTGAGGCGCTCAAGGAGCATAAGCTTGTGATGCGCGACTATGACCTTGCGCAGATGCAGCGGGAGGCAACCCTTAAGGCATTACAGGCGCAATTGGTTTTAGCTGCTAAGAAAGGAAAAGACACGCTCGAAATTGTTAGCCGGATACAAGCACTCAAGGATGAAGAAAGCGAAGGCGGGCCAGTCTGCCAACGGTTTGAAACAAACGACACCACAGTAGAAAAACTTGGCGAATTGCTCAGCGAGAACCCAAACGGGTTATTGGTGTTCCGTGATGAGCTTGTCGGCTGGCTGCGGAACCTAGACAAGGCAGGACATGAAGGGGCGAGATCTTTTTTCCTTGAAGCTTGGGACGGCAAAGGCGGCTTTACCTTTGACCGTATAGGTCGCGGAACAATCCGCATTGAGTCCGCTTGTGCGTCTGTCCTGGGCGGCATTCAACCTGGGCCATTGGCTGAGTATGTCAGGCAAGCAGACAAGGCAGGGATTGGGGCTGACGGATTGCTGCAACGATTTCAGATGCTGGTTTACCCTGATGAGCCCGCAAAGTGGATCAATATTGACCGGGGGCCTAATTCAGAAGCCCGCGACAAGGCCTTTAGGCACTTTTGGCACCTTGCATCTATAGCACCTGAAAAAATTAATGCTGATATGAGCGGGGGTATTCCCTCCCTTCGATTTGACGAAGCAGCGCAAGAAATCTTTACTGAATGGCGCGTTCAGTTGGAGACGCTGAAACTTCGATCTGATGAGCCTGAAATCATTGAATCACACTTATCGAAATATCGGAGCTTGGTTCCGTCGCTTGCGCTGATCTGTCACCTGGCAGACGGTGGGGTTGGCCCTGTACCTGAAGGCGCAATGATTCAGGCGGCATCCTGGGCCGAGAGAAGTGGACCCCGATTTTCGGACAGTCCTATAAGTGTCTTCTACCCATTTTGGCTAAGGCCTGATCACGCAGCCTGCGGCCATTCTACATTACCCATGTAAACTTGATCAGGGGTTTGCCGGTTCATACTCTGGTGCCGACGCTCGCTATTGTAAAATTGGAAATAAGTGCCGATTCCAGTCCGGGCCTGAGCAATCGTTTCATAAGCCTTCAGATACACCTCTTCATATTTCACGCTACGCCACAAACGTTCAACAAACACATTGTCGATCCAGCGACCCTTGCCGTCCATGCTAATAT
>Ga0209578_10002376_pt1 | contig 15759 bp, 17 predicted proteins | sample tdAd472_FD_187127 | JGI IMG/M metagenome (GOLD analysis project Ga0209578, IMG submission 187127) | Marine sediment microbial communities from the Atlantic coast under amendment with organic carbon and nitrate - tdAd47.2 (SPAdes)... | ecosystem: Environmental > Aquatic > Marine > Coastal >...
GCGAGATTGCCGAGGCCCAAGCCGTGGCCCGCGCGCGCGCCAATGCCATCGTCATAAACTAAGCCCTTTCACCCGATTGCACGTGATGGGCGGGACTGATAGGTTCCGCGCGCTTTACGGCCCATAAACTGTGGATGGGCCCTCTAGATGGCGCACGCACCAAATCCGAAAGTGAAAACATGAAGATCAACGGGAACGAAATTCGTCCGGGCAACGTGATTGAGCACAAGGGCGGGCTTTGGTCGGCAGTGAAGATCCAGGCCGTAAAGCCCGGAAAGGGCGGCGCCTTTGCGCAGGTGGAACTCAAAAACCTGATCGACGGCACCAAGCTGAACGAACGCTTTCGCGCGGCGGACAAGGTTGAGCGTGTGCGGCTTGAGCAAAAAGACCACCAGTTCATTTATGACACCGGCGATGCGCTGACCTTCATGAACCTTGAAACCTACGATCAGATCGAGCTGCAACGCGACTTCATTGGAGACCGCGCAGCCTTTCTCCAAGAAGGTATGAAGGTGGTTGTCGAAATCTATGAAGAGCGACCAATCGGCATTTCACTACCCGAGCACATCACCCTTGAGGTGACCGAAACGGAACCGGTGGTTAAGGGTCAAACGGCTGCATCGTCCTACAAACCCGCAACCCTCGATAATGGCCTTCGAACGATGGTACCGCCTTTTGTCGGCGTGGGTGAGAAGATTGTTGTCGACACCAATGAATGCGCCTATGTGCGCCGGGCGGACTGAAGCAACCTCAATGACACTCCAATCTCCAAATATCACAGTCATGATGCAGGCGGCGCGCAAGGCTTCGCGCAAACTTCGCCGCGACTTTGGCGAGCTTGAAAATCTTCAGGTCTCAAAGAAGGGCCCAGCAGATTTCGTCACCACCGCCGACATGACGGCAGAGAAAACCATATTCCAAGAATTGAGCGCCGCTCGTCCTGGCTATGGCTTTTTGATGGAAGAACGTGGCGAGGTCGAAGGTACTGACAAATCGCACCGTTGGATCGTCGATCCATTGGACGGCACGACCAACTTCATGCATGCGGTTCCGCATTTTGCCATATCGATTGCGCTTGAGCGACAGGGCACAATTGTTGCGGGGCTGGTGTTTAATCCGATTACGGATGAAATGTATGTTGCCGAACGCGGGCAAGGCGCTTATCTCAACGAGCGGCGCATGCGCGTTTCCGCGCGGCGTGAGCTTGATCGATCTCTCATCGCCACTGGGCTGCCCTTCATGGGCCAAGACCATCACGAAGCAGAACTCGCAGAACTCAGCGAAGTTATGGCGGCGACAGCGGGTGTGCGGCGGTTCGGATCCGCTGCGCTCGATCTCGCTTACGTGGCCGCGGGCCGGTATGACGCCTATTGGGAGCACGCGCTTAATTCGTGGGACATTGCAGCTGGTATTCTGCTGGTGCGCGAAGCTGGCGGATTTGTGACCGACCTCGATGGCGGTGAGCAGTTCTTGAAAAGCGGGGATATCTTGGCATCGAACGACGGCGTTCAGCCCAAGCTATTGAAACTCTTGAAGGACGCGCGCAAGAAAGTTTCGTGAGCACACGGATCGGTAGAAATTCGCTCCACATTAAATGTCGTCAATCTGACGCAAAAACCCTTCCAATCCGCCTGAATCACGGTAAATATATGGCCCCAGGCGGAGGGGAAGTTAGGGCCTTTTCTCACGCCAAACGGGGCGTGCTATCGAAGGGAAGGCAGGCAACTTGCCAGGACTGACGTACATACTTTCGCAGCCCGTAAATGACGCTCTAGACCTCATTGAAAAATTGAAGGCCTCGGGCAAGACTCGCGTGGGCGCGCTCATAGTGATCGGCCTTGCCGCTGCCGTCGTTGGTCCTGCAGGCGTTGCCGTTGGCCCCACGCAATCGCACACTCACACACCTGCTCTTGCCACCGGCGCCGCCATGGAAGCCAGTGTCGTGCTGTCATCTATTCCTGTGGATTACGACATCATGCAGACGGCCGGCGGACTTGCGACCGGGCACGAATCTTATCCTGAGCGAACGGTTGGCGAGCTTCGTTTTCCCGAAGGCGCCATTGACGTGCCGTGGGCGCCGCAAGGCGTAGACGATGACGAGACGATAACGCTTGCAACCGCGATCCCGAGCCGCGGCGGAAGCGTTTCGACGCCCACGCGCGATGAGACGCCACAACTCATGACCGCGTCATACGGGGACACCGATTTTTCAACCATCGGCGCGATTGATCCAGGCAGTTTGCGTTCGGTGATTATATTTGACCGGACCGCTGCCGATTTGCGCGGTGATGCGGAAGACATGCTGGATCAAGTGGCAGCATCGCTGCGCGGCAATGCTGTTCGCATTCAATTGCGTGCGTTCGGTGGCGGCGTCGCCGAGCGGACCCATACGGCACGTCGGCTCGCCCTTCGCAGGGCACTTTCGGTGCGCAATTATCTGATGGATCAAGGGATCGATCAGGAACGCATCACGGTGCGCGCCATGGGTGGTTCAAGCGATAGCGGCCCGACGGATCGGGTTGATATCGTCCTCGCCGACGGCTAATCGCCCCTTAGTCCTGCTCCATTTAAGCGCCACAATTGCCGCCTAGCGTCCCGCCATGGTGCGCGCTAAGGCGTGGCACAAATCCAAGTGAGGGCGAGGGCGAACTTCTATGGCACGACGCAAAAAAGACGACGACCTCGACATTGGTTATAGCTTTGGCGAGCCACGGGTCTATTTGATCCGTATGCTTCTTTGTGTGGTCTTCGTGGTCCTGATCGGCGCCATCCTGTTCGACCCCCTTTGGCTCTCGTTTCAGGCAAACGTTGTTATCAACTCTGTGATCCTTGGCGCGCTGGGTCTTGGCATTCTTTACACCTTCAGGCGGGTTACGACCCTTTGGCCTGAAATTCGGTGGGTCAAAGAATTCAGGCGGTCCGAACCCGGCCTCACTGTTCCTTCGCGCACCGCCTTGCTGGCCCCAATGGCCGCCATGTTCCGTGAGCATTCCGGGCCCATGCGGCTCAACACACTCGCGCTGCGCTCAATTCTCGATTCCATTGGCGCGCGCCTTGATGAATCGCGTGACGTCTCGCGCTACATGATCGGGCTCCTTATCTTCCTCGGGCTCCTTGGTACGTTTTGGGGGCTGCTTGATACTGTGAACGCCGTCGGAGGCGCGATCCGTTCGCTCTCATCGGACGTGGGCCCTGCCGAGAACATGTTCGATGATTTGCGCGTTGCCCTCGAGGGGCCGCTTTCTGGTATGGGCACGGCGTTTTCATCCTCGCTTTTCGGGCTCGCAGGCTCGCTTGTTGTGGGCTTTCTCGACCTCCAAGCAGCACAGGCGCAAAACCGCTTCTACAACGATCTCGAAGACTGGCTTTCGACAGTCACACAGATCGATATTTCCGTAGGCGACGGGTCGAGCGATGCGCGCGTTGAAGCAATGGCCACTCAACTGGCGCAGCAACAACAAACCAGCGCTGAACTCGCACGCTCGCAACAGGATCTCGCGCACCAGATTGATCGTCTAATCCGCGCTGTCGAACAGGACAGGGATCGATAGCACCATGGCGACCGGACGCTACGCCCGCGCGCGCTATCAAGGCGCCGATTACTGGCCAGGGTTTGTGGATGCCCTGGCAACGCTATTGCTTGTCATTGTCTTTCTATTGTCGGTCTTCATGGTCGCACAGTTCTATCTGCGCAGCGCGCTCACGGGACGCGACGAAGCGCTTATTCGCCTTGAAGATCAGATTGCGGAACTATCGACGCTGCTTGCGCTCGAGCGCCAGACAGCCGACGACATTCGCGGCGAACTAACAGCTTTGACCGCAACGCTCGCATCGGTAACGACCCAGGCGCAGGATTCCGATGCCGAGGTGTCGCGCCTATCGGGCATCATTTCAGGCTTTGAAGGCGGCGCCGACCTTGCCGCCGCGCGCACGTCCGATCTCGAAATACAGCTTAGCGAGGAGCGCGAGTTAAGCGCCGAGGCGGCTGCTCAGCTTGCCCTCGCCAACCAACAGATCGCAGCATTGCGCCTTCAAATGGCGAGCCTTCAGGAGGCCCTTGAAGCCTCGGAAGCGCGCGATGAGGCGAACAATGCGGTGATCGCTGATCTGGGCCGACGGCTCAACGCGGCGCTCGCCCAGCGCGTTCAAGAGCTTGCGCGATATCGGTCGGAGTTTTTCGGGCGCTTACGCGAAGTGCTTTCCGGTCGCGATGACATTGAGATTGTTGGCGATCGTTTTGTGTTCCAATCCGAAATCTTATTCGACAGTGGTTCGGCGGAACTAAGCCCTGTGGGCCAGATCGAGTTACAACGGTTCGCGGGCGCGCTAAGCGAGGTTTCAGCGACCATTCCCGATGACATTGATTGGGTCTTGCGCGTGGATGGGCACACAGATGTGCGGCCCATCAATACGGCTGAATTTCCCAGCAACTGGCATCTATCGGCAGCACGCGCCATTGCGGTTGTGCAGTTTTTGGAATCGCGCGGCATTGCCGCCGAACATCTGATGGCTGCAGGCTTTGGCGAGTTTCAACCGCTTGAAACCGCGGGCACCGCATCCGCGTTCCGGCGCAACCGCCGCATTGAGTTTAAGCTCACCGAGCGCTAGCCGCCCACCACATGCGGATGGGTGGGGCGGCAGACAATCACGTTCGGCTGGAAGATCACGCCGATCACCATCACGCCTTGATCGAAGATCGCAACCGATGACCCGGACGCCAAACTGCCGTCACCCAAATAAATTTCGGCCACCGAACCGCCTTCTTCGGCGCTCGGTGTCAGCATAAACACCTGCGCGGGGCTGAGATTTTCTGGATTGTCAGCATGGTCCTGAAGCTTGAAAGGTTGTGGGTGCGCGGTAATCCACACGCGCCCGAGGGCATCAACGTCGATATTGTCGAGGCCCGGGCCCAAACGCAAAAGCCCTTCTGCGCCGGGCCGTTGCGTCAGCGCGCCGGTCTCCACGTCGCGATCAAAAATGCGCAACGCGCCATCGGTTGTTTCAGCAAGATATAGCGTTTCGCCATCGGGGCTCACATTGACGCCGTTGGCATAGGTAAGCCCACGCGCTGCGATGCTGCCTTCCTCACCGTCGTAGTAGACAAGCGTTGTCTTATCCTGGCGAAGATAAAGCTCAAGCATATAGCCAAGGCCGCCGCGATCGGCCGTACTGAAATCATTGCCGGTGTAGAATGAGCGCGGTCCCACAGCCACAAGATCATTTGGCGAGACGATAAGTGGGTCGGTGATCGTTTCAGCGTGGATAAGAAGCGGCCGCCCTGCCCGGTTCCAATTGAGATCAAACACTTCGATGGCTTGCGCGCCGTCGGCGGGATGATTGATCACAAAGAGGCGGCGCCCTTCCGGCCCATCGTAGTAGCTGATGCCGTGAGGTTGAAAATCGACTGGCGTTGAAGGCGTCGCATCGAAAACAGCATCAGGATCATTGAGGTGAAAAACCTCGATCGCGCCGCGGGGCGCGTTATTGGGGTCCGCGAAAGCAGCGCGCCGGTCAAACGATGAAACAAAAACCCAACCCGAGGTGCGGTCGATATCGATATCTTCGGTACCGCCGGCAAAACCAGCCACTTGGGTGCACGTCCCGTCGAAGTGTGGCTCGAGCGTCGCAAAAGAATTCATGTCAGACATCAAACGGTAGACGTAGAAACCGACGCCGAGCGCGCCAATGAGAACCACCGCCACAATCACCATGAAAATGCGCATGCGTACCTCCCCGATCCTTCGTTGGATTGGCAGATTAACCTATTCTGCCGCACTGTCGCCCTGAACTTTGCCGCTTTCGTGACCGGCCAAGCCGAACTGGAGCCGGGCAAGGCGGGCATAAAGACCGCCCTCGCGAATAAGATCCTCGTGGCGGCCCATCGCCACAACGCGGCCTTCATCCATCACAATGATCCGGTCCGCGCGCTGAACGGTGGCAAGCCGATGTGCAATCACCAGCGTTGTCCGACCCTTCATGACGCGGCCAAGGGCTTCTTGTACGAGCCGCTCATTTTCCGCATCAAGCGCGCTTGTTGCTTCATCAAGCAAGAGAACTGGCGCTTCGCGCAAAATCGCGCGGGCCATGGCAATGCGTTGACGCTGACCGCCTGAAAGCGTCACACCCCGCTCACCCACATTTGTGTCGTATCCGTTTGGCAGTGTGCTGATGAAATCGTGAGCCGCCGCCGACATAGCTGCGGACCTAATCTCCTCGTCACTTGCTCCGGGCCGTCCATACAGGATGTTATCTCGGATCGTACCGGCAAAGATCACCGGGTCCTGTGCCACCACCGCAATGCGCCCGCGAAGATCAGTGGGGTCGGCCTGATCAAGCCTCACACCGTCGAAGCTAATTTCACCTTCCTGCGGATCATAAAACCGCATGAGAAGTTGAAAGACCGTGGACTTGCCGGCACCTGATGGCCCCACAAGGGCGACGCTTTCGCCGGGTTCTACGCGCAATGAGAAGCCATCGAGCGCCTGTGCTTCAGGACGGGTTGGGTAACGGAAAACCACGTCCTTAAATTCAACTGCCCCGTTTGAAGGGGTCGGCATCACCACGGGCATAGCCGGTGCGGTGATTTCGGGCTCTACATTCAAAAGCTCCACAAGGCGCTCGGTGGCCCCGGCCGCGCGCTGAAGATCGCCCCACACTTCGCTCAGCGCGGCAAATGAACTGGCGGCAAAGACCGCATAAAGAACGAACTGGCTAAGCTCGCCCCCGGACATCTGCCCTTGGAGCACCGATTGCGAGCCTGCCCAGAGAACACCGACCACGGCACCAAAGATCACAAAGAACGCAATCGCTGTCAGGAACGACCGCGCCAAGTTTCGGCGGATTGCAACGCCAAATGCCTTTTCCACCGCGCTGCCAAATTGCGCACGATCAATTGCTTCGTGCGTAAATGCTTGAACAGTTTGAATGGCGTTGAGGCTTTCGCCCGCATGGGCGCCGGTGTCGGCAACCCGGTCCTGGCTTTGACGCGAAAGTTTTCGGACCCAGCGGCCAAAGATGATAAGCGGCACGAGGATGACGGGAACCGCAAGCAGGACCAGCCCTGAGAGCTGCGCGCTCGTCCAAACAAGCAGCCCAACAGACCCTACAAGCATCAGAACATTACGCAGCGCGATCGAGGCGCTTGATCCGACCACGTTTTGCACAAGTGTTGTGTCGGTGGTGAGACGTGAAAGAACCTCGCCAGTGCGCGTTACTTCAAAGAACGTTGGGCTGAGCCCCGTCACATGTTCATATATGTCGCGGCGTAGATCAGCGATGACGCGCTCACCTAGCCACGCCACAAAATAAAACCTCAATGCCGAGGCAATCCCCAGAACCAAAGCCACGCCGAGCATCGAAAGAAAGTAATTGTTGATGATCTCTTCATTGCCAGGGGTAAATCCGTAATTGATCATCCCCCGCACGGCCATGGGCACCACCAGCGTCGCAGCGGCGGCGAGCATCAGAAAAAAGATGGCGGCGATAAGCGGGGCCGGATGGCGCAAGAGATAAGGCAGAAGCTGCCGAAGCGCGCCAACCTCGCGGCCAGGCACGCGCCGGGCGGCGTCTTGTTCGATGGCTTCGGAATAGGCTGTCTGGGCCCCGTGGCGCGGCAAGGAACGATCCCCCTGAGGTAGCGGCCCACAGCATATAGCCCCTCCTTACCCATTCCCAAAGGCCCTGAAATGCGGCGATTTACCCCGATTTGGCTATGGGGGCCCGAAATCGCCCCCTGGGCCTTGCCCCCCTTAGAGGTTGGCGCTATAAGCCCGCTTCCTTTTCGCCAGTTGGCCGCGCTACGCCGCGCGGCGCGAGGACTTAAGAAATGAAGCAAGATATTCACCCGGACTACCACTTCGTCACGCTGAAGCTGAACGATGGGACCGAATATGTGACGCGCTCCACCTACGGCTCGGAAGGCGACACAATCACGCTGGATATCGACCCCAACACGCACCCTGCGTGGACGGGCGGCTCGCAAACGCTGGTTGACCGCGCTGGCCGCGTCTCCAAGTTCAAGGACAAGTTCGGCGGCTTCCTGGGCTCATAAGCCCCCTGAACAGCCAAGACGACGAAGGCGCCCACCGAGGCGCCTTTTTCATTTCCTAATATCTGATCTGGATTACTTGCCGCCGGACCCGAACGCCGCGGCAAGGGCATCACGCTGGGCTTGCACACCGCAGGCTGTGTTGGTTGGACGATCTGCACGATAAAGCTGGTCATCAAGCCGTTCCACGCGATCATAGAGCTGGCCGCTTTGATCGAGAAGGTCCTGGAGTTTTTCCGGAACAAGCTCAATCCCGTCGAGAGCCCGCGCGCGGCACACCTCTTGCGCGCCCAACCGGTACTTTGCATTGGAGGCTTCTTCGGGCGTCATTTCATTTTCGCGTACGGCGCGCTGAACTAAAAGCCAGCTCGCCACCTGCATAAGGCGTGTGGTCACACGCATACTTTCGCCTGCATAGGCGAGCGCCCCACGGCGCGGTAGCGTCTTTGACTGCTCGCGGCCTTCGCCGTCAAGATAGGCAGCGGTTTCTTCGACCAGCGCCATGCCGTCATCAAAGGTCCGCTGAAAGAGTTCCGACGTTGTAAAATCGTTGACCGCGTTCCGAATGGCATCCATGCCAATCGGGCTCGTTTCTACGGATTCGGATTGGGGCGGTTTCTGGTCGCTCATCCGGATCTGGCGCTCCTCGTGTTCCCTCATGGGCCAACAGGCTTGGCATTGGGCACACCTATGAAAAAGGCATGCCAAGTTGTCCTTAAGAAAGATAAACAAAGAAATAACGCTGAAATCCAGGGATTCAGCGGTTAACGGTAAACACCTGAGTGTTTCCGCGCGGGATTGGCACAGCTATTTCTTAAAAACCGACTCGGCGTCGGAAAGCGCGCCCTTTTTCGCCGATAGGACCTCTTTTGTGCGCTCGATTTCCGTTTGAAGGAAGGTGATGCGCTCCTCCAGTTCATCCACAGAGAGCCGGTGCAGCTGGTCATTTGTGGGCGCCTTGAAGAGATCAGACTTGGCGGGGCGCTGTTCATCATCCATCATCGCGGCTCACCTCCCTGTCTTCTCGAAGACATGATTGTGCGCGCGACCGCCCACATCTTCAAGGTTTCACTCGGAGCAAGGACCCGATGCCCTATTCCATCCCGGAAACCATGACGGCGATCGAGATTGCAGAGCCCGGGGGGCCGGAGGTCCTTAAGCCTGCTCAGCGTCCAGTGCCCGCGCCTGGTCACGGTGAGGTGCTGGTGAAAGTGGCGGCCGCAGGCGTCAACCGGCCCGACATCATTCAGCGCCAAGGGTTCTATCCGCAGCCGCCGGGGGCATCCGATATTCCAGGTCTTGAGATCGCAGGAACAATCGTCAACGTGGGTGCTGGCGTTGCCGGGCTTTCAAAAGGCGATCAGATTTGCGCGCTGGTCGCAGGAGGCGGCTACGCGGAATATTGTCTTGCCGATGCGCCCTTGGTGATGCCGGTGCCAAAGCCGCTTGACCTCATCCAAGCAGCGGCCCTTCCCGAAACGTTCTTTACCGTATGGACAAATGTTTTTGATCGCGCGCGGCTCAACGCCGGTGAGACAGTCCTTATTCATGGCGGCACCAGCGGCATTGGAACAACTGCCATTCAGCTCGCAAGTCTTTTTGGCGCAAGGGTCTTTGCAACAGCTGGCTCACCGGAAAAATGCAAAGCCTGCGAAGAGCTCGGCGCCGAACGCGGCATCAATTACCGCGATGAGGATTTTGTTAGCGTCACGCAGAAACTAACCGATGGCCGCGGCGTTGATGTAATTCTCGACATGGTGGGCGGGGACTATGTTCCTCGGAACATCAAAGCGCTCGCCATGGAAGGTCGTCTTGTGAACATCGCGTTTCTTCAAGGCTCGCAGGTGGATGTGAACTTGATGCCGGTTATGCTGAAGCGCCTAACGCTCACCGGTTCAACTTTGCGGCCCCGCTCGCTCGAAGAAAAAACCGTGATTGCCGAGGCGCTTAGATCCCAAGTATGGCCTCTTCTCGATACAGGCCGCGCAGCGCCTGTGATCGACAGCACATTCGCCCTGGCCGAAGCCGCCAAGGCTCACGCCCGTATGGAAGACGGCGCACATATAGGCAAAATCGTACTCAAAGCCGCAGAATAGTGGGGCTTTTGAAGCCCCCCAAATTGCCCGTTCACAAGCGTCCGAAAACCCCCTATAAGCGCCCCCAATATTTCCCCCTGAAGGCGTTAAGTGAGGTGGGACCCGCGGTGAGCCTGAAAACTCTCGCGAGACCGAGAGAGCATTCCCCCACGCGCCTAATGTGACTTGGAGGCTTACATGTCTGACAACATCCCGCTGATGCCAAAAGCCACTGCTGTTTGGCTCGTGGAAAACACCGCGCTTACCTTTGACCAAATCTCTAATTTTTGCGGCCTTCACCCACTTGAGGTGAAAGGGATCGCCGATGGTGAAGTTGGTGCAGGCATCCGTGGCCGCAATCCGATGCTCAATCACGAGCTCACACGTGAAGAAATTCAAAAGGGCGAAGAAGACAGCAACTACAAACTGCAGTTGACCAAGCGCACGGTAGTTGTTCCTGAGAAAAAACGCTCGGGCCCGCGCTACACCCCGGTATCGCGTCGCCAGGACCGCCCGAATGCGATCCTTTGGCTTGTGCGCAACCATCCGGAGTTATCTGACGCAGCCGTCTCGCGCCTAGTGGGAACAACGAAGCCCACGATCGTCTCAGTCCGTGAAAAGTCCCATTGGAATTTTTCGAACTTAAAGCCGATTGATCCGGTGTCACTTGGTCTTTCGAGCCAAATAGATCTCGACGCGGCCGTGCAGAAAGCGGCCAAGCGCCGCGCCAAAATGCAACCGGCCGAGCCCACAGGCGCGACGCTAAAACCTGCATCGGAAACCGTGCCCAACCAGATCATAACCCCGCAACCGGAAGAGCAGCCCAAAGCTGAGCCGGACGCCGCAAGCGTTTTCGCTGGGTTTTCGTCAAGCGCAGACGACGAAAAAGAGGACTAGCCAGACAGTTCAGGACGTTTCGTCTTCGATGGTGAGGTTGAGTGCAAGCCGCCCGCCGTCAGCGTAGATCGTCTGGCCCGTGATGTAGCTCGCATCGGGGGATGAAAGAAACACCGCGATCGAAGCAATCTCTTCGGGATCACCAATCCGCCCAAGCGGCGTGCGGGAAAGAATTTTCTTTCGTTCCGACCCCTTGCCCGCTCGCTTTTTCAATATTTCGGTATTGATATTGCCAGGCCCAATGGCGTTCACATGAATGCCGTGCTCGGCAAGGGCAAGCGACATGACTTTCGTGAGTTGCGCGAGCGCGCCTTTTGAAACCGCATAGGGCACATGATCCGGGCTTCCGACCACGGCTTCTACCGAGGTCATATTGATAATCGAGTAGAGCTTGCCCGTTTCAGAAACCCGCCCCTCTGTCTCAATCTGCTTGACCATTTGTTTCGCAACCGCCTGCGCGGTCATAAAAGCTCCACGCAAATTGACATTCAGTATACGGTCGAACTCATCCTCTGACAGATCCAGGAACGAAGCCTTACCAACAACGCCCGCGTTGTTCACAAGAATATCGACGCGACCATATTCTTCAAGAGTGGATGCGATCAGATTGTGAACGTCCAATCGGTCGGCAACGTTGCACGCAACAAACTTTGCTTGCCCGCCCGAAGCGCGGATTTGGTCTTCGCCATCCGCACCCGCCGCAACATCCACGTCCGCGATCACGACCTTGGTGCCCTTGCGCGCAAGGCCCTGCGCACAGGCAAGGCCAATGCCGTTGGCCCCCCCGGTCACGATGGCAACGCGATCTCCCCAGCTCATGCTTCATCCTTCCCCTGGCCGGGCCTGCCCCGGCATTGCGCAATTGGTGGCGATCATATAGCTGATCCACCCATGTTCAACATCAGCCAAATGATCGCCGATCCGGTTTTTTATGCACTTGCGGTGCCGGCGGTCTTGCTGGTGGGCATATCGAAAGGTGGTTTTGCCGGGGGGATCGGCCTTATTGCCGTCCCCATGATGGCGCTTGTGATCCCGCCCATTCAGGCGGCAGGGATCATGCTTCCCATTTTGATTGGCATGGACCTCATCAGCGCTTGGGCTTATCGCAAGAAGTGGGACAAGACGAACCTCTTGATCCTGCTGCCCGGCGCGGTGATTGGCATTGCCTTCGGCGCAGCCACAGCGCGCTTTGTCAGCGACGATATGGTTCGGCTGATCATCGGCGGGGTCGCCGTGGCATTCACGCTTCACTATTGGTTTCGCGGGGGCGAAGCTGCCGCAGCGCACGGGCCGGACCGCGCGCGCGGGACCTTCTGGGGGGCGGTCGGCGGTTACACAAGTTTCGTAGCGCACGCGGGCAGCCCACCTTTTCAAGTTTACATGCTGCCGCAAAAACTCGACAAGACGATCTATGTGGGAACGTCGGTGATGTTCTTCACAGTGGTCAATTGGGTGAAGCTGGCGCCTTACGCGTGGCTCGGCCAATTGGCGCCGGGAAATTTGCTTACGTCAGCTGCGTTGTTGCCGCTCGCCCCGCTCGGCGTGTTGCTCGGGATATGGCTACACAACATCATTCCCGAGAAACCGTTTTATCGCGTCATCTATGGGATGATTTTCGTCGTCGGCCTCAAGCTCCTATGGGATGGCGTGAGCGGCTCGGTGCTTTAAGCCGCCCGCGCCACCACCTCCACACGTCCGGGAACACCAAGCGTGCGAATATCGGCCATGCCGGCCCCCTGATAGAGGCGCAACATTCCAATCATTGAGCGAACAACAACCCACAGTGAAACGAGAAGATAGAGAAGTCGTCCAAGTGACGGCAGCCAAGCATATCCCATGATCGCGAACAGCCCTGCGAGCACGAACATCATGCCGACACAAAAGAGGGCGACCCAGAATGTTTGTATGACAAAATCATAGTGTGAGCGTAATCGTTCGCTCGCTTCGTCCCGCGAGATCATGGCGATGACGAGAGCAAGAGCTGCGGTGGCCCCGGTAACAACAGCAAGGAGCATCAACACATAAGAAACAAGCGGAAGGGTTTTGTCTTCTGCTTGAGGTAATGAGCGGGTCATAAATCTGGCCTTTCAATTTCTGCCAAGATCCAAATTTCAACCAAAATTTATTACCATTTTCCTTGATTTCTCAGTTAATGCCGGGCTTGCCGAAGTGACACAAGCGGCGCTAGCTTTGCGTGAAAGTCCGCAAAAAACCTCAGCCAATTATCGTAAAGGAACGCACACGTGAGCAGCGCCTATGATCGCGATCTCGACAAAAACCCCGCAAATTGTGAATCGCTCACACCTTTGACCTACCTTGAAAGGTCGGCATCCACCTATCCCGAACACGTTGCGATCATTCATGGCGCGACGTCTTTTACCTATGCGGAGTTCTATGCACGTTGCCGGCGGTTGGGTTCCGCGCTCGCTGCCCGTGGGATTGCCAAAAGTGACACTGTTGCAGTGGTGGCGGCGAATACCCCGCCGATGCTTGAGGCGCACTACGGCGTGCCCATGACCAAGGGTGTCCTCAACGCCATCAACTACCGCCTCTCCGCCAAAGAGATCGCATTTATTCTGGATCATGGCGAAGCCAAAGTGCTGATTGTCGATCCCGAGTTCTCATCCCTGTGCAAGGAAGCGCTGACACTTTGTAAAGCAAAGCCCTTCGTCATCGACATCGAAGACGCCGAATATGACGGACCCAGCGAACGAGTGGGTGAGGTCACTTACGAAGAATTTCTTGAGGGTGGTGACCCTGAATACGCATGGGCCAGGCCCGATGACGAATGGGATGCCATCGCACTCAATTATACGTCAGGAACCACAGGCAATCCGAAGGGCGTCGTCTACCACCACCGGGGCGCTTATCTTCTCGCTATGGGAAATGTGGTCGTCGCATCCATGCCGCGCCATCCGCGCTACCTTTGGACTTTGCCGATGTTTCACTGCAATGGTTGGTGCTTTACCTGGTCCATATCAATACAAGCAGGAACGCATGTGTGCCTTCGCCGCGTGAATTCCGCCGAGATTTACGCGTCACTTGCAGAAAATGACATAACGCACATGTGCGGTGCGCCGATCATCATGAGCTTCCTTGTAGACGCCTCGGGTGATGAAGGACGCGCGCTTCCAAGCCCCGTAGAGTTTTACACCGCTGCCGCGCCTCCGCCCGCCGCGGTTCTTGCAAACATGGAAGAGGCCGGGTTTCGCGTAACCCACCTTTACGGTCTTACCGAGACCTATGGGCCCGCGGTCGTAAACGCCTGGCACGATGAATGGAACGAATTGGCAGATGACGAACGCGCGGCAATCAAGGCGCGTCAGGGTGTGCGCTACAATGTGCTCGAAGATCTGTCGGTGCGCGATCCTGAAACCATGGAAGAAGTGCCGCGCGATGGCGAGACCATTGGCGAGGTTATGTTTCGCGGCAATGTGGTCATGAAGGGGTATCTCAAAAACCCGAAGGCGACCGAAGACGCATTTCAGGGCGGGTGGTTTCATTCCGGCGATCTCGGGGTCTGGCACAAGGACAATTACATCCAGCTCAAAGACCGCTCAAAAGACATCATCATATCGGGGGGCGAAAACATCTCGTCGATCGAAGTAGAGGACGTGCTCTACAAACACGGTGCCATTTTGGCCTGCGCGGTGGTTGCCAAGGAAGACAAAAAATGGGGCGAGACACCGGTCGCGTTCATCGAGCTCAAGCCCGGCGCTGAGCTTGCGCCCGAGGATGTGACGGCGCATTGCCGCGAACATCTCGCGGGCTATAAATGCCCCAGGATCGTTGTGTTCCGGCCTTTGCCCAAGACCTCAACCGGCAAGATTCAGAAATTCAAGCTGCGTGAACAAGCCAAGGAACTCTAGGCCGGTTCCTGCCGTAATCGCTCGATTTCTTCCTTAATTCGGAGTTTCTGTCGCTTGAGTTGGGTAATAAAGCTATCGTCGGAAGAGGGATGACTGAGTTCGTCAGAAAGGTTCTGTTCCAGTTTCGCGTGACGTTGGTTGAGTTCAGAGATCCGGTCCTCTACCGCCATAGTTTTCTCCTTCTCTAATATGGGGAAAAATTAAACCACCAATTGGGGTCCTTGTCAGGGGGATTCCGGCGACAAAGTTGATAGGAGTTTTCACATTTTGAGTGCTGAGCGCGTAATCGTTGGAATCTCTGGGGCTTCTGGGGTCGCCTATGGCATCCGCCTTCTGGAGGTTTTGCGCGAGATGGATGTGGAGAGCCATCTTGTCATGTCGCGCGCCGCAGAAATGACCATCGGCTACGAATCGGAATTAAAACCCAAAGAGGTAGCGGCCCTCGCACACACAACCTACAACGTCGCCGACGTGGGCGCGGCCATCGCCTCTGGCTCCTTCAAGACCTTGGGTATGATTGTTGCGCCGTGTTCCGTGCGTTCCATGTCGGAGATTGCAAGCGGGGTCACATCTTCGCTTCTTACACGCGCCGCCGATGTTGTTCTTAAAGAACGCCGCCCACTTATCCTCATGGTGCGCGAGACGCCGTTCCACCTGGGCCATCTGCGAACCATGACAGCGCTCGCGGAAGTGGGCGCGACCATCGCGCCGCCGCTGCCTGCGCTATATACGGAACCGCAAACCGTGGACGAATTGATCGATCAATCGGTTGGCCGCGTTCTTGACCTTCTGGGTCTTGACGCGCCTTTTACAAAGCGATGGGGTGAAGATCTTGGCGGCGGGCGCAGACGCGCCAACCCCGCAATTGATA
>Ga0209578_10002378_pt1 | contig 15742 bp, 9 predicted proteins | sample tdAd472_FD_187127 | JGI IMG/M metagenome (GOLD analysis project Ga0209578, IMG submission 187127) | Marine sediment microbial communities from the Atlantic coast under amendment with organic carbon and nitrate - tdAd47.2 (SPAdes)... | ecosystem: Environmental > Aquatic > Marine > Coastal >...
AAGCGGCCCGAGCTGCCAAGGCGAAGCGGCCCGAGCTGCCAATGCGAAGCGGTTCGAGTTGCCACACCGCCGCACGGGTGTATGTATTCGCAACCATCGACCACGCTGTTAGCCCGGCGTGTTCGGCCCGACGCGACGGGGAGCCTTCAGCCCCTTGGGGGTGAGCCCGAGCAGCTTTGCTGCGAGGGCGAGGGGGCCTCGGAGAGGCCCCCTGAAAACAGGCTTTGCCAAGTTGGGTGCGCCTCACCGCGCGGGCCGAACGCGCCCAGGGCTGAGTGGTCTGTGATCTGATTTTGATTGGCTATCCGGCCAGGCGGAGGGGGGCGGGGTGTCCCTGAGCGCAAGCTCTGGGTGCACTCACCCCTTCCGACTTCCCGGCGACAGCTTGCAGTCGAAGAGTGCACACAGCGCTGGAGCGAAGGGACACCCCGCCCCCCTCCGCCGTCGCCACGCCAGAACGAGTCTCATGGCGGACGCACCCAGCGAGCCGCGGGCGGGGGTGAACCCCGCCCCTACAGGCTTCGCCAGGTTCATGGCACGCAGCGGGCAGAGGCAGAGGCAGAGAGCGCCGCGGCCCCTTGGGGTGAGCCCGAGCAGCTTAGCTGCGAGGGCGAGGGGGCTCGGGACGAGCCCCCCAGAGATCAAGAGGCAGAGCCCGGGATTAGGCAGGGAGGGGGGTGCCGCTACCCGACTTCGCCCGCCAGCTCCCGCCTGATTGCGCGCAGCTCGTCCGCGATCCCCTTGAACCGCTCGTGGTAGTCGCCGAGCAGTACCCGCTCCTCTTCGCTGCGGTCGACGAAGGACTGGCCGAGGGCGCGGTCGACGTGGCGCTGGATCTGCTCCACCGGGGCGAAGAGGGTCGCCCCCGCGCGGAGGAAGCGCTCGCGCGCGCTGGCCTGGCGGTAGGCGCGCGAACGCTCGCGGAACCAGCCGACCACCGGCTCGCGCCCGCCGTGGCGGGCGAGGTAGCGCTGGTAGAACTCGAACAGCGGAACGAGGGCGTCGGGGCGTTGGTGGGCGGCGAGCACGTAGCCCTCCAGCCCGCGGCCAGCGGCGAGGTAGGCCTCGAGGGGCGGCTCCTTGGAGGATCGGCGGCCGGCCTCTTCGGCCAGCCAGGCCCGGGCGAGGCTGCGGTCGAGGTAGCGCAGCAGCGCCGCGCGGTCGCCGGCGAAGCACGGCTCCAGCCGATCGGCGGCCTCGTCGGCCGTCTCGCTGAGGCTGCCCAGGGACTGGGGGCTGAAGAGCAGCGTGAGCGGGCTCAGCTCGAGCAGCCGGCGCAGGGCACCCTGGGCGCCCGGGTCGAGCTTGCGCTTGGCGGGCTCGTGGGCGGCGACCTCGCGCAGCTCGTCGAGGGCCTGGAGCACCTCGCGCTGGTCGGGGTCGGTGTAGGTCCCGCGGGAGGGGAGCAGCACGTAGACCTGGATCCCGGCGCCGAGGGTCGCCCGGCGCAGGGGGCGGCGGCCGACGTTCTGCCGCTGCCAGCGGCGGCCCTGGGGCTCAGCGGTGTCCTTGAAGGTGCGGACGGCGAGGTCCCAGTCGTAGCTCCGCCCGCAGGTGGTGGCCACCCGGGGCGGCGTCTGGTTCGTGTCGATCACGGCCAGCGAGCGCGCGCCCTGGATCCGCACGAAGAGCAGCCGCGCGTGGCGCTCGGTGCGCGCCGCGAGGGGGTCGTCGCTGCTGGGGGTCTGGTCCCAGGGGAGCAGGCCCTGGATCCCCTGGCGCTCGAGGCTCTGCAGCCAGCCGAGGCACATGCGGTGCACGGCGATCAGGTCGCCGGTGGCGGGGTCGTCGCCGGCGCTGGCGGCGAGGCGCTCGGCGAGGGCGGCGTCGAGCTCGGGGGCGCGGACCGTGGTCTGGGCGAGGCGCTCGGCGAGGAGCAGCGGCGCGGCGGTGAAGCGGAACCCCAGGTGCTCCCAGATCCGCGGGTCCCACACCCGGCCGCGTTGGCGGCGGCCACCTGCCACGACCTGCAGCTCGCGCCAGCCGCCGGCGCGGGTCAGCCAGTCGAGGGCGTCGCGCTTGAGGAACTCCGCCTGCCAGCGCACGCGGCTCTGCGCGGGGTCGGCGGGGGCCGCGCGGCGGGTCACCGGCTGGGGGACCTTGCGCCGCCGGCCGTCTCGCACGAGGGAGGCGAGGAAGGCGGTGGGGCCGACGCTCTTGGGCTGGGTGCTCACGGCCTCCAGTCTATCCCCGTCGGGGAGGCCAGAGTTCCCAGAGTGGCTCGCCTCGCGGGAATTCCGGTTTAGAGTCTGTGGCTGCTCCGGGAGGCGCATGTCTCAGGTCCTGCTGTTCGCCGACGATCGCGCGTTGGCCGCCTTTCTCGGCGGCGCGGCGACCCTGCGTCCCGGGATCAGCCAGGCCCCCTGTCAGGAGCTCGAGCTCGGCGCCGCGGCGCCGAGCTCGCTGAACCGGGCGCTGCTCTTCGACGGGGAGCCCTTGCCGACCGGAGAGGCCTCCTCCTCGCTGACCGCGCGGGTGTTTCCGGCTGCGCTGCGCCAGGGCAAGCTCGAGCTGCGCGCCCAGGGCGAGCAGATCTCGCTCCCGGCGGAGGCCCACAGCGCGCCGCGGGCCCTGGCCCAGGTCCTGCGCCCGCTGCCCTGGCGCAAGCCGCCCCGCGGGGGCGAGGTGCTCTACCTCTGCGAGCCCGGCGACGACTTCGCGCGCTTCGTCAGCGAGCACCTCGAGCTCGAGCGCGACGACCTGCGCACGGCCACCGCCGACACACCGTGGGGCAAGCGGATCCTGCTCGACTCCGGCGCGCCGGCGTGGTTCCTCCTCGAGCGTTGGGTCGACGGGGACACCGTGCGCGCCTTCCGCCGCGCCGAGGGCGCTCAGGCACGACGCGTCTACGTGGAGTGGGGCTACGAGCACCCCCTGGAGCGCTGGTTGCGCGACCCCGGCGAGGGCGAGCTGCTCCTGATCACGGCCGCGGGCGAGCACCTGCGCTGCCCGTCCGCGGACTTCGCCGACCTCGCGACCCTCCTCGACCTCGACCCCGGGCACTTCCCCAGCGTCGAGCTGACCCCGGCCGAGGCGCCCCAGCGCTTGAGCGTGGCGCTACGCCTCGAGAGCCGGGTGACCCCGGTCGACCCGACGCTGTGGCTGCTCCCGGGCAGCGAGCAGGAGCGGCTCGAGCGTCTCCTGGCCCAGACCCCCGAAGACGAGCTGCGGAATCTGCTGCTGGCGACCCTCACCGGCCCCGACGGGCAGCCGCTGTTCGCCGTGCGCGAGGTCCTCGCCGGGCGCGCGCCGCGCCTGCTGCCCCTGGGCGAGCGCTGCTTCGCGCCGCACCCCGGGCTGCCGAACCTGCTCTTGCCCTGCGACCTGCGCCTGGCGCCGCCCCTGCGCGACGACCGCTACGCGAGCGCCTTCGGGCTGACGGGCGGGGTGTTGACCGTGCTCGAGGACGCCGGGGGAGGGCTGACCGAGCTCACGATCCCCGAGCGCGCCTTCCAGCCGATCGAGCGCCTGATCGACTTCGTCGCGCACACCGAGGCCGCGCGCCTGGACGCGATCGTGCGCGAGACGCCCTTCGACCTGGAGGAGTTCGCCGAGGTCGACCTCGAGGTCCCCCGGGTCGAGCGCGAGAAGGTCCAGCTCGAGGTCCCCCAGGTCGCCCCCGAGGACGAGGCCCGCCCGCGGCCGAAGTCTCGCGGGCGGCTGCTGGGCAAGCTGCGCGACTTCTTCGTCCCGACCCCCAGCGAAGAGCGCCCGGCGCTGCAGGAGACCCTCACCGAGGACCCGGGCGCGGCGGCCCTCGCCGAGCTCGAGGGCGTGCTCACCCTCGAGGCGCCGACCGCCGACGCGTGGTTCAAGCTCGGGCGCATGCAGGGCGCCCGCGGGGGCGCGGAGGAGTCGCTGCGCGCCTTCGAGAACGGGCTGTGGCTGCTGCCTCCCGGGCAGGGCTTCGCCGCGCTCCAGCAGCTGGGCAGCGAGCTCGGGGGGCCTTTGCCTCCCGGGCAGACCCCGGAGAACGCCGGGCACCTCTACCGCGCGGTGCTCGGCTACTGCGCCGCCGTGCGCCAGGCCGAGCAGGACGTCTCGCGCTACCGCGAGCTGACCGAGCAGGTCTACGAGGCGCTGCGCGCGCAGCAGGTGCGGCTGCGGAAGAAGACGCGCTGGCTGTTGTGGGGCGCGGTGCTGCGCGAGACCGGCGACGCGATCGAGCTCGAGCGCCAGCGCGAGGACCTGCTCAGCGAGCTCGTGCTACGCGGAATCGAAGACCGCGAGGTCCCGCCCTTCGTGCGCCGGGTGCTGCTCGACGAGTTCGGCTACAAGGCGGCCACCGGCAGCGGAGCCTCGGAGGCGTTGAGCTTCCTCGAGGCGGCCAGCGGGTTCTCCAGCTCGCTGAGCAGCGCCGCGCTGCAGGCCAAGTCGTCGGCCCACGTGGGCTGGCTGCTCGCGGTGCTGGGCGAGAGCAAGCCCGCCCTGGCCAGCGCCAAGCGCGTGGAGCGCACCGCCCGCGGCAGCCGGGAGGACGCCCAGGGCGGCGTGTTCGCCGCGGCGGCGCTGGCCCGGCTGGGCGCGGTCCGCGAGCGCGCCGCGGGGCGCGAGCAGGGCCTCGAGCTGCTCGACCGCTCGCTGAAGTGGATCGTGTCCCTGGCGACGGCCAAGCAGTCGAGCCACGTCGAGAGCGAGGCCGCCAAGGCCTACGCCGACTGGTTCCGTGCCCTCGACGACGCCCGCAGCGCCAGCCCCGGCGTCGGCGGTCCGCTGCTCGAGGAGGCGCTGGAGCGGCTGCGCGAGCGCTCGCCCGAGCTGCAGGCCAAGGTGCTCAGCGGGGCCGCCCAGGCCTGGCTGAACCTGGGGATCGAGGAGCGCGGGCTGGCCCTCGCGCGGTCGCTGCTCGCCTCCGACCTGCGCTACGAGCTCTGCGAGAAGATCGTGCTCTGCCTGGAGGAGTTCACCCGCGGGCGCCCGCTGAGCGAGGAGGACGCCCAGCGCGTGCACGACTTCTTCCTCGGCAACCCGCGGCGGATCGACGAGATCTCGATCGGCATGTTCGAGGTCGTACTCCGCGCCCACTCCGCCGACCCCTGGGAGTTGACCGAGAGCGTCCGCGCCCAGCTGCGCGAGGGCGGCCACGTCTACCAGGCGCGCTTGATCGGGCTGGCGGGGCTGCGTCGGCTCGCCGAGCTGCGCGACCGGCGCCGCGGCCCCGAGCTGCTCGACGCGGCCCTCGCCGACGCCTGGCAGCACAAGGCGCCGCCTGGCGCCGAGCGCCGCCGCGGCGAGCAGCGCATGCGGCTGGTGACGCGGCTGGCGTCGCTGGTCCCGCGCTTCGGCCTTCGCGACCGGGGCCTGGCGCTGCTGGGCGACATTCACCGCCGGGCCGAGGCCGAGCAGGACCCCTATATCCGCAACGAGCTGCTGATGGCCGCCGGCATGGCGATCAGCAAGCTCGGCGACAGCCTGAACTCGTTCAAGGTCCTCGATCAGATCGCGTCCCAGGCCATGGAGTCCTTCCGCGCGGCGGAGCTGGGCGAGAACGGGCCGCCGGCCTGGTTGCTGTTCGAGACGATCGAGGAGTGCGCCCACGGCGTGATCGAGCTGGGCGAGACCGGCGAGCAGGGCCAGGGGCTGCTCTCGCGGATCGCCGAGCTGGCCCGCGAGACCCTCAAGCGCTTGCCGCACGAAGGGCACCTGGTCAGCGCGCGCTTCTTCGCCTGCAAGGCGCTCGTGCGCACGAGCCACTCCTACCTGGCCATGGGCAACCTCGAGCTCGCGCGGGCGCTGTTCGACGAGAGCTACGAGCACGTCAAGCGCTTCGTCGGCCAGGACCTGGTCGACCTGCTCGAGCAGTTGGCCGAGGTCGCCGGCGAGCTCGACGGGCGGCACCGCTACGGCGTGGCCCACAAGGTGATCGAGCTGGCCCAGGCCCGCAGCGGCGGGAGCCCGTTCTTCGAGCGCGGGCTGGTGGACCTGATCGATCGGTTGACGACGAATATCGTGCGCGGCGAGAGCGCATTCACCGCAGCGCTCAAGCGCTGGAAGGGCCGCGAAGAGCGGCTGATTCGAGACCGCGTCGCGGTCGAGGAGTTCGGCGAGTCATGAACGAGACCGTGACCACGGAGGTCGAGCGCCCCAAGCGCCACCCCGAGTTCTACGCCTGCTTTGGCCACGACGGCCAGATCTACCTCGGCGTGGGCCAGGCCGAGGCGCGGCTGGTCGGCAGCCAGGACATGCTGGACGTGCTCGCGCTCTGCGACGGCGAGCGCACCGTGGCCGAGATCGCCGAGGCGCTGACCTGGAAGGTGGACCCGGTCGAGCGCGCCAACCGCGCCGGGGCGCTGGTCGGTCGCTTGCGCGCCAACGGGTTGCTGGCCGGCACCGCGAGCCCGACCCAGGAGCCGCGCTACGGCTACGCGCGCCCGGACATTCACCGGCACATGGTGCAGGACAAGGTGCGCACCGACGCCTTCCGCGACGCGCTCTACGAGGTCGTCAAGCCTGGCTCGACGGTGATCGACATGGGCACGGGCACCGGGGTGCTCGCGATCTTCGCCGCCCAGGCGGGAGCCAAGGAGATCCACGCGATCGAGTGCTCGGAGATCGTGGACCAGGCGCGCGAGGTCGCGCGGCTCAACGGCTTCCCCCAGATCCAGTTCCACCAGGAGGACGCGACCGAGATCGAGCTCGGGACCGAGGCCGACGTGATCGTCTCCGAGTGGCTGGGCTACTGGGTCTACGCCGACGGGATGTACCCCGCCGTCGCCGCGCTCCGCGACCGCTCGCTCAAGCCGGGCGGGGTCATGGTGCCCATGTCGGTGGACCTGTTCCTCGCGCCCATGCACGACGTGGACAAGGAGGGCCACGTCTACTGGGCCGACAAGCCCTACGGCCTCGACTTCGGTCCGGTGGCCGAGGCGGAGTACCACTTCGGCCAGATCCGCACCGTGCCCCGCAGCGCGCTCCTCGCCGAGCCCGAGCTCGTGCACACCATGGACTGCCACACCGCCAGCGCCGACGACCTCTGCTTCCGCTCGCAGGTGAGCTTCACCGTCTCCCGCGACGGCGAGCTCAACGGCTTCTGCGGGCACTTCACCTCGCAGCTCTCGCCGAGCGTGATCCTCGACACCGCCCCCGGGACCCCGGACACCCACTGGCAGCAGCAGGTGTTCGCCGTGCGCCCGATCCAGGTCAAGCGCGGCGACGTGGTCGAGCTCGAGGCCGAGGTGTGGCTCGCGCCCTACGACTCGCGGCTGGTGCGGATCGCGCTCCGCGGCAAGGTCGGCATGGGCGGCGAAGGCCGCACCTTCTCGCACACCTACGACCAGTAGCCGCAGCCGTGCGGGTCCTGTTCCTCTGCACCGGCAACAGCTGCCGCAGCCAAATGGCCGAGGGCTGGGGGCGCGCGCTGTTGCCGGAGCACACCTTCGCGTCGGCGGGGCTGGTCGCCCACGGGCTCAACCAGCGCGCGGTCCAGGTCATGGGCGAGGCGGGCGTGGACATTGCCGGTCACGCCTCGCAGACCCTGGCCGAGGTCGAGGGCCCCTTCGACCTGGTGGTGACGGTCTGCGACCACGCGGCCGAGACCTGCCCCGTGCTCCCGGGGGCGCGCACGATCCACGCCGGCTTCCCCGACCCGCCCAAGCTCGCCGCCGACGCCGCGAGCGAGGCGGAGGCGTTGATCCCCTTCCGCGAGGTCCGCGATCGGATCCGCGCCTTCGTCGCCGACGAGCTGCCCGCGCACCTGGGGTAGCGCCGCCCTGGCGGGTCTGCCAAGGGGAGCGCCCCGTTCGGGCGTCCCGCACGAGCGGACCTGGGGTAGCGCCGCCCTGGCGGGTCTGCCAAGGGGAGCGCCCCGCTCAGGCGTCCCGCACGAGCGGACCTGGGGTGGCGCCGCCCTGGCGGGTCTGCCAAGGGTCGAGCTCATGAGCGCCCCGCTCGGGCGTCCCGCGCGAGCAGCCCGCACCCCGGGGTAGCGTCGCCCGCCCAACGAAAAGGCGACCGCGCCCCGACAGCGGCGCCCAAAGGCTCCGGTCGCCGTCGACCGTCTTCGGGTTTTGGGCGAATCCGCCCCGCCAACCCAATGCTTTATGCGTCCAAAGTCTGGCCCGTGGATTGCACTGGCGGCGAATGGAGCGGCAAAGAGAGATCAGACCATGGCTACCAGTACGTTGACGCCCAGCGGGCGTCTGGTGTTCGCGTGCCCGAATTGTGAGCGGAAGGCGAGGTCCAAGCGGACCGCTGCGGGCAAGCGCCGGCGCTGCCGGAAGTGCGAGGAGCCGTTCCGGATCCCGTTCCCGGCCAAGGACGCCGCCGAGGGGCTGACCGCAGTCGCCGCGGCCGCCGAGCTGAGCCCCGCGGCCGCCGAGGCCCCCGCCGGGAAGCCTCAGCGGGTCAAGCGCCGCCCGCTCAACCCGAGCAAGGCGCCCAGGCGCAGGTCTCGCGCGCAGCGTGAGGCGTTGAAGGCCGAGGCACCCTCGCGCGAGGCGACCGAGGACGAGGCCCCTCGCACCGACGGCTCCCCCTACGCGCCCCCCGCGGCCCGCCTCGAGGGGCGCCCGCGGCGCACGCGCACCGGCCGCAAGGGCGAGGGCAAGCGCGACATTGCCTACGAGCGCCACCTGCGCGCGATCGGAATCTGGAGCGTGCTCGGCGGGATCCTGTGCTTCGGCCTGGTCGGCCTGATGCTCCTCGCGCTCCCCGCCATGGGCGGCGCCCCCATGCAGCTGCTCGCGATCCTGGGCGGCATGTGCCTCCTCGGCTCCGGCTACATTTCGTCGGGGGTCGGGCTCTGGGCCTACCAGGGCTGGGCCCGGATCATGACCCTCGCGTTGACCGCGATCGGGATCGCGATCAACCTGATCCAGCTCGTGGCCCAGCCCGGGAACATTCCCAACGGGCTCGGCGTCCTGTTCGGGATCGCGTGGGCCGTCGCGATCCTGGCGACCGTCGGCTCGTCGCGGGCGAGCAGGATCTGCACCGCGCAGTATCGCGCCAAGGTCGCCAAGAGCCGTGCCAGCGTGCCCTTCTACACCAGCCCCTTCTTCTACGTGCCCCTCGGCATGGTCGTCCTCGGCGTGTTCCTGTTCGTGCTCGCGCTGGTGGCGGTGCTGCTCACCGCCTAGCGGCTAGGCCTCGAGCTGGCCTAGCGCTATCCTCGGTAGACCCGGGGAGGCGCGCGTGGCGCAGCCGCAGCAGCTGAGACGACTGGCCGCCGGCGACTGGGTGCTCGCCTGCAACGCGGCGGCCGCAGTCTCGCCTGGCCTGGGCAAGCTCAGCGGCGGGGACTACGAGGGCCGGACCCTCGTCCGCGCCCGGGTGGAGTTCCCGTCTGGCGTGCGCACGGTCGTGCCCGGCGACCTGCGCCGGGTGACCCCCGAGGACGAGGCGACCCTCGTGGAGCACGCGCTCTCCGCGGGCCTCGTCCCGACGCCTGCGCGCCGGGCGCTGGAGCGTGCCCTCGAAGCCATGCGCTCGGGGGAGCAGCGCTACGTGCGCACACCGGGGCTGCTCGACCGGCTGTGGGTCGTGTTTCGCGACTCGGGGGAGGACCGCTGCCCTGGGCTGGCCGAGCTGTTCGAGTCGGGCCTGGCCGAGCTGCAGCCGATCCTGCTCGCGGGACGCCCGCAGCCGGTTCCGCTCGCGTGGCCGGTGGTGGAGCCGTTACCCCCCGGACCGCGACCGGCCGTCCGCTCGCAGTCGGAGGAGGAGCCAGCGGTCCGCGAGCGCTCACCGCGCGCGGCAGCGCCTCGGGCAACCCCGGGTTCCCCCACCGTGCGGGCCAAGGAGCCGGCCGCGCCCCAACAGTCCGGGGCGGTCCAGGCCCGGCTGGGTCACTCGGGGAGCCACGCGACGCTGGAGCAGCAGAAGGCCTACGTGTTGGGCTGGTGGAGTCCGGCGTGCACCTCTCGTGGGAGGCCCTCCTCGACCTGCGGCGCTACGACCTCGAGGCCATGCGGGGCTACCTGCGAGCTCGGGTCTCTGTCGAGGACCTCGAGTTGGCCCACCGCTTCGGCTCGAACGTCGCGGCTCAGGTGCTGGAGCGCCCTGCGCGGAAGCGGGTGCTCACCTACCGCGAGCGGTCGCTGAGCGCTTTCGAGGTCGCGTTCGAAGGGCGCTGGCGACCGGCGTTGGCCTACCACTACCTGAGTCTGGCGGATTTGCTCTCGGGCTGGTGCGTGCGGGGCCCTGCGGGCCGAACGATCGGTTACGGATTCGCGCCGGTCCTCGACCCCGTGGGGGCCTGGCTCAACGACGGGAGCGAGCTCGAGTCCGAGTTGGCCGCCACCTGGGTGCATGCGGTCGACACCGTGTCGCAGCGGTTGGGGACGCGTTTCCCAGCGTGGCACGGGGACATTGGCAGCCTGCGGCGTGCCCTGGGGGCCCTCGCCGAGGCTTGCGCGCCGTTACCCCCGCATGCTGCGGAGCACGACGTCCGCTGGGGCCGCGTCCTCGCCTTGGTGGACCCGGTCTACGACGCGATCCGTGCGCTGCACTCCGAGGCCAGGAACATGCGGCAGCAGGTGCGCTGGGTCGAGGTCCGCGCCGGCGACGGTTTGATCCGCTGGTTGCTCGCTGGGGAGTGGGCTCACCCCTGGTGAGTTCCGCGCCGAGAGCACGGCGGGGGCAATCCTCCCCTGCCGAGAAGAGCTCTCGGATCGCGGAGCCAGGCCGCTCGACCGCGGCGGAGCCGGGCCGCTCGGCCAAGGCGGAGCGGATCGCTCGGCCAAGGCGGAGCGGGCCGCTCGGCCGGGGCGGAGCGGCCGCTCGGCCGGGGCGGAGCCGGGCCGATCTGCCACGCCGCCCTCAGGTGTACTCGCGCCACCGACCACGAGGTCAGCCCGGCGTGTTCGCCCCGACGCGTCGGGGAGGAATGACGCACCTGCACGATCTATGCGTCGGGGCGAACGCGCCCAGGTCTGGGTGGTGTCTTGAACTAACTTTTAGTTGGCCGCCCACGCAGGCGGAGGGGGGTCGGGGGGCTCCGAACGGAGGCTCTGCGTGCGTCCCCGTTCTGACAGTACGGCGCCAGCCCTTCGGTGTACCTGGACGCGCGCAGCGCCGGAGAGAGGAGCCCCCCGACCCCCCTCCGCCGTTGCCACGCCAGGGCGCTCAATCCAGCGAAGCAGCTGGGTCAGCTTGCAGAGTCAGAACCAGAGTCAGAACCAGAGTCAGAACCAGAGTCAGAACCGGAACCAGCGTCAGAGCCAGAACCAGCGTCAGAGCCAGAACCAGAGTCAGAAGCAGAGCCAGAGCCAGACCCGGAACCAGAGCCAGAGCCAGAGCCAGAGCCAGAACCAGAGCCAGAACCAGAACCGGAACCAGAGCCAGCGTCAGGGTCAGGACCCGAGCCAGCCACCGACGACGACGGCCTACTCCAGCGAACGCGGGAGCTCCAGCTCCACCAGCTCCGTGTCGTCGGGCTCCCCCGAGCCCACGTGGCGGCCGACGGTCAGCGGGTAGTTGTTGTCGTTGGCGATCAGCACCCGCTTGGGCCCCAGCAGGAGCACGGACTCGATGGTCAGGTACGGCAACGCGAAGCGCTCGCCCACACCCACGTCGCCCTCCGCCCCCCCGGCGAGGCGATCGGGGTCGCGCAGGTCGAGCAGGTCCAGCAGCGGGCGCTTGACCAGGGGCGCGCCGGGCTCGCCCAGCTCGACCTCGAACAGGCGCTTGAAGCCGTCGAGGGTGCCCTGGCTCCCGTCGCGCTCGAGCACGAGGCCCCGCTTGGGGCCGATCAGCTGGAAGCTCCCGATCGCGGTCCCCCGGGGGTCGAGGGGGTAGCGCCCGACGACGCCCCGCCAGCTGCGGGTGGCCACGTCGAAGGCGAACACGAGCAGCTCGCGCGCCTCGGAGCCCTCCAGCGGCTTCTCGAGCATGGGGTAGAGCGTGCGTCCGTCGGGGCTGAGGGCCATGCCCTCGAAGCCGCCGGAGCCCTGGACCCGCACCTTCAAGTCGGACCGCGTCGCGCGGTAGGGCCAGCGCAGCCCGCCCAGCCAGGGGGTCGTGCGTCCGCCCTCGGGCTGGAGGTTCGTCCCGTCGTCCTCGGGCAGCGGGTAGTCGCCGACGAGCAGGATCGTGCCCGGGGTGGGCGAGCCCTCGTGCACGGCCAGCAAGCTCCGCAGGTCGAAGCTCTGCACGTCGAGGCGCTCGAGCATGCCCGCGGACTCGGCCACCCGGATCAAGGCCTGGGCGCACGCGCGCGGCGAGAAGGTCCGCTGCTTGCGCACCCGCCCGTGCTCGTCGCGGTCGCCGCGGGGGTTGATCTTGGTCTCGACGTTGAAGCGCACCCGGCGCGCGTTGGCGGCGCGCTTGGGGTCGTCGGTGTGCTCGGCGTAGAAGCGCACGAAGCGGAACACCTGCTCCAGGGTCGGGATCGCGTAGGGGTGGATCCCCTCGGCCTCGGCGAACTGCACCGCCAACGGGGAGGCCGCCAGGTCGTTGACCTGCTTGGGGCGGTACAGCTTGTCGCCGACGAAGGTCCGCTGCAGCTGCTCGACGGTCAGCCCGCGGATCAAGAGCTCGTCGCGCTCCTCGTAGGCCCCGCCGTCGGCGCGCCGGTACTGCATGGCGTGGAGGTAGGCCTCGTGGCTGATCACGGGCACGCCGTCGGCGGAGAGCGCGGTGTCGCACTCGAGGGTGGTCATCAGCGCGTCGAGGGCCAGCTCCATGGCGGGCAGCGAGTTCTCGGGGCGCAGGTTGCGCCCGCCGCGGTGCCCCTGGGCGTCGAAGCGCGCGGCGTCGATCAGCCCGTCGGCGGTCAGCAGGTCGCCGCCCTCGCCGTCGCCGTCGGCGTCGTACCCGGCGACCACGCGATACAGGAGCTCCGGGTCGTCGGAGATGATCCCGTCGACCCCCAGGGCCAGCAGCTCCTGCATCCGCGGCGCGTCGTTGACCGTGTAGGGCACCACCCGGTAACCGGCGGCCTGCAGCGACTTCACCTGGAACAGCTCGCTCGACGCGGGGCGCAGCCCGCTGCCCGCCGGGGGCTGCTTGCGGTGCGCGGGGCCGGTCTGGGGGTCGCCGTCGGCCAGCAGCACGTGAGCCGGGGAGAACACCGGCCGCCCCGCGCCGCCGTGGGCGCGGCGGTGACTCCAGAGCGCGTTCAGCACCCGCAGCGCGCTGGCCTCCTCGAGGTCCGGGCTCTGGGGCGCGCGCAGGCGCTCCCCGTCGGGTCCGAGCAGCGGGATCGGCGGCTCGAGCAGCTTGCCGCTCGCGTCGACGTGGAGCAGGAACGGGCCGAACTCGTCCCCCAGCCACAGCGTCCCGTCCGGGGTGCGCTGCAGCGACTCGACGTCGAAGTCGGCGCCGGTCAGCGGCCGCTCCGGGCAGCACAGCGCGTGCACCAGCGGGAACGGCACGTGCCCGTCGGGGTCGCGGAGGGTCAGCGAGCCGAGGACCTCGAGTCGCCCGCCGCCGCCGGCCCGGGTCTTGAACCGCGGGCGGACGGTGTAGATCCGCAGCAGGTAGTCGGCCGAGTTCTCCTGGGCGCCGAAGCCGTTGTCCGAGAGCGCGAGGTAGGTCCCGGGCCGCTCACCCGTCGCCAAGGCAGAGACCCCCTGCAGCGGCTGACTCGGAAACGGCGGCGTGCGCCCGTTGAGGGGCGCGTCGCCCAGCGCGTGCCCGCAGGAGGGGCCCGGCGCGAAGCTGTCGGCGGGCAGCCGCGCGTAGCCGCGCAGCACACCGGGGGCCTCCTGAGCGAAGCCGACGGCGGCGAAGACGAGGCAGAACAGCAAGCAGCGCATGGGACCTCCGGGTGCATAGGGTAGGCAACCAGCCCGCGCTCACCAGGTGGGCCGGTCGAGCTCGTTCCTGGCGCGATCCAGGTCGGCGCTCCGGGGCGCGGGTAAGATCCAGCCCATGCGTCACGCCGTCTGGCTCTGCTGCCTGCTCGCCGCGGGGACGGCCCGCGCCGCCGACCCCCCGCCCGACCTCGAGCGCTGGCTGACCGGCAACCCCCAGGACGCGAAGGTCGAGCCCCTGGGTCCGGCCGTGATCCTGATGGGCGGCGGCGAGGACGTCGACGCGGCCTTTCGCTGGTGGCGACCCAAGCTCGCCGGCGGCGACGTGGTCGTGCTCCGCGCCAGCGGCGCCGACGGCTACAACCGCTACCTGCACACCGAGATCGGCGGCTGCGACAGCGTGGAGACGCTGAAGGTCACCACCCGCGAGCAAGCCGACAGCGACTGGGTCGCCGAGCGGGTGGCCCAGGCGGAGGGGATCTGGATCGCGGGCGGGGACCAGTGGCGCTACGTCGAGCGCTGGCGAGGGACGAAGCTCCTCGCCGCGGTGCAGGCCGCCCTCGAGCGCGGCGCGGTGGTCGGCGGCACGAGCGCGGGCTGCGCGGTGCTCGGCGGGGTGGTGTTCAGCGCCGAGCACGGCACCGTCAAGAGCGCCGACGCCCTCGCCGACCCCTTCACCCGGCGCGTGACCCTCGAACCGGCCTTGGTGCGCTTCGCGCCGCTGGCGGGGGTGCTCACCGACACCCACTTCGGCGCACGCGACCGCCTCGGTCGCCTGGCCGCCTTCCTCGCCCACACGCGCAGCCCGGTGTGGACGCGCCCCCCGCGGGCTCCTGGGGGCGACGCGCAGCCACCCGCGACGGACGCCCCCCGCGCGCCGGCGACCCTCGGGCTGGGGATCGGCGAGCGCACCGCGGTCGTGGTCAGCGCCGACGGCCAGGCCCAGGTCCTGGGGAAGGGCCAGGTCATGCTGCTGCGGATCACCGCGGGCGAGGCCCAGCCCGGCCAGGCCCTCGAGGCTGAGCTGGAGGCCGTCCCGCTCCTCCCCCGCGATCGCTTCCGCCTGCCCGCGGGCGACGGCCACCCGCGGGCGCTTCGGCGGCTGCGCGCCCGGGCGGGGGAGCTCGCCCCCCTGCGCTGAGCCCACCGGAACCAACGCCACGAGCGGCCCGGTCGAAGACCGGACCGCTCGCGAGTGGGGTCGACGGGGGCTTAGAGCCCGCCCTGCTGCGCCGTCTCGAGGACCTTATGGGTGTCGAGCTCCACGGAGAGGGTCAGGGTCTGCCCGCTGCGCGAGATCGACTTCCCGACCACGGTCTCGCCGAGGGCCTCGGCGCTGATCGGCAGCGGCGCGCTGGCCAGCTGCTCGTCGAGCCCACCCAGCGCTTGCTCGATCTGCTCCTGCACCGCGCTCGCGGCCTCGGCGTCCTCGAAGCGCATGCTGGCCAGCACCCCCAGCACCTGCCCGTCGTGGTCGGCGCTGAGCACGAAGGACTTCAGCCCCTGGGCCTGGGCGCCGAGCTTGCCGTCGTTGGGCACGTTCATCGCGCACCAGACCAGCGAGCCCTCGACCTCGGTCACCAGCGGGGCGAGGTCGGCGTGATCGCGCACCGAGGGGGTCACGCCCTGGTGGGTGTCGATCGCGTCCTGGACCTCACGCTCGGTGCCAATGGCCAGCAGGTTCGAGTCGAGCATGCACATGCTCATGGGTCGAGGCAGCCCCTGGGTCACGAGGTAGTCCACGCCGCAGTACTCGCGCGCCTCGAACTTCATCGCCTGCTGCTCGATCTTGCTCTGCATGCTCCAGATATCGAAGTCGCCCTCGACCAGGATCAAGACCCCCTCCCCGTCGCCGGCCTGCGCCTGCTCGAGGTCGGAGGCGACGTAGATCCGCCGAATGTCGTCGACGGGGTCGATCCCCACCGCGTCGATCGCGGCCTGGCGCTGCTCCTCGAGCAGCGGCGCGAGCTCGAGCTGGGTCAGCAGCTGCTGGTAGTCGACCTGCATGACCACGTCCACGTCGTGGGGGATCGCGGCCAGGGGGTCGCTGG
>Ga0209578_10002381_pt1 | contig 15726 bp, 13 predicted proteins | sample tdAd472_FD_187127 | JGI IMG/M metagenome (GOLD analysis project Ga0209578, IMG submission 187127) | Marine sediment microbial communities from the Atlantic coast under amendment with organic carbon and nitrate - tdAd47.2 (SPAdes)... | ecosystem: Environmental > Aquatic > Marine > Coastal >...
AAGAGGCCCAAACAAGCTACAAAGATGGCAATGGCCGTAAAAATGCTAAACAAGGAAGCAGCACTGCTTTCGGCTGCGTACATTTTTTCAAAACGCTCATCCAAAAAGGTATATCGTAAAGCTTGATCTGGGGCAAATTGCTTCCAGGTGCGTTCGGTGTCTGCAATGAGTCGGTCCCAGTTATCCGAACTTGCGCGTAGGGAGATAGTAGCTGGATTATTGCCTAAGAAAAGGGCTAAGCCATAGATTTCATCTTTTAAAGATTCAAAGTGAAAATCCTCTACTACGCCCACGATGGTGTACAGCTGATCTCCAAAGGGGTTCTTGATCCGTTTGCCAATTGGATCGTCAATCCCCAATTGCTTAGCAGCCGTCTCACTAATGATGGTAGCCAAAGAGTCCGCTAATCGTTCATTCGAAAAATTACGCCCTTCTTTCAGCTTCATGCCCAGGGTCGGGATATAATCCTCATCAACTTGCCAAGCTTGCAAGGGTACCTGATCTGCCGGATCTGTTTTCTCTTCCAGGTTGTAAAAGGTTTGATTTCGAAAGCCGCCTGCGCCAGGTAAGAAAGGACTGATGGAAACATTTTCCACTTCCGCTAAGTCTTTCAAAGCTGATTTGAAGGTGGAAATCTTATCTCCCAAGGTGTAGGTATCATGAATCAAAATAACTTGCTCTTTCTCAAACCCAATCTTTTTATGCTGTATATATCGCATTTGGTTGTACACCACCAAGGTGCCAATGATCAAAGCCGTGGAAATGGTAAATTGGATCACCACCAAGCTTTTCCGTAACAAACCATTATTTCGCCCTATACTCAATTGTCCCTTCAATACCTTAATCGGTTTGAAGCCAGAGAGGTAGAAGGAAGGATAGAGCCCCGCTAATACGCCGGTGCCGATTGTCGTTAGGGCTAAGAGGGGTATAAACCAAGGCGTGCTATAGGGTATCGTTAAGGTTTTACTCGCCAATATATTGAATTGGGGCAAGAGGACTTCCGCCAATAAAAGACCAAAGCCCACCGCCAAGAAACACAAGAAGATAGACTCCATCAAAAACTGGCCAATGAGTTGGCCCTGGCCTGATCCCAATACCTTTCGCATCCCCACCTCCCGAGCACGATTGGCCGAGCGAGCGGTAGACAAGTTTACATAATTGACCAAAGCAATGAGTAATAAAAAGAAACCTATCACGGAAAACAACTGTACATAACGCAAGTCTCCTCCTGCTTTGAGGGTCGGCCCGAAGCCGTCCGAGGATAGGTGTATTTCTGATAAAGGCTGCAAGAAAAGATTGTACTTGGAGCCCGTACGAGTGACCTGCTCTAAGTCTACTTTCAGTTGTTCTCTAAATTGCGGTCCAAACTTTTTCAAGCCAAAAGCAAATAATTTATCGTTCAATGCTTCCACGTCGGCTCCTTTTTCCAATTGAACATAGGAGAAATAGATATTGCTCACCCAATTATTGCTATTGCTACTAGGGATGGTACTCATTGACAGATAGTAGTCGAAGTCGAGGTGAGAATTACTCGGCCAATTTTCTATTACCCCAGTAATCGTAAATGCCTGATTTTCCGGATCATCATTTAGAATCAAACGCTTCCCTACTGGGTCCTCAGCCGGAAAGAATTGGGCAGCTACTTTTTCAGAAATAAGCATAGTATAGGGCTCCTTCAACCAATTCGCTGGATCGCCTGCCACTTGGGGAAAATCAAACATTTCGGTAAAACTATGATCGATATAGACAAATCGCTCTTGGAAGGTACTCTCATGGCTAGCTTCTTGTCGCACGAGATTGGTTCCAGCATTGGCCATAAAGGCATTGAGTCGGGCAGCATTGACAATTTCTGGGAATTCAGCCTTGAGTGTGGGAGCAGCGGGGGCCGGAAGTGCAGTACCTTTGGCTACGGATTGATTGAGGTTGATGTCAATCGCCACCCGATAAATATCATCAGCATTCTCATGGTAAGTATCATAGCTGAATTCGTCATTGATAAAAAGCAATATTAGGATACAACAAGCTACGCTTAATGATAGACCAGCCACATTGATAATGCTAAAGAATTTCTGCTTGAGCAGCTGTCGAATGGCAATTTTGAAGTAGTTCCTAAACATAATTCATCGTGTTTTTAAGGTGCTGTTAAAGGGGTGTTTTATCGGTCGCGCATGACTGCCGCTGGATCGGCTACTGCCCTCTACGCAAGCAGTATGCCACAAGACATAAAAAACTCATTAACAGCGGTTTAAATCCAATTCTCAAATTAATCTGCTTCATATGCTGTGCGAAAACGAACGAAAAGTGTTCAAATATGAACAGTTAATCTCAAGGATAGGTGGGTAAAATAGGTCTATAGACTCCGTACTCTCTGCAGTAATGACAGCTGAATTCAGCCCCTCCTTCCCATGAATGCGGGCTTGGTAAAAGTGGGGATAAGATTTACTTTCTGCTACTCACGGGGTGGGTATTCTTGAAAGTAGACGGTTTCATCCCAGTAAATTTCTGAAAAAACTTGTTGAAAGTCACCTTATTATTAAAGCCTGCATCGAGGGCAATGGCTTCGATGGTATACTGCTGAGAAGTAGGATCGGTCAACAAGCATTTGGCGAATTCGATTCTATACCTATTTACGTGATCATTGAAGGATTCATGAAGTAATAGGGTGAAAGTTTGAGAGATATGATGTGGTTTCTCATCAATCTTTTGGGCCAGACGTTTCAGGTTTAGACCTCGTTCCAAAAATAGTTTTTCTTCTTGCATACTAGCGGTGATCTTGCCCTGAATTTGAATCATCTGTTCTTCACTTATACTAGAATGCATATATTTCGCGCCCAATTGAGTCAAAAAATTCGGGTGAAAATATAGTAGATAGGCCATCATAAATACAATAGTAGCAATTATCAAGTAATAGGGTACAAAATCATTCCACCCCTGGGCAAAGTGGGTAAACCAAGCCATCAGAAAAGAGGTGAAACAATAGATACTTACGATAGCTATGGTTACCGTCTTTTTAATACGACTTGTGGCTGCCGGCATTTTCCAACAAAACCGGACTAAACCCACACTATATACCAGCAAGTGGAGGGCTCTGGCATAATTTAGAGGCATGATACGATCACTAAAATGGGCTCGCATATACATGAGGCGATCTTCCCCCGGGAGAATATAAATATCGAAGAAGTAAAGAAAAGCAAGAACTAATGGAAGTAAATGCCAGGCATCAGGCCGATAAAACTGCTGCTTCCCACGAATGGAAAAGTGAACATAAAACCAAAGAATAGGCCCATACAGAAATCCGACAAAAAAGTAGTAACGCGCAAAGAAAAAGGCAGAGATATCCAGCAAAACAGTAGTGGAGTAGACATAGTCAATCATTTCCAGTCCCATCAAGCCAATAAAAAGACCAAGCAATTTGTAGTCATACCCCTTATCTTTAAAAAAAAGACCTCCTGCCACAAATATAGCCAGAAGTGCATAGAAGAGTAATATAGTCTTTAGCGTCGTCATTAGGGACTCAAGATAAGTCCCAGCCTCTACTATTCTCTTTTAAACTGGAGTTGAATCTGCAATTTGCCGTACCATTCTGGCTTTTTCCCATTCGGATAGGTCTCATCAAACATAGTCAAACTTAAAACGTCCCCATCCAGCTTATACCGATAGCGCTGCTGAGCTCCTTCAAAGCCAGGAACCCTGGCAATATCTGGTTTTGCCACAAAGAGATCGTCAGTCATATGGTAAGTCCCCGTATTAAAAATAAGGTGTTGGAAAGCTTGTTTCAGCTCGTCGCAGCTGGGGTTTGAAAAGTCTGCAAAAGGCGTACGTGGGCGATCAGTCGGGTGATACAGGATAATATAACGGGCGTCACTTACCATAAAAATTCCTGGTGCGGGCGTACTGACTTCATAGGTCGTATCGGTATAGATGTATTGAATATTTTGTATTACCCAAGATCCTTTGATACGTTCCACATTTTTTTCATACTCGTTCACTTGCTGTACCCATTCTGTTTGCTTCATCGCTTTTGCTAGCGATCGGAAGTCCAACGTCCCGACCAGGATTTTTGCGGGATCATCTGCCCCTACCCGCAGCAGATTTCGCGCAGCTTCTTGCTTTTCATAACACCATGTCCAGTGAAGGGCATTGGCCTTATTAATCACTTCCTGATGATCAATATATGCCCCTGCCTCAATCAAAAATTTAGTGATTTCCAAATTCTTTCCAATGACACTCCCCATAAGCGGAGGCAAAGTATATTCTTCAGCTGATGCATTAGGATTAGCACCTACCTCCAACAAGCGCCGGCCCCGATCCCCATGCCCCGATCTGGTTGCTAAAGGTAAAGTGGTTTGCCCGACACAGTTGAAGGCATCTAATCCAGGTTTATAATCTAATATTAAGTCGTCCTTGGCAATGGTTTCTTCAAAATCATTGCTGCCCCATGCACCAGGACTTGCCAATAGCTGTAGCAATAAAAAACAAGCAGCAATTTTCCCGATCATAGGTGGTTTTGTTTGGTTATTAACTTCGATACAAACTTCTAAACTCTCGCCCTAAACAGCGTACTTTGGAGGGGTGAAAAAGTAAAGAATAATTGGTTTTAACGTCTTTTTGGATAAAGCCAGATAATGAAAACCTGAATGTAGATGTTCGAGCTTCCGCTATTGATCCTTACGAATATTCCGAAACGACTATCCACGGTCAACAAATCTCTCCATTAGGTGTTAGATTACTAATTAAAGTAAAGCTTTGCTAACAGATAGCAAAGCCTACAAAAACCAACATCTAATCTGAAGATTTAAACACTCGAAGTTTATGAAAAAGGCATTACTCCTTCTCTTCTGTCTATCTTGCTTTGGTTCGCTGCATTCTCAAGATAGCGACACCGGCAACTGGCTCATTTATATTGGCAGCAAGAAAATCAATGACAAATGGAATTGGCATCATGAAATCCAATACCGGAACTACAATTTTATTGGTGATTTAGAACAACTTTTAATACGAACCGGAATTGGCGTAAATCTTAGTCCGAAAAACAACAACCTATTATTAGGCTATGGTTTCATTCAATCAGAACCCTATCTCGCTGGAACGGACGTAAAATTAAGCATCGCTGAGCATCGAATTTATCAGCAATTCGTTACCAAACAGAAATTCGGACGTTTAGCCATTCAGCATCGATATCGGATTGAAGAACGATTTGTTGAAGACAGCGATTTCAAGTGGCGTTTTCGTTATTTCCTAGCTTTTAATATCGCTTTAAGCCAGAAGGAATTGCTGCCCGATACTTGGTATTTATCCGCCTATAATGAGATTTTCATCAATGGACAAGGAACTGCCTTTGATCGCAACCGGATATATGGTGCTTTAGGCTACATTGTCAGTCCACAATTGAAGGTAGAGCTGGGCTTTATGTCGCAAGTCTATGAAAAAGCGAGTCGAGAACAATTACAACTAGCTGGATTTGCCAATTTTTAGCGGATCGTTTGCCCACTCGTCAGGAGTTTGTCTATGTTTTAATTTTATGCTGAAATAAAGTCTATTATACCAAAATCCGCAACATGTCCAGTAGTATGCCCATTCAGCAAGCTATGTTCAAAGAACTGCGAGAGAAAAGCATTTTTGAACAAGCCCAATCTTATGGCTTCGATTATCTAGATCAAGTATTAGATCGAAATATTTACCCTTCCGAACAAGGACTAGCAGGATTAACACATTTTGATGAGAAAATGCCTAGTTCTTCTAGCCCAGCTAGTGCCGTTTTAGCTCAACTGCAGCAATACGGCGCACCAGCTACCGTAGCACAACTGGGTGGACGTTATTTTGGCTTCGTTAATGGCAGTGCCGTACCTGCTGGCCTCGCCGCCAAACAGATGGCTACTTTTTGGGACCAGAATACAGCGATGCAAGTCACTTCCCCGATTGCTGCTAAGTTAGAAAGTGTCGTCGAAAGCTGGTTCCGAGAAATTTTCAATCTCCCTTCCTCCACAGTAGCTGGCTTTGTGAGCGGTACCTCCGCTGCCAATCTATGCGCGCTAGCTGCCGCCCGATATCGCCTATTAAAAAGGCTGGACTGGGATGTCAATGAAAAAGGACTATTTGGGGCACCAGCCATACGGCTCGTGCTGGGAGATCAAGCTCATTCTTCTGTCATCAAAGCTATTGCCCTCCTAGGCTTTGGGAAGAACAACATAGAGTGGGTCGAAACGGATGAACAAGGACGGATTATTCCTAGTGCTCTCCCTCCTTTGGACGAGCATACTATCCTGGTGTTACAAGCTGGTAATGTCAATAGCGGTGCCTTTGATCCTTTTGCCGTACTGTGCGAGCAAGCCAACAAAGCCAATGCTTGGGTACACATTGATGGGGCTTTTGGCCTATGGGCTGGGGCCGTATCTTCTTTAAAACACCTGACTGCCGGCATGGAAAAAGCCACTTCCTGGGCCGTCGACGGGCACAAAACCTTAAACACCCCCTATGATAGCGGCCTTGTGCTCTGTACAGACCGAGAAGCTATGGTCTCTGCACTCCATATGTCAGCCAGTTACCTTGTCGCGGGGCAAAATCGAGATGGGATGTTTTTTACCCCTGAGATGTCGCGACGAGCCCGGGTGATTGAATTATGGGCTACCCTGAAATACCTGGGCCAAGAAGGGATCGATCAAATGATTCTCAATATGCACGAACGCGCCCTGCAAATGGCCAATCTATTAAAAACCACTGAAGGGTATAAAGTCCTAAACGAGGTCGTCTTTAACCAGGTCGTCGTTTGTTGCGAAACGGATGAACAAACCCGCCTTGTCATGCAAAAGATTCAGGATTTGCGCAGCTGCTGGGTTGGCGGCTCTGTCTGGCGAGGTAGAACTGTTATTCGGATTAGTATTTGCTCTTGGGCGACGACTGCGGAGGATGTGGCGGTGGCGGTAGAGTCTTTTGCAGAGGCGATGGAAAGTTACGGGTTGTAAGTCAGGAGGTCGAAAGCGGCGATGGCCATGACTTTTCATTTTGATTCTAATTGACAGTTTGATTGAAAAAGATCAGCAGGAGCTGTCAAAGGCAGGGACAGGGCTAGGTGCCGGTTGAAAACCGAGCACCAACGGCGAAAGCGGCCATGGCCATGCCTTTTGATTTTGATTCAAATTGACATTTTGATTGAAAAAGATCAGCAGGAGCTGTCAAAGGCGGGGACAGGGCTAGGTGCCGGTTGAAAACCGAGCACCAACGGCAAAAACGGCCATGGCCATGGCTTTTCATTTTGATTCAAATTGACAGTTTGATTGAAAAAGGATTTATATTTTAATTGCCATTTTAATGTTGATCATCAATGACACCTACTCAACTATGCCTTTGATCACTGCTCCAACCTCTTCCTTTTCACCTTTGTAATCGTAACCCAATAATTGAGCTAGGGTTTTAGCAATTTGATGTTGGAAGAGTCGCTGCTCCGTTTTCACTTCACCTTTTGCCTTAATATTAGGCCCGATTGCCGCTATCCAGATTTCATCCGAACCGCGGTAGATGGTTCCATGACTTTTCCATTCTACCATGGGAGAATGCCCACGGCCATGATCGGTGGTAATCACAAGGCTTGTTTTTCCTTTGTAATAAGGATCTGACTCAATATACGTCCATAAGTCCGCTAACCATTGATCGGTTTGATGAGCTGATTTCAGATAGTGATCATAACGACCATCGTGTGCAAAATCATCGGTTTCACCATAAGAGATGTAGACTAGTCGGGGGTGATGCTTTTTCAGGTATTCCATCATGTAGTTATGGGTGAAAGCATCCAATCTCACTGTCGACCATGGACTTGGAATCTGATCTTGCAAATCATTAAGGAATTGTTCTTTGTAGGTAAGGTATTCGTCTTCAGCCTTTTGAAAGCCTGCATTAACAGGAATCCCGCTTCTTTTATCATTGATAATATAGGGAAACACATCCCAGGAACAAAAAGCAGCCACTTTCCCGGCAAAGTCTGGCTTTTCAAAAAACCATTCTAAAATAGTCTTATTCTGGTTGTATTTTTTGGCGTTACTGTCAATTTCTGGGTCACTGACGCCAGTCAATATTTCGTTATAGCCCGGATAGGAGAACCAAAATCGATTGGTACAGTTTACTTTATTCCCCAGCCAGCGATTCCCATATAACTGTCCTTCCTTTACTACAGTTGACCACATCCAAGGCATCAACTTTTGGCGAGCTGCCGCAGGGCTATCCGCGCTGAAAGCCGCCATGACCGCTTCTTTGTCCTTGGTTAATTCGGGATTAGTCATCATGCTATCCACCGCACCTCCAAAGAGCTCTTGCCAGCGCAGTCCGTCTAAGGTGACTAGTACTACATTTTCCACTTGCTTTTGAGCAGGTAGGAGAATGCAACAGGATAGGGCTATGAATAGGAGGAAGGATTGTTTTTTCATGTTGAATAGTTGTAGGTTTTTTCAATTGTGCTGGCGGTTGGGAGTTGTTGCGAGTTGATGGATTAGGTGAATGTATACAAAAGGATCAATGATTGGTAAAAGGCCTAGAAGTCATTTATGAGGAAATATCAAGACAATAACTAACTGTCTCCACCTACATACATGTCGTACTAAAGAAATGCGAGTATTGACCTGTAGTTAGTCTTGTGCAGTTGTGTTACTATTTCTATATTCAAACTTGGGCTCAAATAATGTTAGCTGTCCTTCTGAAATTTGAAACTCAGCTATTTTCTGCTTGTTAATAATATTATTTATTCCTGATATATCCTTCATATCCAAAAGTACAATTTCTCAACAATTTAGTTGGATCATTCTACACAACTTATAAATAGAGTAGCCCCCTCCTGTGATTTTTCCCTTGCAGCTGCGAATAATGGAATAGTTAATCTTTTAATCTCAATCAACAAGTAAATTATTCCGACATGACACATCCAAACCTTATCCGACTGACTAAAAGTCTTATCGCGATTAGTTTTCTATTCATTTTTGGGCTGGCCTTCGCACAAACTGAGTCTACAGCAAGCGGTCCCGAACAATCCATTGACAATATCTACCGGGAAGCGCTACAATTGGTACAATCAGCTGAACCTAGCTTTGCAGCCACCATCCCACAAGAAGTAGATCCACAAGCCTTAGCAGACTTGGGCTTTGAGCAGGTTTATCCCAATACAAAAGTGACTTTCAAGATGAGAGATGGCAAACAATTGGTTGCTTTCGACTATCCTCAAGAAAGCAAAACTACGGTGCTCTTGTTACATGGCGTATTGTCCAGCGCGTACATGATGAATAAAACAGCTGGCTTGATACGGAACGCCACACAGGCGCGCGTGATCGCATTGGATCTACGTGGTCATGGACAATCAGATGGCACGCCGGGAGACATTGATTATGTGGATCAATACGTGGATGATGTGGCTCATATTATTGCAACACTTCAAAAAGAGATGCCCAATGGTAAAGTCATTTTAGCCGGACATTCGATGGGCGGTGGTATTTCCTTGCGTTATGCCCAACGCTTAGATTTACCTCCGGTAGATGGCTACCTTCTCCTGGCGCCGCATCTAGGTCAAAACGCTCCTACGCTGTCTCAAGCCTCTACGGAAGATAGTTTTTTGAAAGTCCATGGCTTAAGGATTATTGGTTTGAAAGTATTGAACCTGATGCAAGATCACCAATATGATCACCTTCCTGTCTTGTTTTTCAATCTGCCAAAAGGTATGCCATTACGCACTTACAGCTACCGGGCTAGTGAAAGTATGTCTCCACCTGATTACAAAGCGGGCTTACTAGCGGTACGCAAACCCTTATTGGTATTAGTGGGTAGCCAAGATGAAGCTTTTAGGGCTGAGGCCTTCCCAAATGCGATTCAAAGCTTTAGCCAAGGAGAAATTCACATCATTGATGGATTTTCCCACAATGGCATTCGTCATAGCCCAAAGGCAATGGAAATCATTAGTCATTGGAGCCAAGAAGAAAGCTTTAAGCAATAAAGTGCTTAAAATTTAGCAGCTGTAAGTAGCGTTAAGAAAGTAGGGTTTTTCTTATGATTGGATAAACCCTATTTTCTTGATCAAGATCTATCTATGCGAACCCCAAAATTTGGCTGTATTTTACTCTTTTTAATTATTGCTGTATTTGGTTTTGGACAAAGAATTCCGCTGTCCAAGCTAAATGTGGGATGGGAAAAAGTGGAAAAGGAATTCGGCTACTCCTTACCAGAAGATTATAAGAACTGGATCATCAATTGCCAATCTGACTTAAAACGCCCAAAGGGAATAGCCTGCGTTTATGAAGGAGAAGAAGGCCTAGATGCTCATTATTTGTGGTCTGCTGCAAAAATCATCTCCAAAAATAAAGCGCTGCGAGCAAAAGGGATACTCAATGAAAATGAACTGGCTTTTGGCCACCTGACAGAGCATGATTTTCTCTTTTACAAAAGAGGACCAGATGGCTGGATGTCCAAAGTCTTTAGTTGGGACGAAAAATATGATTGGGATTATTACCTATTTTCCATTGCACAACCTCATCCTCGCACAATGGCCCAAGCCAGCATTCAGGGAATCGAAACCATCGGATTTGAGCGGCAGGATTTGAGCGAAATAGAAGATTGTCCTGATTGCCTGTATCAGTATGCGATAGAACTGGAAGCTTCTCCTGATGAAGATTTCTTTTCCAAAGAACAAAATGAAAAGGCGCAATCCATCTTCCGACAATTGGCAAAACTGGAACACCCAAAAGCTGCGGCTGCCTTGGCTTCTTTTTATCAATTTCAAGATAGTGCACAGCTTGATGAGGTCATCAGTTGGCGCGAAAAAGCTATGGCCTGGGGTAGCGTAGAGGATTATTATGAGTTGGCAGATTTCATCATTGACTACAAACCTGAAGCCATTGAAAAAGCCATCAATGCCTTACAGCTTTTGCTAGATCATACCCACTACAAAGGACGAGCAGCACTGAAATTGTCCCGGCTTTATATGCGCGGAACAGCAGGAAAACTTGACTATGAAAAAGGAATTCGATTAATCAATCAAAGTATTGCCACCGGTAACTTAAATGCAATAGCGGACTTGGGCTTTTATTATTACAAGGGAATGGGAGTAGATAAAGACCTCCAAAAAGCATATGATTTATTACTGCAGGCCAATCAGATATCCATAGAGAAATGGGGCGGTGGCATGTGGGATGAACAAATTGAAGTATTGAAAAAGGAATTGGATAAATAAGCCGCTGATGTCACACTTTAGTTCTCTTTTCTTCTTATTGATTTTAATGTCTGCTCAGCTCACCGCACAAACGAGAAGTAATACTTTCGGCATTCAATTGGGTAATCAAGTATCCCTGCCCGCTGTAGGCAATGCAGAAGAATTTGACGGACAATTACTGTTGCGGTACTCTTTTGGCTTTCTCGGTAGAACCATCTTGAATGATCATTTAAAATTACGGTTCATTGCCGATATGCGAAAAGGAGTAATGGCTTTTGACTACGGGCTGCAATTTGTGCTCAATGGTTATCAGTATCAATTGGGAGAGATTGCGACAACTACCGAACAATTCTCTATGGAAATTCCTTTGCTGATTGCGCTTTATGACGAAAGAAATATTTTTCTACCTCGAAAATTAACCCGGAAAGGGATCACCACATTTGCTCGCATGGGCTTCAAACCTACCTTTTCCTTGCAGGCCGCTAAGGATAAGGAAATTGTTCGGGCCAATGAAATATTGCGAGAAGAAGTGGATACACAGTTTTTCAATCTTTTGTGGTCTTTCGCCGCAGGTATTGTACAAAACCGGAAGAATGGAAATACTACCTTTTTCGAAATTGGGGTCAACTTGGGGCTCTTGCAGCGAAATAAGGGTCAGGTAGAATACATAGATAATGGTAGCCGTTCATCAGAATCCTTCTCCTTTGCCAATTCTGGGAGCTATGTATCTGCGAATATGATCTATTTATTTAAATTTAGGCCATGGCGAGCCAACGATAAGCGGCCTTTGCCTCCGGTTATTTACAACCCTAGGTTTAACCAATAAAACAACTTCTAGTCGTACACCTCTATGGAAGCAGTTGAAGATTTCATCTATCGTCATGAAGGGCAGCAAAGAGAATTACTCTTGCAACTTCATCAGGTATTAACTGAAGAACTAAATCTTAGTCCCAAAATAAGGTACAAGATTCCCTTTTATTACAACCGGAGCTGGATTTGCTACCTCAACCCTACCAAACAGGATACGGTAGAGTTGGCCTTTACCCGCGGCAATGAATTATCCAATGCACAAGGATTATTGGATAGCAAAGGAAGAACCCAAGTATCTTCGGTCGAAATCACCTCCCTATCCGATATACAAAACGAGGCATTACATGAGGTATGGCAAGAAGCTATCCTACTAGACGAAACAGTGCCCTATGCTTCGAAACGGAAAAAGGGATGATACTTATTTTGAGGAATTTGGTCTTCCAGCGGGCTACTAAAGCAAATCCTGAGTTGATAAATTACACTAATCGGCTCAAAAAATGCGTATATTTGAGCCGTAAATAGTAATTAATCGGCTCATGCAATACAATTGGCAACAAAAAGATTGGCCTAATTTTAAATATGATCTTGCTAATTTAGAGGCTTTACTCTATCAATTTGCAGTGCGTCAAGGTCATATTTCTGGTTTATTAAAGGCCCTTCCCGAGGGGATACAACAGCAATCACTCATTGATATGATGGTTGCTGAAGCATTGAAGACTTTTGAAATTGAAGGAGAATATTTGAGCAGAGAAGATGTACTTTCCTCTATCCGAAATAACTTAGGTCTTAACCGAATACCTGAAAAAATAAAAGATAAAAGATCGGAGGGTGTAGCTCAATTGATGGTGAATGTAAGAGAGACTTTTGCGCAAAAATTGAATAAAGAAACCCTATTCCATTGGCACCAAATGATGATGGAGCCTTACCTAAACATCAACAAGGGTCAATGGAGAAAGGGTGAAGCTCCCATGCAAATTATATCTGGGCCAGCTGGAAGAGAAATCATTCACTTTGAAGCACCACCCTCAAAACTCATACCCGCTGAGATGAAGGGTTTTATCAGTTGGTTTAATCATACAGCTCCACAGGGAGAACAAGCTATTTTTCATGCGCCAGTGCGTTCAGCCATCACGCATGTTTACTTTGAAAGCATCCATCCATTCGAGGATGGTAACGGAAGAATGGGGCGGGCTTTATCAGAAAAAGCACTCTCGCAGGGCTTAGGACGCCCGATATTATTAAGTCTTTCCCAAGCGATTGAACACAAACGTCAGGCGTACTATGATGCATTAAAAGTCGCTCAACGATCTAATGACATCACAAACTGGATTTTCTATTTTTTGCAGACAATCCTTGAAGCTCAGAAACAAGCCGAATTACAACTCAACTTTACCCTCTATAAGGCTCGTTTCTTTGATCGATTCAAACCAGCGCTCAATGCACGACAAGAAAAAGCACTTAAAAAGATGTTTGAAGCTGGACCGGATGGTTTTAAAGGAGGGATGAGTACTAAAAAATATATGTCCATTACCAAAACATCCAAATCCACAGCTACTCGTGATTTGGTCAATTTAGAAAAAATGGGCGCTCTGTTAGTGATCGGCCTTGGACGGGCCACCAAGTATGAGTTGGCTAAGTTGAAGTAAATCGGGTCAAAAACAAATCTACGAGCAATCCAACATGAAAAAAATCAATATCATCGGCACCAGTGGATCCGGCAAGTCTACCTTTGCTAAACGTCTGGCAAAGCGGTTAGAACTGCCTTACATCGAGATAGATGCTATCTTTTGGGGCAAAAATTGGTACTGGCCTCCTGATGAAGCGTTCTTTACTCGACTCGAGAAGACCCTAGATAGAGAAACTTGGGTTTTGGATGGAAATTATACGCGGACAACGGCTATCAAATGGGAAGCTGTGGATACTATTATATGGATAGATTTCAGCTTCCCTCGCACCCTTTATCAAGTGATAAGTCGATCCATTCGGAATTTAATTACAAAGAAAGAATTATGGCCTGGCACTGGAAATCGGCAGACGATCCAGCGTTTCTTTTCCAAGGATTCAATCGTATTATCGACGATAAAAGTTTACCGTAAGAATAGACGTAAGTATTTGAAGATGATGAATAGTAGTGAATACGCACATATCGAATTTGTACAATTAAGAAACCTGAAGGAATGCAGCCAGTTTTTGTCCCAGGTTCAGCACCCTTAAAAGCATAGATGACATGGATGCCCAGGAAATTAATCACGCTAAGAAGTGGAAATATGCAAAAGGAGAATTCGAACGTCGTTTTCTCCTCAAAAAACGACCCGTTTTCTTAGATACCCTTCCCTACAAAGAAATCACGGATAAGTACCTCGAGAATACCAAACTCCGCCTTCGAAAGGTCGTTAACGAAGAATTGACTCAATACAAACTGACCAAGAAATTACCGGTCCATTCGCAGGGACTAAACATTCAATGGGTGAGTACCATTTATATCAGTCAGGAAGAATATGATATCTTCCTGAAATTGCCAGGAGAGATCATCGAAAAAAGGCGGTATTATTACCAAGCTGAAACTCCAGAGATCATTGGCATAGATGAGATATGCTTGAACCAGGGCCAAAGCACCATTTGGATTGCGGAGGTTGAGTTGGAAGAAAGGCAAGAATCGGCCTACACTCTCCCACTTGCTTACGATAGAGAAATCACCAATGATAAGGACTATATTGGTAGTGTATTGGCAAAGCACTATCTTGAAAAGTAGAATCCGGTATTGTTTACTTAATCCGAAAGATTATCAAATCAGAACAAACATCGACGGTCCTCCAACAGCGTAAGCACAAGTTGGATTTTAACCTCCAAGACATGGGGACTATTTTTGAACAGGCCAATGGAAAGGTCGATAGTCCTCATCGTCATGACTATTATACGGTCGTCTTAGTGGAAAAAGCAGAAGGGAAACATGTGATCGACTATCAAACTTATGCTTTTGCTGCCAATCAGGTTCACTTTGTTAGTCCGGGACAAATCCATCAGGTCGTTACACCCAGTAAACCCAAAGGTTGGGTGTTCACTTTCTCTAAAGATTTTTTGGTGGAAAATAACATCCCCGAAAGCTTCATTTCGAACATTAATCTTTTCCGTCAATTTGGTGAGACGCCTCCGTTGGACATCGATGACATCACCTTTAATCGTTTGTATCGGATTATCCAAGAAATGCAAGAATGTCTGCCACTGGATCTCCTTTATCGCCATCGAGCGCTCGGTGCCTTACTACAGCTATTTTTGATCTATTGCAATAATAGCTGCCTCTTGGATACGACCCAACTCGATGAAGAAAATAGTGGCGTTTGCATGCTGCGAGATTTTAAGTCATTAGTGGATCAGCACTTTCAAGAATGGCATAAAGTTTCCACCTACGCTCCCCGTCTACATATTACAGCCAAACACCTGAGTCACACGGTCAAACAACTCACCGGAAAAACCGCCAAAGAAGTCATTCAAGATCGCCTGACATTAGAAGCTAAACGCCTTTTATACCACACCGACCTGTCTATCAAAGAAGTAGCTTATCGCTTAGGATTTGAAGAGCCTTTGCACTTCAGTGGTTTTTTCAAAAAGCAAGCGGGGCTTTCTCCTTCTCAATTTCGGGCTAAAAAGCCGGGCTAGTTAATCAAAGTCAAAATTTAAATCAAAAACCCAAGCCTTGGCTCCTGTGTATCTTCGCTGCTAGAGGTCTCCGGCTTGGG
>Ga0209578_10002382_pt1 | contig 15724 bp, 14 predicted proteins | sample tdAd472_FD_187127 | JGI IMG/M metagenome (GOLD analysis project Ga0209578, IMG submission 187127) | Marine sediment microbial communities from the Atlantic coast under amendment with organic carbon and nitrate - tdAd47.2 (SPAdes)... | ecosystem: Environmental > Aquatic > Marine > Coastal >...
ATACATGGGTGCGGATCGACGATGACAGCAATATCGCCGATGAAACGGCGGTTGTGGTATCCTTGCAACGTTGGCAGGCCGAGGCGGAGACGCTTCGCAAGCGCAACGCGCCGGTCGCCGTTGCCTTGGCCAACGATCAGTCCCCCGATGCGATTGTCCAGGATCTGGGTGTGATTGATGCCGTATTCCTGACGTTTCCGGCCTACACTGACGGGCGTGCCTATTCACAGGCGCGGTTGTTGCGTCAGCGCCATGGCTACACAGGGGAAATCCGCGCTACGGGAAATGTATTGCGTGATCAGTATGCGTTCATGCAGCGCTGCGGTTTCGATGCGTTCGAGATTGCCGATGGTTTCGATCTCACCGGATGGGGGCGCTCCGCTCAGATGATGACGGAAAGCTACCAAACCGCAGCAGACGGTGTGCAGGCGGTCTGGGCAAAGCGGCATGGACCGCAGGTATCCACCTAGATAATTCTATACGATGATCGATTGATAATGGCGTCCGTCGGTCAGGCATCGGCTGTTGCGCAGTTCAACCGAGCGCCCGTCGAGCGTTTCGGCAATGCGTGATATTTCCAGAAGCGGGCTGCCGGGCTTGATGCCGAGAGCGGCGGCGTCATCCACCGATGCCCCGATGGCACGGAGCCGTTCCGACGCCCGGTGTACGGTGATGCCGTAGCGTTCTTCGTACATCTGATACAATTCATTCGGCACTTCCGCGACGGCGCGTTTGTCGAGGTCCAGGAACATATCCGCTGCGACGCAGACGGTTTCGGCAATCGCCGGCTTGCCGTCCATTTCCCGGATACGGCGGATTTCAATGACCCGGTCCTGCCGATCGAGGTTGAGGGCGTCCGCTTCGTCCTTGTCGGCACGGCGGCGCCGGCAGCTCAGCACGTGGCTTTTCGTCGGCAGTTCCCGGGCACCGTCGTCTGTGACGATATGAAAGAAGTGGAAGAGGGCGCGTTCCGGCGTGTGCGCGGCAACGAACGTGCCTTTTCCCTGACGCCGGACCACAAGGTTCCGGGCTGCCAGGTCGTCCAGCGCTTTGCGGACCGTTCCCTGGCTGACGTCGAATTCGTCGGCTAGGGCGAACTCGCTTGGCAGCATGTCGCCGGGCGCAAGCGCGCCGGACCCGATCCGCTCCAGCATGGCATCGCGCACGGCAAGGTACAGGGGCTGCTTCGCAGGGCGGTGGAACGGATCGTTCAAATTCATCTCCATAGTCTTATATAAGAGTTATAAGAATATCTTGACTCTTGCAAGGCGAAAGGTAATGTCACCGTGAAACATCATTTTTCCATGGAGGGAACAGTGCCCAAAGCACCAGATTTTCTTGTCCACGAAGTCGCCGATACTGTTGGCGTCGTGGTCGTCGAGACGGTCAAGAAAGGCTCCGGCCTTGAAGGCTGGCTGATGGCCAAGGACAGCACGTTGAAGATGAAGAGCAAGGATGCCATTCCGCTTGGCCACAAGATCGCGCTCAAGGACATCAAGAAGGGCGACACGATCATCAAGTATGGCCATGACATTGGCAAAGCCATTGCCAACATCGCCAAGGGCGGTCACGTCCACGTCCACAACGTCAAGACGAAGAGGTGGTAATCATGGCTGCCAAGAAAGTGAAAAAGACGGCAAAGAAAACCGTCGCCAAGAAAGCAAAATCCCCAGTAGTTCCCAAGCTCGTTGAAGACGCGCCGCTTTACATTCCGGAACCCGATTACCTGCCGGTCCGCAAGCGCGGCAAGCCGACGTTCACCGGGTATCGCCGTGAAAACGGCCGTGTCGGCGTGCGTAACCACGTTGTCATTCTGCCCCTTGATGATTTGTCGAACGCGGCGTGCGAAGCCGTGGCCAACAACGTCAAGGGCACGATGGCCATTCCGCACCCGTACGGGCGTCTGCAGTTCGGCGAAGATCTCGATCTGCACTTCCGTACGCTGATCGGGACCGGCGCCAACCCGAACGTTGCCGCCGTGATCGTGATCGGCATTGAAACCGCCTGGACGCAGATCGTCGTAGACGGTATCGCCAAGAGCGGCAAGCCAGTGGCGGGTTACGCCATTGAGCAGAACGGCGATCACAAGGTGATCTGGGCGGCATCGCGCCAAGCTAAGGAATTCCTGCACTGGGCATCGGAAAAGCAGCGCGAAGAATGCTCGGTCGACGAACTTTGGGTTTCGGTAAAATGCGGTGAATCCGACACTACGTCGGGCCTGGCGTCGAATCCGACCGTCGGGAACTTCATCGACAAGATGGATGCCTGGGGCGCCACCACGTGTTTCGGCGAGACGTCCGAAATTACCGGTGCCGAAATGGTCTGCGCGACGCGCGGCAAAACCAAGGCGGCCGGCGAGAAGTTCATGAAGACCTGGCAGGCCTACATGGATGAAGTCATCGAGCCGTTCAAAACGTCGGACCTTTCCGACAGTCAGCCGACCAAGGGCAACATCGAAGGCGGTCTGACCACCATCGAGGAAAAAGCCTTCGGCAACCTCGAGAAAATCGGCAAGAAAGCGAAGTACGTCGACGTGCTTGGGCCCGCCGAGGATCCCGCCAAGGGTGCCGGTCTTTACTTCATGGACACGTCGTCAGCGGCTGCCGAGTGCGTGACCTTGCAGGCTGCTGCCGGTTTCGTCGTGCACCTGTTCCCGACGGGCCAGGGCAACGTCGTCGGCAACCCCATCGAGCCGGTGATCAAGCTGACGGCGAACCCGCGTACGGTTCGTACAATGCGTGAGCACATCGACTATGACTGCTCGGGTATTCTGCGCCGCGAGATGAACTTCGATGAAGCTGGTGACGGCTTGATCGACATCACGATGCGCACCTGCAACGGTCGCCAGACGGCGGCGGAAGCACTGGGTCACCGCCAGTTCGTGTTGACCAAACTCTACCGCAGCGCTTAAGTGCAAACGGCCGGCATCGATACGGTGCCGGCCGTTTCCTTTTCACTTCCAAGACGAAGCGCAGCATGACCGACATCCTAATTACAGAATTCATCGACCAGGGCGCGCTCGAGCGCCTCAAATCCGAATTTGACGTTCGCTACGATGTGGATCTCTGGGACCAGCCCGAAGCCATCGCCGAAGCTCTGCAAGGTGTGCCTGGGCTGATCGTCCGCAATCAGACGCAAGTGCGCGGGATCGTGCTTGAAAAAGCCGATGCGCTGAAATGCGTCGGGAGGTTGGGTGTTGGCCTCGACAACATTGATACCGATGCCTGCGCCGCGCGGAAGATCGACGTCTTTCCGGCGACGGGTGCCAATTCCGACTCCGTCGCCGAACTCGCTATGGGCGGGCTTTATGTGCTTTTCCGCCGCTCGTATCGGGCCACGGACGAAGTCATTGCGGGTGGCTGGCCGCGCATGCGACTTTTGGGCCGTGAAGTCGCGGGCAAGACCTTGGCAATTATCGGTTTCGGTTCCATTGGCAAAGCCCTTGCGTGGCGGGCCAAAGGCGTCGGCATGAAGGTGACGGCCTGGGATCCGTATATTGATATCGATAATGCGGTCTGGGGCGAACACGGCGTCGAGCCTTATGCTAGCCTTGATGCGGTGGTCGCCGATGCCGATGCGGTGTCGGTGCATGTGCCGCTCAATGATGAAACGCGCGATATGTTCGATGCGGCGATGATTGCCAAGATGAAGCCGGATGCCGTGCTGTTCAATCTGGCGCGCGGCGGGATCGTCAACGAGGCTGACCTAGTTGCCGCGCTCAAGGCCGAAACCATCGGCGGTGCCTTTCTGGATACCTTTGACGTCGAGCCGCTGACGGCGGACAACATCTTCAAGGATGTGCCGAACCTTTTGCTGACGCCGCATGTCGGCGCGCGCACGGTCGAGGCCGATGACCGGGTCTGCAACATGATTGCCGATGCGGTCGCCAACTGTCTGCGGGGTGCGTGACAATGGCACGGCTTTCGCTGAGTGAGTTGCACGACCTTGCCGTCGGTGTGCTGACGGCGTCGAAAACCTCTTCGGAAAATGCCGCCGCGGTTGCGCGCGCGCTGGTCAAGGCCGATGCCGACGGTATTCCGTCGCACGGCGTTTCGCGGCTTTTGGCGTATGCCGATCAGGCCAAGGCCGGCAAGGTGGACGGTTTTGCCGTCCCGGACGTGACGCTGCCGAAATCGGCTTCGGTACGCGTCGACGCCAAATCGGGCTTTGCCTATCCCGCAATCGAAGCGGGGATAGAAGCGGTGCTCGGGCGGATCGGGGAGACCGGTATCGTCGGCCTTGCCATCGGCAATTCACACCATGCCGGCGTCGCCGGGCATCATGTCGAGCCGTTCGCCGACAAGGGCTATCTGGCGCTTGGGTTTACCAATTCACCGGCGGCAATCGCGCCGTGGGGCGGCAGTCGGGCTATCTACGGGACCAATCCCATTGCCTTCGCCTGTCCGTTGCCGGGTAAGCCGCCGATCATTGCCGATCTGTCGACATCCAAGGTGGCACGCGGCAAAATCAAACTTGCCGCAGACCGTGGCGACAGCATCCCCGAGGGTTGGGCCGTCGATGCCGAAGGGCAACCGACCACGGATGCCAAGGCGGCGATGGGCGGGTCGCTTTTGCCCATGGGCGATGCCAAGGGTGCGGCGTTGGTGATGATGGTCGAGATATTAGCGGCGACACTGACCGGCTCGAACCACGGTTTCGAGGCATCGTCGTTTTTCGATGACAAAGGTCCGGCGCCACACATCGGTCAGTTCTTTATCGTTATCGATCCGCAGGGGTTTTCGGGCGGCGCTTTCAACAGCCGTCTAGGCGTGCTGGCCGAAGCGATTTTGTCGCAGGAAGGTACCCGTATGCCCGGTGCACGACGTTTCGCAATCCGCGACGCCGCGCACAAGGACGGTGTCGATATCCCGGACGGTCTAATTTCCGATCTCAAATCGCGTGTTGGCTGATCACCAGTAGCTGAGCGCACCTTCGAACAATTTATACAAGTCGTCACGCTCGATCGGGCAGGGGGCGAGGCCCAGCAGCCGCTTTTGCGGAAACGCGCCGTCCGTCAGCTTGTCCAGATCGGCGTTGTTGTATCCGACACCGGTCAGCCCGTTCGGAATGTCGGTTGCTTTCATCATGCCGATCAGGTGTTCGGCGACCGCTTCACCCGCTTCCGATGGCCCGGCGTCATGTGAGCCGCCAAGGCAGGCATAGGCGGCCAGATGGCGTTCCGGCGCGTGCGGCCCGGTCAGGCGGAACACCGAGGGTGCATTGAGGATTACCGACATGCCGTGCGGCACGATGGGCATATCCTGCGGATATCCGTCGGGCCGGAAGTCTTTCACCAGACCTGACACCGCATAGGACATGCCGTGGGGCAGATGACAACCCGCCTGCCCAAAGGCGATGCCGGCCAGCGACGAAGCCCACATCAGGTATTCGCGCGCTTCCAGGTTGTCGGGGTCGGTGACCGCTGCCACCATATGCTCGCCGACCAGTTTTAGCGCCTCCTTGGCGATCAGGTCGCTCCACGGGTTCCCACCCTGAGAGTAGGGGCGTTGGGCCGGGTTGTCCGACTTTTCCCTGACCGTGAACGGCCGTGCTGTCAGACTTTCCAGCGCATGCGACAGCACGTCGAAGGCCGTTGCGGCAATAACGTTCTTTGGCAGCGTGTGGGTCACATGCGGGTCGACCAGACCGAGAGTCGGCTTCAAATGCAGCGAGGCGATGCCGGTTTTGGCCTTCATGGACAGTAAATCGAAAATCGCAATGCCGGTGGCCTCCGAGCCGGTGCCGGATGTGGTCGGGCAAGCAATATGCGGCTTTACCGGCCCGGGTACGGGGATGCCGCCGCCAACCGGCGCATTAACGTAGGTCAGAAACTCCGCGGGATAAGAAGCATAAAGATTGGCCGCCTTGCAGGTATCGATGACCGATCCGCCACCTACCGAGACGAAGCCGTCGAAGTTGCCTTCCTGTGCAAATGCGGCAGCCGCCTTGAAACTGTCATCCGTCGGTTCCACGGCAACATCGTCGTAAAGCGCGACATCGATGCCGGCGGATTGCAGGGATTTCATCACTTTGCCGACGTGATCCGATGCCGATAGTTGCTTGTCAGTAAACAGCGCAACCTTTTGCAGACCAAGCCCTGTTGCATGTGCGCCCGCTTCGGAAAGGCACCCGGGTCCGAATACTAGCGATTGCCCATCGACCCTGAAGGCTTCATCGCAGCCCGCCAACAAGTGGTAGTGATGACAACAAACCACGCGCATTCTCCCCTGAAATCAAGTGTCAGCTAAGTGTAATGGCATCCGGCTAGAATGAAAAATAACGATCTGCGCATAGATGGTTTGCGGTAATTACGTACGGTGTTTTTTATTGTACGTCCTTTGTGCATGGCGCAGCATCCGTTAAACTGCCGGTCCGGGACGAGGAGGTGGTGCCATGTTCATAAGGCACGTGATAGCAGCAGGCATGGCCGCCATGTTGCTGACAGGGATATTTCAACCGCGAACGGCGGCGAGCGACGATTTCGCGGTATCGGCTGAGAAGTTTGTTGTCAAACTCGCGGACGATGCGATTTCAAAGCTGACAGACAAGAGCGTTGCACCTGAAGAACAGGAGCGACGGTTTCGTGGAATTATTCAGGACTACATCGCGTTCAAGACTATCGCGAGGTGGGTGCTGGGCGGACGTTACTGGCGGGCTGCATCGGATGAACAGCGATCAAGGTACTTAAACCTGTTCGAGCAGTTGATGGTGTCTACGTATGCGCATCGGTTCCAGAAGTATTCGGGTGAAACCCTGGAAGTCAGCGGGGTTCGGAAAATCGATGCAAGTCAGGCACTGGTGCAGACGACGCTGCAACGTCCGAATGCCGACAAGCCGCTGCGCGTTGACTGGCGCGTTCGCGGCACGGGCGATACGCTCAAGATCATCGATATCATGGTCGAAGGACTGAGTATGGCACAGACGCAACGTTCCGAGTTTTCTTCGGTGATGCGTGATAACGGCGGCGATTTGGATGCATTGATGGCAAACTTGGAAACGCGCCTTGAAACGGCGCGCACCGAACGTTTGGCGACACACGAAGAGGCTGCGCAAAAACCGTGAACACACCTTCAGCGCCGACTTCGGCGGAGATAGAGACTCCGTCGGGCAAGGATGCGGCGTATGAAAATTTTCCGGTCGGCTCGTTTTTACTGCCGCCCGCTGCGCGCCCTCACGTTGCCGTGTTTTATCGCTATGCCCGCGCCATCGACGATATTGCGGACAATCCCGAACTTTCCACGGACGAAAAAATATGTCGGCTGGACCGTTTCGCCGCAGCCGTGCGTGGTGAAGGCGCGGGTGAGGCATATGCCACCGGCACGCGTATGCGTGAGAGTTTACTGGCATCGAATGTGACCGAGCGGCATTGCCTTGATCTGATCGATGCCTTCAAGCAGGACGCGACCAAGACCCGCTATGACGACTGGGACGACTTGATGCATTATTGCATCCGTTCCGCGGCACCGGTGGGACGGTATCTGATCGACCTGACAGGTGGGGCGTCGGACGGCTACGCCTCGTCGGACGCGCTCTGTAACGCACTTCAGGTCATCAACCACCTTCAGGACTGCAAGGACGACTATATTGAGCTTGGTCGAGTGTATCTGCCCATGGACTGGATGAATGATGCGGGTGCAACAGTCGAGATGCTGAAGTCGGACCAAGCGGCAACGCCACTCCGAGCCGTAATCGACCGCTGTCTGTTTGCGACGCGCCAGCTGATGCGCGATGCCCAGCCGTTGCCAGGCGTCGTGGCAAACCGTCGTTTGGCCATGGAAAGCGCTGCCATCATCCGTATCGCTGATGCGCTGATTGACAAGTTGGCAGAACGCGATCCGTTGGTGACGCGCGTGGAATTAACAAAACCCGGTTACGCGTGCTGTATTCTGCGGGGCGCCGTCGCCGGACTTTTCGCCTGAGATTGTTAAAATGACGCTGCTTGCCGTCCTGTCATTGCTAATCTGGCTGTATCTGTGCCTGTTTCACGTGAAATTCTGGCATTCTGATCAGATGCTTAACGCGAATAAAGTTAAATTACAAAGCCCGCCGGCTGTTGCCTGCGTAATCCCCGCACGTGACGAGGCGGAGAGTGTTGGTCGGACGGTTCGCTCGCTGCTGGACCAGGACTATGCCGGTGATGTTCGCATCATCGTCGTCGACGACAACAGTACGGACGGCACGGCGGACGCGGCGCGCGCCGTGCTCGGTGACAAAGCAGAGGAAAAGCGCCTGTCAGTCATTGATGGGGCACCGCTGGCGGATGGCTGGGTCGGCAAGATGTGGGCGGTCAGTCAGGGTGTCGATACGGCCACCGTGACAGGGGCAAAATATATACTGCTGACGGATGCCGATATCGAGCATGCACCAGACAGTCTCACCCGGCTGGTCGCCAAGGCTGAAGCCGAAGGACTGGGACTTGTGTCACAGATGGTGCGGTTGCGCTGTATATCGGTGTGGGAGCGTTTTCTGATACCGGCGTTCATCTATTTTTTCCAGAAACTGTATCCGTTTCCGCGCGTGAACGATCCGGATGCGCGCATGGCGGCGGCAGCGGGGGGCTGCATGCTGGTGCACTTGAAGACGCTGGCCGAAGCCGGCGGAATCGTGGCGATAAGGGACCGGATCATCGACGATTGCGCACTGGCGCGGCTGATCAAGCCGCACCGTCCGATTTGGCTCGGGCTGGCGCAGGAGACGCATAGCCTCAGGGCCTATGACGATCTGGCGGCGATCTGGCGCATGGTGACGCGAACGGCGTACGTACAATTGAATCATAGCCCGCTTTTATTGGCAGGAACGCTGCTCGGTATGCTGATCCTTTATCTTGCGCCACCGCTGGCAGTCGCGGGCGGGCTTATAACCGAAGAACCGCTGCTTGCGCTCATCGGCGCGACAGCTTGGCTGGTGATGGCGTGGACCTATCTGCCGACGCTGGAAATGTACCGTCTGAATGCGCTTTGGGCGCTGTCGCTGCCTTTCGCGGGCATCTTGTATACGTTGATGACGCTGGATTCCGCCCGGCGGTACTACTTGGGGCAGGGCGGTGCCTGGAAGGGCCGCACGTACGCCTGATCGCCATGGATATTGTTATCAGCTAACAGATGACGCGCCATGGCGGGTAGTGTATCCATGGCCGCCATGAACGTGCATGAAACACTGCCGCTGGAGCCGGGGTTGCCGGCGGACCCGCCCGATGCCTACGTCGAGGCTCTGGTGCGCCGTGCCGGCACCTCGTTTTTCTGGGCCATGCGCCGACTTGGTTCCGAGCGTCGGCGCGGCGTTTTTGCCGTCTATGCATTCTGCCGCGACGTCGACGATATCGCCGACGGCGACCTGCCGCTGGACCGCAAGCGCGCTCTGCTTGAAGCCTGGCGTCGGGAAATTGCGCTTCTGTACGGCGGCGCGTGTCACCATCCGATCACCAAGGCGTTGGCTGGCCCGGTAAGCACGTTCAATCTGCAACAGACGGATTTTCTCGCCGTCATCGACGGTATGGAAATGGACGCCGCGCCGCGTGTGCGTATCGCCGACATGGATGAGCTATATCTCTATTGCGATCGGGTGGCATGCGCCGTCGGTCGTCTTTGTGTACGTATTTTCGGTCTGCGCGAGGACGAGGGCATTCGCCTTTCCGCAGAATTGGGCATGGCGCTGCAGTTGACCAATATCCTGCGCGATATCGTCGAAGATGCCGGGCGCGACCGGGTGTATCTGCCGGCTGACCGTCTGGCGGTTGCCGGTGCGGACGGCGACGGGGTCGAAGATGTCATGACGGCCCCCGGCCTAGCCACGCTGTGCGATGAACTGGCGGCGCGGGCGGCTGGGCATTTCAGCGACGCGGAAACGATCATCGCCGATGCCGATGCGGATGCCGTGCGTCCCGCTGTGATGATGATGCAAGTTTACCGGCGCATTCTCGACAAGTTGATGCGGCGCGGCTGGCACAGTCTTGAAACGGACGTCGGGCCGTCAAAGCTGGAGAAACTGATGATAGCCGTCCGTTACGGGATCTTCGGATGAGCGACGGCCGCGCGTTCGTGCTCGGTGGCGGGGTCGCCGGGCTTGCATGTGCAACGGCGCTGGCAGAGCAGGGCCGCGCCGTGACTCTGATTGAAGCGGCACCTCAGGCGGGCGGCCGCTGCCGCAGTTTCTTCGACAAGCAACTCGGTTGCGATATCGACAACGGCAATCACCTGGTGCTGAGCGGCAATGCGGACGCCATGACGTTTCTGGCGCGTATCGGTGCAATGGAAACGCTGGACTTCCTTCCGCCTCGCTTTCCTTTTCATGACGTCGCCCAAGGGCGCGCATGGGATGTTGCATTGGGTCGCGGGCGCATTCCGTGGCGGCTGCTTTGTCCGCACCATGGCATCCCGGGGGTTCGGCTCGCCGATTACTGGCACAGCCGCAAACTACTTAAGGCCGGACCAGATGATACCGTGGCCGGAATGCTGTCGGGGACTGGCGCGCTATACGAAAAGTTCTGGAAGCCATTCGCCGTTGCGGTTCTGAATACCGAACCGGAAACTGCCGCTGCCGCATTGCTGGTGCCGGTGATCCGCGAAACCTTGATGCAAGGGGGGCAAGCGTGCCGCCCGGTCCTGACCAAAAGCGGACTTGGGCGTAGTTTTGTCGACCCGGCGCTGGCTTATCTTCGGGCAAAAGGTGCGGATGTGCGGCTCGGTGTGCGATGCCGCGCGATCGGCATCGATGCGGTGCGTGTTCGGACACTTGATCTGGACGGAGAGCGTGTGGCACTCGATGATGACAGCATTGTAGTTTCGGCATTGCCGCCGATGATAGCCGCCGGGCTGATACCTGACATTTCTGCGCCGGACGAGTTTCGCGCCATCGTGAATGTGCATTTCCGGATTGATGAGGCGGTTCCGGGACCGAAAATCATCGGCATCGTCGGGGGGGTGGCTGAATGGTTGTTCATACGTGGAAATATTGCTTCTGTGACGATCAGCGCCGCCGAACGTGTCGTGGACGACCCCGCTGAAGAGATCGCAGGCCGCGTCTGGCGCGATATTTCCGGTGTTCTTTCGCTTAATGGCAAGGCTTTGCCGAAGGTGCGCGTAATCAAGGAAAAGCGCGCCACCTTCGCGCAAACACCTGAGCAGGTGCGCCGCCGCCCTGCTCACGGTACAGGGCTTGAAAACCTTTGGCTGGCAGGGGATTGGACCGCGACCGGGCTGCCGGCAACCATAGAGGGAGCCATCAGATCGGGTCACCGTTGTGCAGGGTTGGCCTTGATCAGATGACGAAATTTTGACACAAGTCTATGGTCTCGAATACGTCTTCGGGCTTGATTTGGCGTAAGGCCCTACAGGGGCTGGCCGCACATAAGGAACCCTTCATTGGTTGAATTCAGCGCTCACGAAGCAGCCGGGCAAAGCGACTCCCTCGATCAGGTGGAGAAGGTCGTTTCCGTGTCGCGTGAGTGGTTCATGAACGAACAGCACGAAGACGGACACTGGGCATTCGAACTGGAGGCCGACGCGACCATTCCGGCCGAATACATTCTCCTCAATCACTACCTGGGCGAGCCGAACGACGAGATTGAGCGGAAACTCGCTGTGTATCTACGCCGCATCCAGGAAGACAAGCACGGCGGCTGGCCGCTGTACCATGACGGCGATTTCAATATCAGCGCGTCGGTTAAAGCATACTATGCATTGAAACTGGTCGGCGACGATCCCGAAGCGCCGCATATGAAAACGGCGCGCGATGCCATTCTGGCGCATGGCGGCGCGGCCCGCGCCAATGTTTTCACACGTATTGCGCTGGCGCTTTTCGAACAGGTACCATGGCGTGCGGTACCGGTGATGCGTGCCGAAGCGCTGCTGATGCCACGCATCTCACCGTTTCATGTCGATAAAATTTCATACTGGTCGCGCACGGTCATGGTGCCGTTATTGATTCTGGCAGTGCTGAAGCCGAAGGCGAAAAATCCGCGCGGTATCGGTATTGAGGAGCTTTTCCTGCGCCCGGCCAACGACGAAGACGATTACATGGTCAATCCGACCGGTCACTGGATCGGTACGTTGTGCCTGGGGATCGACCGAATTGCAAAGCTGGTCGAGCCGTTTTTCCCGTCGGGTATCGAAAAGAAAGCGATCAAGCGCTGCCTGGATTTTATCGGTCCGCGACTGAACGGCGAAGACGGCCTAGGTGCGATCTTCCCGGCGATGGCGAATACAGTGATGGCCTTCGATGCACTTGGGTATGCACGCGATCATCCGGATTACGTGATTGCCCGCGAATCCATCGACAAGCTGCTGGCGTTCAATGGTGATGAAGGTTATTGCCAGCCTTGCCTGTCGCCGATATGGGATACGTCGCTGGGCGGTCATGCGCTGATGGAAGCGGGTGTGGATATTGGTGAGAAGGCGATGCTCGCGGCGACCGACTGGCTGGCGGAACGGCAAATTCTCGACGTTGCCGGGGACTGGGCCGTCAACCGGCCGGGACTGCAGCCGGGCGGCTGGGCGTTTCAGTATAACAATGATTACTACCCCGATGTAGACGATACGGCCGTCGTCGGCATGCTTTTGCACCGCGCCGACCCGGAACGTTACGCCGACGCCATTTCGCGCGCCGAAATCTGGATCGAAGGTATGCAGTCGAAAAACGGCGGCTGGGGGGCGTTCGATATCGACAACGAGTATTATATCCTGCAGCACATTCCGTTCGCCGATCACGGTGCATTGCTGGATCCGCCGACGGCCGATGTCAGTGCCCGTTGCGTGTCATTCCTGGCACAACTGGGGTACGGCATGAAACGCGAAAGCGTGAAACGCGGCGTCGAATACCTTCAACGAGAACAGGAACCCGATGGATCGTGGTTCGGTCGTTGGGGAAATAATTACGTCTACGGCACATGGTCCGTTCTGTGCGCACTCAACGCGGTGGGCGAGGATATGAACGCGCCCTACATCCGAAAGGCTGTCGAGTGGCTGAAGGCGCGCCAGTGCGCTGACGGCGGCTGGGGTGAGGACTGCGCCAGCTATTGGCAGCACCGCCGCGACGAAGTGAAAACGTCAACGCCTTCGCAGACGTCATGGGCTGTGCTTGGTCTGATCGCGGCGGGTGAGATCAACTCGCAGTCTGTGGAGCGGGGGATCGGCTATCTGATGAATGCGCCCCGCGACGGCGGCAAGTGGGACGAAGAATATTTCAACGCGGTCGGTTTTCCCCGTGTGTTCTATCTTCGCTACCATGGCTACAGCGCTTATTTCCCGCTGTGGACGCTGGCCCGCTACGTCAATCTTTCACGCGGCAACGAGCGCACGCCGAAGTACGGCATCTAACCGCAGTGCCGCGTATCGGCATCATCGCGGGCGTTAAATCAGAAGAGGCCGCACTGGCGCCTGTCATGAGCAGCCCCAATGCGCCCTATGTGCGGCTTTCCGGAGCAAGACCGTCGCGTGCCGTTCGCGGCGTCGAAGCTTTGATCGCGCTGGGGGTGGATGGCATATTGAGCTTCGGCAGCGCCGGTGCGGTTTCGCCATCTCTGCAGCCGGGCGATCTGGTGATCAGCGAGCGGGTTGTCAATTCAGACGGACATGCGATTGCGGCGGACAGCGACTGGTGCGCACGTCTTTCAGCAGTATTCAATACGTCGCCATCTATCGTTGCGGGGATCGATTATGTTGCCGACAGCAGCGATAAAGGCTGGCTGTCGGAAGAAGGAGTCGCCGCCCTCGATATGGAGAGCCATGTCGTTGCCACCCTGGCCAGCGACGCCGGAATTCCGTTTGCCGTCTTGCGCGCGGTCGTTGACCCGGCAGGTTTTGATATTCCCGATTATGCGCTGGAGTCCGTCAGGCCCGACGGCAGCATAAGTCTGTTGCCGGTGATTTCCGGTGCGTGTCTGCAGCCGTGGACGATCGGGCGGCTGCTCGATCTAAACAGATACAACAGGCAGGCAATGGAAAGCCTACGCGGCGCGGCCCGCGTCCTTGGCCCCGGCTTCGGCTTTTTCGCGCTCTAGCTTCTGCGTCATCGTCTCAACCAGTCCTTCGAAGACGAATTCGGCGGGACGCTGGTTGTCGAGCGTGACTTCTGCGGCCATCGGCTTTTCGGTATCGATGCCCTTCAAGAACACCTTTAACGCTTTGAACGGGTGTTTGACAGTGTCGGCGACGGCGGTCGGCTCGTAGCCGCAATGGACCATGCAGTTGGCGCATTTCTCGTAGTTGCCGGTACCGTATTGATCCCACGGGGTGTCGTTCATCAGTTCCTTGAACGTCTTGGCGTAACCTTCACTCAGCAGGTAGCAGGGTTTCTGCCAGCCGAAGATGTTACGTGTCGGGTTGCCCCACGGCGTGCAGTGGTATTGCTGATTGCCGGCCAGAAAATCCATGAACAGGGTCGACTGGCTGAACTGCCATTTTTTGTCGCCCTTGAGACGGAAGATATTGCGGAACAGTTCCTTGGTCTTGCCGCGCTGCAGGAAATGCTCCTGGTCCGGTGCACGTTCATAGGCATAACCCGGCGAGATCGTAATGCCTTCGACCTGCAGTTCGTTGGTGCAGAAATCGAAGAACGTGGCGCATTCTTCCGCCGTCATCTGGTTGAACAGGGTGCAGTTGATGTTGACGCGGAAACCGCGCGCCTTGGCTGCTTTGATCGCGGCGACGGCGCGTTTGAACGTGCCTTTCTGCGCCACCGCGTGATCATGATGCTCTTCGAGGCCATCCAGGTGCACCGAGAACGTGAGGTACGGCGACGGTGTGAAATCATCGAGCCGTTTTTCGAGGAGCAGCGCGTTGGTGCACAAATAAACGAATTTCTTGCGCTGAACGATACCTTCTACGATCTGTTTGATCTCCTTGTGGATCAAAGGCTCGCCGCCGGGAATCGAAACGATCGGTGCACCGCAATCGTCGACTGCTTCCATGCACTGTTCGAAGCTCAGGCGGTTGTTCAGGATATCGTCTTCATAGTCTATCTTGCCGCAGCCGGGGCAGGCCAGATTGCAACGGAACAGAGGTTCCAGCATCAGAACGAGCGGATACTTATCAACGCCCTTCAGGCGCTGTTTCATGATGTATGCACCGACGCGTACCTGCTGGATCAGGGGAACGGCCATTCTAATCTCCAGCCGCGCTGGCGGGTTCCGCATCGGCAAGCTCACGCGGTAGCTTGAAAACGACGTTTTCCTCGACACCATCATGATCGCGGACAATCGCGCCACGCAGTTCATTAATGCGGGCGACGACTCCCTGTACCAGTTCTTCGGGTGCCGATGCACCGGCGGTCAGACCGACCTTGCGGACGCCCTCCAGCCAAACATCCTCGATCATGGAGGCATCGTCGATCAGGTAAGAAGGCGTGCCGTTTTCGCCGCCGAGTTCTGCCAGCCGGTTCGAATTCGAGCTGTTCTTCGCGCCGACGACAAGCAGCAGGTCGACCTTCTCCGACAATTCGCGGACGGCCTGCTGGCGATTTTGCGTTGCGTAGCAGATGTCCTTGACGTCGGGGCCGACGATATTCGGAAAGCGGGCCTTGAGTGCGTCGATCGTCGCACGCGTTTCATCGACCGACAGCGTTGTTTGCGTGACGTAGGCAAGTTTGTCGGGATCCGCGACGTCAAGCTTGTCGACATCGCCAGGATCACTGACGATCAGGACGCCACCGGGTATGCGCCCCTGCGTTCCCTCGACTTCCGGGTGTCCGCGGTGGCCGATCAAAATGACCTGACGTCCCTTGGTTGCCT
>Ga0209578_10002383_pt1 | contig 15721 bp, 32 predicted proteins | sample tdAd472_FD_187127 | JGI IMG/M metagenome (GOLD analysis project Ga0209578, IMG submission 187127) | Marine sediment microbial communities from the Atlantic coast under amendment with organic carbon and nitrate - tdAd47.2 (SPAdes)... | ecosystem: Environmental > Aquatic > Marine > Coastal >...
TTGCGGACAATTACAAAGTGGTTGCATTAGGGTCAAGTGGGCTATATGCAAGCCCGGGGACATTCGGATGGTGGGGGAGAATGAAAAAGATTATGGAGGCTGTTTGTGATGAGGACGGTAGACCAAGATGCAAACTCCATGGGTTGAGGATGCTTGATCCGCAGATATTTACGAAATTACCATTATCATCTGCTGATTCTACTAATGCTGCTGTAAATTCAGGATCTTTATCAAGGTTCGGTCAATATACCCCATCAACAGTAGTCCAGCGGGCTAATATCATTGCTGCCCGGATAGAATCGTATAACTCAGCTCCTGTATGGAGCGGAGTCCAACAGGAGGAATTTAACCTTGTCCATTCCATTCCCGAAAGTCAGAGTTGAAAGGCATTATAGTTTTAGAGCATGGCACCAGTTGCCAGCATCAAAAAACCCAATGGCGAAAACAAGACACTGGCACGATTATAAAATGGTGGTCATATTGGACCACGAAGCCAATCCAAATGGAGCTGGATGGGCTTTTGATTATGATGAAATAGATAGTAGAGTAAAGCCAATTATAGAGGAACTGGATGGGTGTGATCTAAACGAATTATGTCCATATAATCCAACCAGTGAGATGGTTGCATGTTGGGTTCTTTCAATGTTCCCTGAGTTTGTCTCAGGAGTCAGGGTTTCTGAAAATAACCGTAGTTCTGCGGAAATAATGAAGAAAAATATAAATGTAGAGTGGTTAAATAAATTCAGGGACTATCAACCGCATAGGGTGACGAAATGATATTGCCAGACGAATTATTAGATAACTTCAAATATGCCATTACAGAAGAGGACATACCTATGCTAGAGGAGGCATTCCGGGCAGGCATGTTAGCCGCTGCTGATTTTGTTTCCGCGCCAAGGATTGGAATGCAATTTGGTACCTTCTATGGAGTTGACGCTCATAATCGTAAGTTGGCGGAGAAGATCAGGGAGGCTACGAAATGAAAGAGTTTGATAAGTACTGGAAAGAAAACTGGAATGAGTATGAATGGGCTGGCTGCGAGAGAGCTTGCAGATTATGTTATGAGGACGCATACCTGGCAGGAATGTTAGCCGCTGCTGATCTGGCTGAGAAGTTAGGGGACCAATGGACAGAGGTTGACTACCATAAATATGGCGAGATGACGCCAAGTCGGTCAACTGGGGCAGAGGCTATAGAGTTTGCCATCAGGGAGGCAGCGAAATGAGGGGTAAACGAGTAAAGCAATTGAGGGAGTCTGTCAGGCAGGCTCAAATCCTAATTGGTGACAGAGATGGTGCGACTTTCACACTAAGGCAAACCAAGCGAAACCACCAAGGAGGCCGGAAGACATTCACTAGATCAGCGACCGCAACAGGTTATTTCTGTAGCAGAAAGGATGGTGGGCAATGAAACTGGAATTGGTCGATATTGTAAGGAAAGTGATTGGTCCCATCTATCCTTTGGGCGAGTCACATGCCGACTGTATACGATTCAGAAACCTTGAAGAGTTACTGGATTTAATTGATGATTTAAAGATGGATGTGCATAACATTGCAGAATATGATTCTCGACACGAAGCCAGTATGAAAAAAGCAGGGGTATTGGCTAGGAGTTGGCTGGAGGAACAAAATGATATTTGACTTATTGACAGCCGCATTAAGTTTCATCGCGGGAGTAGTTTTGGTGGTGATTATAATGGCGCTGCTGGCTGGTGCGACAGTGTGCATCGCCTGTGCAACTGGCTGTACAAGACTGTGTAAAAAGTAGTCGCTGAAGTGATATTGGGTGCCTGGGCGGTTCTAATCCTGGGCGTACTACTTAGTATGTGGAGGTGAATTATGGATATGTGGGAAGAGGAAGAGAATGCCATTGATCATGAATATGATCTTGGGCATATCACTAATGAGGAAAGGAATAAGCAGTTACGTGAATTGCAAAGGGATTTTTGTGCTGCGGCGCAAGAATCGGCTGAACGTGCATATGAAGAGGAAATGGATAGGTGGATGTGAATCATGAGTATGGAGACGAAATTCGTATATAGAGGTATAGCTGTGTATCTGAAACCGAGCAAAAAAACAGCTAATCTACCGGCAGGGGCACGGATGGCAGGCGAAGTGAATTTTGGAACCCGGCGAAAGTTCATCGCACAACAGAAAACAGTTGAGGGCATGATGTTTAAGGCCAGGAGGTTGATAGACGCTGAACTGGATAAGACAGAGGATGTTGTCGGGAAGTGGTTTCGGACGGCATTGGTATGAAAGAATCCGACATTCAAAACGACATAATGAACGCGCTTACTGTACATCCTATGGTTGTTTGGGCATATGTAACTACATGCGGGACAGTCAGGGGCAGGCATGGAGGCCGGTACTTTAATGCGGGATTCCCTGGGTTGCCTGACATCATAGGCCAGCTAAAGGATGGCAGGATCTTAGGTATCGAGGTAAAAGCCCCTGGGAAGCAGCCGTCACCCATACAGCACGATCAATTAACGCTTATGCGGGTGAATAATGGCGCTGCTGGCTGGTGCGATAGCGTGCAGGGGGCGCTAGACATCGTTGAAGGCACATGACCCAGAGGCAAGGCATCGGGACTGTATACGCTGTGGCAGGCCAGGAGAGACCCGCACAGCCCACTACAATGGATTCCGACAGCATAGGCTAGGCAAGGGTAGGGGGGTTAAGGGAGACATGCTGGCAAGCGCTGAATTCTGTCATGAATGCGACCAGTTGTTCTCGGAATCAAGTCAGGCATGGCCGGGAGGTAGCAAGAATATAGAGCGGTCAGAAGAATTTCTGTTTTATTGTATATTGACTCAAATACGAAAATCAGGAGGTTAAAATGGCTATACGGTGGTATTCAGATCCAGCGCTACTTTGCGAGAGAGAAGACAACAGACGGGCATGCCCGGTATGCGTCCATAATCAATACAGCCAGGACAAGCCCACAGATAGACGGAGTTATTACTGTGATGTCGGCATAGATCAGTTGGGTGGATCTCGGACTCAACAAAATTGCTGGGAGTGGGAGTCGAGGGGGCGGAATAAATGAGGCGAAAAGCTGGTCATCTGTCTCATGCCCACTATGAACTGGAGTCATGGGCAAGTTGGAAGCATACCCATCAAGGGGAGAACGGTGTCCTTGGTGCCCAGGTTATGTCATGGGACGGCATAGTATCTGATATGCCGTCTAAATCATTAGTCCCCAAACTTGATATGCCACGCAGTATTTCACTTGTAGATATAGCCTATAATGGCGCTCCAGAGTCTCATAAATTAACAATAAGAATTAAGTACTTAGACATGGGGAAGGTATCAAGACACGCTGAAGACAGAATGTTAGAATATATCTCAGGCATATTAGCAGGTGGCAGATATGAAGCCAGCAGAGAGAAGGAAGTTAGAAAATCAGCAGCAAAAAGAGATTGTCAGGCAAAAAAAGTATACAGAATTTAAAGCTAAGCATAGAAAGCTATGTGAACATATAGAAAGCGATAAATTTCAAATTTGGTATGAATCCATAACCGGGACAAAGTGGGCATGGCCCTATTCTGGGGAGTCTTGGGCTTGGTACGCTTATTGTGTATCAGATATAGAAGAAGCAAAGGAAACACTTAGAAAGTCATTTTTGCCTAAAAACACATGGAAGAAATATGCAGACAAAAGACGGCAAGCAATGATAAATGCCAGCCCAGTGTGGCGTGATTTACAAGAAATAGAAAAAATATATCAAGAAAGGGATTATCAGAATGCTTTGCATGGCCCTGGGACCTATCATGTAGACCATGTGATTCCGTTACAAGGTGATCGGGTTAGCGGTCTACATTGTGAGTTTAATCTAAGAGTTATCCAGGCAAGAGAGAATTTAGTCAAACATAATGCTTATACGCCTTGATTTATGCGACTTTATAGACTAAAATTTTAACAGTGTGAAAATTGCCCGCAAAGGAAAGGCAAAATGCCTGAATTATCATGTATATCGAGTGCAAAGTGTGTAAAGGCTATAGCCGTTACCATGACTCAAAGCATGGTACTGGCTACTTTCTGTGCCCTATTTGTCATGCAGTAAAGATCTGTGGCAGTTCGCAGCCGGTCAGTGGCCCCCTTCCACCGTGCCGGCTTACTGCTTAACAGTCCGCGAACCCGGTTATGGCGGCATATAAATCGGGGGTGCCGGTGAAAGCCCGGCGTCAGGTTGACAATAAAACTAAGTATGGAATATAAGAAAACTAACAGAGAAAAGTCACAAACACCAAAGCATGGTAAATACTGGTGTTTGAGTTGTGATTTGGCGCTAGTCCCTGTTGGTGGAAAGTGCCCAATATGTAAAGCTAAGCCTAGAAGCAAAGCTATGAAGCCAAGAGTAGATGGCGGGGTGTAATGGCTCGCTGCCTAGCTCATCGAGTCTAATGTGTTCAGTCATTGGCGGCTTGACTGGAATGGCTTGGTGGGTAAAGTCCGCCATTTATTCACGGTTGACAATAAACCCGCTAAGGTTGTCAATCTCAGCGGGGGAGGTTGTCATTCTAGTGTTCTGGTATCTGATGAAACAATCAGACTGTCTCGGTTATCAGAAAAAAGGGTTATTTCAAAGTCACCGTCCTCGCTTCGAATCATTAGTTCCCTGACAAAAGATCCGGTTTCATCCTGCCGGTTGATTTCGTCAACGCTTAAATCTGTAATTCTGTGCATATAAATGTGCATTTTATCACCTCAGTCGTTTGATTAATCGTTCGTTGTACTGCCTAAGCAGATCCGCCCAAGCCGCACGCCATTACAGGTCGATAGTCTGGCGTGCATGTGAGTCTAAAGTCGCCGTGTACATGCTCAGCAGGCGCTCGCACAGCCTGTTTGTTGTGTAGGCGTTCATACTTGAAACCCCTCCGGGTATTTAGTAGTCAATGGGCGGTATTCAGTCGGGCTTGTTTCCCCGCATTGTTGGCACTTAATCTGCGGAATTACATTAACGTGAAAATTGGCATCGTCATACCCACTATCTATATGGGTATGTCCGCAGTGTTCACAGACATATTCCGCAGTGAAGTCGCGTCTATGTTGGCTGATAATTCTGTTAATTTTCATAATTCACCTTAAGTTATTGGCCGCATACTACGCAGACTGATGATGGGCAGTTGTCCCATACTGGTTTACCTCCTGGGAGGCTAAACCCTCTGCCCATAATGCGACTGGCGCATGGTTGGCAGAGGAATGCTTCACCATCACTCACTGGAAAGTAAAAGCCGGTTAACCCTTTCGGTCCTTGCCTTGCCGGAGGCGCGTGTTCGATAAATTGCCTCATATCTGTTTTAAATATTTCATAAGTATCCATATCGTGGACTCCAATTACCAAGTAAAGCGCTTTTTAACGCGCAGCATGTTGATTCCGTAGTCGCGGGCAGTCGGATTAGAAATGTGTAGGTATGAAATTCCATAACCCGATTTGGAATTCCATCCGGCTTCAGCAGTGGCTAGTGGCTGGTCGCCTACTTCATCATTGCCAAGTGAGTCGGTAGGATAGGAATAGCCAGCAGACAGTTCTAACATCAGTTCTGCATCGGCTTCATCCCAGACCACCATGGTCAACAGCAGGGTGCAGATAGCTGCTACTAACAGCCAGTCTGGACAGTCGATCGGTGTATGTTTCATTATAGCGATTCCTTGAATGGCCCAATCAGGAAAAAGTAAAGGATTTCGGTAACGGCCTCATCTTTTGTCAACGGAACCCCGTTCTGGTCGCGGTTATCCATTGCGTATTTCTCCAATGCCTGAACTAGATCAGGGTTAGTGAGCCGGATATTTAGACCGGGCTCCAGGTGTTTCTGATATATTTCGTGGAATGTCATAGCGTCACCTTTTGCGCGAGCGTTTCGGAAATAGCGTCGTCATCGCGCAGGTAATCAACAAAATCAACAAATGCCATCCGTACATCAGCGGGTAAGCTGTTTTGCGACTTGCCATAATACTTGCGTGGTTTGCCTTCAACAAAGTAGACATTCCAGAAAGCATCGCGGATTTCACGTTGTGAAGTGTAGCTGTATTTATTCATAATAATTCCCTCGATAGTGCCATCCATGGCGGTTAGTGGTTAATCGAACAGGGCAAGCATTTCCTTGTAGCGGTCTTGCCCCATGTGAATGGTTTCGTGACTGTACTTCATATCCGCGTTCATAAACGAAACCATTCCATAACTAGACAGTATGGCGATGTAGGTCTTGCCATCGTTACCATCAACAATACGCTGCTTAGCTGAATAGGTTAGCTTTTTGGGCTTATTCCATCCGCCTTTCGGGTTTTGAGTCACGCGGGAGACACGCTCGCCGCGATTAGTTTGCTCAAGTGTGAATATTGCGGTGACTCGTTTCCGCCCATAAGGCCAGTCGTCAGTCTGGAATGATGTCCTTGGATTGCTGTATTTATAATTCATGGTTGCTGCTCCTTAAAAGGTTAAGTACATGCCGGTATTAGCTTCGAAATCAGCCTTAAGCATATCGTTGTAAATGCTTTCAGATTTAGCCAATACCTTGTATGTAGGCAGATGTTTTACGGTACGCACGCGGCCATACTCGATATCGTAAAGATCCATATCGTTAAGCTTCACGGTTACGGTATTGATCCCGGCACTATTTCGACCGATACGGAAACGCACGCCGTTTTCAATGGCGAAGAAGTTTTTAGCGCCAGTCATGGCGGCAAGTTTATAAGTACCACCCATCTGGGCCAGGATCTCGTTTGCGATTGTAATACTCATGGTTATTCTCCTAGTTGGTTAACGGTTATTTCGCCATAGTTTCAAGCCAAAAATAGGCTGGATTCTCTTTCTCGATCCCTGACATGCCGGGATTAAACACTTGGCCAAGCGCTGATAACGCTGCGTAACCTTTCGACCATTGGCCGCCATGCCATTCCGTATAATGCCAATATGCTCCTTCAATGAAATCTGATAAGCAGCATTCTCCGCCTTCGCCGATATACCATATATCGTCATAGTCGCCGTCATAGGTGTCTACGGCATTAGCAAGGTTAATAACGGCATCGGTCACGCGGTCATAATCCATATCGCCAGTCGTGCAAAATACTGACGCATCAATTACGTGATAAAGCCGTTTAATACTTGATAAAGTGGTCATGATATTGTCCCCATTTAGTTAACTGTTACCCCGCTATACCCTCAAGGAAGGCATAGCAGTGGTAAGGCTAAGCGGCTTCCAAGCATTCACGTCCAAGCCGGAAAGCTTCTGACTCGGCATTAAACCCGGCAGTGGTAAGTGAACTGATTTTGCTGGCATACAGAATGGCTACGGGGTGAGTATTGTAGAATTCCGTGCCCTGATCTGGACAAGCTTCCCGCAGATCAGACATTGCCCGCGAGAATGAATGGACAACGCCTGAAAGGTTGCAGGCATCCTGTACTTGGTAAGCTTCTTTGATTAACTGTGTTTCGGTTCTCATCGGTCTATACTCCAATTAAGTAGCCTGTAAAAAGTATTGAGTTGCACAAGCGCGCTTGCGAAGCACAATTTTGATAATCGCCAGGTGTACCGGGCGGCAGTGTGCAGGCGGATTATCAAGGCAAGCTTGTAGAAAATCCGACGACTGCTCTTTGCAAAGCTTCATATAGTGGTTTTTTTTCATGGTTCTATACTCCAATAGTTAGCAGTCAAAGAAATTACGGCTTGATTCACAGCTCGCGCAGTAACAACTGGTAATATCGTTAGCAGTGAAAACCATATCCCTGAAATTAACTTCATTGCCGCAAAACGGGCAAACAATGAAGCAATTATCAATGTCGTTTAGCTCGTCTGTTGTCGGCATATCCGAGCAGCAAATCATATTCATGCGGTGATATTCTGCCTTTGAAATCATGGTTACGCTCCAATTAGGCGATAGCTTTACGTGCAGCACCGCGATTAGGGAAATCATTGCGCGCTGCCCACATGGAAAACTCGTTCCACATGGCGCGCTTATAGGTGGCGTATGCTTTACGCTCTATTGATCCTTTCGGGTATGCCTTGCCGTAACTAGCAGGCGTTCCGTTTTGGTCAACAGAAAAACGTTGCCCCATATCGCCGCGATAGCCGATACCCTTATTGTCAATAATGCTGTAATCGGACTCGCCGCGATATGATGATACAAAGGAAACATAGTAAGTTTTCCCATTATAGTCGAAGCGATTATTTGTTAAGTAATCCATAGACATAGCGTTATGCTCCAAAGTAGACTTGAATTAAGGTACATACGGCGACACCAGCGCCGAAAGCAACTAATGAGGCCAGGAAACAGTTCTTCCGCTTGTCCTGGCTGGACTGGTAGTGGATATACCCGCGTTCCGTTTTCAGCGGGTCACAATAACTGGGTGTGGTGTATCTGGTCATAATTGCGGTTCCTTCTGTCAGTTAATACTAGACAGCCAGCTCTGACCTGGCTGTGTGGTGTTAACTAATCGTCCCAACAAGTGAAATAATCAGAGTCATCGCCGCAAACTTCGCAAGTTTCCGGCCCATTAACACCTGTTGGAATGCCGCAACAGTCGCAATATGTAACCTGATACCAGCTTTCTGCTTCCTGTTTATCGCGGCGTTCCATTGCTAAGCGTTCAATTTCGTTTGTGGTCATTGTCTTAACTCCTAGTAGCCTAAAAACTCACGAACGCTTTTAGGTGTTGCTTCAATTTCAATCCACTCGCGGTGAGTGCCGATATCGATCAGTGCATCAGCGCCAGTCTGGTAGTAGATATTTTCTACCATCAGCTCGCCTGACTTGGTATAGTGACACTCAACACCATGGTGGCGAAGGAATCTGAGTAGCTTTTCAATGTGGTATTCCATGATATTCTCCAGTGTGTCTACCTTAAATAATGCACTATCAATGCCAACGATAGCGAAAAGATAACAAGTGACTGATAAACAAGTAAATATTAATTATTAGCGTGGAATGACGGCAGACGCTTAAATGAAAAGTGTAAGGTATACCGACACTGATCCGTTATTAATCAATGACTTAGCAAAGTTAAGTTTTCCGTCTACTTTACACTAAACATAGAGTGAACTATAAAATAGGTGAATATCATGCAGACAGCAGATAACACTAATCGTTTTGTCCGTTTAGCAGCACAACGGGCAAAGCGGGCAGCAAAATCAAAGCGTAAGACTACTCAAGTGATCTACAGGCTAACATCATGAACGCTATAGCAAAGCCCGATCAGCCTATCAAGAAACATGCTGGCGGTAGGCCAACAAAGTACAATCCTGAACTAATACGGAAAGCTTGTGACTACCTTGAGAACTACGAAGCACTAGGCCATAAAATACCTACACTCGCTGGGCTGTCTCTAAGTATAGGAATAAACAAGGAAACAACACAGGCTTGGAGTAAGGATAAGAATAAACGACAGTTTTCTGTATTATGTTCTCAGATAAAAATGGTTCAAGAACAAGCACTAATCGACAAAGGTTTAGATTCTACATGGAATGGCAGCATCACTAAGCTGTTACTCCAGAAGCACGGCTACCACGACAATCCTCAAGCAAATCAAGCATCTAGCGGCATCACGGTCAACGTCAATCGTGGTGGTGTTGTGCTCGAGTCTGGAGGTCAGACGCTGGCGATCAGCACGGACGATAAGTAGCGCAGTGTACCGCTAGTGTACCGATACAGTGCCTAGACACGTGGATTAGTATAGGTATCAGTCACTTAGCTACCCTGATACGGGGATTGTGTGTCCCTGAGTCGGGGTATGGCTACTCATCCAGGCAGGCGCCACACCTATACATGGTGCGCAGCCCGCCGTACAGCCGTGCTACGGCACGAACACACGTTACACTACCCTACCCTATACCTATGCCTATCAAGGGCTTACACAGCCTCTACCGCGTGCATACTGGTCGGTATGAATGGGGGGGGTGGGTCGAAGGCAGGGCGGGTCGGTGGTGGTACGGTACCATATGCCCCACACGCACCCCCCAGTATTTAGCCTTATAGCCACACGTCCACTTGACTAATAGTCACCTAATATGCGATCCTGTCCTGGAGTGAGTATCTACTAAAGGTCAAGAATCATGGATTTAGAGGCATATTTAGGGCATTTTAGGTGGAGTCAGGCTGAATTAGCTCGCAGGATTGGGGTTGTACCTGAGACTGTGGGTCGGTGGAAGGGCAAGCCTCCGCAGATTTTGATGATGTATTTAGAGGAGCTGAGGAAGAACGAGGATTATGGTGATCGTCTTACGGAGAGGTTTTTGGAGCAGCTTGGCAATGTTGAGGAGACGATAGAGTACGTCAAGCTAGCCTTGAGGGGTGAGTCATGAAGACTGATTGGGACAGATGGTACAACGGTGACAGGGCGCATTATACTATTTATTGGGCTGCGACTGGTCACAAGCCTGGATTGAGTTTAATGCTGGGGGTCACTTTTCGTAAGCATAGTAAGGAAATCCTTGCTAACATCATGGCGCACAATCCTCTTTTTGCTAGATTGAACAGATAATTCCCCCTCTGCCTAAGGGCAGACTTTTACCCGCTTAACGGCGGGTTTTTTTTGGAGACAGATATGGCAACACTAACCACTGCTGCTTTGCAGAGCGCGGTAGATACACTTACTACTGACAGGGTTATTGACATCCTTCAGAAGCAGAACACTTCTCAGACTGGGAAGGATTCTTGGTATTGCACGACTCGGGTTACATATAATGATGCGACCTACGGGATTCATTCTGGTAAATCCTGTTGGGTTCAGACCACAGAGGCGAGTAATGCTGCGACACAGGCTGCTGAACTGCTTGCCGGTTTAGGTGCTGCTGCGGTCAGGAATGGCCCTGTAGACCCTGACGTATTTGGAGATGTATAGATATGGCAATTCACAATCCTGTTACCCCGGTTGGCGAGAATGGGCTTCCTGCTGAGTTTAATTTAGTTGGAGATGGTCCGGCGACTATTGGTAGCAATAGAGAAATTGCAACGTTAACGACCCGTCAAGCTGCGACATGGACAGAAGCTGAAAACATCACAGCGATTACGATTACCGTGATTTCACAGGCGGCAGGTACTGCACAACTACCAGCTGCAATTAGTGTTGCTTTTGACGCTCCAGATGATGCTACAGCTGCCCTGATGTTAACAGCTGCATCTCATTTAACAGATGCCAGTGAGCTGGTAGTTATCCTTGTGAATCAACCAAGGACGTATTATTTCACAGCTCCGTTACGCAGACTTGATACGTTGCGGTTATATGGAAGTGAAAATCTTCGCGTACTTGTGGAGGCCAACTAATGTATCTCAAGACTTTACGGCAACAGGCTATCGAGAACGAAGCGTCGGGAACCTACCCATCGACACTGGCGGCATGGTGGAAGATTACCGAGGAATCCGGTGCTAAAACGCTGGTAGACGCAGTTAATGGAGCGAATATCACATGGACTGGCGCCCCTGTCTCGACAATGACAAACGGGCAGATTTCGCTTAGTGGTGCTTTGGCCACTAAAGATTTTTCAATACCTTTGCCGGAAATTGGCACAAATGATTTCCTGTTTGTAATAGGCGGGAATGCATCAAGTCCATTTGCCCAGATGAAAATGGGTGATGCTACAAATGATTATTTTGACATAATTAATACGGGTGGGAACAGTACAGTTCGCGGTGTTGATGGAACCACTACGATCACAGGTGCAGGATTCCCAAGTTCAGGATCTCAGTCGTATGCACTAAAACGATCAGCATCACCGGACGAAACAGGTATCTATGTAGATGGCACGGTTGATGCTTCGGCAGTTAATGATGCTGCCGGGGCGCTCTCTGCATTCACGCAAATAATTACATGGCATAATGTCCTGAAGGTTAACGGGATGGCGCTATTTATCTTCCCTGATGGCCTTCCTTCTGATTACGCAGAAGCGGCTTCCTGGATGGGCAATCAGTGGTTGGCAAACAATAAGGTTATCTGGCCCAGATGGTAGGAAGATACGTCAGGGGTAAAGGCGGGCAGTCGCTGTTATCTGTTGCTACCGCCAACGCTCTTAATGGAGTGTATCCATCTAGTTTAAAAAACTGGTGGCCGTGCGATGATGCCACGGGGTCGAGAACACTGCGTGAGCCCGTTAGTGGAATGCACTATCGCAGTGATTTGCCAAGCTATAACCATGTAACCGGCACTTATGAAAATGATGAAGAGCCAAACACTGGTGCATGGATTAATAACGATGGCCTGCTGGAGATGGACCCGGATAACGGTACGGATACTGTTTATTCGAACAAGCTCTGTGGGCAGATATCATCCGAGGGGACTGCGGTAAGTCAATTTGCTGCGGCTGGCACGAAACCGTGGATATTTTGTGCGTATTATGAGCCTGACCCGGTGATAGGTAGTCGATTCCATCTTGGGATCAACAACCTTGCTGATTTCCACCGATGCGTATTGCACGACGCGTTTAATGAGGGGTGCGTTGTTTATGGATCAGAGTCGTCTGGAACAATGCCAGTGAGTGAAGTTCAGCCAAGTTTGACGACGAATAAAATAACAGCGGTGTGGCCTGTTGATACTAACGATTTAGCATTACATTCACTGGTGTCAGATGGGACAGATTTGTATTTATACAGATTTGGAGTTGAAGGAGCTGACCAAGGGATTGGAACGAATGGGAATCCATCGACAAATATACACGGTGATTACAATCCGTCTAATGGGATTGGTATTAGTGGAAATGTGAAGCTGGGTGGATTCGCCTATTTTGTATTCGATACCTTGCCTAGCGATGTAACGACTGCTCTCAACTGGATGGGTCTAATGTGGGGGCAGAACAAAAAGGTTATCTGGCCGCGCTGGTGAAAATCTCCCTCCCGAATAATTGGCATCCTAGACAATATCAGGTGCCATTATGGAATTATTTAGCGCAAGGGGGGAAAAGGGCAGCCTGTTGCTGGCATCGGCGAAGCGGGAAAGATGATGTCATGCTCCATCATAATTCCTGTTCTGCGTTTGAGAGGGTGGGGAATTACTGGTACATGCTCCCCCTCTACAATCAGTGCCGAAAGGCTATTTGGAACGCAATAAACCCTGGAACTGGTCTTAAAAGGATAGACGAAGCATTCCCCCGTGAAATAAGAGAAAAAACACTCGATAATGAGATGTTTATCGAGTTCAAAAACGGTTCAACTTGGCAATTAATGGGAAGTGATAATTACGATGCGTTAGTTGGTTCACCCCCCATAGGATTGACATTTTCAGAGTACGCTCTGAGTAATCCGTCAGCGTGGGGTTTCCTCCGGCCGATCATGCTGGAAAATGGGGGTTGGGCCATTTTCAACTCTACTCCTCGTGGTAAGAATCATTTCAAGAAGATGATCGACTTCGCAGAGCACTCTGAAGACTGGTTTTCCCAAAGGTTGACTGTTGACCAGACTGGGATCTTCACCAACGAACAATTATTGAAGGAACTGGAAGAACTTCAGTCAGAGCACGGTGATGCATACGGTAAGGCCATTTGGCTTCAAGAGTATTACGTCAGTTTTGAAGCTGCCCTCCCAGGTGCGATATGGGCTGAAGCACTGACAAAAGTGACAATAGAGGGCAGGGTTCAGGAAATTACATATGACCCTGAATTCCCGGTCTTCACGGCATGGGATTTGGGGCGGGATGATGATACTTCTGTCTGGTTCTACCAAGTCATCGCAAATGAGTTGAGAATTATTGATTTCTACGAGAATAACTTCAAGGAAATCCCGTTTTACGCCCAAATGTTGAGAGATAAGGGTTACAACTACGGAATGCACTGGGTCCCACATGACGCGAAGCCAAAAAGACTCGGAATGGGTGGTAAGTCAATCCTCCAGCAGTTTCTTGAAGAAGATGTTGGGAATTTTGCCGTAGTGCCTAATCTGTCAATTGAAGACGGAATTCAGGCAGGTAACGCCACTTTCCCACGGTGTTATTTTGACAAAGACAAGTGTGATATCGGGGTAGAACACCTGAAAAGCTACCGAAGGGCCTATGATGAGACTAAGAAGGTCTTTTCATCGACTCCAGTACACGATGAACACTCTCATGCTGCTGACGCTTGGCGGTATCTCTCTCTAACGTGGAGGCAGTCCAAGGCCCAGTCCCCATCACTGACACAGAGCCAGAAATTCCAAAAAGGTAATATCACTTCGATGAATTTCGGTGCCATGAAGAAAGAACATTTTAGGAAGAAACGACTTGAGCGATCTGATGGTTATTAAAAATGGCTGATTTAAGCATTAGCGAGTGGCTAGATGAAATTAAAGACTCGAAGAAGCGAGAGAAGGATTTTCGCCAGAAAGGTCGTGAGATTCTTGAAATCTACGCGAACGAGAAACCAACTCCGTTCAATATTCTCTACTCGAACACAGATACCTCCCTTCCGGCGCTTTTCTCGGAGGTTCCGCGCCCTGTTGTAACGAGAAGGTACAAAGACGAAGACCCCATGGGGAAAGTCGTCTCAGAGGCCGCACAGCGGATCTTAGAGTATCTTATTGATACAGACATAGACGATTACGACAAGTTCGAAGGGTCCATGTCTGATGCCACTGTTGACGCCCTCCTCCCTGGACGTGGAGTTACGACTGTTAAGTATGACTCTGATGGTGATTGGGAGACGGTCTGTACAGATTCAAGAAAATGGGACCGTGTTCTCTTCGGATACGCTCAGAAGTGGTCAAAAGTCCGCTGGATTGCTTATGAGGAATATTTAGACAGGGAAGAAGCTACAAGACTCTTCCCTGAGAACGTCAACAAGCTGAAATTTGTCGAAGGTGAAGAGAAGGACGACGAAGAGGATAACTGGAGGGAAGAAAACAAGGATAAGGGGTATCGGAAAACAACTCAGGTCTATCAAATCTGGGATAAAGACGATCGGAAGATCAAATATCTCAGCCATCAGTACAAAGATGGCTATCTAAAGGTTGATGATGACCCATTAGAATTGACAGGATTCTTCAACTGTCCCAAACCTCTCCAATTTGTCGCTAAGTCCAACGATCTCCTTCCGACGGCTCTTTATACAATCTATGAGAACCAAGCAAGAGAACTAAACAGAATTCAACATCGCTTGAATCGTGTTATCGAGGCAATCAAGGTTCGTGGTGCTTATGATGGTGCGCTTGGTGAAGAGATTGAGAAGGTTCTTAAGGAAGATGATAACGCCCTCGTTCCAACAGATAAAGCGGCAACCTTATCGGACACAAGCTTTAAAGATAGCATCTGGCTCCTCCCAATTGCTGAATTGGTCGCTGTAGCTCAACAGTTGATGGTAGCCAGGGAGTCTTGTAAGCAGGTCATTTACGAGATTACCGGAATTTCAGACATTGTCAGAGGTCAGTCCAAGGCTTCAGAGACATTAGGTGCCCAGAAGATCAAGGAAGCCTGGGGGTCCATGAGGCTTAAAAGGCCACAGAAAGAGGTCCAGCGATACGCCCTCGATACAATGAGATTGATGCTGGATGTCGCAGTCAAGAAGTTCTCAGAAAAGACCTGGGCAAAGATGACCGGGCTCCCCTACTCAACAACGGAACAGAAAGAACAGGCTCAGAGGATTGTGGAGATAGCCCGCATGAATCAGATGAATCCACAGGACCCATCTATTCAACAAGCTATACAAATCCTACAAAAACCAAATTGGGGTGATGTTCTAGGGGTTCTGAAGGACCATTATTCACGAAGCTATAGAATCGACATGGAGACCAATTCCACGGTGGATGTCGAAGCGACTGAAGAC
>Ga0209578_10002384_pt1 | contig 15719 bp, 8 predicted proteins | sample tdAd472_FD_187127 | JGI IMG/M metagenome (GOLD analysis project Ga0209578, IMG submission 187127) | Marine sediment microbial communities from the Atlantic coast under amendment with organic carbon and nitrate - tdAd47.2 (SPAdes)... | ecosystem: Environmental > Aquatic > Marine > Coastal >...
CTGGTCCTTGTCATACAAAATCCAGGCAATCTGCACCATTCGTGGCCAGTTGAAGGTGTCCGTATGCGGGCGATTCCATTTCTTGGGGAATCCTACTGTTTCTACATCAAAGCATAAATACATGTATCCAATTTTAAGGGATGGGACTAAGTCATTTTTCTAATCAACTTCGAGGCAAAACTACGGAAAATCAAATCAAGGAAAAATTATTTTGCCGCTTTAGCACGTTCTTTTTCTTTGAGTAAGAAAAAGGGATCATTCTTGAATCGGCGCCAATCCCGCAATAGTTCATTCCATAAATCGTCTAGTTCCTTTTGGTACTGCGCACTCAAGTTCTGATACCCCGGCTGCCCTTTCAAAATCCAAAGGTATTCCAATAAATTATAACAAGTAGCAAATTGCCCACAGGCAATTAGGTGTTCGATCATGCCATCTTCCAGTTCCTCTTTTGTAAACCACAAAGTAGTAGCCATGCCAGCAGCCTTGGCCGCAGCATCAGATACTTTCTCTCCTACTTCTTGCAATTCATCTGGCAGAAATAGAATATTGGTGCGCTTACCCAGGTCTTCTGCCCGTAATTCGTAGATAAAATTGGCGATACGTCGATTATCCCAGCCATCATCCAGGTACAGTCGATCGTAGATTAGGCGACGAACTTGCTTCATGAATACATCATTTACCATACTCATCACAGAGGTGAAGCGGTCTTCGCCCATGGGTTTGAGCACTTCAAAATTGAGGTCGGTGAAATGTGGGATATATTTTTTGTGGAAATCGGGAATTAGGTCGAGCAAGCTATAGTCCTTCGAGGGAGAGTAATCTTCTTTCCCTTTCTGGCTTAGGTTGATTTCTGCCTTGATTTTTCGTTTTACCCACCAGTATCCTAGGATAGGTAATAGCAGCAAGCCGCTGAATAGGGCACTGATGCTCAGCAATGAACTGTTCCAAGCTCCTAATTGTCCTTGAAAAAGCCCGATCCAAGACATAATAAAAACGGAGAAAACAATGAAAAATAGAGCTTGAAGGAAGAAAAAGATTTTTTGAATTCGCCAAAGCCAGGTGGCAAGCCTACCCAGGTTAAGTTTTTGGAGAAAAGGGCTAGGCTGCGGTTGAGCAAAGCCCAATTGCGCCATATAGGGACTAGATACATCCGAGACAAAAATCAGATCTAATTGCTTCTCCGTGAGGGCTTCGGTTGGCGCAGGGTTACCTTCGCTCTCCTTTCCCACCTTACGCATCAATCGATTTGCCCGGCGATTTTCAGATAGAATAACGGAATAAATACCTTGGTTATCTACTATTCCGCCATCCATTAGACCTACTGGACCCTCTTGAAAATCTTCATATTTACATTTCAGTTCCAGGTTGGTCGCTCCGTCATAGGTAAAATCGTGAGGGAAAGCCAGGGGTTCGAAGCCCGAAGGGAAACAAGAAGAGGCTGCCGCAATATCTCCAATCTTCAATTCACGCATTTCAGCTTTGGTCAGGTGCATGAATTCATTTCCGCACCGCCCTTCATTTTGGAAGCGAAAATAAAGTCCATGTTTGAATTCAGTGGCATTGAAAATTACTTCTTCCAAGTGTGTCTCGTCATCCTCCAAACCCACGAAGAGGTCAAAGGTCGCTCCCTCATAAAACTCCTTGTCATAAATCTGTGCAAAAGCATTAATCACATTTCGCCGCTTGTGTTCGGGCCAATCTTTATCATTATTCAAAATTTTCAGGCCGGCATCTATCAGGTCAAAGTCACGCATTAGCCCAAACATTCGATCATAATACTCATCAAAGGATTTCCCTTGCTTCAGCATCACTGCATACAAGGCCCCGCAAATCGTTCCTCCAGAAACCGTCGACATGACTTTGACTTTATGCAGCAATGGTTTAGACTGGAAAGAAACCCGTTGCAGGTAATCAAAAGTACCTAAGTGGAAGGCGGCAGCCCGATAGCCACCACCAGATAATGCGATCGCTATACGTTCTAAAGGTTGGGTAGGGAAATTGGTCATATTTATTGATTTTGCGCTGCCAAATATCGGTAAAAAGCAAAGCTAATCCAAAATCAGCTTGACTTTCTCCTTTCATTATTTTACTTTTGGACTCGATTGCAGATACATCCTATTTTTTGCTCTACAACAACGTAACATAAGCATTTTCCTCCCGTATTATTAATTAGCAACCTTCAAATCTATTTCCAATTGCCCATATTGGGTCTGATAGTTCTTCATCAGTGACGCTTTTGACTTTCCCGAGTCTATATACTGATGGAAATGGATGCAGGCTTAGTTTGAAGATCAACTTTGGCAGATAGGCCCAAGTAGCTGTTTTCAAACTAGCTCTTATCACCACTCATACTGAGAAGTACACCCTCCTAATTGTTTTTATTTGTACGAATTGTGAACGTTTACCTCAGGTATCCTTCACAACTAAATTAATCCTTTGCAAATGACTAAAGCTTACACGATGCAAGGCACTGCGTTCCCAACCAACAGCAGTCGGCCTTTTTTCCAATCTATTCTATGCCTATTTTTCTTCGCGATGCTTTTACCTCAGGGAAAAAGTCAGCAGGAATTAGTCTGTGATGGCAACCTGCAAACTATTGATTTTTCTGGGACTTTCCAGGATTTTATCATTCCTAATGATCCTGCCGTAGATGAAATTGAATTTACCCTAAAAGGAGGAGATGGCGGTTTTGCACAATTGGGAACTTCCTCTTGTAAGTCAGATGGTGGAGAAGGGGCTACGGTCACGGCTCGGTTTAAGATTGGGGAAGAAGATGGCGCTATTCCGCGAGGCGCTACCCTTCGCTTTGTCGTGGGTAGAGCGGGTGAAAAAGGAACCGCGACGGGTGTACTATTCACTGGCTCCGCCTATGGCGGCGGCGGTGGGGGTACCGGTTTGTTGTATAAAATGCCAGAAGATCCCCTCTGGACCATTCTCGCTGTAGCAGGCGGTGGTGGAGGTGCTTATCAGGGTAGATTGGCTGGTTTTTGTGTCAATAATAAAGAAGGTTATGGGGGTAATACGACGGAAGCGGGGCTGGATGGAGATGGAGGTCTAAACCCTGGAGATGGCGGTACTTTTGGAGATGGCGGTCGAGCCGGTGGATTGGCAGGCCTTGAGTTATCTGGCGGCGGTGGCGGGTATTTGACGCGCGGTGGCGGAATTCGTTGCAGCGGCAGGGATGTAGGTCAAGGCGAGGCAGGATACCCGGAGGGTGGAGCCGGTGGCGGCAGTGATGGCTGCTTCAGCTTTGTGTTCCGAGATGGTGGCTATGGCTTTGGCGGTGGCGGTACAGGCAACAATGGCGGCGGTGGCGGCGGCGGCTACTCCGGTGGTGGCGGCGGTGGTTCTACCGGTGCGGGTGGCGGTGGCGGTAGCTACGTTAAAACAGGAAATATCGAAAGAAATATCATAGGTGGTGGAACAACTGGTGAAACCTTTGATGGTTTTGCTACTTATAACTGCCTGCGCAAGAGTGCTCCGGTGGCCGTTTGTATTCCCACGCCACTAAACGTAGCACTCGATGATACGGGAAATGCCCGAATCACTCTGAGTCAGATTGACGGCGGTACGATTGAGGCTTCTACCGGTGAAGTAGCTATCAGTTTTGGGCCTGCCAATTTTGATTGTGACGACATTGGTGAGAATGGGGTTACCTTGACCGTAACTGCAGATTCTGGCCTTGCAAGCACTTGTACGGCTACGGTTATTGTAGAAGATAATACAGCGCCCATAGCCAATTGTGAGTCTTTAAGTATCTTTTTGGATAAAGATGGACTGGCAACTATTACGCCAGAACAAATTGGCGGTAACTCTAGCGATGCTTGCGGTATTGCCGAAATGAATATCGACATAAACAGTTTTGATTGCAGCAGCTTGGGAGAGCAAACAGTCACTTTATCCCTAACCGATAATAATGGCAATACGAATAGCTGCTTTTCTACTTTGAAGATCAAAGATGAACTAGCTGCCACAATCAACTGCCCAGCCGACGAGGTGGTCAGTTGTGGCCAATCCATTGACACGGCAACCTTAGGGGAAGCTAGTGCCACGGATAATTGTAGCACTCCTCTGGTAGCCTATACGGATACGGATGAAGGAGAAACCGATCCCTGTGGAGAAAGTAGTACCCTATTGAGAACTTGGACGGCCAGTGTGGATGGTGCTGTCGTTAGTACCTGCGTCCAGCGAATTGAAATCCAGAAAGACAATACGCCCCCTAGCATGAGCTGCCCCAGCAACACGACGGAAGCTTGTAATACCAATGAATTACCCTCGATTTTACCTACGGTAACGGATAATTGCGATAGCGAGCCTCTATTGGATTATGCGGATGAAATCATGGGAGAAGAAGGGGACTTGGCTTATACGATCGAGCGATTATGGACGGCTACCGATGCTTGTGGGAATGTTTCCTCCTGTATACAAATGATAAACAAATCCGCTTCTATTCTAGCGGAAGAAGCCTTGGGTATGGACATGGATGGAGACGGCGAAGCTGATCCGCTCGTGATCGGTCGTTTAAACCGGAATGCCTTGATCATCACCCCTGATGCCGCGGCTTGTATCTTAGAATGGTTACCTAGTGCAGCCGGAAGTTCTCGCCCCCTACCGCGAGGAAATACTACGGCAACTGCTGCGGATTGCACACCAGGTCGCATCCCTATTAATGAGGAGGGTCGTCTGACCAATCCATTATTGGGACAAGCTATTCAGCTAGGTTTGACCTTGCGCTTGCAGCCTGAGATTGCGGATGTACCTTTGAGCACTTTGTCCTGCATGGGCGAAGTTTCTTCCATCGTGTACCAGGGTTTACCTCGACCTAATCCCACAGTAGGTGATCTATTCAAGCAGAGTAATTTGATTCTCGGCAATATTTATGCCCCACATTGGCAGCATTTTGAGAATGCCTTAAGCTGTATCAATAGCGTATATGGCCTCTGTAAACCAACAGAAGACGAGGTAGCCCCACTGCGTATTCAAACTACTCAGGCCCAGGCTATTCAAACGCCACTTGACATAGCGGTATTCCCGAATCCTGCCAAGCGTGAACTATATGTTCAATTCAATATCTTGCTGGAAAGACCAGCAGTAATGCAAGTTTACAATTTGCAGGGGCAGATTGTCTACAAGCAAAGCATCTTAGGGGAAGGAAGTATCCAGCAACGGATTGATCTCCCAACATTAGCCAGTGGACTGTATAAAGTGGCTGTGCAATTGGAAGATGGTCAGCGAATTGTTAAATCAGTGGTGGTCGAGCAGTAGATATCCGCTAGACTTCCCAGCAAGACTTCAGAAGTTTCCTAAGGCATGAGCCCGAAAACTTCTGAAGTCTTTGCTTTCAAGGAAGAAAACTACAGAAGTCTTTGCCGGGACTAAGATTTAAAAAGTATTTTTGCGAAAATACTACCCAAATGGAAGTCAGGATACACCAACTCATCATTCACGAACTGGACAAAGTAGCGGATGATACCGAAGCTAAGTTATTTCTTAGCAATGAAGTAGCCCCCCGAGATGAGCGGGCTCAGCTACTAGTACAAAAACTGCATGATACGTTCATCAGCAAAACAGATGTCCTACAGGGTTTCTTGAGTTCTCCAGAAGACGCCCTCTTTCCTGGTTATTTTCAACATTTACAAGAACAAGGCGTCAGCGAAGAAGCCTTCATCACTTTTTCCAAAGATACGATGGCTGCCTTACAGTTGTCTATCCAAGGAGTAGTAGGGGCGAAAGGGGGATACTTGGTCTATGCTGATTACGAGATTTTTGAAGCCCGGGCCTTGGGCATTTTCCTAGTGAGAGATACAGAAGGGGTGGTCTTTAATAAAAATGAAGACGGCACTACTTTCAACCTGAATACCACAACCTACCTTAATACCGATAAACTGGCTATGGCTTGCCGCATCCTCTTCAATAAAGCCAAACAGGGGACAGAACGCTGTGTGGAGCTGATCAAACATGCCAAAAGTCAGAAGGAAATCTCAGAATATTTCATCAACTGGATTGGACTAGAGCGACATGAAAGTAGCAAAGAATTGACCCATACTTTTCTGGAAATGGTGAGTCAACTCCCCTTGCCCGTCAATGAAGAATCTGGTGCTCCTATACAAGAAGGCGAATTTCGGGAAGCTGTGGTCAAATTTGCCATGAATAGCCCCGATAAAACCATCGATCTGAAAAAATTTGATGAGCGATTTTATGAAGGGGAGGCCAAGACAGAGACTTTCCTGCAAGAAAATGAATTATCTCTCGATCAGGAGTTTCGTTTTGACGGCAATCTGGTACGCAAATTCAATAGCTATCGCGCCTATGCAGAAGGGATTACGGTCAACTTTTCCCGTAACCACGTGCAAAGCAAGCAGGTCGAGATTGAGGGCGATTCGGTGGTGATTCGCTCGGCAGCCTTGGTCGAGAAGTTGTTGGCCATGATGGAAGGCGGGTATTAGCGAGGCAAGGGGTGCACCCGCTAGTCAAGGGGTGAGAGTCCTCCGCTAGTCAAGGGGTGAGTTACTTAGCCCTGTCTTACGCAACTCACCCCTTGACTCGCTTGGATCACCCCTTGCCTCGCTGTCGCCTTGGCATCCGCAAGCGCTTCACGCGCGGCTTGAAGAACTTCGTCTGCTCCGAGGCGATATAGAGGTATTTGTCATCAACAAAATCCAGGGATTCATATTGGAGGGCGAGTAAGCAAGAGGCTTTCTTTCTTGATGGCTTAGCCCGCAGAAAGTAACCCGCCGGATAATCTTCGAAGAAGTAGACACTGGCCTTTGAAACGGGCCAAAAACCAAGTACCACTTTATAGTAATACGCTAAGAGCGCAACCCGTCCTGTAGTTGGGTCGATAGCGGCTGCCGTAACAGCCCTTTTTTTCAAAACTATACTATCACGTAGTTCAGCCATTTGATTTCTTCCTTGTTGGCTTAAGACATAATGTTTGGTGAGATAGTTACTCTTTGGCAACTTACTCTTACTAAACAAATGCAGACTATCCTGGTGCCAAAAGAAGCCTTCAACGTCAAAACTACTGGTAGCAGAAGTGCCATTAAAATGGGACTGATCCGGATAGCTGAAAGCCATCGAATCTAAATTCCCAGACGCAGGTTCATAAGTATAGATTTTCAAATCCTGCCGAAGGCTTCTGTTGTTACCAAAGTCACCGATATAGAGTCGGCCTTTATCATCTCCAGTTAAATCTTCCCAATCCACATTTCGAATGGGAAGGCGGATTTTCGCTTTGATCTCCCCTACCCCATTGGTCAGATACAGGGTGGGGCTATCACCACTATCATTAAGCCACCAAAGGCTATCTGGCGCCGCATAATGCAAGCCAGAAACTTCCTTGAGCACATCTGGTAAGCGAAATTGCTTTTTAGGCCGGTTCTGCGCAGCAAGAAAAATAGCGTTTGTGAGCAGAGCTAGTAACACAAAACAACTAAGGGTATTCTTTTTCAAACACATAAACATTAATGATTTAAGGTATATAAAACCAGCCTCGCTACATCACTATAACATTAAACAAAAACAACATATTTACAAAATAAGCAGTTTGTCCATTTTTCATCATCATAGTGATGTCCAACAAGTATTATTTCGTAATATTGCATACCTATTCCCACAATAACCTTCGCAAATCGACTCTTTAATCACTAATACTGATATACTCGGTCGATTCTATTCCCTTCCCTTAATGCTGACAGATTTTACGATGAGAAAATAACAACATGCTTATGATGTTTTAGCCTAATATTTTCCGCATTTCAGAAATTCTTCGGCCCACAAAGAGGATCTCTTTGTTTGGAAGCCACCTAATGCCAAGGCTGAATCGACGCTATACTATGAGAAACGACTTTATGTCGGCGAAAAATCCCGAGAGCAATTGCTCTTTTTATGAACGCACTAACACACATACTATGACAACAGTAACAAAAAAATTCCACACTGCTATAATATGTAGGTGGATTATCCTTTCTTCGGTTCTACTTATAACTACACCGCTATCCATCCTCCATGCAGCTACCTATACTGTCATCAGTAGCGCCAATTGGAGTGCATTTCCCACCACACCAACTACTTCCGATAACATTGTTGTTAGAAATGGTGCCACACTTACGGTTGATGTCAGTGATGCCGTTTGCGCCAGTATACAATTAGGCAGAGATGGTATGGGGGCTGGCTTTGCCGGTACGGGCACCCTTGTTTTTAATGCCAGTAGTCAACTTACGGTAAGTGGCACGGTCACCATCGGTGCGCCGACCGCCAATAATAGATCAGGTACGATTACCATGACGGCGGGTGGTTCGCTGATTTGCGATGAACTAGTGCTCAGTGCTGGTGGTAATAGTGTCGTTAATTCCATTAGCCAAGGAACAGACTCAAGTATCAGTGTAACAGGAAGTGCTACTTTGAATCAGCCTGCACAAAATACAACCATCTATAACTGGAATGTCAATGAAGGGACAGCAACCGTTGGTGGCTTATTGACCTTTGCAGGAAACAGTGCTATGACTAGCCGCATCATGCAAATCAATATCACAACCGGTACCTTAAATGCCAATGGAGGAATTAGTTTTGATGTAGTGGGGAATGCTTTTACCAAGCGCATTGAATTTTCAGGTATCGGAGGTACCTTGAATGTCGGTGGAGCAGGCATGCTTAATAGTGATAATGCTGCCTTTGCAGCGAGTATCAGTACCGTCAACTATAATGCGGCAGGCGCGCAAACCATTGCCCCTTTTGCCTATCATAACATCACGCTGTCTGGCTCGGGTGATAAGACTTTCACCACGGGAACTACGCTAGATGGTACCCTATCGATGCAAGGAACAGCTGCATTAGTAGGAACGGCTCCTAGCTTTATGGGGGCAGCCTCTGTGTTGGAATATGCCGGATCAGCCCTTCAATTTACCACTGACCTGGATTTTCCTAGCACCAATGGCCCTTCCAGTTTGACCATTAATAATATGAATGGGGTTGAATTGCATGATGCCCGTTCCATCGATATCACGCTCACCCTTACCGCTGGTCATTTGACAACGACTGTTCTTAAGTTACTAACGCTATCCTCCACAGCAACAGTAAGTGGTGCTTCAAAAGATTCCTTTATTGATGGGCCTTTAGCAAAAGTTGGGAATAGTGCCTTTGAGTTTCCCACCGGAGACATGGGTATTTATGCCCCTATCGCCATTAGTGCTCCATCAGTGGCTACAGATGTCTTCACGGCGCAATACATTCGATCTACACCAACCGATGTAGGGGATATAAAGGCTGGAAGTGGTATTGATCATGTGAGTACCATCGAACACTGGGAGCTGGATAGGACTGGGAGTTCCGATGTGACAGTGACTCTCAGCTGGAGGGCAAACAGTGATGTGACCGATCCTCCCTCGATTGTAGTGGCCCGCTATGATGGTGATGAATGGGACAATGAAGGCAATGACGGTACAACCGGAAATGCCGCAGGTGGTACCGTGACTTCCGATATGGTGACTTCTTTTAGTCCTTTCACACTAGCCTCTACCTTAGGCGGGCCCTTTAATCCGCTCCCGGTGGAGCTTCTTTCCTTCACCGCTAAAAAGAGGAGCAAGGGCGTACTGCTGGAATGGGAAACTGCAACAGAGACTAATAATGCCTTTTTCCAAGTTGAAAGAAGTCTCAACGGTAAAGCATTTGATGCGATCAGTAAAGTGGAGGGCGTAGGCAACTCTGACATCACCCAGTCGTATCAGTGGCTAGATGAGAACCCACGCTCCGGCATCAACTATTACCGCCTGAAACAGGTCGACTTTGATGGCGCCTTTGAATATCATCCGATTGTGTCTGTGGATATGGGCCCTATTAAGGAAGCTAGCTTACAGCTTTTCCCGAATCCATCGATTGATAAGGTCAATATCCTTCTTCCTTCTAGCGTGGAGGGCGAGGCTGATATCTTGCTTTATAATGCTGTAGGGCAACTGGTGAAGACGACGTCTATCGATTTAGTCCAAGGGAATAATAATACGGAGTTGGATATACGAAAGCTACCTAAGGGTAGGTATACAATGCTTGTACATTACGGCGGCCAACGCTTAACGCAAGCGCCTTTGATAATTCAGCAATAGGGCTTGGCGTAAGGATTGAGGAGGTGGAGGCTTGGCCAGGGCTTTTGATCTTGATTTGGCTGGGGGTTGTGACAGCAGGAGCTGTCGGATGCGAAGGTGGGACAGGTTCCGGTCAGGAGACCGGGAACCAACGGCTCCAGCAACTGGGGCAAGTTCTGGTCGAGAGACCGGGAACCAAGGGGTGATCTTCGTGCCAATTCAGTTGCTGAATTGGCACGATTTTTCTAATGGGGAAGGTGCTATTAAGTAAAGCTACACCTAAATCTTAGTCCTGTGTCCAAAAAAAGCAGTAGTGCTTTTTTCGCATAACAATAATTGTCCATTTAAAGAAATGTTCGTAACATTACAATCTATTCCACCGCTATAACACCTAAAACAGTAGTCATTTTCCGCCTACTGAAAAATTCCCCATTGTAAGAAAACAAACCCCTCTCCCCTTCCCCGACTATTTTTGATTCTATAAAGTCAACCTTATAGCTTATGATGTAATACCTAAATTTTTGTTAAAGCTGCCTTTTCTAGATGCTATCAGTCTGTAAATAGCCGGCAAAAACGATACTATGAGTACACTTGCCTCGGTTTTACCCGCTCCTCATCTTTAGTGGCCAGCTTTCCGATTAATACCTATTTCATAAAACAAACTTTGTTATTGGAGCAAGCCAGTAACCTATTTTTCTTAACCCACAAGAACAACTCTATGACAGTATTAATGACAAAACGCTTAATTGGATTTGGGCTCAAATCATTATTTTTATCTCTATTACTTCTACCTAACTTATCTACGCTAAAGGCAGCGATTTATATCGTAAACACTGATTCAGATTGGAGCACTGCTACCGCTTTTACCGCAACACCAACAGCGGCAGATGATATTATAGTCACTGCCGGTGCTACCTTAACAATAGATGTCGCTGATGCAGTTTGCGCAAGTATGCAAATAGGCATTAGTGGAAATGGAACTGCCGGAACCATAAGTTTTAACGCAGGTAGCCAACTAACGGTAAGTGGGCTTATAAGCCTTGGAGGAACTGTAAATAATAATAATACAGGGACAATTACGATGACGGCTGGTGGAACACTGGTTTGTGGTAGTCTGACCTATAACTTAGGATTAAATAACACAGCTAATGTGATCAACCAAGGGGCAGGTTCAAGTATCACAGTCAATGGCATGGTTCTTCTAAATCAACCTGGGAGTAATAACGAAACCTATACTTGGAATGTCGGCGGAGGTACGGCTACAGTAAGTGGCCTGATTAATTTTATAGGGACTAGTTCTATGAATAGAATTGCACAAATCGTCATCGGCGCTGGTACAATGAATGCAAACGGGGGTATTTCTTTTGTAGGAGTAACAGCAGCTAATCAGGTAATAAATATTGGTACGGGCACACTTAATATAGGTGGTTCGGGGATTGCTACTAGCACGGCAGGAACACTGACTACTACAGCAGGAACGGTCGATTATAATGAATCGGTAGTCGCTCAAATTGTGGGAGCTTATAGCTACAACAACCTAATCTTATCTGGAGCCTTGAACAAAACCATCACCGGCGCTACCGTCACCGGTACACTATCCCTCCAAGGCACCGCCACTGCTATGGGAACATCTCCTACCTACGCGGCTGGCGCCACCCTTGAATATGCAGGCTCCGCCGCCCAAACTACCAGTAATGTTGAATTTAATAGCGCAGGTGTTCCAACTAACCTTACACTCAATAATGCCAATGGCGTCACCTTACATGCTGCACGCTCCATCTCTGGCACACTTAGTCTTACGGCTGGTAATCTGATAACTACAGCTGCCAATTTACTTACCCTTGGTTCGGCGGCGGTGGTTGTTGGCGGATCGAAGGATTCTTTTATCGATGGTCCCATCGCGAAGGAAGGCAACAATGTATTTCTTTTCCCAACTGGGAATTTGGGTATCTATGCTCCCATTGGTATTTCGCCTCCCAGCCTGATAACAGATGTATTCCAAGCAGAATATATCAGGGCTACCCCCCCCCGACAGACTCGACATCGTTACTGGAGATGGGATTGACCATATTAGTAGTTTAGAATATTGGAATTTAAATCGAACCACTGGAGCATCTAGTGTGACAGTTGGCTTAAGTTGGCGTGCGAGTAGTAATGTGACCGATCCAAGTTCAATAGTTGTAGCCCGTTACAATGGTGATGAATGGGAAAATGAAGGACAAAGCGCTACTACAGGAACAGCAGCGCTAGGAGGACTTACTTCTAACTTAGTTTCCGACTTCAGTCCTTTCACCTTAGCTTCTACTTCATGTGGCGCCTCCAACCCCCTCCCCGTCGAACTCCTCTCCTTCACCGCTCAAAAGAAAAGCAAGGGCGTACTCTTGGAATGGGAAACGGCCACAGAGGTCAACAATGCCTTTTTCCAAATCGAAAGAAGTCGCAATGGGAAAGAATTTGATGCGATCAGTAAAGTGGAGGGCATCGGCAACTCTGACATTACCCAGTCGTATCAGTTGCTAGATGAAAACCCAGGCTCCGGCATCAATTACTACCGCCTGAAGCAGGTCGATTTTGATGGTGCCTTTGAATACCATCCGATTGTATCTGTGGATATGGGCCCTATTAAGGAGGCTAGCCTACAGCTTTTCCCTAACCCGTCGATTGATAAGGTGACGGTTATTCTTCCTTCCGAGGTGGAGGGAGAGGCTGATCTTGTGATCTATAATGCCTTGGGACAGTTGGTCAAAACGACTACGATCGACTTGGTAAAAGGGAATAATAATACGGAACTTGATGTACAGGACCTAGCGAAAGGTAGGTATACGTTGGTCGTCAATTATGCGGGCCAACGCTTAACGCAGGCGCCTTTGATAATTCAAAAATAGGACTTGCCTAGCGATTAAAATAGATAGGTGATTCGTGCCAATTCAGTTGATGGATTGGCACGTTTTTACAGCCGCAAACAGCCATAGACTGGCAACTCCTCCAACTCTTCCACCACAGCTCACGAGTCTTCCCAGCTCTTTTCCTACTCCTCAATGGGTTCCAAAGCAAAATACAAAAAATTGAATGGCGGGCGCTTCACATAACAATAATTGTACATTTATTACTTATTTTCGAAACCTTACCGCTCCTCCTACCGTTTTTATACCTTGATTAGTAGTCCATCTTTGTCTATTAGTCTTTCTTCTTTTTACAGTAAAGACTCCTTTCCTTCCCCAATTTTTTTTCATTCTTTAAATGAATCTTATAGCCTATGATGTAGCATTACACTTTTTTTAGCTGTCTTTTTAGATGCTGCCAGTTGGAATTATCAGGCAAAAATCAAACAAATAAACACAATGCCATGATTTGACATACTTCCCATCTTTATTGGACAGCGGCCCCTCTTCCTCTTAATTACATAAAACAAACCCTTCATTATTGGTCAAATCCAATAGTGAATTTTTCTTAAGCACAAGAACAACACTTATGACAGTTTTAACTTTGAAAACTTGGTTTTCGCATTATTCTCCTTTGATGACCTGTATAAGGTCTACAGTATATAAAACTTCTTTTGTAGCTATCGCCTTTCTTCTGTTAAGTTTCAGTGTTTCTAATCGAGTACATGGACAAAAGACATGGACTGGCGCTACTAATAATAATTGGAATGTCGGCACTAATTGGAGTCCAGCAGGCGTACCAATGGCAGCTGATGCGGTAATTATTGCAGATAATTCCACGGTAAGTCTGAATATAGCAAACGCTCAATGTGCAAGTTTACAAATAGGACTAAACGGAGGCTCAAGCGCAGGATCAGGCACAATCGTTTTTAATCTAAATTCCCAACTAACTGTAAGTGGGGCTGTTACTATTGGAGGATTGGCAGGAAATAATAGAAAAGGTACCATTACAATGGCTGCAGGTGGAACCCTATTAGCCAACAGCTTAACTTTTAGTGAAGGTGGCAATGGAGGAGATGAGGTAAATTCTTTGACCCAGGGTATTGGTTCGACGGTTACGGTAAGCGGAGCAGTTACCATTAATCAACCCGGTAGCGATAACTTCACTCACTCCTGGAATGTGAACAACGGTACTGCCACCGTAGGTGGTTTAATCAATTTTGCAGGAACGAATTCTACCGCTTCCCGAATCGGCCAAATCGCCATCACAACAGGCACTCTAAACGCAAACGGAGGAATAGCCTTCGCAGGAGCAACACCTACTACCAAAGTAATTACCATAGCTACTGGAACATTGAATATTGGAGGTAGTGGTATTGCTACTAGTTCAGGTGGCACACTAACAACTACTGCAGGGACAGTCGATTACAATGGATCAGCGGCACAAGTTGTTGGCGGTTATAGTTATGGCAACCTCACCCTCTCCGGTGGCGGCGAGAAAACCTTAGCCGGAGCAGCATCGGTTTCCGGAACGCTAACGCTTACGGACGGTAACTTAGTGACAGCTACGGGGGTTCTCCTAACTTTAGGGACTGTAGCAAGCGCCTCCGGCGGTTCTAAAGACTCTTTTATCGATGGCCCCATGGCCAAAACAGGAAGTACGGCCTTTACCTTCGATGTGGGCGATGCTGGAATTTATGCTCCTGTTGGTATTACTGCGCTGGTCGGTTCTAGTACATTCACCGCTGAGTATTTTAGAGCTACCCCAACGGATCCGAACGATTTCGTAGGTAGCATTGACCATATTAGTGGCGTGGAATACTGGGATGTAGCTGGAGGAGTTAGTGCATCGGTTATTTTGAGCTGGAGAGCGAGTAGTAGTGTGACAAATCTTCCGTCTCTTACTGTTGCTCATTATGCTGGTTCAACCTGGCAAGACCGGGGGAATGCTTCCACGACTGGAAATGCAGCAGCGGGAACAATCACCTCTAATTCTGTCACCACCTTCAGCCCTTTCACTTTAGCTTCTACTTTAGGCGGCGCATTTAACCCCCTCCCCGTCGAACTTCTCTCCTTCACTGCCCAAAAGAAAAGCAAGGGCGTACTCTTGGAATGGGAAACGGCCACAGAGGTCAACAATGCCTTTTTCCAAGTTGAAAGAAGTCTCAATGGGAAAGAATTTGATGTGATCAGTAAGGTCGAGGGCGTAGGTAACTCTGACATTACCCAGTCGTATCAGTTGCTAGATGAAAACCCAGGCTCCGGCATCAATTACTACCGCCTGAAGCAGGTCGATTTTGATGGTGCCTTTGAATACCATCCGATTGTGTCTGTGGATAAGGGCCCTATTAAGGAGGCTAGCCTACAGCTTTTCCCTAACCCGTCGATTGATAAGGTGACGGTTATTCTTCCTTCCGAGGTGGAGGGCGAGGCTGATCTTGTGATCTATAATGCCTTGGGACAGTTGGTCAAAACGACTACCATCGACTTGGTAAAGGGGAATAATAATACGGAACTTGATATACGAGATCTAGCAAAGGGGAGGTATACCATGGTCGTAAATTATGGTGGCCAACGCTTAACGCAAGCGCCACTGATGATTCAGAAGTAGGGCGCGTCGTCTAGGTTGATCACGAATCGAGCACCAAGGGCGGCCTGGCTTTTTTTGATGGAACACTGAGGCACAGAGGCACGGAGCCGGGGCCATGCCTTTTGATTTTGATTCCAATTGTCATTTTGATTACAGGCGACAGCCGCCCCC
>Ga0209578_10002385_pt1 | contig 15718 bp, 14 predicted proteins | sample tdAd472_FD_187127 | JGI IMG/M metagenome (GOLD analysis project Ga0209578, IMG submission 187127) | Marine sediment microbial communities from the Atlantic coast under amendment with organic carbon and nitrate - tdAd47.2 (SPAdes)... | ecosystem: Environmental > Aquatic > Marine > Coastal >...
AGAAAACACCGAGACGAAACCGGAAAAGCCGGGCGAAGACCTTTCCGGCATCGAGGCCGAAGCCGTCAAGGCCCGCGCTCTGCTCGACACCCACGGGGAAAGCCTGCTGCGGTTGGCGGCCGCGTCGATCCTCAACGGCCTGGAGGAAAACAAGCCGCTCGAGGTGGCGCTCGAAAACCAACCGCCGGAACTCCGGGAAAACGGCGCGGTGTTCGTCACCCTTGAAAAGAACGGCCGGTTGCGCGGCTGCATCGGCACGTTGGAAGCTTACCGGCCCTTGGTCGAAGACGTTGCCGAACACGCCTTCGACTCCGGCTTCCGCGACCACCGGTTCAGCCCCTTGACCCGCGACGAGCTCGACGATCTCTCCATCTCGATTTCGGTGCTGTCGCCCTTCGTGCCATTCACCATCGCCAACGAAGCCGACCTTTTACGTCAACTGCGCCCCGGCATCGACGGCCTCGTCATCCAAAAAGGCCCGCACCGCGCCTTGTTTTTGCCCCAGGTTTGGGAACAATTGAAAGAGCCGCCTTTGTTCCTCGCCCACCTGAAACACAAAGCCGGGCTCGACCCCAATCACCCGGTGGACGGCCTCAAGGCCTGGCGGTTCATTACCGAAGGCGTCAAAACATCAGAACTCGCCGACCCACATTCTGTCTGGCATTTGAACGGCTAAGGCACTAAAACCGGCGCAACCTATTCACCTAAAACTGGGAGCAGCCTCCGTGCCCTTGACCATTACGCCGGAAATCATCGCCAAACTGCGCGCCGTCACCCTGGAAGCGGGCGAGAAGATTCTCGAAATCTACGCCACCGACTTCGCAGTCTATGAAAAAGACGACGAAAGCCCGGTCACCGTGGCCGATCAGGCGGCGGAAAAAATCATCACGCCGGTTTTGCAATCCATCTGGCCCGACGTGCCGGTGGTCGGCGAGGAAGCGGCTTCCGACGGCGATATTCCCGATATCTCGAACGGCGCTTTTTGGCTGGTCGATCCGGTTGACGGCACCAAGCAGTTTATCCAGCGCAAAGACGAGTTCACCGTCAATATCGGCTTGATCGAAGATCAACAGCCGATCTTCGGCATCGTCTACGTCCCGGTTTTGGGCGATCTCTACATCGGCGGCCCCGACGGCGCGACCCTGGAGAACATCAAGCAGGGCGGCGGCGCCAAGCCGATCGCCTGCCGTCCGGTGCCGGAAAAAGGCATCGTCGCCGTCGCCAGCCGCTCGCACCGCACGCCGGAAACCGACGCATACCTGAACAAGCTGGACTTGGCCGACTGCGTCTCTTTCGGCAGCTCGATTAAGTTCTGCATGGTCGCCAAGGGCGTGGCAGACGTTTACCCGCGGTTCGGCCCGACCATGGAATGGGATACGGCGGCGGCGCACGCCGTCCTGCGCGCCGCCGGCGGCGACGTGACCCAGGTCGACGGCTCCGCCTTCCTTTACGCCAAGCCGGGCTTCCGCAACCCAGACTTCATCGCCAAAGGCGCTTAGAAACGGTTCCGCCCATGGACACCCGCCGTCTCGACGCTTCAGAGGAAGGGATCGCAGAAGCCGCCCGGTTGATTGCGGCGGGCGAGCTTGCCGCCTTTCCGACCGAGACGGTCTACGGCCTGGGCGGCGACGCCACAAACGACCAAGCCGTCGCCAAAATCTACGCCGCCAAGAACCGGCCGGACTTTAACCCGCTCATCGTCCACGGCTCCGGCAAAGCCATGCTAGAGGCTTTCGTTACGTTTACATCGCTGGCGGAAAAACTAGCGGCAGCCTTTTGGCCGGGCGCGCTCACCTTGGTTTTGAAACGCAAGCCGGATGCGCCTCTGTCTCTACTCGTCAGCGCCGGGCTCGACACGGTCGCGGTGCGGGTGCCCGACCACCCTTTAGCGCAGGCATTAATCGAAAAGGCGGGCCGCCCCATCGCCGCTCCCAGCGCCAACCTGTCAACCACCATCAGCCCGACCTCCGCCGACCATGTCCTTGACTCGCTTAAAGGCCGCATCGCCGCCGTCCTCGACGGGGGCCCCTGCGCCGTGGGGATCGAATCAACCGTGGTTGATCTTACGGGTGAACGCCCTACGCTACTGCGGCCCGGCGGTCTGGAAGCGGAACGAATCGAAGAAATCACCGGCCCGCTCGCCCGCCCCGAGAAAGATCCACAAGCCCCCCGTTCTCCCGGCATGATGGCCCGGCATTACGCTCCAAACAAACCGGTCGGTTTGAATAAAACTTCCTTTCTGGATCAAGAAGCTATCCTTGGGTTTGGCCCAACCGCACCGGAGCGGGCCCTGAACTTAAGCCCGTCGGGCGATCTGATTGAAGCCGCCGCCAATTTATTTGCCATGCTGCGCCAATTGGATCAGGGTAATTGGAAAGCCATCGCCGTCATGCCGATTCCCGAAACCGGTCTCGGTCTGGCGATCAACGACCGTTTGAAACGCGCCGCAACGCCACAGAGCTAACCCATGGACGAAACGCTTATCTCCGAAATCGAAGCCATCGTCGGCCCCAAAGGAGTCGTAACCTCCTCTGCGGACATGGAACCCTATCTGGTTGAGGAACGGGGTCTCTACCGAGGGAACTGCGATTTGGTGGTGCGCCCTGCCTCGACCGAAGAGGTCGCCAAAGTTGTCTCCCTGTGCGCCGAAAAAAAAGTGCCGATCGTTCCACAGGGCGGCAATACAGGCCTATGCGGCGGCGCGGTCGCCGACGGCGGCGTGATCCTGAACCTCGCCCGGATGAACAAGGTGCGCGCCATCGACCCCTTGAACGCCACGCTAACCGTTGAGGCCGGGGTTATCCTTAAAACCGTCCAGACGACTGCCGAAGATGCGGGCTTTCTGTTTCCTTTAAGTCTCGGCGCGGAAGGCTCTTGTCAGATTGGCGGCAATTTGGCGACCAACGCCGGGGGCGTCAACGTCTTGAAGTACGGCAACAGCCGCGACCTCGTGCTAGGGCTTGAGGTGGTCTTGCCGGACGGACAAATTTGGAACGGGCTCAAAGGGTTGCGCAAGGACAATACGGGCTACGACTTAAAACACCTGTTTCTCGGCTCCGAAGGTACGCTGGGGATTATTACCGCTGCCGTCCTGAAACTTTTCCCGCTCCCCAAGTCCAAGGAAACAGCCCTTATCGCCCTGCCGGACCTGGACAGCGTCGCCCAGCTATTGGTTGAGGCGAAGGCGCTCTGCGGCGACAGTCTTTCAGCCTTTGAGTTCATTTCCCGCTTCGCCATGGAATTGGTCACCCGGCATGTCGACGGCGTAACCGACCCGTTTGAAGGAAAGCACGCCATGTACGTGCTGCTGGAACTGACCTCGCCCAACGAAAAGGCCGACCTGCGCGCCGATTTGGAACATCTCTTGGAACAGGCATTTGAGAACGGGTTGGTCGAAGACGCCGTCTTCGCCGAAAGCGGTCAGCAGGCAGAGGCTCTGTGGAACCTGCGCGAGTCGATCCCCGAGGCGCAGAAACACGAAGGCGGGTCGATCAAGCACGACATCTCCGTGCCCGTCTCGAAAGTGGCCGAGTTTATTGCCGTTGCCAGCGAGGCGGTCACCCGGGCCATGCCGGGCCTACGCCCCTGCCCCTTCGGCCACATGGGCGACGGCAATATCCACTTCAACCTGACCCAACCGGAAGGCATGGACAAACAGGAATACCTAGGCCACTGGGAGGAAATGAACCGCATCGTCCATGATATCGCCGTCGCCATGGGCGGTAGCTTCTCTGCCGAGCATGGCGTCGGGCAGCTCAAAGTGCAGGAAGTGGTTCACTACAAAGACCCGGTCGAGGTGGATTTGATGCGCAAGGTCAAACGGACGCTCGACCCCCTCAACCTGCTCAACCCGGGAAAGGTGGTCGACAGCCGTTAAAACGGACCATCGACCTGTCAAAGCATTTAAGCGGGTTTCTTAGCGTGAACCAGATGGGTCAGCCCCGGAATGGTTTCGTCGTCTCCAACGTCGACGAAACCGGCTTTCTTCATTTCCTCGACCAACCAACCGGCGGTTACCGAGTGGGCATCCGGCGTAAACGCCATATGTTGCAATTGCCAAAGCGCCGCCAACCGCGGTCCGCCACGATCTTCTTCAACCATAAAATCGTGAACCATATAGGCCCCACCGGGCGCCAAACTATCGTAAGCCCGTTTAACCAACTTGGGTAGTTCTTCGCCAGGCACGCCGCTGAACAAATAAGACATCAAGATCGCATCCTGCTCTCCCGGCCATTCAACTTCCAGCGCATTGGACGGAATGTAACGGACACGATCGACCATTCCCGCTTCGGTAATAAAACGCCAGCCGATTTCACTGACATTGGGAAAATCGATGATGGTCGACGCAAGTTGCGGGTTGGCTTCAAGCAAACGGATGGTCATCGCCCCGGTGCCGCCTCCCACATCCAAAAGAGTTTTAGCCCCCGATAAATCGACCAGCCGGGCAATCGTTCTCCCCGGCCCCAGCGACCCTGCATGTTGGGCATTGCTGTAAAGCTGCGCCTGTTCCGGGTCCGACATCCAATGTTGGTAAGAATCAACGGCCTCTGGATCCAGGGAACCGTCCAGAACCTCGTTCAGCTGTCCCAAAAAGGGATACATTTGCTGGTCGATCTGATAGCGGAGATAGTCGCCGAATTCATACTTCGATGTGCGAGATAAAAACGCATCCGCCCCGGGGGAGTTCCTGTAGCGCTGATCTTCCCGATCAACAAGCCCAATACTGTTGAGCGCCGTCATAAGCGTTTCGACCCGGTTCTTCGGTATTCCGGTTTCCTTTGACAGTTCGCCGCTGGTTTTGGGGCCTTTTGCAAGATGGGTAAACACATCAATGTGAAGCCCGGCAAACAAGGCTTTCGATGCCATAAACCCAAAGGCAATACTAGATACGTCTTCAGCAGTTTCAGCCGTTTTCAGAGGCATAGCGACTAAATTATCCTTTTCTATAGTGCGATTACGTTAAAAATATAAATCCACACACCGGCAAACATTGCTACCAGCCAAAAACTCTTCCGGACATTTGGAAACCACCAATATTATTAGAAACAGGCTATTTTATTCTTTGACCTGATTTCCTTTTTGGAAAACAGAAAGGTTTTTGTTCTTGATCAATGTACAGACTTAATTCAAAAGGTCCAGCCTCGAGCAAAATTTTGCAGCTCGCCATTACCTCATAGCATGTATTTATCAACACGAACTCTCGCAAAGGAAGCACTATGTAGAGTTTTAGTTTTGAAAGCCTTCTAAAACCGTTAGTATTATAGGAAGGCTACCCTTGAGGGATTTAAAGAGCAAAAAGTGCCAAAACGCCTGATGGATACTGCCATACGCATCATTTTCAGCGCTGCCATCGTATTGTGCGGCGTGTTGTTGACGGCTGGAATTTCGGTCGCTGACGATTTGAAAGTGGCCTTCAGCTTTGCCAAGCCCCCTTACGTTTTTGCCGAAAAGCTTGAAGACACCTATGATCTCCGAGGTATTGAGCTTGAGCTAATGGCCAAGTCTTTGGCATTTAAAGGCCATACTTTCACCCCCGTTTACACGACCTATGAGCGGCTGAATGGCACCTTGCTGGCCAAACGGGTCAATGCGGCGGCGACCGTCCGCCCGGAACTGAAGGAAGCCTACTATTCGAAGGAATTCGTTTACTTTAGAAACTTCGCCATCACCCGCCCGGACACCAGACCTTTAAAATCCATGGCAGACTTGGTTGGCCGGAGCATCGTCGCCTGGCAAGGCGCAACTAAAGATTTAGGCCCTGCATTTGAAGTCGCAGCTGAACAGGCCGGCGTTTATAAGGAAATCCCCGATCAACAAAGACAGGTGAATCTCTTCTTGAAACAGCGGGTTAATACGATTGTCATTGACGGCGCTATATTCAGGTTTTGGGCGCGGGAATTGGGCTACAACCCCAATGAATTCGTCTACAACCCACTTTTTGGCGGCAAAACCACCTTTGTCGTAGGCTTCAACTCAGAACGGTTACGTGACGATTTTGATGCCGGGCTCGACAGACTACGGGCTACCGGCGAATACAACGAAATCTATCGCCGTTATATCGGCGACTAATAGAAGCGGTACCTTACCGTATTAAGCGCCGCTTTTGGTTTCAAAACCGGCCGAACGCCAAGCAACTATTCCTCCGGCCAAATGGAACACATCCGCCGCTTCGGGAACCGTCATGGCCAATTGCGGCCCATACATTCCGGTTCGGGTGCCGGTCGCGCATTGGAACACGACGATTTTCCCATCATGCCGCGGTAGGTTGTCCGGCGCATAGGCCGACAGCGGCATGAGATGAGCCTCACCGATCCGCTCCTGCTGGTATTCGGCGACCTCCCGAACATCGACCAGAACGGCTGTTCCTTCATCCAAATGTTGTTTCAGGGTCGCTGGGTCCATATCCTTGATGCGCATGTAAAGCTCCGCTTTTTGAGCGGGGCCGTGATGGCCCCGCTCCTGCGCAACAAGTTAGGATGTGCTAATATGTTTTCAAGGGATTGACTTTAAAAAGCGATATCAGCCTCAATCGCGTCAATTCCAGCCTTGGCGCAAACATCGTCTTTGCTGCCGCCCGGCGCACCGGAAACGCCAATTCCGGCAACAATTGACCCCGCCGCTTGAACAGGCATGCCGCCGCCAACAAATAACGTTCCCGGAATATCCTGAATTCCCGGCGGCACCTCGCCTTTTTTAATCAAATCGACCATCGATGAGGTATTGCTCCTGAAGCTCACTGCAGTCCAGGCTTTTCCCATCGCCGTTTGAACGGTGTGCGGACCGGCGTAACGATCACGCAACAGCACTTGAAGATTGCCGCCCCGATCGATCACCGCCACGGCCACCTGGAAGCCCGATGCACGACAATTATCAAGCGCTGCCTGAGCAGCTTTCGTCGCAACTTTCAATGTGAGCGATTTCGTCGAAAACATGCCCTCTTCAGCTTGCGCACCGGCTGTATAAGCAATTCCCAACATCGCCAGCATGAAACTTTTCAGCAATAGCCGTTTCATCGTATCCTCCTCCATGAACATTTTCTCATGTACGATGACTCGTCACACTGAAAGTTGCAAGCGGATCGTCGCTCTCCTGTATCTATTTCAAACCGGAACCTATTGAGCTACAATGACAAAAGAGTATCGGTCTGAGCTCGTGGGGGCACAATGTTAACTGAAGCGACGCTCTATCATCACTGGCATGCCGTTGCAGCGGAAAACGTCTACCAACGCCTGGAAACCAACCGTACCGGACTAACCGAAAAAGAAGCCGTAGACCGAAAGGTTTTCAGCGAGAACCTGCTCACTGGTGCGTTTAAACCGCAGGGATTTGTTTCGCCGGTGAAGGCGTATTGATTGCATGGGAAGATAATGGAAAAGCCGGGCTCGGATCAAAGCCAGAAATCATGGCACACTTTATCAACTGAGAATTCGCTGGAAGTTCTTAAGGCTCCTGCGAGCGGGCTTTCGCATACCGAAGCAACAGAGCGGCTCGCGGAATACGGTCCGAACCGTCTACCGGAAGACGCCCGACGAAGCGGCTTCATGCGTTTCCTGCTGCAGTTTCACAACATCCTGATCTACGTACTGATTGGCTCCGCCGTGATTACAGCGGCACTTGGTCACTGGATCGATACGGGGGTGATTCTGGCCGTGGTTGTCGCCAATGCCGTGATCGGCTTCATACAGGAAGGCAAGGCGGAAAAAGCGATGGATGCAATCCGCCATATGCTGGCGCCCCGTGCCAATGTGCTTCGCGATGGGGAACGACACAGCATAGAAGGTGATAAACTCGTTCCCGGCGACATCGTTCTGCTTGAAGCGGGAGACAAGGTACCCGCCGACCTGCGCCTTCTGACCGCGCATGGCATGTCGGTGCAGGAGGCTATTCTGACCGGCGAGTCAGTGCCCGTCGAGAAACATACAAGACCTGTAGCAGGTGACGCCGCTCTCGGCGACCGGTCGTGCATGGCATTTTCCGGCACTTTGGTGACGACCGGCCAGGGAAAAGGGGTCGTCGTCGGCACCGGCAGCCAGACCGAAATCGGACGCATCAGCGGGCTGATTTCAGAAGTTGAAACGCTGACCACGCCGCTTGTGGCGCAGATGGGTGTCTTCGCCAAATGGCTGACCATCCTCATTCTGCTGATTGCCGCGTTATTGTTGGCTTACGGATATTTTGTCGGCCACTATGAGTTCACAGAGATGTTCATGGCGGTGGTCGGATTATCGGTTGCCGCGATCCCCGAAGGATTACCCGCCGTCCTGACCATCACATTGGCAATCGGCGTACAAGCTATGGCGCGGCGCAACGCCATCGTGCGACGCTTGCCAGCAATTGAGACACTGGGATCGGTTTCCGTTATCTGCACCGACAAAACCGGCACGCTCACACGCAACGAGATGATGGTGGCTTCCGTACTCACTAGCCAGCATCTTTTCGCCTTGGAAGGCGACGGATATGCGCCCAAGGGACTTCTCAAGCTGGAAGATGCACATGTCGCACCGTCCGAACACGCCGTATTGGAGGAACTCGCCCGTGCGGCAACGCTCTGTAACGATGCGTTCCTGCGCGAACATGATGGCGTATGGACGGTGGAGGGCGACCCGATGGAAGGGGCGCTCCTTGCCTTTGCCGGGAAAATGGATGTGGATGTCCGCAAGACACAGGCCGTGTGGACTCGCACCGACGCCATTCCGTTTGATGCCAAGCACCGCTTCATGGCGACGCTGAATCATAATCATGAACGCCATGCCTTCGTGTTCGTCAAGGGCGCGCCGGAACAGATACTTGCCATGTGCCAGGATCAGCGCGGCATGAACGGTGATTCGGAAGCGCTGGATATTGATTACTGGCACAGGAAAGCCGAGGCCATCGCCGCGCTCGGACAACGTGTGCTTGCCTTTGCCGTGAGACCGGTGAAGTCGGACCATACGGTACTCGAACATGGAGATGTTCAAGGCACACTCACCCTGCTGGGCATGACGGGGATGATCGACCCACCACGCACGGAAGCAATTGCGGCAGTCGAGGAGTGCCACGGCGCGGGCATCCGGGTGAAAATGATTACCGGAGACCATGCGAAAACGGCCGCCGCCATCGGCAAGCAAATCGGGCTGCAAAATCCGGAACAGGTCCTGACCGGAAACGATCTCGACGGCATGGACGACGCCGTACTGCGTCAGGCTGTTCTGGATTGTGACATCTTCGCTCGGACCAGCCCGGAACATAAGCTGCGGCTGGTCATGGCGTTGCAATCGCATGGCATGACCGTGGCGATGACCGGGGATGGCGTGAATGACGCACCCGCCCTGAAGCGCGCCGATGCGGGCATCGCCATGGGCATGAAGGGAAGTGAAGCCGCCAAGGAAGCGGCGGAACTGGTGCTGGCGGATGACAATTTCGTTTCCATTGCCGCCGCAGTGCGCGAAGGCCGCACCGTTTACGACAACATCAAGAAGGTTATCAGTTGGACGCTTCCCACCAACGCAGGCGAAGCGATGACCATCGTCGTGGCGTTGCTGGCGGGGATGACGCTGCCAATAACACCGGTTCAGATTCTATGGGTCAATCTTATTACCGCAATAACACTCGGTATCGCGCTTGCATTTGAACCGACGGAAGAAACCACGATGCGCCGTCCACCACGCGCGCGGGATGAACCGCTACTCACCGGCGGACTAGTGTGGCATATCGTGCTGGTCTCGTTGCTGTTCCTATGCGGCGTGTTCGGCATGTATGACTATGCTATAGACCGGGGCTATTCGGTAGAGCTTGCCCGCACCATAGCGCTCAACACGCTGGTGGTGATGGAAATATTCCACCTGTTCTTTATCCGGAATATCTATGGCACCTCGCTGACATGGAAGGCGGTGCGTGGGACCAGAATGGTCTGGGCGGTGGTCATCATCGTTACTGTCGCGCAATTTGCTATCACATACGTCCCACCTTTGCAGACTGTATTTACCACAGCGCCTATTCCGTTCTGGGATGGCCTGTTGATTGTCGGTGTTGGCGTAGCTCTGTTTGCAATCGTCGAAACCGAAAAACAAATTCGCCTTCGGGCATCACACAAAGCAACGAATGATCATGCCCGATCTTAGCGTAACCATCGGAGATGCCCCCTCCGATGTTCAAATTGTGAGGTAGGCAGTGGTTGGCTTGACCCTTTCGGCCCAATGCGTCCATATCGGCGCGATGTACGTAGCGGGCGTCAACTCCGTACTTCAAATAGAACCCCTGCCATTGGACGCCTGGGCGACCGTGTTTCCCATTGCGTTGGGTTTGGTTTTCACCATGGAAACTTACAAATTATTTGTTCGCTGGAACGAACGCCGTAGAACTGGACGGCGGCCCCTGGTTGGGCGTAAAAGGGCTCCATGAATCAAATTACCCGCTACATGTTCCGGCAACTCGGCATCGGGATGCTTCTCGTCGCCACCGGACTGACTTGCGTCATCTGGCTGACGCAGTCGCTCCGTTTCGTCGAATTGATCGTCAACCGGGGCCTTTCAGCGGGAGCCTTTGCCTATTTGACCGTCCTTCTGCTGCCCAACTTCCTTTCGCTGATTCTGCCCATCGCTTTGTTTTCGGTGATCGTTTTTTACTACACGAAAATGGTCAACGACCGCGAGTTGGTCGTTATGCGCGCGGCAGGCATGAGCCAATTCGCGTTGGCCAAACCGGCGCTCGCCTTAGCTGCCATCGTCGCTTTGCTCGGCTACGCCTTGAATCTCTATTTTCTGCCGAAATCCTACCAGCAGTTCCGCGATTTCCAGTGGGAAATACGCTACAACTATTCCCACGTCCTTTTGCAGGAAGGGACCTTTAATACAATCAATAGCGATGTCACGGTCTACGTCCGCGAAAGAACGCCGTCGGGAGAACTCCTTGGAATCTTGGTGCACGACGCCCGGACCCCAAACAAGCCTTCAACAATGATGGCCGAACGCGGCGCCATGGTGGATGCGGCGGACGGCGCTCGGGTCATCATGTTCAACGGCAACAGACAGGTGGTCGACAAGGATACGATGAAAATGTCGATCCTCTATTTCGACCGTTATACTTTCGATCTGGAATCGTCGAGGAAGGCAGCCCCATCGCGATACCGCGAGCCGCGGGAGCGGATGGTTGACGATCTTTTCAGCATCCGCAAAGACCCTACCGTAGCGAAGGACGACTACGGAGAGTTTTTGGCTGAAGGCCACAATCGCCTCGTTTCGCCGCTTTACGCCTTTACCTTTACGTTGATCGCCATGGCCTGTCTCATTTCCGGCCCGTTCAACAGAAGAGGGCATGCGAAAAAAGTCAGCTTGGCCATTTTATTGATGGTCTGCCTTGAAACGGCGAGTCTCGGCGTCCTCAACCTTGCAGCTAAAAAAACCGCATTGATCCCTCTTGTTTACGCGACAGCGATTTTGCCCGGAATCATCGGGTGGATTGTCATGTCCCGCCAGAGAATGTCCCGAAACCGGAAAGCCCTCGTCTCCAGGGCAAGGGCATAGAGGAGAGCGGCCATGCAGTTTTCAAGAACGCTTTCCATTTACGTGGGACGGCAATTTTTAGTTTCCTTTCTCATGTTGTTTGTCCTTTTCGTCGGTCTCATTCTTCTGTTCGACACGGTTGAGCTTTTAAGAAGAGCCGCTTCAAAGCCAAACGTCACGGTCGGGCTTATTCTTGAAATGTCGCTGCTAAAATTGCCCAGAATGGCGGGACAACTCTTTCCGTTTGCGACGCTGTTCGGCGGGATGATGACTTTCTGGCGACTGACCCGGACAAACGAGTTGGTCGTCACTCGCGCCGCCGGCGTTTCCGCCTGGCAATTTCTGGCGCCTGCCCTGTTTATTGCAGCCGGCATCGGTATTTTTCAGGTTTCGGTTTTCAACCCGGTTTCATCGGTATTTTTGTTGCGTTTCGATCAGCTGGAAGCACGCTACTTGAAGGGACAAACCAACCTGATGGCCATCTCGCCGACCGGACTTTGGCTGAGGCAGGCAAACCTGGACGGTCAGTCCGTCGTTCATGCCAATACGGTTTTGCAAAAAGGTGTCGATGTAGAGCTCCGAGACGTAACAATCTTCGCATTCCGGGGGGCGGACAACTTTGTCGAACGAATACAGGCGGGGTCGGGCCGGTTGGAAGACGGTTTTTGGCATTTGCGTGACGTGACGATTTTCAAACCGGAAGCGCCCGTGGATAAACGCGATCAACACCTGTTCGAGACCGATTTGACGATCGGCAAAATCCAAGATAGCTTCGCGTCGCCGGAAACCATGTCTTTTTGGGACCTTCCGGGCTTCATCAAAACCTTGGAAAACTCCGGCTTCTCCGCAACGAGACACAGGCTTTATTGGCATAGCCTTCTGGCTTCACCGCTATTGCTCTGCGCAATGGTGCTGATCGCGGCCACCTTCACGCTGCGCCATGCCCGCCGGGGAGGAATGCTGTTCGTTATTTCCGGCGGTGTCTTGACGGGCTTTCTGTTGTTCTTTTTCTCGGACCTTGTTTACGCACTCGGTCTTTCCGACAGTATTCCCGTGGTGCTTGCGGCCTGGAGCCCTTCCGGCATTTCAACTCTTTTGGGGCTTGCCATGTTGCTTCATCTAGAAGATGGTTAGCTTCCTTTTATGTTTGCAAAAAGCGTTATGAAACAAGTGCTCGCAAAATTGTTTTTGGTTTTTCTGGCGGCCCTCGTCAGCCATAGCGGCGAAGCGCGCGCTCAAGGCGCTATGGGGATCGCCGCTCTTGTCAACGATCAAGCGATTTCCGTTTATGACCTGGGAAGCCGGATTGATCTTACCATCCTCTCCTTGGGATTGCCGCGCACAAGGGAGGTCCAGCAAAAACTCGCGCCTCAGGTTTTGCGGAGCTTGATCGACGAAAAGCTACAGCTTCAAGAGGCCGAGCGCCTCGGCGTTAGCGTAACGGAGTCCATGCTGGAAAACGCATTGAAAGACATTGGAGCCAGGAACCCCGCCGCGAATGGAGATATTCGCGCCTTCGTCCGATCCCAAGGTATTGATCCGCAAACCGTTGCCGATCAGACCAAAGCGCAAATTGCCTGGTACGGCGTCCTCAACAAGGAAGTCCGGCGGAAAGTCAACATCACCAAAGATGAGATCGATGCCGAACTGGAACAAATGGAAGCCAACAAAAAGAAACCGCAGCGGCTGGTTTCTGAAATTTTCTTTGCGGTGAACGATCCCGCCAATGAGCAGGAAATTCGCTCCCTGGCCGACCGGATTGCAGGTCAGCTGAAAGCGGGGGGGAACTTCGCTCGCCTTGCCGCACAGTTTTCACAAAGCCCGTCGGCCGCCGCACAAGGAGACCTCGGCTGGCTTCACGGAGGGCAGCTCGCTCCCGAGCTGGAACGCGTTCTCGATGGTTTGAAGCCCGGCGAAATATCGGCTCCGATCCGCACCTTGACCGGCTACTATATTCTGCAACTCAGAGGGCAGCGGAGCCCAGGCTCCGAAGCCGCTGAACGGGTCAAGCTGGGTCTTCACCAGGTCGTTCTTCCCGTTCCGGGCAACGCCACCAAGGAAGTCCGTGAAGCCATCATGGATCAGGGCCGAAGCATCACGGAAAAAGCGGCCAACTGCACGGATATGGAGGCCATCGGTAAAAAGGTCGGTTCCCCGATGTCGGGAAGTCTTGGCACCATTGAGGCCGGAAAACTTCCCCCCAACATCCGCAACATCGTTGAAACGCTTCCCATCAACCGGGCCAGCGTACCGGTCATGAACGAAAGCGGCGTCATGGTCTTAATGGTTTGTTCGCGTGAAGCCGGAACGGAAGTCAGCGAAGCCGCCAAACGGGAGCAGATCAAACAGGCTCTTGAGAACGAGCGCCGCGAGTTGATCGCCCGCCAGTTGATGCGGGATCTGCATCGCAACGCCATCATTGATATCAGGCTGTGAACCAGACACCACTCCCTCTCGCACTAACCATGGGTGAACCGGCCGGCATCGGCGGGGAGTTGACCCTAAAAGCCTTTAAGCGCAGAAAAGACTTGGGGCTTTCTCCTTTTTTCGTCATCGACGATCCTCAACGCCTAGCCCAACTCGCTCAAAAACTGGATCTATCCGTTTCGTTTGCGGCCATTGACGATCCGCACGACTCCCTCAGCCTGTTCGAGACTGCCCTCCCTGTCTTTCCGTTCCCTTTGGCGGCTCCGGTCATCCCAGGCACCCCCAACCCACGGAACGCGCCTGCCGTTCTCAAATCCATTGAGATTGCGGTCGAACTGGTGCAACGCGGGCAAGCGGCCGCCGTCGTAACCAACCCCATACACAAGCAGGTTCTGAATGAAGCCGGGTTCAAACATCCCGGTCATACCGAGTATCTTGCCGACTTGGCGGGAATTAAAACGCCACCGGTCATGATGCTGGCCTGCGACGAACTGCGCGTCGTACCGGTCACCATCCATGTCAGCTTAGCCGACGCCGCCAAACTACTGACGACGGACGGCATCGTCGAACGCGCCCGAATTACCGCCCAAGCCTTAGTCCGCTATTTCGGCATCGAAAAACCGCGGCTTGCCGTGGCGGGCCTCAACCCCCATGCCGGGGAAGGCGGCCAGATGGGACGCGAGGACATGGAAATCGTCGCCCCGGCGGTCGAAGCGTTAAAAGCCGAAGGCATCAACGCCTTCGGCCCGCTGCCCGCCGACACCATGTTTCACCAAGAAGCGCGCGCCACCTACGATGCGGCCATCTGCATGTACCACGATCAGGCCCTGATCCCGATCAAGACATTGGCGTTCGACAAGGGCGTCAACGTGACTTTGGGCCTGCCGTTCATCCGCACCTCACCGGATCACGGAACCGCCTTCAATTTGGCGGGCACCGGAACGGCTAAGGAAACCAGCTTGGTTGCCGCAATGAAAATGGCGGCGCAAATGGCAACCAATCAATGACCGACCCGTTACCTCCGCTCCGCAACGTGATCGCCAAGCACGGCTTGGGGGCGAAAAAATCTCTCGGCCAACACTTTCTGCTCGACCTCAACCTTACGCGCCGCATCGCCCGGACGGCAGGAGACCTGACAAAAGGCACGATCATTGAAATCGGTCCCGGTCCCGGCGGGTTGACCAGGGCGCTTTTGGAAGAAGGTGCGCAACGGCTCATCGTGATCGAGCGCGACGCCCGCTGCCTCGACGTCATGGCTGAAATCTCGGAAGCCTATCCGGGGCGGCTGGAGGTTATTGAAGGCGACGCCATGGAAATCCCGGTTCACGAACTGGGTGAAAGTCCACGAAAAATCGTCGCCAACCTGCCATACAATATCTCGGCCCCACTCACGCTTGGTTGGGTTAAGCATATCGAGGCCTTCGACTGCATGGTTTTGATGTATCAAAAGGAAGTGGCCGACCGGCTCTGCGCCCAACCGGGCGACAAAGCCTACGGTCGCCTCTCCATCCTGCCCCAGTGGCTCTGTGAGGTGCGCCCCGCTTTTATGGTCGGGCGCAAGGCCTTTACCCCGCCGCCCAAGGTGGAGTCGACGGTTGTCAAGTTCACACCACGCGAAAAACCGCTGGCCGACGCCGACTACGGCATTTTGGAAAAGGTGGTCGCGGCGGCTTTCAATCAGCGCCGCAAGATGCTTCGCGCCAGCCTCAAAGGCCTCCCCGTCGACACCGAGACTCTTTTGGAGAAAGCCGGAATCGAACCGACATTGAGGGCGGAGAAACTCCGTATCGAGGAGTTTTGCGCTTTGGCAC